>JACCDU010515594.1_pt1 | contig 29470 bp, 32 predicted proteins | sample 7446081 | NCBI WGS metagenome assembly JACCDU01 (sample SAMN15323447, study PRJNA562643) | freshwater metagenome | isolation source: river surface water | place: USA:Blue River Watershed | collected 2017-08-17
CCTTGGGGCTGGAATAAGACGGTTAAAAAATTGTTCTCCTGCGAGACACCTGGGACTTGGGAAGGAGCCGGGACTTATCGTCGCTATGGCGCGATTCTGGATAACGGTGAACTCTGGATGTGGGGTGATCAGGGCGGATATGTAGGCGATGGTTTTGGTATCGGTTACGGTCCAGCATCGTTTCAGGGCAACCCAATATTTCCAATCAAGTGCCTGGATGGCGTCAAAGATGCGCAAAGTGTTGCTGCGGGCTATCACATGAGTCTGGCACTGATGAATGACGGCACCGTGAAATGGACTGGCTACAACGGTCAGTACATTGGTGGAAGCTCTGGTGTGAGTAGAAATACCTGGGAAACGCTTGGTGGAAGCTTCCTCACCAATGTCAGCAAATTGCGTCTCTATGGCTATAGCACTTACCAAACCGCTGTCGCTTTACGAAGCGATGGCAAGGTCGTTGTCTGGGGCTTTGGAGGCAGTGGCCAGGTTGGAAATGGCAACAACCTCACGCCCAACGCACCGAACTCCTTTTTGCTACTAGATAAAACGGTCGTTGACTTTAGCGTCTCCGGCTATTTCGGTGCCGGATCGGGCGCACTGTATTGCCTGACATCTGATGGACAAGTCATGGTCAACGGGTACGGTGCGCACTCCATGGACGGAGATGACGATCAAGAAAGTCGTTTTGCGCCCTCACCTGTCATTTTTTAAAGGAATCGAGACATGACAGCCATCTCTCTGGGCAAAATTGCCTTCACTTGGCGCTCTACTTATAACGCCAGCAGTACGTATATGAAGCAAGATGTAGTCGCTTATAACGGCGACAGTTTTGTCTGCGTAATCGACAACACAATGGGTGTGACGCCCACAGATGCATCAGCAGCCTGGGATCTGTTTGCTCAGGGTACCACTGGGATTTCTAATAGTTCTGGACAAATAATCTATAACAATGGAGCGGGGCTTGTCGCCCTGCCTGCCGGCACCCTTGGTCAGGTCTTAACCGTTGGCCCAACGGGTCTGCCCGTGTGGGCAACACCCGAAATTCGTTCCGGAACGAAAGCTGCGAAGTTTCCAGAAAATACCGCGAATACACAATCAAACTTGTACCGCACCATGGGCGTCATTATGACTGACGGTAGTGTGCGCGCCTGGGGACAAAACTCAAACTTTAGGATTGGAGACGGAACTGAATATTCGCGCTCCTATCCTGCGCGCGCCGCATTTCCACCAGGGTTTCCGGGGGCATCCAAGCTTTACTACACGGCACAAACTCATACCTACTGCATCGACAACAATGGCCAATTATGGATCTGGGGCTATAACGATTACGGGCAATGCGCAAACGGTAATACTGCGGTGCAACGCGTACCCTTTAATGCAAGTGCTGACTCAGCGAATTCGATCTATGGCAAAACAGTCACACAAGTGGCTCTCGCGTGCGGCGAGCAAAATGCCAATAGCTCTCTAGTACTTTGTAGTGACGGAACCGTTCACTCCTGTGGCTACAACGGGTACGGACAACTCGGTCACGGAGATACAACTTATCGCTCACGTTTTGTGCAATTGCCTGTACTGTCTGGCATTACACAAATTGTCGCGGGGCGCGAAGCGTATCAGTCTTGCTATGCCTTAAAAAATGACGGCACACTGTACTCGTGGGGATATAACGGGGATGGGCAACTTGGAGATGGCACAACAACAAATTCAACGATTGCCATGCCGCGCTCCGGGGGCTCATTAAGCGGGAAAACCATCGTTAAGCTATTTGCCGGATACCTTCATGCCATGGCCCTTGATAGCTTGGGTAACTTGCATGCGTGGGGAACGAATCAATACGGTCAGTTGGGTAATGGCAATTACACCCAGCAGCTTTCTCCAGTTCTTGCGGTTGGTACCGGAGTTGCGGATGCCTATCTCGGAGGCTACGACTATCCCGTTACCTACATCAAGAAAACTGACAATACGCTGTGGGCTTGCGGCTATGGCGATTACTGGGCAAATGGCGTGAGTCCCGCAGGCACGAACACGGCCACATTTACTCAAATCCCTCTTGGCGGCACCTTAGTCAAAGCCATACGAGGTGGATCTGGCACGTATAACTATGGAGCAGCACTTCTGACTAACGGTCAAGTGAAGGTCTGGGGCTATAACGGCAACGGCGCACTAGGCGTTGGGGACACAAACAACAGATATTCGGTTAACACCATGCTCACAGGCAATCGGCTTGTGACTGATATTTGTGCGCTTGGTACCGGTAGTCAACAAGGCATTGCGCTTCTCATGGATGACGGACAAGTCTGGCAAACGGGATACGCAGGTGGCTCACAGTTACCTGAAGACGATTCCGAGTCGACCTGGACACCGATGCCAGTCGTGTTTTAGGCGCTCGTATTTAGTCTGAACGCTTAAATCTCAATCAATTCTTTTACCGAATCGACCACGCATGCATTTGTGTGGTCTTTTTTTATGCCCAAACCTTTTAAATCAAACCCACTGAGGAGGCACACCGTGGCTGAAGATATTACCCACAAAGAAATCTACGACCGCCTTGTATCGGTTGAAGACAAAGTCGATCGCATCGATGAGAACACCAAAGAGGTCACCGCTGCATTTACCGCTGCAAAAGGAGCCTTCTCAGTGCTTGAACTCATCGGAAAAATCGCCAAGCCCATCGCTTGGATTACAGCAGTGTGCTCAAGCATTGCGCTCATTTGGCACGAGTTCTGGAAAAGATGATTACGTTTGATGAAGCGTTTGAGCGCCTGATCTCGCATGAGGGAGGCTTTAGTGACGATCCCCGAGACTCTGGAAACTGGACAGGAGGAGTTCAGGGAGTTGGGGAGCTCAAAGGTACCAAGTTTGGTATTGCAGCGAGTTCCTACGGCTATCTGGACATCAAGAATCTCACACTTGCTGAGGCCAAGGCAATCTACAAGCGAGACTTCTGGGACGTGTGTGGAGAGGCACATCCAGCGATTAAGTTTCAACTCTTTGATGCCTCAGTTAATCATGGCCAGGGTAATGCGATCCGATTCTTGCAACGAGCCGTTAGTGTTGCCGATGATGGCCGCTGGGGGCCGGTCTCGCAAGCAGCATTGAACAACGCTGACACGAATGATGTCTTACTGCGATTTTTAGCCTATCGACTCAAGTTTTGGGCATCCCTAAGTAAGTTCGACATTTATGGAAAAGGATGGACTAATCGCGGGGCAGACAACCTTTTATTTGCTGCGCAGGATAACTAAATGACCAACTCAACCGACCGATGGCGTAATCGTCGCAAGATGGCCTGGCTCTCCATGCTTGCGGGCCTGCTCTTTCCGATGCTTTTGCTTGTGACCGAATCAACTCAGCTTGGACTGATCGCACCACCCTTTTATGTATTTGTCGGAATGGTAGTCACTGCCTACATCGGTGGTGCAGTAGTCGATGACCATTGGCAGCGGGAGAAATCATGATCGCACTCCTTGCAAACCGATACGTATTATTTGCAGTCTTACTCTCTGCTGGGATGTTGGGACTTTGGGGTTACGGGAAATATCAGTTTCACGTGGGATTTCAGGCGGCAGAAAACATCCATCATCTTGCCGAGCTTGAGTCATTCAAATCAGAGTCCATCCGATTAAATGGGCTTTCACAAACTCTCGAGCGACAACTTAACGCCATGCGCGACGCTCAACCCAAAATTATTGAAAGGTATAACCGTGTTGTTATTGAAAAACCCTTGCCTACTGATTGTTTTATTGATTCTGGCCGGTTGCGCGAACTCAACGCCGCAATCGAAGTTGCCAATACCAGCCAACTTAAGTAGCCCTTGTCCTGCGATTGAAAGCTTTGCATCGCAGTCTTGGGATGAATTGATGAAACGATATATGAAATTGGTAATTCAATACTCTGAATGTGCAAGCAAACATCATGCATTTATGAACAACTGACATCTGTAAATCACACTCAAAGGATTAAGCTCCCATTGGTTCACAATGAATGTATCTGCATCAGGCAATGGTTGTCGACGAGGGAAAACTTGTGCGGCGGGTATTTAGATCATGCAGCTGCTGCCCAAGGTATCGGGCAATCGCATGCATCCCGTAAAGGCCAGCCGCAGCTTCAGCGTCGCTGTTGTAGTTGGTATTGGTATTGACATCGTAAGTGTAGAGCTCACCGGCCTCATCCACAATGAATTCAATTCCGGCAATCTCTATCCCGTTCTCAGCGATGAAACGCTCGTAACGCTCGGTGATCGGGTTGTCAAAACCCCCAATGATCTGAAACCGCTGCGCAGATGCTTCACGTGCAGTTTCGCCAACCGGACAAAAAGCATCACCGATCTGACAGACGTCAGCCGGACAGAGCTCAAACCCTAGCGAGGTATCAACGCGCACGGCATAAAGGAACTTGCCGCCCACGAACTCGGCGCGGGTAATGAATGGCTGCGGTGCCTGAATGTATTGCTGAATTAGCGTAATCCCATCGACGGAAGGATCGAACTGTTCGCCATTCACATAGTCCTGCAACGCTTCGATGCTATGGAAAAGTTGTACGCCCAGCCCTTTGCCTGCTCGATTGTGTTTGGTGATGAATGAGCCGGTCATCTGGCGGGCGGCTTCAATGATGTGTTGCTTGCCGACTGCAGCAATGGTGAGGGGGGTCTTGACCCCATAATTTTGCAATGCAACATACTGTGCGACCTTGCTAATTTCAAGTTGCAGGGCGCGACTATTGTTCACAACACGTCGGCCGTGAGCCTCAAGCCAAGAAAGCACAGCCGACGTGTATTCGGGTGCAAAACGGTGATCACGAGTGTGCGATGAGGCACTCATCCGGTTATAAAAAACACCCTCTGGCGCAGGCATGGACAGATCCAATTTGCCTTCATCGAGAAACCACTCCTCGTAAGGTAACTCCAGCTCCCGAAACGCTGCTTGCAACGGCTCCACCCAAGCGGCGTTCTCATGAATCACATAAATTTTTGGCATATTCCATCTCCAAGGCACCAGCTACCCAGACACAACCCAGAACGGCACAGACAGCGAGCCCTACAGCATAATGAAAGCTGAATAAAACGAAACGACATTCTTATCATTTCCTTATAGCCAATCAGCCTCAACGTTTTCGCATTAGGGTCTTTCAATTAACGTAACCATTTCTAGTTTCACCAACCCGCTCTATGCCTATTCATTTTTTCAAGCGGCTGGCTTACGTTAGACCGTTACTCTATGCGTTTACTTACCGAAGTCGGCCCGATTAAACACAGTAAAGACCACAAAATGTGGGACAGTCCAATCGCATGGCATCAACTAGCAGAAGGACGGATGATCTCCAGAACGCCAGCAAGATCACTTACCACATGACTTGGCGGTGGACCCAGCTTCTCGGGTGGCAGCTGTTGCCGGTTTACCCAACAGGTCTGAAATCCAAACCAGGTAGCCCCCAATATATCCCACGCGTTCGAAGAGACGAATAACAGCGATGCGACTGGCAACTTCAACACGCTAGATGCCAGGCTATAGCAAATCGGACTGGTCTTGAAATGTCTGACATCCTCGACTGAGATCATGTGATCGAGACTGGCATCTAGACCCGAGTGTTTTGCTGCACTAGACAACATCTCTGATGAACCATTAGAGAGAATTGCCCTCGGCAATCCAATGGATCTGAGTTCCTGCAAAACGCTTTTGCATTCCGCGTAGGCATCCAACCGGGAGTAACTATCCATCAGCTCGTCAATTTGAGCCTTTGAATGCTGCAATCCAAGTCGAATCAAGCTGTATTCCAGTGCGTATCGGGTCAGCGACCAAAAAGATTCGTAAAAGCGGCTTCCATGTGGTGAAGGATCGGATAGTGACACGAGCCGAGAGTACTCAATCTGCTTGTCTCGCCACACAGTCGATATCGCAGCCCCTGAACCGGGGAACAGTTGCTCAGCCTTATGTCCAATCGAATACACATCAAACAAAGTACCGTAGGCGTCAAACACCACACCGCGGATATCAGTCATTGTTAACTCCCCCAAATTGGTTTATCGACACAGAACGTAGGCACTCGGTACCGAGAACCATGCGCTGCACAGTATGTGCTTGGCTTCTTAAATGCAGCCTCGCGTCACTAAGCAACCTGATGCTGGCCTAATCAAAAACAAGCCCCTCTAACAAATCCTGGGCAGCCAGATGTTCAGCCGCTTGCGCCACCACTCGTCGAATGAGGTCGGCATCCAAAGCCGGTTCCAGATCCATGGCGTCTCCAGTTACACCAGTGGACTGAGCCTGTAGGCCCTTTGCCGTTGGCACGAGCATAAATTGACCGCTACAGCTCCTGCAATAAATATGTCTGCCCGCAAGATATCCTCGCTGAATTACCAAGGTCGGACCACACATGGGGCATATCTGCAACGGAATCCCATCATCGCTACGCCCCAGAACGTGCTCTAGTGCACCCTGTTCAGCAAGCACCAGAAAATGTCCTACCAGCAAGTCATCAAATTGAGAGCCCCGTGCCGATTGTAAGATCGCAAGCGATGCCTCCTTAGACATACCCGGTCGATAGGGTCGATGACTAGTCATCGCGTCAAACGCATCGCAAATGCCAACTACCCGCGCCATCATCGGAATTTGCTCACCGCTCAAACCCAGCGGATAGCCTTTACCATCAGGTCGTTCATGGTGTAGGTACACCGCATCTTCAACCAAGCCAGACAGAGGATGCCCAGAAATCATGCGACGCCCCACGTTGGGATGGGTTTGTATAACGCTGAACTCAGCCTCGGTAAGCCGACTTGGCTTGCGCAAAACATCATCTGGCACACCAATTTTGCCGATGTCGTGCAAAAAAGCACCCAAGCTAACCTTTGCCGCATCGGCGTCATCCATGCCTGCTTGCCTTGCGAGCAAATATGCGTATCGCGACACACGCCAAAGGTGGCCACCTGTATAGGGATCCCGAGCCTCGACAAACCATGCCATGGTCAACAAGCTAGCGAGCATTTGCTTGGCATGCGCCATCGGAACCTGGGCAGGCAGGCCTGATGAACTACTTCCCGTAAGTGCTTGAAACAACCGTTTCGCAAACTGCATGCGTTGATCCTAATCAAGTTCAAACCAATGAGGTAGAAGCGCAACCCCGTAGAACAAATCTCCATTTGTGTCCAATTGCGCACACAGCGATTTTGCGATTGGACAGTGCACTATCAATATTCGGATCTTCGAGCCGTTTGGTTACATCGACGTCTCGAATCGGCCAACCAAACGTGGCGCGCGTGACGCTACGACGTTGACGCCACGTTGTATTGCCAGGTCGGCTTTCTCATGGTGACCAGCTCCTCGGCAGCCGTCGGGTGCACGGCTAGCGTGGCATCGATAATCGATTTGGTGGCTCTTGCTTGCAGTGCAATGCCCATGAACTGCGCCATCTCTCCCGTGTCAGGACCGATGGCATGAAATCCAACGACCAGGTCAGTTTTACGGTCAACTAAAAGCTTCATGAACATCTTGGCGTGATGGCCAGACAATGTCGCTTTCATAGGCCGGAAATGCGCTGCATAGACATCGAGTTCGGGAAACTTGGCAAGCGCTTGCTCCTCTGTGAGCCCAACTGTGCCCATCTCAGGCGTGGTAAAGACGGCCGTGGGCACCAGTGAGTGATCAACAATCACTGTCCTGCCGCCAAACACGGTGTCCGCAAACGCATGGCCTTCCCGTATCGCCATCGGCGTGAGATTTACGCGGTTAGTGACATCACCCACAGCATAGATATTGGGGACAACAGTGCGCGAATGCTCATCGACCGGAATTGCGCCTTTGGCATCAAGATCAATCCCAACCACATCAAGCCCCAGGCCATCGCCATTGGGCTTGCGCCCAATGGCTTTAAGCACGGCATCGACTTCGACTTCGCTGCCATCATCAAAGCTGGCAATCAGGCCTGCGGGCGTGTTTCGCACCTCGGTGATCTTGGTGTGCGAGTGCAGCTTCAACCCAGATTGCACGAGTTCTTCTTCGAGATGGTTCTGCAAATCAGCATCAAATCCGCGCAAGACCTTCTCGCCACGGTAGGCCACGTGCACCACCGAACCCAAGTTCTGCAACACGCACGCAAGCTCCAAGGCGATGTAACCGGCGCCCTGTACCAGCACCCGCTTTGGTTGCTGTTCCAGCAGGAAGAAATCATTTGAATCGATACAAAGCTCATGACCCTTGATTTGGGTGTCAGTGACTGGCGTTGCGCCCGTAGCGATCAGGATAGTGCCGCCCGACAGGACCTGGCCTTGCCCAACCGCCACTTCAGTGGCGCTAACCAATCGTGCATTGCCCTCGTAAATGTCAACACCCGCACCCTCAAGGTTTTGCCGATAGATTGCTTCAAGGCGTGACACCTCCTGGTCTCGACGGACTTTAAGGTCGGCCCAATCAAACCTTGCTCCATCCACGCGCCAACCGAATCCAACCGCTTCCTCAAATTCGATGGGAAACCGACTGGCATAAACCATTAGCTTCTTGGGGACACAGCCTCGAATGACACAAGTGCCGCCCATTCGATACGCCTCGACTAGAGCCACCTTGGCGCCATGTTGTGAGGCGATTCTTGCCGCACGAACGCCACCCGAGCCGCCACCTATGACAATAAGATCGTACATCTGACTGAACTCCTTGCTTGAAACATGCCTGTCGGCTTCATCTTGCCAAATGGCATGATGCTTAACCCTGATGTTCAGGGCCAATGCCCTGAAACATGGCGCGGATATCAACCGTGCTCTTTGAACCAATATGGCGGTAGTGCCGCGCTAGCCAAGCGCGTGCCGTCTCGCGGCCTAGATCACGAAGATGGGTCAAGAACTCCCACTCGGCATTTAACTTCGAAGATGCACCTAAAGGCATCAACGCCTCTTGGTTATGAATAATATGGATTCTGGGATGCCTGTATGTGGCAGGATCAAGCCTGCCCTGCTCAATCAGCCTTGAGACAAAGTCAATTGATCGAAGCTCTTTAAGCAATGAGGCGTTAAACGTGATTTCATTCATCCGGTTTTGAATTTCTTGCGAGGTTCTAGGCACCCCTTTGCGCTCGACCGGATTGATTTGCACAATCAATGTGTCGTCCGCATCACTGTGCGTATGAAAGGGAAACAGCGCTGGATTGCCCATAAATCCACCGTCCCAATAGGGCACACCATCAATCACAACGGCTTTGTACAGATATGGCAAGCAGGCCGACGCCATCACCATGTCAGCAGTCAACTTGTGACTGTCAAATACTTTTACGCGTCCGGTCTCGACATTGGTAGCTGAGATGAATAAGCGGATTGAATCACAGTGCCTGACGCAATCGAAATCAATCGTCTCCTCTATCAGGTCACGCAGCGGATTGATATCCAGAGGATTGAACTCGTGTGGAGACAACACGCGTGACATCAGGTCTAGCCAAACATAGCCTGGAGAATGGTTAAGGCTCCACTGCCCCATCATGACGTCAATCGGTGTGCGACGTATGGGTGAGTATTTTGCTGATTCACTAACGGCCCGCCAAAAACCATGAAGCTTCTCACGTGCTCCATCCCGGCCACCAGCGGTGTAACCGTCAGCTAGCGCAACCGCATTCATCGCCCCAGCAGACGTGCCTGAAATGGCCGCGATTTCCAGCCTGCCATCACCTAGCAAATAGTCCAGCACACCCCATGTAAATGCCCCATGGGCGCCACCACCTTGTAGGGCTAAGTTGATTCTTTTCATGCTTGAAGCACTTTTATGTTGGTGGGCAGTTAGGACGTTGGTGTGGGCAGGGCTATCCGCCCAAACACTTCAAACGAGCGGTCTTGCAATACGTTGCGCTCGGGGTACTGCTCAATCAGACCATCCAAAGCATCGTCACGGTTTTGTAACGACTCAGTTACTGGGCCATGCAAGTAATAAGCCACCAATCCTGCGACCCAGCGGTGCCAGGATGCCCAGGCACCTTGTATCCGGCTACTTCGCAAATCAAACTGCCACCCCTCAAACAGCGCCACAGTCTCAGCAGCGCTTAACCAGTAGTCCCCCACCACCCACTGGTTAACGCTAAAGCAATGAGAGGGCGCACCGCTGACATCGAGTTCAAATGCAACCAAATGCGTGATAGTGTCGTCGAGCCCAGCAGCCACTATTTCAGGGTTACTCCACCGTTTGAACACATGCAAGTGAGTCGTGACGCCCACGCCATCACTGTCGTGACGATGCAGGAAGTACTGTGCACCGGTACTGATGTCCTGACAGTCGTTATCTGGGTAGTGCAAGGTTTCGTCTGCTGGTGGCTGCGATCCACACAGATGATCCACCAGGCTAAGCCCGGCGACACGTCGCTCGCGCTCGAGCCTGACAAACTCAAGTGCCAGCGAACGTGCTGAAGCCAGAGGCGAGCGACTACCCGCCATGGTTTTATTTTTTGGCAAACTTGGCCTGCTCTGACAAGACATACGCCGACAAGTTTTGCAGATCGGCCGAATCCCATGCCAATGGCTTGGTCGCCATTGGGCCTGCCATGCAAACCTGCACCGCTTCATCGGCATGTATTTCACCCACACCGTAGTTCATCGATGCCATCTGCATCACGTGAGGAAACGGCTTGGCAAATCCAGGCGTAAACCCAGCCCCACCCGTGTGACAGGTGGCACATGACAAGCCATTGGATGAGAGCTTGGCGCTTTGGAACAGCGTTGCGCCGGCGGCAACTTGCGCTGCATTCGAAGCGCTGTAGTTCGGTTGGTACCCGGCAGGACGCTGGATCAAGCTCGCGTCGGCCTTAGCTCCACACTTAGCTCCACACTTGACTCCACACTTGGCACCGCACTTGGCACCACACTTGGCACCACATTTAGCACCGCATTTCGTTGCGCTCGCAGCGCAACGGCCTTGACAGCGTGAGGCACATTTAGATCCGCACTGGGCCAGCGCGGGCGACATCGCGATTGCCGAGGTCAAGGCAAGCGCAGATAATTTGGCAAGGTTTGTCATGGGGTCTCCTTTGGCGGTTAGAGTGTTTCTGGTGATACACCCTTTAATTCGATGGCGACAGGCGATTGGTTACACCTGCGACGAATTATTTTTGGCCATTGCAAAAACACATCTGCAATGGCCGCTGCTGCGATTAAAGAGCCCCCGTGTACTCGCCTCGTGCCGGATAGTTTTTACCGATGGCGAAATCAATGGCCATCATCAAGTCCGCAAACGACGGGCGGGCAAACGGCATGGTCTGGACAGCACCGTAATACAGGGTGCGATCTGGCCGCACCAAAAACACGCCAGGCTCGGCAAACAAAGCGGGCTCCTCAATGCCTGCGGAGGTAGGACCCTTTCCGGTAGAGATATAGAGCCCCCAGGCACGCGCCGTCACCAGTGGCAATGCATATCCAAAACGCAGATCTGGCACACCCACTTTGGCTGCCATCTCTCTAGCTCTCGCCTCATCATCAGATGAGATTGCAATCACGTTGACACCGCGCTTTTGAAGCTCTGGCAACAAAGCACCCAACTCTTTGAGATACTTCACGCACAATGGGCAATGCAGCCCTCTAAAAAAGACCACCAGTGAAAAGTGTTCAGGGTTGTCATTAGCCAAGCTAAACATACCGTGATCAAGGGTTGGCACCTCCAGACTGGGCACCGGCTGGCGAGGAATCAGCATTTTTAAGCTCCAAACAAGAAATCAATCGTACACGCAGCTTATGATACGATTGATAACATAAGGTCTTAAATAGTTTGCTATTCGTATCAAAACGCGGGGTTTCTCATGAGTACTGACAACCGCTTGGATCGCTTAACGCCGATATTTGAACGCTTTGCGCCAAGCGTAAGAATTCAATTCGCTGACAGTCTGTGTGGTGTTCTCGACATCAACGCAGATGAACCTGTGGGTCACATCCATTGGCTAAAGTCAGGGACAGTCAATGTCTACAGCCACGACGGCAGTGTTTTGTCAGTTACCGAACCAAGCGTCATTTTTGTGCCAAGCCCGACCCCTCATCGATTGGAAGCTACCGGTGACTGTGAAATCTTCTGTGCTGAATTCGAGTTTGGCCAGCGCTACCAAAATCCACTAACTGTACTGAACCCGCAAGTGCTGATTGTGCCCGTTGCAGACGTCCCGGAGATCGCTGTGGTGCATGGCTTACTCATGGGCGAGGCATTTTCTGATCGATGTGGGAAATCAATCGCTGCGAGTCAACTACTGCAGTACTTCCTGTTGATATTGTTTCGTCACTTGATCAAGACCAACGCTGTGCCTGTCGGACCGCTAAAGGCATTAGGCGATGAAAAAATATTGCGTGCTGTCGCTTCCATTCATCGTGACCCTGGCTTGCCATGGACGATCGAACTCATGGCTGAAGCAGCAACCATGTCTCGTGCCACGTTCGCCAGACGGTTTCGGGCTCTAATGGGAAAGACCCCATTGGACTACCTGACAGACTGGCGACTGACGGTCGTTAAATCTCTGGTCTCGCGCGGGGTGCCGATCAAATCCGCAGCCCGCGAAGCTGGCTACTCTTCGAGTGCCGTGTTAACCCGCCTCTTTACGCAGCGAGTGGGGCTGGGCCCTAAACAATGGGCCCTAGAAAACAGCCTCAACATGACTGCCAAGCAACCTGTGCGTGAACACCACAACCGTATGACAGGTTTGCCCTAGGATCACAGCCCCTTTGGCTCACGATTTGAATCGCAATTGGACTCGCCCTCGCTCTCTCCGTGACGTACCACTTCCCTCATACTCATCCACACATCACCAAAATGACTCCTTCAAAATCAGCCAGCCATAACAATGCGATAGAACTTTTCTGGTCATTTCGCAGCCCCTATTCATACCTCGCCTTGCCAAGGCTAAAAACGCTCAGTGAGTCAACTGGCGTGCCCATCCAAATGCGTGTTGTACACCCTAATATCCTGCGCAACGAGAACTACTTCAAAGCCATGAATCCGCTTGCCCGACCCTACTTTATGAGGGATACACAGCGCATGGCAGCTTATTTGGGCATGCCTTTTCGGCGACCCGTACCTGACCCCATCACGCAGAACCCTGAGACTATGGAAGTAGATAGCCATCAACCCCTGGCTCGCTGGCTTGGCCACCTGGGTATCGCCGCGTCTGAAGCCGGTCTTGGTTTTGCGTTTTGTTGGGAGGTATCGCAGCTGCTCTGGAATGGATCTGTGGATCAATGGCACGAGGGTGACCACCTCCGAAACGCCTGCCAACGGTGCCAACTCAACTGGGATGTGCTTAAGGCAGACGTGGCAAGCAACCCCGAGTATTACGAACAACAGTTACAGGAAAACGCGGACGCTTTAACGCAGGCTGGGCACTGGGGCGTGCCCACCATGGTGTATGGCGGCGAGACCTTTTTTGGTCAAGACCGCATCGATGTTTTGGCTTGGCACCTTAAAAAAGTAGCCAAAATTTAAAGTAGCCGACAATTAAAGTAGCCAACAATTCATCAACAGCTTGGCTGAGGTGCCAAACATTCACACCAAACATTCACCACCGCAAGATCCGGGGGCCAAGCACAGCGCCCAATAAGCCTGACAACAAAATGCCAGCGGTGTACCAAATGGCCACAAACGCCAGTGACTGCTCCGGGCAGGCCAGCGAGTAGCCTATGGCACCGATCGACCCCGCCAAGATGCCTACAGAAAAACCAGTGGCCACAAGACGTGTCGGCGCCGCACTTTTGGCAGCAAACAACAACCCCAACAACGCTGGCACCGAGAAGCCAAGCACAAACCACGGACACCACAGCCAAGTTTGTCCGAAAATGGCCTCAGCCCACAAATTACTAGGCGTTACTGCCAAATAGGCTGCCCCTGCACCAAACATCACAAGCAGCACCAACAAAGGCCACTTGAGCAACGACGATGTTTCTGTGCCTGGGCGATATAGGCGCGCGAGCAACGCGACAAAGGCAACCGCCAAGCCAGCTCCATAAACAAACTTTGCCCATATCACGGGCAGCAAAAAAGTCTCGCTGGGCAACAGGCCAATGATCATGGTGCTCAACAAGGCGCTAACCACAAGCCCGGCAGCAACTGGCCATGTCAATGACTTCGTCACAGCCCTTCGATCAACCGTTTCGGCTTGCGTAGCCAAAAAATGAATCAGGGTGGACGTTTTCATGATTCAGGTACTCTTTTGATGAGTTCAGACAGGCGTTTCATGCCTCGATGCACAGCAACTTTGACCGCCGAGACTGACGCGCCTGTCTGTTGCGCAGCCTCAGCAACGGTTAGCCCCTCGACCTTGGTCAGTTCAATGGCTGTGCGCTGTGCTTGGGGCAATGCCTGCAACAATACAGCGAGGTCACGGCTCGTGCCCTCAGGCACCTCAGGCGCGGCCAATTCCGATGACACTGCCTCGTCGATGTCATCATGCAAAGCACCAGTGCGCTCATGCCGACGCCAGAAGTCGACGAGTTTGTAATTGGCAATGGCCAAGGCCCATGCCGTCACGGCATACTGCTCGTTATAGCTCGCTCGCTTAAGATGAATCGCCATCAACGTCTCCTGCGCCAAGTCTTCCACCTCTGATGGCATGGCCTGCAAACGCCGCGCAAAAAAACCGCGCAGCCTGCGAGATAGCATCTCGAGCGCCTGCTCGTAAGCGGCATGGTCGCCGGCCAATGCCGAGAGCCATACTGGCTTTAGCTCGCGCTCGAATGTTTCGGCCCAATCAGAGGGTTGCATGGTGTTATTCGTTGCCCGATGGTGATTGGTTACAACCACATAAAAATTTATGTTGCACGTGAATGTAACCAATTTCTGCTTCTGGTCGAATAAAGCAACGTGAAGCCTAACACGGGAATGATTCAGATGCGATACCAGTCAAAACAGAAACATTATCCAGCCTGCGCGGCATTGATAAGCAGCGTGCTAACCGTCAGTAATGCCGCTTGGGCTCAGGACAACACCACCAAGCCTCTGCCCTTGTCACCCGATCACTGGCAAGAAGTCAAATTAGGCAAGGACATTCGCCCCAATGTGTTCGCATTTGAATCCGTCGATGGCAGGCAGCAACTGCGCATCGAGTCCAATGGCAGCATGTCGATGATGGCCATACCCGTTGATGTTGACCTCAGTCAAACACCCGTGCTGTGCTGGCGATGGCGTGTTAACCGAATACTCGATAAGGCCAACATGACCGAGCGGTTTGGCGATGACTATGCCGCCAGACTCTATTTAAGCGTGGCCATTCCCAAGGCCGAGCGAAGCCTGGGCCTGCGCCTGCAGCTAGGCATGGCTCGCTCGATTTGGGGCGATCAAATCCCGGATGGTGCTATCAACTACGTCTGGGACAACCGCCAGCCCGTGGGCGCCAACATGCCCAATGCCTACACCGACCGCGTCACCATGGTCGTGGCGCAGTCGGGTAACGCCAAGGTAGGCCAATGGGTAAAGGAGGGCCGCAACGTGGCGCAAGATATTGGACGGTTTTTCACGCCATCGGCCACACCCGTGCAAATTGCGCTAGCGGCTGACACCGACAACACCGGTGAAGCTGTGGTTGCCGAATTCTCCGAAATCGCATTTGCCGCTAGCCAGGCACAATGCCAATAAAGACAACAGGATTAATTCGCTTGTAACCATTGACGCTTGCCCAACGAATAGCAAGACAGAGACCTAAAAAAGGAAGCGCATGAAATCCACCCTGCCACTGCTGCTTAAAACCGATTTCCCAGCCATATCGCGCCAGAGCCTGCAAACATTGCAGGTCAATCTGGGCTATCTGTGTAACCAGTCCTGTCAGCATTGCCATGTGAACGCCGGGCCCAACCGCACCGAGCTCATGGATGCCGAGACCATCGATTTGGTGCTCGCGGTCCTTAAAAAACATCGGGTGCAATTGCTGGATTTAACGGGCGGGGCACCCGAGATGAACCCGCACTTCAAATCGCTGGTTGTCCAAGCCCGCAAGCTCGGGGTCACTGTCATGGACCGCTGCAACCTCACCATTCTGTCTGAGCCAGGCTATGAAGATCTGGCCAAGTTTCTGGCCGACAACGACGTACAGGTCACAGCCTCCATGCCCTGCTACTCGCCCGCCAACGTCGACAAGCAACGCGGCCAAGGCGTGTTTGACCGCAGCATTTCAGGCCTGCAGACACTGAACCGCCTGGGCTACGGCATAGAGGGTAGTGAACGTGAGCTAAACCTGGTTTACAACCCGCTAGGCGCTAGCCTGCCGCCGCCGCAAGCAGCGCTTGAAGCTGACTACAAACGCGAGCTCAAGACACATTTCAGCATCGAGTTCACCCGGCTATTTACGATCACCAACATGCCGATCCAACGGTTCGGTGCCGTACTGTTAAGCCAGGGGCAGTTCGAAGACTACATGCAACTGCTCAAAGACGCCTACCGACCAGACAATCTTGAAACGGTCATGTGCCGCACACTCGTGAGCGTGGACTACCAGGGCTACCTGTATGACTGCGACTTTAACCAAATGCTGCAACTTCCCGCGACCAGCGAGTCTGGTGAGCGCCCTCACCTGCGCGAGCTGCTTGCGCGTGACCACTTCAACACCCCAATTCGCATCGGCGAGCATTGTTATGGCTGCACAGCTGGCCAGGGCAGCAGCTGTGGCGGTGCGCTAGAGGACAAAGCCACGCATGTCGCAACTGAGTCCGTGATCGAGTTTCATGTCAATGGGGCAGTTCATGCTTAAAAAAACATCCTGGCAACGCTGGCTGCTTGTTGTCATCGCTGGCATTGTGCTGGCCTGGGCCTACAGCGCATTTGACTTGGGCAACCTCTTAACGCTCGATACTTTGAAATCCAGCCGTGACCAATTGCTGGGACTGTACGCCAGCGACCCTGGCTTCGCCTTGGGCGTCTTTTTTGTGGGATACGTACTCGCCACGGCCGTCTCCATTCCAGGCGCGGCCATTCTGACACTGGCCGCTGGCGCCCTGTTTGGGTTTTGGGTCGGTTTGCTGGTGGTGTCGTTTGCCTCAAGCCTGGGCGCGCTGCTGGCATTTTTAGTGGCCCGATATCTGTTGCACGATGCAGTGCAAACACGATTTGCCAAGACGCTGGCGCCAATTAACGAGGGTGTCAAACACGATGGCGTGTTTTACCTGTTGACCCTTAGGCTTGTGCCTGTGTTTCCCTTCTGGCTGGTCAACCTAGTGATGGGATTAACGCCCATGGCCACAGCCCGTTACTACCTGACAAGCCAAGTTGGCATGCTGCCAGGCACGGCCGTGTTCGTGCTGGCCGGCACGCAACTGGCAACGATTCAGTCCCTTGGCGACGTGCTCTCACCCGGCATGGTGGCAAGCCTAGTGCTGCTTGGCATCTTCCCGCTGGTGGCCAAATTCGTGGTCGGGTTTTTAAAGCGAAAAAAGCTTTATGCCAACTGGCCCAAGCCCAAGCGGTTTGACCGAAACTTGGTGGTCATTGGTGCCGGCGCAGGCGGCTTGGTTACGGCCTACATCGCTGCCGCCGTCAAAGCCAAAGTCACCCTCATTGAAGGCCACAAAATGGGTGGTGATTGCCTGAATTACGGTTGCGTCCCAAGCAAAGCACTAATCCGGTCAGCCAAACTGGCCAAGCAGCTTAAAGAGGCAGATCAATTTGGCTTTGAATCGGTCTCAGGCAAAGCCAACTTCGCCAAAATCATGCAGCGCGTGCACCAAGTAATCTCTGAAGTAGAACCCCATGACTCAGTCGAGCGATACACCGGCCTGGGTGTCGAAGTCCTGCAAGGCCACGCCATCATCACCTCGCCCTGGCACGTGCAAGTCACGCCAGCCGATGGCAGCGTGCAAACACTCTCTACGCGCAACATCGTGATTGCCGCTGGCGCCCGACCATTTGTGCCACCAGTTGCAGGATTAGAGCAAGCCGGTTATCTGACTAGCGACACGGTCTGGGGCCTGACCGAACTGCCCCCGCGTTTGGTGGTACTCGGTGGTGGCCCGATTGGCTGCGAATTGGCACAGAGCTTTGCCCGGCTTGGCAGCGCCGTTACACAAGTGGAAATGGCACCAGGCCTGATGAGCCGCGAAGACCCTGAAGCAAGCGCACTCGTCCAAGCGTCTTTGGCTGATGATGGCGTCAATGTCCTATTGGGTCACGAAGCCTTGCGCATCGAAAACCAGGATGGCGAAAAAACTCTGATCGTCAAACACGGCAAAGGCGATGATGCCGTTGAACGAGCCATTGCCTTTGACCAAATTCTGGTGGCGGTTGGTCGCAGTCCACGCGTGACTGGCTATGGCCTGGAAGATCTCGGCATACCGCTGACTGCCCGCAAGACGATCCAGACCAATGCATACCTGCAAACGCTCTACCCCAACATCTTCGCTGTTGGCGATGTGGCGGGCCCCTTCCAGCTAACCCATACCGCTGCGCATCAAGCCTGGTATGCGGCCGTCAATGCGCTGTTTGGCCAGTTCAAGCGCTTTAAGGCCGACTATTCTGTCATCCCCTGGACAACTTTTACCGATCCCGAGGTTGCGCGCGTGGGACTATCTGAGGCTGAAGCCAAAGACCAAGGAATTGAGTTTGAGGTGACGCGATTTGATCTGGAAGAGCTCGATCGGGCCATTGCCGATGGCAGCACCAAGGGGTTCGTGAAGGTCTTAACCGTGACCGGCAAAGACAAGATTCTGGGCGTAACGATTGTCGGCGAACATGCCGGTGACCTGCTGGCCGAGTATGTACTGGCGATGCGCCACGGTTTAGGCTTGAATAAGATTCTTGGCACGGTACACACCTACCCCACGCTGGCTGAAGCCAACAAATACGCAGCAGGAGAGTGGAAACGTACCCACGCACCACAGACCATCCTGGCCTTGCTTGAGAAGTTTCACCGCTTTAGCCGCGGTCGCGAAGCCTCAACCCCGCTGGCCGACAAGCCTGCGTAATAAGCACACCACGAAGAGCTGCCATGACTGCCACGCTATCGATCATCATGCCCACGCTAAACGAAGCTGCTGCAATTGAATCGGTGCTCTCATCGACCCTTTCGTCAGTGTGCGCACTTGGCTTGGCCAATGAGTTAGTGGTAGTTGATGGCGCAAGCACAGACGAGACAGCAACCTTGGCTACTCCGCTGGCTGATCTCGTGGTTCAAGTGCCGCAAGAGCAGCGCGGTCGCGCTAGGCAAATGAATGCTGGCGCGGCTGTGGCAACCGGTGACTATTTGCTCTTCTTACACGCCGACACCGAGCTCTCGAACCAAGCAGCGGAGGAACTGAAATCCGCAATCGCGAAGCGCGTCATCTGGGGCCGTTTCGATGTGAGAATCACAGGCCAGTCGCTCATGCTTGGCATGGTCGCCTGCCTGATGAATTGGCGCTCACGCGTAACCGGCATCGCCACAGGCGACCAAGCCATGTTTGTGCGGCGCGACGTGTTTGAATCCATCGGCGGGTTTGCCGATCAACCGCTCATGGAAGACATCGAACTGTCGAAATCACTCCGAAGGCTCGCACACCCCACCTGCCTTAAAGGGCCGGTGATCACCTCAGGGCGTCGTTGGGATGAGCGCGGCGTCCTCAAAATAATCGTATTGATGTGGCAACTGCGCTGGCGCTACTGGCGTGGCGCAAGCGCAGAACAACTTGCCAAGGCGTATCGATGATGGCGCCAAATCGTCGCATTGGGCTGATCATCATGGCCAAATCGCCTCAGCCTGGTTTGGCAAAAACGCGCCTGATCCCGGCGCTCGGTGCCGATGGCGCAGCCAGGCTGGCCAAGCAACTGCTTGAACACACCATTGAAGTCGCTAACCAAGCCAAGGGATTTAGTCACTGCGAGCTTTGTGTCACGCCTGACGTGAATGACCCCGTTTTTACAAAACACTCCAAAGTCAAAACAACTGGCACAACAAGCAACACGACCACTAATACAGCAACCAGCACAACAAAGAGCAGCCGTGAGACTAGGTTTTACGTGACGGCCCAAGGCGAAGGCGATTTGGGTGCGCGCATACAACGCGCATTTGGTCGCGTGTTCGCACACGCCGACTCGGCCATCATGATTGGCACGGATGCACCTACCCTGACAGCCAACCACCTTGAGCAAGCAGCAAGCGACCTAGAGGCGCACGATGCGGTGTTTGTACCAGCACTCGATGGCGGTTACACCCTGATTGGCTTAAATCAATGCTTGCCCGGCTTGTTTGAAGACATGCCCTGGAGCACAAGCCGCCTAATGGACGAAACACGTAGGCAGCTAACAACTTTGGGCAAAACTTGGTACGAATACGAACCGATGGCCGATATCGATGAACCGGCTGACCTCGCATTCTTGCCAGAGGGGCTGACCAAATGAAGCGGATCGTTCTCGTTGGTGCGGGCCATGCCCACGCACTGGTTCTAGATGCCTGGCGCAAGCAACCACTAACCGGGGTGGACCTGGTGCTAGTAGCACCAGATGCCCTAGCACCTTACTCTGGCATGATCCCAGGGTGGCTAGCCGGACAGTACCGATTTGAGCAAACGCTGGTTGACTTTACCGGACTGTGCCAGCGCGCCGGCGCGACACTGATCAAAGCTCACCTACTAAAGCTTGACCCAGATCGTCAACAGGCGCTTCTATCCAATGGACAGACACTGTCGTATGACTGGCTGTCAGTCAATGTAGGCTCAACCCTTAGGCCACCATCAAGCCAAACGCCATTACTGGCAATGCGCCCGCTGTCGACGTTAAAAGTCAGCTATGAACAGTGGCTTGCGCATTGGCAAGAAGCCCGTGACCTCACGCCGGTCAGACTCACCTCGGTCGGTGGTGGCGCAGCCGGCGTGGAAAGCCTCTTGTGCATCAAACACCGGTTAGCGCAACTGCGGCCAGACAAGCCCGTTCATGCTCAACTCGTCACCCGAGGAGCGACCATCCTGCCTGGCTTCAGTAACCCAGCCAGACGTCTGGCGCTAAAGGCGCTGCACCAAGCCGATGTCACTCTGCAGCTTGGCACTGCGTGGTGTGAGACGATTGCTCAAAGCAGCGACCTCATTCTCTGGGCAACCGGCGCTGAACCACACGCTTGGCTAACAGACCCCAATACTCGCGGCAGCCTGCAGGTCGATTCTATGGGCTTTATTATGGTGAATGAATGCTTGCAATCCACCTCGCATTGCAACGTGTTTGCCGTCGGTGATTGCGCCGCACTGCCTGACCCCGTGCCCAAAGCAGGGGTCTATGCCGTGCGCATGGGGGCCATGCTGGCTACCAACTTGCGCGCAGCCGCGAGCGACCAACCACTCTCACCCTTTAAGCGCACAGGCAAGGCACTGGCCTTGCTCAACACGGCTAATGGCCGTGCGATTGCATCGTGGGGGCCTCTGGGTTGGCAGGGGCGTTGGGTGATGCAATGGAAAGATCGCATTGACAGAGGCTTTATTCAGAAACTGGTGTGCTAGCGAACGCTTAACAGTAAGTAGCAAAAAAACACAGCATACAAAACAAAGGACACAGCCATGACCCTCCGAACCACCATCGAGAAACTTAAGCGAGCCGCTGCCTTAGGCACAATCGGCATGGCAAGTATCTTGGCGCTAAGTGGACCACCGTCCAGTCAAGCTGGCCCAGCCAATGAATCTAAAAACCAAAGACCCCTTCAATTCGGCGTGGGCCTGTACCAGCCAGATCGCCAGACCAACGATGCGACCTATAGGCCTCTGGCTGACTACTTGTCGCAGCGCCTGGGCCGGCCCGTCACGCTGCGAACAGTCGAGAGTTGGGAAGGCCTAGCCAAGAGCCTGGCCAATGGGGAGACCGACATGGCGCTCATGGGTCCATGGGGCTATGTGCTGGCTGACCAGTATGCAAGCGCACAAGTGGTCTCCACCATTCTTTATCGCGGCAAGCCCGAGTACCACGCGCTCATCATCACACACCCAGACTCAGGCATTCAAACCATCGAAGACCTACTCGGGCGAGCGGGTAAGCAAGCCACCTTTGCGTTTGGCGACAAGGGCTCAACTTCAGGCTATTTGATTCCACTGACATTCTTTCTACAAAACAAGGTCGACCCACAACAGCATTTTGCTCGTGTGCTGCACACCAAACATCAGGCCATCGAAATGCAAGTCACAAGCGGGCGCATCACGGCTGGCGCCGACTATGACCGAAATCGCAATGCGATGATTGTGCAAGGCCTGATTGAAGCCAAGGACAGCAAGGTGATCTGGCAATCCGCCCCCCTGCCCAACGATGCCTTTGCAGTCAGCGCACAATTGTATAAAGACAACGCGCTAGTGGCGCAATTGCGTGCCGCGCTAGCTGACATCGGGTCGCAACTCGCGAGCAATCCACGACTTTTGCCGCCAGATTACACCGGGTTTATCGATTCGCAGCGTCGGCGCTACGAGCCCATCCGCGAGGCGGGCCTGGTTAGCGGTGCACTCAAGCCAACCCCCTAGACTGACACTGGAGCTGCTGATGAAACATGCACCAGCGATCGGACCAGGCGCACTGGACTTAGTCGGTCCAACACCGGCGCCGTCATCGCGGTTGGGCGCTATGTTGTTGGCGTACCTGGCCATCAGTGCCGTTTGCCTTTACACCCTTGCGCAAGCTGGTGATCTCTCGGTCGGACGCCAGCCCTGGGACAACCTGCAAAAGACTTTTGGCGAGTTTTCTTATCCAAGTTTTTTGGATGTATGGTTTGGACCAACTGAATTGCAGTACCGTGCGGTCGATGGCCGGATACTGCGAACCGAGAATGTTCAGGCACGGGAGATCGAGTTTCTGGGAGGATTGGCACGGGCGACCTGGACTACATTTCAGATTGCCACGCTCGGCACGCTGCTAGCGGCACTCCTTGGATTGCCGCTTGGATTGGCATCTGCAAAAAATCTCAACGCACCCAAGCCTGTGGCACTGGTGGCACGAGGCATTCTGGATGCAAGCCGTGCCGTACACACGCTGATATTTGGCCTTATCTTGGTGGGGATCGTGGGCTTGGGCCCCACCGCTGGCATCCTGGCCATAGCGCTACATAGCATGGGCACGTATGGAAAGTTCTATGCTGAAAGCGTCGAGACACTGGATATAGGCGCCATCGAATCGGTACGTGCAACGGGCGCCACCCCCTCGCAAGTGTTCTTCAACGCAGTGCTGCCCGCCGTGCTGCCCCAATTCATCAGCAGTCACCTCTACATCTGGGAGTTCAACATCCGTGACTCAACGATTCTGGGCTTGATTGGCGCGGGTGGCTTGGGCTTGTTGATTTCCGAGGCAACCAGTCTGTTTCAATGGGATCGGTTGGCAACGATTCTCGTGGTGGTGGTGTTGCTTGTGACCGCGTTTGATGCTGCTTCAAGACGAATCCGGCAACGCTTGCTGTAAGGACAAGATAAGACATGAGCATCATCCATGACCTTGAATTGACCGGCGTGACAGTGGCGCACGGTGGCAAGCCGGTACTTGAGATCGAGCACCTGGCGATCGAGCGCGCGCAGCGCGTGGTGATTGTGGGTGCTAATGGGGCCGGCAAAAGTACGCTGCTCAAACTGCTCACTGGTTTGACACAACCGGCAGGTGGCAAGGTTTGCGTGCTGGGTCATAGTTTTGACAGCCAGCACACGCTAAATGCCAGACAGTGGCGAGCCTTGCGCGCAAGCACCGGCCAAGTCATGCAGTCACTGCATCTGGTCGCACGCTTAAGCGCCCTGGATAATGTAATTATTGGTGCCTTGAGCAGGCGTGATGTGACGCCACTGTGGCGCAGTTGGCTGCGATGGCACAAGCCTGAGCTGGTTGATGCCGCCATGGCACAGTTACAACTGCTTGGGTTGGCCCACCGGGCCTTTACTCGGGCTGACCGACTCTCGGGTGGCGAGCGACAGAAGGTCGCGCTCGCTCGTCTGGCACTGCAGCAGCCCAAGCTGATTTTGGCGGACGAGCCCACAGCCGCACTAGACCCCGCAGCCACCGATGAAGTCTGCAAGTATCTAAATCGGCTGGTGCAACCCAAGGCAACGCTTATCACGGTGGTGCACGATGCCAGCCTGATTGCGCGCTTGGCTGACCGGGTGATCGGCATGGCGCGTGGACGGATAGCACTGGACTTGCCTGCCGCCGAGTTGCTGCCAGCGCATTTGCAGCAACTGTATCAACGCGACAATGACTCGCTAACCAAGCCATTAACTATGAAGATGCCAGCACCTTGCCTGCTAGCCGCCACATAACCGAGGATACCCATCATGATCACTAGCGCCGCTGAAGCTCTCGTAGACAATGCCCCTGGGCGCACCTGCCCTTTGCATTACCGCTATGACCCGTCCGTATTTAATCAACCCCCAGCACCAGAACTTACTGATCTGGACGTCTTGTACGTTGTCGGTGGGTTATACGGCAATGTGCTGGCGCTTGACGCTATTGAATCGATGTTTGCCTTGGAGTCTGGCAACAAGCGATTGGTCTTTAATGGCGACTTTCATTGGTTCGATGCTGAGCCTGCGATGTTCGCCCAGATCGGGGCGGGCGTTGGCAAGCACCTGGCCGTGCGTGGTAATGTTGAAACTGAACTAGCATCCGAAGATGACGACGCCGGTTGTGGTTGCGCCTACCCCGACTGGGTTGAAGACGGCATCGTCGAGCGATCAAACTTGATCTTGCAACACCTTCGTGGTTGCGTCACGGCTGAGGTGCGCCAGCGACTTTTAAGCTTTGGCATGTGGCAAGTTGCATCAGTTGGCCACCACCGAGTTGGCATCGTCCATGGAGACGCTCAGTCACTGGCAGGCTGGGGGTTTGCCCAGGAGCACCTGCAAGACCCTGCCCACCAAGAGACCGTCGCTAGCTGGTTCGCAGCCGCACAGGTCGATGTGTTTGCCTCAACCCACACTTGCCTGCCGGTAATGCAAGCCATCAAGCCGCGTGCCAACTCAGGCCTGAAGTCCAGCCACAAACCTTGCTGGATCATCAACAATGGAGCTGCCGGCATGCCTAATTTTGAAGGCAACCCGGCGGGTTTGCTGACCCGGATTGCAAAAAGCCCTTATGATGGAACGGCCAGCATGGCTAATGTCCAGAGTGATGGATTGCACATCGACCTGTTGGCCATTGAGTTCGACCAAGCGCAATGGCAGGAAATGTTTATGAGTGTCTGGCCTGATGGCAGTCACGCCCATCAGTCGTATTGGCAGCGCATCACGCAAGGGCCTGGCTATCAGCCATCACAAGTTATCAGACCACTAAGGAGTTAGGGATGCTCGCGATTGTCGGTGGCACGGGAATGTATGAATTGCCAGGCTTAACGATTAGAAGTCGGACATCTAGGGCGACGCCGTTTGGTGAGGCCTCGGGCGATGTGCTCGTGGGACAGATCGGACAGCACCAGGTGTTGTTTTTAGCGCGCCACGGTGGCGGACATCGCCTGCTGCCCCACGAAATCAATTACCGTGCCAACGTGTTTGCCCTCAAAGCGGCCGGCGCCACCATGATGCTGGGGTTGTCTGCCGTGGGTAGCCTACGGATGGAGATTAAGCCTGGAGATTTGATCATACCCGAGCAGTACATCGACTGGACTAAAGCGGATCGACAGCGCACCTTCTTTGGCAACGGCGTGGCCGCGCATGTCTCAACGGCTAAGCCCGTGAGCTCTAATCTGGTGCAAGCTGTGGTCACTGCCGGAGAAAAAGTCGACCAGCGCATCACGCGCGGGGCTACCTACATTTGCGTGTCCGGACCACGCCTAGGCACGCAGGCTGAGAGCCACTGGCTAAGGCAAATGGGCGGTGACGTCGTTGGCATGACCAACGTGCCAGAGGTTTTTCTGGCTCGGGAGGCGCAAATCCCGTACGCCACGCTTGGAATGGTGACTGACTATGACTGCTGGCTTGAAGACGAGTCGCAGCACGTGAGTGCGCTTGGGATATTCGAGCTCTACGACAAAACGCTTATCAAAGCCCGGGCAGTGCTTGACAGCTTGCTCGGCGATAATCTGCCTGAGCCAGAGCCCAATATTCGAGGCGCGCTCTCACACGCGGTGCTTACCCCAGAGCAAGCGATCACCACTGAGCAGCGACAATGGCTTGATGTGCTTAAGTCCTAAGTTACGACTGCGGTTTTTGCTCTCACCATGCTCCAAAAGTCGCTTTTAGTTGCCTTGAATCCCACTCAAGACACTTGCTGAAAGTTTGACCTAGTTTTACAAACGCGGCGCTGGATTAGCTAATCGCAAACGACAGGCGTAGAGTGAGGAATTTTCCCTAGCTAGCGAGTAAATCCACGGAAATTCTTTGATCTCCCACGAAACTCTCATTGAAGGGTAAGGCTGGAGCTGAACGCATCACAGCTTCGGGATGAGTGTTTTGTGTGGTGCCAGACTACACCACCACTGAAACTATAGAAACCCTAGCGTTCGCGCTGGGGTTTTTGCTTTTGTGGGGCTTGTTTTACTCAGTTTCATACCGAGCACATTTTTTACAGGCTGGCGACGTCCTTTTGAACGCACGAAACTTGGAGCGTCTAGTTACGGGACGGTTAAATCATAACTGTCGTGTTTCACGACAGTTTGAACCGTGGGTCCGTGCGTAGTTAGGGAGCTTTATTTTCGAGCAGGAATCGTCATTGCTGCTACACCTATGACCACACAGCCAAGACCCATCCACATTGTTGGCGGCAAAGATTCACCAAGAAAAATAGCCCCAATTGCTACACCGATGGGCACGCGAAGATATGCCTGCGATGTCGTGCCGACCGAACCAAGAGTCTGGACTAGTCGGAAATAGATCACAAACGCAATCGCGGTGGAAAATACGGACAACATCAATAACGCGGCTGTCGAATTAAAAGATGGCTGTAACGTCCATGGTCGATCAAAAATCAAACTGATCGGTATAAGTACGATTGCACCAGCAATTAAGGAACCAGCAGCAGGGACTAAAGGCGATAGGCCTTGAAATGAACGGCCGTATATGGCAGCACCCGCGTAGCAAATAGTCGCAGCAACAATCGCCAGCTGCGGAAGCACTTGGTCTCCAAGGCCGTTAAGTGCACTAAATCCGATGATCAGACATATCCCCAATAGCCCTGCAATGACGCCGACTAGTTTTCTCGTCGTTACGGCCTCGTGTTTTGTTAAAAACCATGTGACAAAAAAAACAAAGACCGGAGCAGTTGAATTCAAAATTGTCGCTACGCCTGCTTCAACGTATTGCTGAGCCCAGGCAATCAATGTGAATGGGATCACACTATTCAAAGAAGCCTGTACGAATAGTCGCTTCCATACAGCCCAGCTACGAGGCATAGCTACACCTGATACTGACATCCACCCAATTAATAGCAAGCCTGCAATCAACGTCCTTGCCGCGATAAGTGATACCGGAGGAATGGTCTCAACACCTACTCGGATAAAAGTATAAGAGGCGCCCCAGAGTGTTGAAAGGAGTAAAAGCAATAAGATATCAACTGCTTTACCGCTAGCCGGCGCCGTTTGTTTAGTTGTTTGCATAGCGATAACCTTGATTTATGAGAGTTGCCATAATATTCTTGGTATCGCAACAACGCTTCGATCACGGTCAAACCATGGATAGCAAAGAATTAAACGTCGATATTTCTATCGTAGCGGGTGCGATAGCTGATCCTACTCGATCGCAAATGCTCTGTTGCTTAATGGATGGTCGTGCTAGAACCAGCACAGAGTTGGCGTTGATTGGAGAAGTTACCCCATCCACGGCAAGTTCTCATATTACAAAACTGAAAGCACGGAGTTTAGTAACAGAGGTGATACAAGGCCGACATCGATATTTTCAACTCGCGAATGAACAAGTTGCCCATGCTTTAGAAGCATTAATGGTTATAAGTGAAAGTTCGCTCAGGAAATATGAACCAAACACACCTAAATCACTTCGAGCGGCAAGAACTTGCTACGACCACATGGCTGGTACTTTCGCAGTTGAATTGCATGATCAGCTAATTGACCTCGGCTGGGTAACAAAAACTTCGCAAAAAAAATCAAATTATCAACTAACTGATTTCGGAGTAGTTTCGCTTAACGCGTTGGGCGTTGAAACGTCACTACCGCCAGCGTCCCGCAGAGCTTTGGTATGCGCCTGCCTTGATTGGAGCGAAAGGCGTTTCCACTTAGGCGGAACAATTGGGGCTACCTTATTAACATTTTTCTTGAATAACAAGTGGGTTACTAAAGACCTGAATAGCCGAAGCCTTAGTATTACGAAGCGCGGCTATGCTGGATTGGAATCTTATTTCGGTATATCTAGCAATCAATCACCAAGATCCTAGTGTTCGCGCTGGGGTTTTTGCTTTTAGGGGGTTGTTTGACTCAGCTTTATAAAGAGGACATTGTTTACAGGTTGAAAACGTCCTTTTGAACGGACGAAACCTACAGCGTCCAGTTACTGGACGGTTGGCTGTTTCAAAAAACTTCCTTTCTGGCCTGTATGATTTACCTACGACACTACAGGTAACGCCATGAAAATCATCCGTAGCAAAGAATTCATTGCAGATCGTCCTTGGGGAGCGCTAGATATTGCCAACATGAACGGCATCACGACACGTCTACATTGGACTGATCAGCCATACAAATGGCACATCAATGACGGAGAGGAGATTTTTGCTGTGCTGGACGGTCGAGTTGAAATGCGATATCGGCTCGATGGACAAGAAAACTCCACCATTCTGGATTCAGGCGATATTTTTTATGCATCCATTGGTACTGAGCACATTGCTCACCCAATAGGACAAGCTCGAATACTTGTCGTAGAGACTGCTGGTAGCGTCTAGTTACGGCTGCCTTAATTCAAAAGGCATGATGGTTACAAATTAAAACTGTCTTTCAGCTAAAAATCCTTCAGAATTGAAGAGCTAATCTGGAGCCCAACGCCATGTCGTTACACCTACCCAGCAACCGATACACATTATCAAAACCAAAACCTTACAACCGTAATGCTAGAGATGAAGATGATTATCAATCAAATAGTTTTCAGATTCACCGAGACCGTGCTTGGCTGCGCGAGCAGTTAATAGCTGGTAAAAACTCACCTCTTTGCGAACCCATTACACCTGCTTTCTTTGAACGCTTACGGGCTAGGGCAAGAGGAGAGTTTTGAAATGTCGCCAAAATCTATCATCCCACATCGTCATGCGGTTGATGATGTCCTTGACGTTGTAGATTATTACCGAGAGCACGCTGGAACTCCAGTCGCCTAAAGCTTCTCTTTTGAAGTCGATCAGGCGCTGGAGCGGTTGAGTCAACATCCAAACATTGGGTCTCTCCGCCCAGCCCTCGACTTAAAAATTGAGGGCATCAAATCTTAGGCGTTGAAACGCTTTCCACATCAGATCTTCTACGAGATCCAAAATAATCACATAGAGCTCTGGCGAATCTTGCACCCTAAGCGAGACATCACCCAAGGAATGCTGTCTGGTCAAAGGTTTCAATAAGGATCGACATCCTCAGCCCTGGGTTCGATTCCGCCCCGAGCCACAAGAAATACTCAAAAAAACCCTCGGAGAGATTTCTCATTTATGGGATCTGCTATAAA
>JACCDU010058516.1_pt1 | contig 29459 bp, 30 predicted proteins | sample 7446081 | NCBI WGS metagenome assembly JACCDU01 (sample SAMN15323447, study PRJNA562643) | freshwater metagenome | isolation source: river surface water | place: USA:Blue River Watershed | collected 2017-08-17
AGCATGAGAAGCTCTCCGAACGCACCGGCGTAAAAGTGTACTTTGCAGACCCCCACAGCCCTTGGCAACGTGGGATCAACGAGAACACAAACGGATTACTGAGACAATATTTACCCAAGGGAATCGATCTATCCGTGTTTAGCCAAGAAGAACTAGATACTGTTGCCTGGGCTTTAAATACTAGACCTCGAACAAGTCTCGGCTTTAAATGCTCTGCAGAACTATTTTTACCTGATACATTTAATGCCGACGAATATTACCGTCGGCTTGTTGCACTTCAAACTTGAAACCGCCGTGCCAAACTATGTTCCAAATTAATATAAATTTAAAAAATTGTTTTTTATCATTGGGTTATAAGTATTTTGTAGGACTGCGCCTCCGCCAAGTAGTGAATGATTAAGCGTCTCTCGTGAACTGACCCCATAAAGTTGGACAGTTTAAGTTGCTAGTGTGCTAATGGACTGATTCCTGTATTGAACGGGACTCAGTCCTTTTAGTTTTAGCTTAATACGATGGTTGTTGTAATAATGAATATATTCCTTTAGACCTGCTTTCAGCTCTTCATAACTACTGAACTTATTCAAGTAAAAGAATTCGCTTTTAAGCGTACCGAAGAAGCTTTCCATCGTGGCATTATCCAAACAATTACCTTTTCTAGACATACTCTGGGTGATTTGGCGCTGCTTAAGCAGTTTCTTAAAAGCAGGCATTTGGTATTGCCAGCCTTGGTCTGAGTGAATGATCGGTTTGTCCTGAGGGCCAAGCTTGGTCATCGCCTGCTGAAGCATTGAACCCACCATCTCAAACACTGGTCTCCTCGAGGTTTCGGAGGCGACGATTTCTCCGTTATAAAGATCTAAAACGGGCGATAAATATAACTTTTCACCGGCAACATTAAATTCTGTCACGTCAGTCACCCATTTCTGATTGATTTGTTGCGCATCGAACTGACGGGCCAGTATATTTGGAGCCGCAACTCCCATAGCTCCTCTGTAAGACCTGTACCTCGTGGGCCTGACAAGCGATTTGAGTCCTAACTGATTCATTAAGCGTTGAACAGTTTTATGATTAATCTGCTTGTCCATCTGCACCAGGGTGGCGGTTATGCGTCGATAGCCATATCGCCCTTTGTGGCGATCAAAGACTTCACGAATCGAGTCCTTTATCTGTTGATATTTATCGGCCGATTCACGCGCCTTCTGTTGGTAGTAAAAGGTGCTACGTGCCAACCCCGTTAATTTAAGTAATGCCGCAATAGGGTACTGATGCCTTAGTTCAAGCACTATTTCTACTTTTTGAGCTGCACTTGCTGCTCTGCTTGGACTAAGGCTTTCAGCTTTTTTAGGTATGCATTCTCCATGCGTAGTTGATGCACCTCTTCGAGTAAGTCTTCACGACTACGCGAGGCATCATCTGCAGGCGAATTGATTTTCTGGGGCGATGAAGAGTCACTCATACGTCGCGGTCTACCTTTAGGTCGGGGAGTTAAGGCATCTAGACCATGCTGATCATAACCGCGCTTCCATGTCCCGATTTGGGCTGGATTTCGAATATCAAATAATGCAGCGGCTTGTTCTTGAGACGACTCGTCTAGGCGCATGCGCTCAAGAACCATTAATTTAAACTCAGCGCTGTACACGACATATTTCGTTTGCAACCCAGAAATACCATGCTGTTGATACGCGGATACCCATCTGCGTATCAGAGAATGCTCTACCCCATGTTCTCGGCCAATAAACTTTAAGCCGTCAGTACCAGACAAATATTGTTGAACTAACGATAGCTTAAACTGCTCAGAATACTTACTCATGAAAAAACCCCAAAAGGCTGGACGGGTGTCCAACTTTATGGGGTCAGTTCATTCGGGTGCTTTTTTGTTTGTCCATAAATTTCCTACGCCAATCCGATGACGCATCCTTGATTCGCTGTGTGTCTAAGACCAAGCCTCATATAATTCTCAAATTGGTATTCAACAGAGAGTATAAAAATGCGTCGCGTTTTCTTATCCATTATCATCCTCGCCCTGTCCTGTATTACTTCGGGCGCGGCAGCTCAACAGATAAACGAGCAGTGGCTCGGTTTCTGGGACTCCGCTGACGGCCAACTCATCGTCACCTCCAAAAATATTGTTGATGCCGGCAAAATCTGTAGATGGGTGGGCAAGATGCCCGCTGGACAACATACAGGTTGTATCGCATTTTATGGAGGCACCACGACTAAAAAGAACATGCTCGCAACACTTCAAAACATGCGTGAAGCTCTTCGAGACAACGTTCAAAACATGGACGCCCAGTATCTGGCAGGAGAAAAGAAACTGGTGGATACGTTGGAGACTAACCTCCAATCACTCAGCGACAGTACCTTTAGAATCGTGGACACCTCGGATGCTGATTATCAAGGTTCGGGTGATTGCGGCAACTATTACATTATGGATCAAGGTGTTGCTTACTCAGTTCGTCAATGCGAGTCAGCCGGCTTGGGCAGTGCATTGATACTGACGCCTATGCGTAAAGGTCCAGCGACAGGACCCATCACAGCGCTTGATGGAAACTGGGTCAGTACAAAATGGAAATACGGCTACACACTGAACAACGGACTTGGCACAGCAACTGCTACGAACAGCGCAAAGTTTAAAGTAGGTGATGAAATCATCATTCTTCGCGCCACAGGAAAAAACACCTTTGAAGGCGAGCAGGTCTATCAGGATGGAAAATTCTATTCTGTAAGTGCTGTCTTGCTGCCTGATGGGCGCCTGCAGTTTAAAGGCGATAAAAATATTACTTGGATCATGGAACGTAAATAAAATTAAAAGTTTCACTGGCGTTCTCTAAGGCTCTAAGGTTTCTGCGCCTGAGCCTTTTAGAGCGCATATCAAGCACCTACGGGTGCTTTTTTGTTTTCATGTGTAAATCTTTATTTTATGCAACGGAAGAATGTACTGACAGATCTGGCTCATTCAACTCAACGCTTCACACGCCAAACGTAATCTGCGGCAGCCTTCTTTGAGTTCTGACATGGAGGTTGCGAACGAGATACGAAAAAACGGGGAGACTCCATACGCGTCGCCTTGTATGACCGCGAGATTTTGTTGTTCGAGCAGGTATAAAACAAACTCTTCATCGCTTTTTAGGATCTTGCCTTGGGGAGTCATTTTTCCAATGACGCCTGCACAAGACGGAAACGCGTAGAACGCACCCTCCGGGAGGTGGCAACTCAAGCCTGGTATGGTGTTGAGCTCACCCACGACCAGATCCCGTCTTTCTTGAAAGATTCTTGTGCGCTCTGCAATAAAGTCCTGAGGGCCGTTGAGGGCCGCTGTCGCGGCAGCTTGGCTGATCGACGATGCGTTGGATGTGCTTTGCGACTGAAGTTTTGTCATGGCTTTGACGAGTGCGGCGGGTGCGCCTCCGTAACCAATGCGCCAGCCGGTCATCGAATAGGCTTTGGATACGCCATTGATGGTGAGGGTTCTGTCTTTCAGTGCAGGTTCGATTTGAGCGATGGTTGAAAACTGACGACCGTCATACAAAATATGTTCGTAAATGTCGTCGGTCATGATCCAGACGTGGGGGTGACGAAGCAAAACATCAGCCAGCGCCCTGAGCTCTGCGGCAGTATACGCAGCGCCGCTCGGATTGTTAGGGGCATTGAGTATGAGCCACCGCGTGCGCGGAGTGATGGCGCACTCGAGGTCTTGGGGGCTGAGCTTGAAACCGTTTTGTGGTAACCCGGGTACAAAAACAGGTTTGCCTTCGGCTAGTAAGACAATATCGGGGTAGGATACCCAATAAGGTGTGGGCACAATCACTTCAGCGCCCGCCTCAACGGTACACATGAGTGCATTGAAAATGATTTGTTTGCCTCCTGTTCCGACGATGATTTCATTTTCAAGATAGTCCAAGTCATTGTCACGCTTGAACTTTTTGATGATGCTGGCCTTGAGCTCTGGTGTACCGCCGACGTCTGTGTATTTGGTCTTGGACGCAGCCATCGCGCTGACCACTGCTTCGCAAACGTGTGCTGGTGTATCAAAATCGGGCTCACCCGAAGTCAGGCTGATGATGTCACGACCCGCTGCACGTAGTTCGCGCGCACGCTGGCTCGCCATTGAGCTAGGGGAGGGTTTGATTCGATTCAGACGAGCAGCGATCAGACTCATTGGTTAACCTTATCAAGCGTTGAGTACACTGTAATTGAAGCTGTTATTGTGAAGCTGAAATTTTTTTCTAAAGCGCGTTCTACATCACAAGCAAGTTTATTTACATATTATTTAAAACAGTCTTGCCTTCATTTGCATACCAGACGTATAGTGATCCGAATATAAACTAAAAGTACTATAAAAAAGGAGACCTCCATGTCACTTCGGAAAGTTAAAGCTTGTTCCGCTGCAGTCGTATTAAGTGTGTTGTGTGCCCCCAGCTTTGCTGCCTGGCCTGACGACCAAACAATTGAATTGGTGGTTGGTTTCGCCCCGGGCGGTGGCACGGATCTGATGGCTCGGGCGCTTGTACCTTTCCTTGAAAAGAAACTGGGGGGTAAAGCCCGAATCGTTGTAGTCAATAAGCCAGGCGCGGGTGGTGAGATTTCAACAACATATTTGGCGCGCGCGAAACCAGACGGCTACACAGTTGGCTTTATTAATGTGCCGGGCTTTGTGTTTATTCCGATGTACAAGCAGGCGACATACAAAACGGATGACGTTCGTATCATTGCGCGCGTCGTCGATGATCCGGCTGTATTGATGGTTCGCGATGATGGAAAATTTAAAACAATTCCTTCGATTATCGAGGCCCTTAAGAAGGATCCTAAATCGTTATCTTTTGCGACAAGCGGACGAGGCACCAGTGGGCATCAGGCTTTACTCAAGATTGAAGCTGCAGCCAAGGTCAAAGGCACAGACATTCCGTTTAAAGGAGCGGGTGAGTTTAAGAGCGCTCTGATCGGCGGGCACGTGGATTTCGCTTTTGCGAGTGTGGGAGAATATCTCGCAGGTTATGGCAACATGAAAAACATCATACCTGTTGCGGTGATGAATCCATCAAAGGTGTCAGCTATACCTAATGTGCCATCTGTGTACGAGTACGGCTACAAAATTCGAGTGACCTCGGAACGGGCGATTGCAGGGCCTAAAGCATTGCCAGACGATATTGCTAATCGCTTTCAGCAAGCGATTAAAGATACGATTGCTGATCCTGCATTCGTGGCGACTGTGAAAAATGATGCGGCCGTGCTTGCGTATATGCCTGGAGCGGAGTTTACCAAGTCGCTTGAGTTGATACGCGAAGAACTCAAACCGCTTGTTGCTGCAATGCAATAAGTAGTTTGAGATGATGTCCTCAATTTCTTAGAGAGACTTTCAAGCAAAGACAGCGCTTGCTCGGCTCATGATTAAGGATAAATTAAGCACCCTCGGGTGCTTTTTTATTGCCAGTATTTGAGAGCAACTTTCACACTCTAGTTTGTAAACTCCACCAGTTTTTTTTAGTGAGATAACGTGTGTACATGTTCATCTTGCTTGTTCAAAGCATCTAGAGCTGTAACTTGGATTTGAAACTTAAATCTCATCAAATTATTTTTATTGTCATATTGACAGCCTTGTTCGGCCGTGCCCAAGCCGATGAGCCTTGTCCTGTAAACGTCTCCACTAACAGGAATATCTCGGTTTCAGTTGCTTCAACCCCTAACTGTTCTATCTATATTAGCAGCGGAGTAACCTTGTCTGCTTCGGGGTATGCCATTTTAGCTGGCGGGGCGGGTTCTACAGTAGTCAATGATGGAACAATTTCTGGGTTTAGTGGAATGAGAAATTCAACTCCTGGGATCGGCACTTTCACAAACTCCAGCTCAGGTGTGATAACCACTACAAGCACTAGTATTTTTAACTCTAACTCCAGTATTACGACTTTTAATAACCATGGATCTATTTCTAGTAATAATGATTCCTTTACGAACCGAGGCAATATAACCAATCTGATTAATACAGGTTCAATCAAAGGAGGCAATGTCGCTGGTGGTGCTGGCTCAGCAATAGTTAACGGCAGTGTCTCTTTATCAGGCACCATCACCAATTTAACCAATACTGGTGCCTTAAGCTCTGGAGGAACGGGCTATGGAATTTACAATTATCTGGGTCAGGGCTCTGTTTCAAATCTTAACAATGGTCAAGGTGGGAATGGCGCGACACCAAGCACAACTGCACTGAAGCACTGGGGACCACTTCCTACCAATTACAACATCATCGTTACTTCAACATCAAAATACGGTCAACTTGCGGTTTTCAGTCCTTCAAGTTCAACTATTTTTGGCATATATTCTGGTGGTGTATCTGGTATCGCAGCATCCACGTTAACGCCTGGCACATATACGGATGTCTTTACAGGTCTTGATGTAATTAACTTAAATGGTGCCACCTCTGGCACATACGGTTCTTTGTATAACTGGTCACTAAGTAACAGAACTGGTAGATCCTGGGATCTCATAGTCACTTGTATTAGCACTTGTGGTATCGATAACAGCAACAGCAACAGCAACTCCTCATCCACAACAAACATCACAACAGGTTCAACGGTAAGTTTGAATGCCGTCGGAGTGACCGCAAATCCTGTGCTTGCGGGTGGCACACTTGTTTTAACCAAAGGTGAACGTTCCAGACAAGCCCTGTCTATCCTGAGCGAAGGCGGAATAATTAGTGCCCCAACAGCTGGGGCGGCTCAGCTATTGGGACAACTCTCAGGGTCAGGTCGGGTCACATTCAACGGTTCTGGAATGACCGTTTTGTCTGGAGTGAACACCTATACGGGTGGCACCACTGTCGAGTCAGGTACGCTGTCCTTGCTTGGCGGAACTTTGGGATCTGGTGATGTTTACGTGGCACCGGGGGCTCAGCTTGTTGGTACAGGAACCATTCCAGGTCCTGTCACTGTTGCCGGCTTGTTCAAGCCTGGTAACTCACCCGGTTATATCAATGCCAATGCAAATGTTGTCATGACGAATGGTTCGGTCTACCAACAAGATATTGCGGGCACGACGCAGGCCTCACAAAGCTCACCCGTTGGCGCAACAGGGTACTACTCCTATTTGAACATTACAGGCGGCCAGTTCATTATTAATCCCGGCTCGACTCTGACCCCAGCTTTATCAAACCTATTCAATAGCGAAGAATCTGGCTATGGCAGTACGCCCTACACACCAGTGATCGGTGATCGTTTTCGTATCATCACGGCTGATGGTGGTATCTCTGGCAAATTTTCAACGCTCACGCAGCCTGCGGAGCTGCTTAGTGACAGGCAGTTTTTGCCGTTCTACAACCTTGATGGCACGAATAGTCTTGATCTTGCGGTGATTCCCAAGTCTTATGTATCAACGATCGCTGTGAACTCGGGCAATCAGAACGCTCAGTCCGTTGGTGCTGCACTTGATCAAATGGTCACGGCGACTCAGTCTGGCACCTCGAACTCAGCACAGGATCAGCTACTGTACGCTGGCTCGACTCAGAGCGCATCAAATCTCGTCAGCTACGCTCAGAGTCTCGCCGGCGAGGTCTATGCAGCTGCCGTCGCTGTGATTGCACAAACAACACAGCGTGTGCAACAAGCCGTACTGACTCGAATGGGCGACACGATGGGAATAGGGTTGCCCAACACTTTGACATCGCCTGCCGGTAATACGGCGCTCATGGGAGCAAGCCATGCTGCGCTTTCAGGTGGAGCGCCTTCGCCTGCTGTCAGCTCCAATCCAAGCGTCAATCCCAATGCGGAGGCCAAGAGGTTTGCAAACGGTAATGTTTGGGGTGATCTAGTCTATCAAAAAGGTCATCGCACGAGCGACAATTACTCTGGCGGCTGGAATAGCAATCTTTACCAGCTTGTATTTGGCTCGGATTTCTTGACCACACATGGTATGACGGTCGGTGGTGGTCTGGCTTTATCCAATACAACGCTTAATCCAAGTTACGGCTCAGGCACCATTCAGCAGGGCGCTGTTTTTGCTTATGGCAAGTTGCCTGTGCAGGAGTACATCGTGGATGCCACGGCGAGCTTCGGTTTGAACTCAAGCGATCTGTCACGTGGAGATGTCACGGGGTTGAGTAATGGGTTCAAAAACAAGAACATCTCTGGTCAAGACGCAATGATCAGCTTGGGCGTCAGCCGCCCGGTGGATATCGAGCATGTCAGGATTACGCCCTATGCTCGAGTGACTTGGCAGGTCGTGATGCAATCTGGTGTGAATGAGGGGGGGGCTGCGTCAGCCCTGAGTGTCAATAGCTTTACTGGCAATGGCGTACGGGGCGTGATCGGCATCGCTGCAGGATCAAAAGCCAACTCTCCCATGACGAATCCATATACTTACCGCGCCTATGTGGGGGTCGGCGCAGACTCCTCAGGAGTGTTCAATCCAATACTGAACGCTTCGATTGCAGGGATCAATACAAGCGTTACCACCCCCCATGCGGGCGCTACGTTTGTTCAGGCAGGTCTTTACGGTACTGCGAAGATTGCCGAAAACGCTTACGTCTATCTCGGACTCTCGGGGGAGGCTCGCAGCGGTCAGACTCTTGGCGCTGTGAACTTTGGGGTGAGGGTTCAGTTTTGAGACCCAAATCCCAGTTTTTAAAAGGATTTTGATTCGGCAGGCGCCAGATCAGTTATTCTTGGAGATACGCAGCAAATCAGACTGCACCAGCGCTCAACATTTTCTTCAGGTGCTTTCAGCTCGACGGCTGTTATCACTGATGTGCGCATTCCTCAAGGAGTCATCATGACAAATTCAATCAAAATTACACGCCGGAATCTGCTAGGTGCGACCGCCGGTTTGATTGCCGCGGCTGGACTTAAACCATCAGCTGCCTCTGCACAGCAGGCTGCTGCCACTGCAGCGGCCCCTGCCGCTTCCAAGGCAAAACCACTACCCAGCTATGTCAGCTGGAAACATGCTGACAGCATGATTGTTCATACTCCGACGACCATTGAAACAAAGCGTTCCGCTATCGGTTCAAGCATCATCACACCGACCGATCGCCTGTTTATCCGTAATAACCTGCCAGCACCTTCGGAGGCGGATATCGGGGATGTGAATGCTTGGAAAATCAATTTCGAAGGCGTTGGAAAGCCGCAGACTCTTTCTGTGACTGATCTCAAACAGATCGGACTCGAAACAATGGCGACTGTGCTGCAATGTTCAGGTAATGGTCGCGGCTTGTTTCCTGGTAAACCAAGCGGTACTAGATGGCAGACGGGTGCAGCGGGTTGTGTGATGTGGACGGGGGTCCCAGTTCGCGACGTCATTCAAGCTTTAGGCGGAGTATCCGCAGGAATGGTCTATATGACGGGCACCGGAGGCGAGAAGCTTCCCGAGGGCATTGATCCTAGTGCGGTCATTGTCGAGCGTTCTGTGCCTGTTGCAGCGATGCAAGACGCGATGCTGGCCTGGGAAATGAACGGCGAACCAATGCCGTTGGCGCATGGTGGTCCTCTGCGTTTGATTGTTCCTGGCTACAGTGGTGTAAACAATATTAAATACATCAAGCGTTTGGCTTTTACCAAAGAGCAGACACAGGCGGCTATCCAAAAGACTGGATACCGGATGTCACCTGTCGGTCAAAAGGGCGATCCAAGTCAACCCGCTGTTTGGACGATGGATGCTAAGTCTTGGGTGACATCGCCTTCGCCTGACAGTGGTCCCGTCAAAGCGGGTGTTGTCCAAATTACCGGTGTTGCGATGGGTGGACTCGAGGATGTCGCCAAGGTAGATGTCTCGCTTGATGGTGGTAAGACATGGCAGGCCGCTCGGCTAGTTGGTCCAGATTTGGGTAAGTACGCATGGCGTCAATTTGTTCTCGCCACAAACTTGAAGCCCGGACAGTACGATGTTTCTTGCCGTGTCACGACCAAGTCTGGCGTTGAGCAGGTTGCTCAATCCACAGAGAACGCCGCAGGGTATTTGAATAGTGGCTGGATCGCACACACTGTAAAAATTGATGTGGCCTAAACTCAGATTGACAACATTTTTACGAGAGTCATTTGATTTCAATGTTAAAAAAAACCTTCATTCATTTCGCTGAGGTGACCAGAGCGGTTGCTTGTGTATCCGCGCTTGTGTTTGTTTCGGGGTTGGCTTCTGTTGCCTCGGCAAATGATGAAGTCGGCAAGCAGTTGTTCTTAAAAGGTGCAACTCCTGCTTGTGCGATATGTCACACTCTTGATGCAGCCGGGGCTGCGGGCGCGGTCGGTCCCTCACTGACGGAGCTGCAGCCCGATGCAGCTCGTGTCCTGAACGCTCTCAAGAACGGTATTGGTCAAATGCCTGCCTATACCAGCTTGACTCCGGAGCAGATGCAAATTCTCTCTGAATACGTCGCAAAAGCAAGTCGCGAGTAAAACCGAATCAGTCGCGATCGACTCATGTTTCCGGTTTTTCCGCTCATCGCCACACTCGCAACGCAAAGTCTGGCGACGATGGCGGCTTACTCGTTTCCAGTTGTTGCTCCGGTCATTGCCAAGGATCTAGAGGTCCCTGGCACGCTTGTGGGTTTCTTTATCTCGACCGTCTATGGTGTCGGCATTATTTCTGCACTGTTGTCGCCGCGCTTTATCCGGCGTTTTGGTGCGGTCAGAGTGAGCCAACTGGTCTTAATGGCTACGCTCGCCATGCTGCTGTCTTGCGCGGTCGGAAGTGTTCTCTCAGTCGTACTGGGTGCCGCACTCCTTGGATTAGCCTATGGTGCGACGGCGCCGGCGAGTACGCACCTGCTGGTGCCGCGTACACCCCCACGCATCATGAACTTGGTGCTCTCCATTCGACAGATCGGCGTGCCGCTTGGGGGCGTATTGGCAGGTTTGGTGATGGCGCCACTGACTTTGAGTCTGGGTTGGCAAGCTGCCTTGCTGTGGCAGACTTTACCTGTGCTTGCCGTGATATTGCTGCTGGAATGTACGCGTCTCGCCTGGGATGCTGATCGGGATCCGAGTCGTCAAATATTCAGTCAAGGACTCTTCGCACCGGTGCAAATGTTGTTCGACCGTCCTGAGCTTCGTCGTCTAGCTTTTGTGAGCTTTGTTTATAGCGGCTTACAGCTTTGTTTTATCGCTTTTATCACGGTGCATTTAACGAGTAAGACGAGATTTGATTTGGTTCAGGCGGGTTGGGCCTTGGCGGTCTATCAGTTGGCTGCGGTCATCAGTCGGCCGATTTGGGGTTGGTTGGCGGATAAATGGCTCTCCGCACATTCATTATTGGCCTGGCAGGGTTTCATTATGGGTGCAGCCGCTTTGCTAACTGGTCAGTTCGGAATGAATTGGGCACCTTGGGTGGTGCTGTCATTGAGCGCGGTTGCGGGCGCCTCGGCGAGTGGGTTCACGGGGCTCGCCTATGCGGAGTGGGCACGTCTTGGGGGGACGCAGAGAACGGAGGCGACAGGTTTAGGCTCCGGCCTGATGTTTGCGGGTGTGTTGTTATTACCCTCGCTGTTCTCGGTAATCGTGACTGCATTCGATGATTATGCTTTGCCGTATGGATTTGTTGGCGGCTTGGCGGCCCTGTCTGGATTCTTGCTCTTACACCAAAAAAATAGCTGATTCAAATGATCGGTTTATTGTTCGTGGTGACAGTTTGTTTCATCTCAGTTCTTGTTGCCGAACTCTGGGTTTGAGACAATATTTTGCCTGTCTTTTTGGACGAGCAAAATGGAAACCAGAGTCAGTGATTTAGAAACTTTTGCGGTGGATGCGCGCGATCGACTGGCTCGAATTGAAACGCGTCTGGATACCTTTGCGACCAAGGCAGATTTGCACCGTGAGCTTCACAGCATGACTTGGCGTTTACTGGGTGGTGCCTCTGCCTTAGTTGGAATTGTCTATTGGATCGCTCGAGTTGTTCATTGATTTAGCAATCTTTATTACGAAAAAACCGAACATAAGATCATAAAAAGTTCGATTGATACGAAGTTATTTCCCCTTCATGATCCACTCCAATACGTTTGCCGTTCACGGCTGTCTACTGGAGTGCTCAAATGAAAGTCATACTTTGGGGCAGTGTTGCCCTGTTGGCCCTGTTGTGGACAAGTGGGGCCGCCTTGCTGGCCAAGGCAGTCAAGTGGTCTGCGCAACAGATGTCCGGGGGGACGATCACGAGTCTCGATGGGATGGCAACTAATCTCGTCATCCCGGTCTGGTTGACTCCATGGTTCGATCCAGCTATGTGGACAGGTTTTATTCAGATGATGCAGGATATCCTTGAGAACTTTTCTAGTGTGTTGCCCTCGATGGGGATGGTGCTTGGATGGCTTGTTCCCGCCATCTGGATTACCTGGGTGCTCGGTATCTTGGTGTTGGTGGGCGCCGTAATAGTGGGTACGCTGATGTTGCAGCGTTATCACAAGTCTTAAAAACCATCAGTCCTGGCCAGTGACTTCACCAGTGCAAGCGGTATGATGAAAAAAATATAACAATCAAAACGACCGCAAAATAATGGAGATGTTATGCAAGTAAAAGATGGTTACCTTGAAATTCCCTCACTGAAAGGGAAAGTTTCCGAGGCTGAGTGGCAAGCGCGTGTGGATCTGGCCGCATGTTATCGACTGGTGGCGATGTATGGTTTGTCGGACATGATCGCCAATCATATTTCTGCGCGTATTCCGGGCGAAGAGGGTGTGTATCTCATTAATCCCTATGGCATGATGTATGAGGAAATCACTGCCTCGAGTTTGTTCAAGGTGGACTTCTCCGGCAAGGTTGTGGGTGGACCGGACTTTGGTAGTTTGGGTTATGGCGTGAATCGTGCGGGTGCTGTCATCCATAGCGCCATCCATGAAGCGCGTCACGATGTGGGTTGCGTGTTGCATACACACAGCTGGGCCTCGATGGCCGTATCGTCCCTGGAGTGCGGCATACTGCCGCTGACGCAAACCGCAATGCGGTTTCTGAAAGTCGCCTACCATGATTACGAAGGCGTGGTTCTGCTGGATACCGAGAAAGCATCGTTGGTGAAAGATCTTGGCACAAACAACGTGTTGATTTTGCGTAATCATGGCGCACTGACTGCGGGTGCGACTATTGGCGAGGCGTTTAACTGGATGCACCGCCTGGAGCTTTCCTGCTATGCGCAGCTTGCTTCCATGGCATGCAATTCCCCCTTAGTCAAAGTTTCTGAAAGGGTGCTGGAGGAAACGTGGAACAACTACCAAGCCAATACGCGTCGTCGCTTTGGTGATCTGGAGTGGCCTGCCTTGCTACGCAAACTCGATCGTAGTGACCCGACTTATAAAAATTAATGAAGTATTGCTATCTACACTGGCTTAAAACAAACCTTTCAAACCCGTGTAGATAGCAACAATCGTCGTGACAATCGCACCTATTGTGGCAGTGAACTCGCTAATTTTTTTAGCGATCATTTGTAAAGATGCGGACGGTACACGCTCATCATTTTTATCTGCAAGCCAGCTACCCGAGGTCTGTCGATTGACGCTCGTGGAAACCATGATGCTATTTGATTTTAAAAATGAGAGTCTACCTAGCAACATCCCGGTTATATAACTGAACGAAATGCTCGCTGCAAACTCGATCAAGTCTCGCCATACATAGATCGTCTGGGGCCAAATCGGTGAGTCGTCTACGTAGCTGGTCACGGCACTCATGCACGCAACGGCGACCCATCCCAGTGTTACCACACATACCAGCCATACAAGCGTGTTGCGAGATTGTCTGTGGCATAAAAAATATCCAAAACATATCGGCAAAATAAGTGTTACTAGACGCAGATATAAAATTTTGGTGTCGTAGATAATCGTGATGCAGACATGTGCCAATACTAATAAAAGCAGAGGCAACATAAAAAACTTTGCAAAATCAAAAAAGAAATTGCGATATTTCTCGTGAGAGGTCGTTGCGATTCTACAGGTTTCTGTCTCGATCGCTGGCGAGGCGGACTCGCCCTGACCGTGCTGATGAGTGTGTAATGCTTGAAGCTGTTCTTCGAGTTCGTGAATGCGCGACATCAGTTGCTTGGGTAAAGCAATATCGCGTTTGCATTGGTGACATACAAGCGCCTGATGATTGAGTTCGACGACGCAGTATGGACATTTCATTATGGATTCACCTGAATGGTGATCTGTGAGTTCGTCTCGCGACCTTCGACGTCTTTGATCGTGAGACGGATGGTGTGGGAGCCTGGTGGCACAATCGCTTTTTTAAGCTCAATGCCGTTAGGGGTGACCGCTGTTTGTATACGAGGTGTGAGATCGACGATTGGTGACTTGAGGTAGGTCACCTTTAGAGAAGATGGATCGATTTTTACTCCTTCGCGTGATTCAAGTAGTACTTTGAGCTCAAACGGGGAGCTGACTACGATCCCATTTTTAGGATTTATCCACTTGACTATGGGTCCTCGGATAATGCTACGAGAAGCTGGTTTCGAGGTATACGGAGGAAGTGCAGCCTCTTGCTCACTGATCAGAGTCTGCGCTTGAATCGGTATAAAGATGCTAATCAATATAGTGCATAACAACAAATATATTTGATGAGCTTTCATCTCTAGGCCTGATTATGAGTCTCGTAATGTATGTGTTTTTAACAAGTGTAATATATCCAAAAGAGAAGTAGCTTGAAATATCAGCGAGTCGCTAATTAGTCTTGATGTTGTCTCTCTTTACACGGAATTCACATGAGCTCTCGCAGAACCTTTCTTAAAGGTCTGGCCTCTTTAGCGCCTGCAGCTTCGTTTTCAGATTTATTTGCTGCGCAAAATTCCACGGCACATCAGGCGCTCGTGATTGGAAACAGTCAATATAGTGACATGCCTCTTGGCAATCCGGTCAATGATGCCTCTGCAGTATCCAAACTCCTTCAAACGGCTGGCTTTGTCACAGATACTCAGCTCAATACGACACGTTCGAACTTGATCGCTTCGATAGACCGTTTTACTCAGGTGATTAAACAGTCGCAAACACAAGTTGTCGTTTTTTATTACGCAGGGCACGGTGCGCAACTTGATTGGCGTAACTACCTTGTGCCGGTCGATGCTGTGGTGACAAAGCGTGCAGACATGCAGTCACGTTGTGTGGACTTGAACAACCTGCTGAGTCAGCTGAGCAAGATTAAAGATAAAACTTTTATCATCATTCTTGATGCCTGTCGGGATGATCCTTTTGGCAATCGTTATAAATTAGAAAGTAAGGGATTGTCGCAGTTTGATGCTCCGGTCGGTAGCCTGTTGGCCTACTCGACTTCTCCAGGAAAAGTCGCCTCTGATGGCAGTGGAGCGAATGGTCTCTACACCGAGAATCTCGTTCGAGAACTTTCTGTGCCGAACGTCAGAGTCGAGGATGCACTTAAAAGAGTGCGTTTGAATGTTCGATTGGCTTCAAACGGAGATCAAATCCCTTGGGAGACTACTTCGCTGGAGTCAGATGTCTATCTCTTTGCTTCTGCTAATAAAAAGCAAAGCGCGTCTGATCTTGAACGTTTGATTCAGGAAGAAATTGCGGATTGGTCAAAGGTCAAAGATTCAAAAGTTCAGGATCAGTGGGTCGCCTATTTGCGTAAATATCCCAATGGGCGATTTTCTGAGGTGGCTCACCAGAGATTAAAAAAACTCATGGTCGAGCAAGCCTCTAAACCGACACTTTCCGCTGTTTCTTCAAGCGGCGTGGCTTCAGCCAAAAATAAAAAAGAGCTCGCGGGAAACATGAAACCTTTCGCGCCTCCAGAGACGGGTGGGGCGGTCAGGTTAGGCCCCGGGCTCACTGTGCCCAAGCTATGGAAGCCCTCTCAGAATCCATATTCTGTCGGGCGTTACGAGCTTGGCAGGATTTTCACCGTGGGAGATCAGGCAAAAAATCGGATCTCTGATATGTTGTCGGGAATTGAGACCGAGGTCCGTGTCGCGACCATCACGCGAGTTGATACGGATGCCGATCTTGTTGAAATTAACAATGGCAGGATTATTCTGGATTTAATGGGCAATCCTATGTCTGTTCGGGGTCGTAAGTTTGATACGCCTCTAGTGATGATCCCTGCTGAGTTTCAGCTTGGAAAGAAATGGACAGCGACGAATATCAGTACTGTGAATGGTCAGCGTTCATTTGTGACTTACGATGTACGAATCGCCGCAGTTGAAAAAATACTTGTGCCTGCAGGAGAGTTTGATGCGTTCAGGGTCGATGCTCACGGTTGGAATGTGACGAATGATGTTGAACTCACAGAAACGAATTGGCAAGTTCCTGGCTTGAATTTTTCGGTGAAGCGCGAGACCATGAGGCGTAAGCGAAATGGTCAAATTGTGTTTTCAGAACGCCTAGAACTGATAGAACTTTATCAGCAAAAAACAGTGTTGGATTTAAGTATTTAGCACCGTTAGGAGACCGAGGTTTCGATCGCTGTTATTGAATGCGATTCTTTTCGAAGGATTGGCTCAGAAAATCCACAAAAATACGGACTCTTCGCGCAAGGTGATGTCTCTGCGGGTAGACAGCATAAATATCTGCGGGTGGTGCTCGGTAGTTTTTCAACAACAATACTAGTCGACCGCTTTTAAGATATTTCGCCAAATCCCATTCCGCACGCAAAAGAATGCCATGACCATCGAGCGCCCATTGCACAGCGATATCTCCGTCGTTGGTTGTTAACGGTCCGTTGATTTTGACTGTTTCCTGTCCTTGAGCTGAAGATAAGCGCCACAATCCATACGCCTCATCACCGTGTTTGATGGCGATGCAGCGATGTTGAGTGAGATCCCTGGGTGTTTTGGGTGTGCCATTCTTTAAAAGATAGCTGGGCGCCGCGCATAATAATCTGCGATTCGCAGCAATTTTTTTGGCAATCACACGTGCATCAGGTGGCTCTCCAAAGCGAATGCAAACATCGTAAGAAGGATCCGAGGGAGGCGGGGGATTGACGGTCAGTTGCAATTCGACTTGAACGTTCGGATGGGTCTCGTGAAACTTGGAGATAATCGGTGCAATGTGACTGCGTCCAAAGCCCAGCGTCGCATTGACACGCAGGAGTCCTTGGGGCTCTGTCATCGATGTGGAAAGACGATGTTCTACATCGTCGATTTCCGCCAAAATTCTGCGCGCATGATTGAGGTATTCCTCGCCCTCGGCAGTCAAACTCATTCTTCGGGTTGTTCTCGTAAGCAACGGAACCCCAAGTCTTTGCTCAAGCAGATTGAGTTTTCGCGTCACGGCCGGCGGTGTGATCCCCAGCTCTCTGGCAGCCAGACTCAGGCTGCCAAGTCTGGCCAGCAAGCTAAAAAACGCCATTTCAGCGGAGGAGTTTGGGATCTCTTTCATTCTTAACTTAATTTGAAGAGTATGTTCAGTTTAAATCTATTTTTAACTTATTGAAATAAGCAAAACTCGAACATACAAATACAAATTAGGGAGATGACATGATTAGGTTGATTCGCACGCTTTTGGCAAGCACGATTCTTTTGACAAATTTTGTCTGGGCTCAGAGTGACTACCCGTCCAAGGCCGTCACGATTGTGGTTCCGTATGCCCCGGGTGGTACGACCGATATCGTGGCGAGGATTTTGGCTCGCGCTCTGCATGGCGCATCGGGTAAGTCATTTGTGGTTGAAAACAAGGGTGGGGCGAGCGGTACCATCGCGATGGGATACGTGGCGAACGCTGCACCGGATGGATATACCTTGCTTTCTAACGAAATGACGCAAACGGTTGTGCCGGCGTTGTTTCCAAAGTTGACCTACAGTCCCGTTCGCGATCTCACGTCGATTGGTATTTTTGCCGAAGCGCCTTATGTGCTGGCCATCAGTTCAAAAGTTCCAGTGAACAATTTGCAAGAGTTTGTGGCATATGCCAAAGCCAATCCAGGCAAGATTAATTTCGCCTCTGGCGGTTCAGGGAGCGGCCCCCACATGGCGGGTGAGTTGTTGAAATCTGTCGCTGGAATAGAGATGACGCACATCCCTTACAAAGGTTCGGGCCCCGCACTGCAAGATTTGCTCAGTGGTCAAGTAGAGGTTTTGATTACTGCAGCGCCCACTGTTGCCCAGCATTTGGGATCAGGTCGAATCAAGGCACTTGCCGTCGCGAGTAACAAGCGAGTGTCGAGCCTTCCGACTGTTCCCACATCTACCGAGGCGGGTCTCTCTGCTTTTGTTGTCGCTAACTGGTTTGGCTTGGCAGCACCAAAAGATACGCCCGTCGCGATTATTCAACAACTGAATAAAATGCTAGTTCAAGAACTTGCCAAGCAGGATTTCAAAGATAAACTGATCGCCGCAGGTGCCGAGCCCGTCAATATTTCACCCGCTGAGGCAAATACATTTATTACAGCTGAGGCTAAACGCTGGCAAGAGTTGATCAAAAAATCTTCGATCAAAGTAGAGAATTAATTACAAACTATATTTAAGAGAGACATGATGAAAATTGTAAAAGTTGTGCCGTGGCATGTGGGTCAGTTCATGTTTGTACGCATTGAAACAGACGAGGGGATTACTGGATTCGGTGAGGCCGGGACCTGGGGACACATCGAAGCGGCTGGAGCTTGTATCAAGAGATTTGCGGAGTACTTGGAAGGCAAGGATCCCTATCCGATTGAGCATCACTGGAACGTGATGCACCGTTTTAGCTATTTTCAAGGTCTTGCAGAAAATGCCGCGATCTCTGCGATCGATATGGCACTCTGGGATATCAAGGGAAAGGCGCTGAATGTTCCTATCTATGAGTTGCTGGGTGGCGCAGCACGAACAAAGGCGCGTATCTACGGTCATATCTACGAAAGCACGATCGAGAAAATGCTAGTCGAATGCGAAGCCAAAATGAATGCAGGCTTCACTGCGTTTGGGCATTTGAATCCGTTCCTGGACGAGGGGCATGACAAGGTCTACTTTAAAACGCATATCAAGAAAATGCGTGATGCGATCGAAAACACGGAGCGTATGCGTGAGGTGGTGGGAGATCGGGTGGATTTGCTGCTGGAAATCCATCGACGGTTAACACCTGCCGAGGCGATTGTGTTTGCGCGCGGGGTCGAGCATACACATCCGATGTTCATTGAGGATCCGATTCGTCCTGAAAGTAATGATGCCATGGCGCGCGTGGCGGAGAAAATTCATATTCCGATTGCAACGGGTGAGCGCTTCTCCACTATTTACGAGTTTCAAATGTTGATGGCACGTGGCGGTGTTGAATATGCCCGTGTTGATTTGTGCTTGTGCGGTGGTATCACAGGCGCTAAAAAGGTGGCAGCTATTGCTGAAGCGCATCAAGTCCAAGTGGTTCCGCACAACCCGTTGTCACCGATCGGCTTGGCCGCATGTTTACAGCTGGCTGCGGCGATCCCGAATTTTGCGATTCAAGAATACGCGACTGGTTTTGAGTCGGGCACCTTTGAGTCCCTGCCGATTCACCTCGGCAGCAATGTCGTCGACAAGGTACCACTGCCCAAAGATGGTTTCGTGGATATTCCGAATGGACCTGGTTTGGGCATGAATATCTTGCCAGATGCGCACAAGATCAGACCTCCACTTGTGAAGCCCATTTCCATGCGGCCACACTATGATGGTTTCGTCGTGGATCAGTGATAGGCGCGTAAACGCTGAATCAAGGAGATTCGGGTTGTTTTTGATTCTTGATGATGAAAAAAACGTCCCGAATGATCGGTGGTGAGGCAATGAGCAGTAGAAAAATGGCGATAGGGACGGTCGTGAAATATCCGACCGTCTTGAATGCCAGGGCGCCCAGAATGCCGCCCATCAAAAACGCTGAAAAAATAGACAGGTAAATGTTGAGCTTTCGCCTGTTGGCCCGCACATCCTCTGCGGGTGGAAGGTGTTTGCTTTTATTCCAGTAGAAGAGGCGACCGAGCTCGATGCCGATATCGGTGACAACGCCCGTCATGTGGGTTGTGCGTATTTCCGCGCGAGAGACTTTGGTCATGATCGCATTTTGCAGCCCCATGATGAAGCAGAGAAGCAACATAGTGGTCGGGACAAAAACCTCGACTAGTATGTTCAGGTTGGCACCTAACAGACCAAATATGAGTAATAAAGCGGCCTCGAGCGCCAGAGATAATGCATATTCGCTATGCAGTCTGCGTCGTCGTGCCCAGTTGATAAAAATGGCGGTGGTCGCGGCACCTGCAATAAAGCAAAACAGCGCGGCAACACCTGCCAGTACAACGGTGAGATCACTCACGACCAGGTCATCTGCGATTCCGGAGATGATCCCTGTCATGTGAGAGGTGTATCGCTGAATCGCCAGAAATCCACCCGCATTCACAGCGCCTGCGATCAGCGCCATGATGCAACCCAGAATCCAGTTGGACCGAGGTTCACGGTCCTTACCAGTGAGCTTAAGGAAAAACGCGAGAGACATTCGACTCCATGGGTTGACGCACTAGATCATGTTGATCCCGATTGCCGTGAGTATGGCGAGCATGATTCCATAGCATAACGCGCCTGCGACTAGGGAGAGTGCGGCGATCTTGAGGGCTTGTATCTCGTTTTGTGGATTCAGTCTGAGCAAGACCGGACGACCTCCAATTGAGACGAATGCGAGGCTGTACAAGACGCACGCAATATTCAGGATGTCCGTATCTTTCAGTGCGAAGCCCAGCATGAAGACTGCGGTGCCGACGATAAAGCTAGGTAACCCCACGATATAGCCGAGCGTACGAAACAGTGTCACACCCGCGAGGTCCCAAGTCGTGGGGACTTCCTCGGGGTGAATGTTTTCGTCCTTGTCGCAGGGGTGCTTCACACCAGCCCTTATTAAGTTAAAACAAATAAGTTATTTTATTTTATATCAGCCGATGATATAATCAAAAAATGAAAGATCATGAAATTCGCACGCTGTTGGATCTACATGATCAGATCATCGACCAAGAGAATGGCTACTGGCTCAAAATAGAGGCTTGGGAAGTCAAAATTAGCAAAGATCTACCTCATGGTATTCGGTATTCCCTTACGCTGCATGCCCCAAGCGGTAAACGAATTTTAGGTTATGACAACGCTCATGCCGTTAAGATGATAGGGAAGAGATATTCTGGTCAACGGATACCGTTTGATCATAAACATAGGCATATTGCAGACAAGGGTGTGCCATATGCATTCAAAAATGCGCATCAATTGTTATCAGACTTTTTTACTGAAGTTGATTCGGTTTTAAAAGAGGCGAAGTCAAAATGAAAATTATTAAAATAGGTATTGCTTCACAAGAAAAAATTCGCGCACGTATGTTGGCGATCGCGAGAGGTGAGCTCAAACCTAAGCCTTCAGATCCTAAAATTTGGTTTACTTCAATGCGTTCACTGTCTGAAGTACTCAGCGACGAAAATCGAGCGCTTCTGGATGTCATTCGCACTTCACGACCTGCATCTATCAGTGCACTTGCTGATCTCACAGGACGTAAGCAAGGAAATCTCTCGCGTACTTTAAAAACGATGTCACGATACGGTTTAGTAAAAATGGAAAAGCACGAGCGATCACTTCGTCCGATTGCTCATGCTGAACGTTATCAGATTATGGTCTGAGTTAACTGAGCGCGAAACTACGACTAGTACGATCCCATGTAGTCTTTCTTGCCGATCTCGACGCCGTTATGACGCAACAGGTTATAAGCGGTGGTGACGTGGAAGAAAAACTGCGGCATGCCGTATTTCAATGCGTAGTCTTCAACCGCCAGTTTTTTCTCTTTTGGTGTACCGGGGCGTAATACGACTTCTTTGACTGTGCTGCCATTTAGTTGTTCAGCGGTCATGCCGTCGATGAGTGCGATGGTTTTGGCGATGCGCTGTTGTAGTTCGGCAAAGCTTTGTTCGGTATCTTCGTAGGCAGCGACCTCTACGCCCGCGATACGCGCCGGAACACTTTTGGCAAAGTCGCAAGCGATCTGGACCTGACGCACTAGTGGCAGCATGTCGGGAAAAAGACGCGACTGCAACAACACGACTGGATCAAACTTGCGCTGTTGTGCGTGTTCTTCGCCCTTTTTGAGCACATCGCTCAGCGCCAAAAGCATTTGTTTGAAAACAGGCACGGTTGCGCTGTAGAGGGAAATGGACATGATTTTCTATCCTGTTCGGGCTAAGTTGAGATTGATTAAAGCATGATCTCACTGATCGGAAAATTTCATTTGGTTGTATCCAAATGTTAATCGTATACTGTATTTATGTACAGTATTCTTGCCTCCCAAACTCAATCCGCCAAAGCGGAGCCAAACCTGACTCAAACGCCTGTTCATGCGGCGCTGGAGCCGGCTGCGCGGGATTTACCGCTTTTGGCGCACCGGATCAGCGCGGGCTTTCCTTCGCCTGCGGCGGATTATCTCGAGGTCGGGCTTGATCTCAACGACTATCTGGTACGCAATAAACCCGCGACATTCCTGTTCACGGTCAAAGGGGACTCCATGTCGGGTGCCAGCATCGAAGAGGGTGACAAGGTCATCGTGGATCGTGCGCTGACGCCCAAGCATCGGGATATTGTGGTGGCGGTGGTGGATGGCGAGTACACGCTCAAGCGGTTGTTCAAGCATCGCGGGCGCGTCGAATTGCGCGCTGAAAATCCTGCTTACTTACCGATCGAGTTCAAAGATGGCAATGAGTTATTAGTCTGGGGGGTGGTGGTCGGGGTGGTGCGGCGCTACTCAGCAAGGGGTGGATGATGTTCGCGCTTGTGGATGTCAATAATTTCTATGTCTCTTGTGAGCGTGTGTTCAAGCCCAAGCTTGAAGGTATTCCGATCGTTGTGCTGTCTAACAACGATGGTTGTGCGGTGGCCCGCAGCAATGAGGTCAAGGCGTTAGGCGTCAAAATGGGCACGCCATGGTTCCAGATGAAAGACTTGGCGCGTGAGCACCGTATTCTGGCGTTTTCCTCCAACTACGCGCTCTACGGAGATATGAGCAATCGTGTAGTGCAGATTTTGCGGGACTTTTCGCCTGATACAGAGGTCTACAGTATCGATGAGTCTTTTTTGCAGATCGAAACGGTCGCGCACCTTTACGGGGGGGCGCTATCGATGGGGCAGCAGATGCGCCAGCGCATCAAACAGTGGACGGGACTGCCTGTTTGCGTGGGAGTCGGACCGACTAAAACGCTTGCCAAGTTCGCCAATCATTTAGCCAAAAAAAATCCTGAATTCGAGGGGGTGTGTGATTTGCATGTGATCCCGCGTCAGGAGCGTGTGCGCTGGATGAGCGGCATCGAGGTGGGCGAGGTCTGGGGCGTGGGGGGACGGATCGCGCGCCGGCTCGAGGCGATGGGGATTCATACGGTCCTGGATCTGCGCAATGCTTCGCCAAAAGAAATGCGCAGGCACTTTGGTGTCGTCATGGAGCGCACCTGTAATGAGTTGCGCGGGATTTCTTGTTTGGCGCTTGAGGATGTTGCCGGACCCAAACAACAAATCATGTCTTCGCGCAGTTTTGGCCGACCTGTCGAAACGATTGAGGAGTTACGCGAGTCGCTTGCGAGCTATTTATCGCGCGCGGCTGAAAAACTACGCAAGCAACAGTCTGTCTCGGCGGCTGTGTACGTGTTCATCCAGACGAATCGCTTCAACCAGGATGAGCAATACAACGCGAGCGTGACGGTGCCTTTGCATGAGCCGACTGATGACACGCTCACCCTCACTGCTGCGGCCTTGAGTGGTTTGGAGACGATTTATCGCGCTGGTTTTCGTTATAAAAAAGCGGGCGTGATGTTGATGCTCCTTTCGGACAAACAGAGGCGCCAGATGAGTATTTTTGATAACTTGGCAGCGACACAGAAATCAACTCAGCTGATGCGCGCGCTTGATACGATTAATCGTGATTATGGGCATGGTATGGTGCGCTCTGGAGTGAGTGGGTTCACGCAACGCTGGGCGATGCGCAATGAAAACCGTTCACCAAGGTATACAACGCGCTGGGACGAGTTGCCTGTTGTACGTTAGAAGATATCGAACGTATTTAGCGCCGTCCACCCGCCATTTTGATCGCTTCTGGTTGTCGTCGCAGTGTCATCATGCTGAGGGCGCCTAGTAACGGACCAATGGCCAGTACGATGAAAGCATAGCGCCAGCCAACCATCTCGGAGATCTGTGCGATGAGCCAGATCGAGCAGGCTGTGAGCAGAAAACCCAGGCTGGTCTGCAGGGTCAGCACTGTCCCGATCAAGCGGGGTTCGGCGAGTTCGGCGATGGCCGCCGAAAACTGTGCCGAATCCGCTACAACGGTCATGCCCCAGACCGCCGCGATCACGATGACTGCGATTGGACCCGCGTCCACTGAAAAGCCGATCAATAGCGCGCAACCGCCGCTCAAGAGCAGCGCGCCGGTGGTTGTCAGGGTGCGACCAATGCGATCGGCAAGCAGACCTGCCAGCAAGCATCCAATCGCTCCAGTGGCCATCACGAGAAAGGTGATCAACGAAATGGAGGAATGACCCAGTTCGATCTCCATGCCTGAAGCAGGCAGCGCCCAGACAAAAAAGCTACCGAGCCAAGCCCACATGGCATAGAGCTCCCACATATGCCCAAGGTAGCCACCCTGAGCCAGCAAAATGGGTTTATTTTTCAGCAGCGCTTGAAGGTCTGCCCAGCGAAAAGTCATGGACTTGGCATGCTTAGGTCCGAGCGCGACAAAGTGGATAGCCGCTGCCGCTGCAACCGCGCAGCCACTGGCAAGCGCGACGGGGATGTGCCAGCCGATACTGACAAAGGCGTAGAAAAGATGCGGCATGGCAGATCCAAGCGTCACGGCGCCCACCAGAGCCCCCATGAGCAGCCCCATGTTGCCTGTGGACCAGCCAGCAGCGAGTTTCATGCCGACTGGATAGACGCCAGCCATACAGACTCCCGTTGCAAATCTCAATACAGGCGCCGCAGGATGATCAAAGCCAGAAAGCAAGAGTGCCCCATTGAATAGTGCGCCAAGTAATGCCGCTGCTGAAAACAGCACGCGAGAGTCAAAGCGGTCGGCAAGTCCAAATCCGGCGCTTGTAAACGTGCCGGCTACGAAACCAATCTGGACTGCAGATGTGAGTGCGGCGGCGGCATCGGTCGAAAGCTGACCAGCATCCAAAAGACTCGGTACCGCTGCCGAGGCAGAAAACCATAATGCCATCGCCGCGATTTGACACACGATAATCAGAAAGATGGATAGGCTGCGTCCGCTTGCGCGCATGAGGGTCCAATCTTGAAAATGGGCGATTACCCGGAACTTTGTGATTTTATATTTAACTCAGAGACAAAATCACAATGATGTTTCCCTTACACTCAATGACTATGGCGAAAAAACTCAGCAGTCTCACTCATTGGTTACGTGAGTACCGGGTGCTCTCCCGGTACAAGACACAGTGGTTTCTGGCCGCGCTGTTTTTACTTTTGGCTGCAGCTGCCACGCTGGCCGTACCACTCGCATTTCGTGATTTGGTCGATACCGGATTGACCAGCGAGGCGGTTGATCTGAAATTCATCAATCTGTTGCTGTTGGCTGTGGCGCTGGCATTGATGACTGCGAGCCGGTTTTACGTGATGTCATGGCTCGGCGAGCGTGTGGTCGCGGATATCCGACGGCGTGTCTTTGAAAACGTCTTGCGACAGAGTCCTGCGTATTTTGAAACCCTACAGACAGGCGAAGTGTTGTCACGGATGACGAGCGACACTACTTTAGTTCAAACACTAGTGGGCTCAAGTATCTCGATCGCATTGCGTAGCCTGGTGATGTTGCTTGGTGGGATGACCATGATGCTGGTGACCAGTGCCTGGCTAGCCGGCGTGATGATTATTTTGCTCTTGGTGATCGTTCTACCCCTCTGGGCCTTGGGTCGGCGCGTGCGCAAGATGTCACGGGCTAGCCAGGATAAAGTCGCCGATACGAGTGCGATGGCTGGCGAGGTGTTGAACGCGATCACGACTGTTCAGGCGTTTGTGCGAGAGCCCTACGAACAAAAACGTTTTGATTCGGCAGTCGAGCAGGCCTTTGCCGAAGCCAAAAAACGTATCACCATGCGCTCAATACTCACAGCGTCGGCGATCGTGATGGCCTTTGGCGTCATTGTGTTTGTTTTATGGATGGGTGCGCGTCAGGTCACTCAGGGCGTCATATCGCTTGGTGAGTTGACTCAGTTCGTGTTGTACGCGGTCTTGATTGCTGGCTCGATTGGAGCACTATCAGAGACCTGGGGTGACTTGCAGCGCGCAGCGGGTGCGATGGAAAGACTCGTCGAGTTGATGCAGGCCAGGCCTGCCTTGATTGATGACTCAAATAAAAACAGCGAAAGCATTGATCGATTGATTACCAGCATTTCAGCGCCAGATTCGTTCATGGGGAATGAATTTTCTGAGGCATTGAAATTCAAGGACGTCACGTTTTCCTATCCCTCACGGCCTGATTTTCTGACGATGAATCACTTGTCCTTTTCCGTGTCGCGTGGTGCGCGTTATGCGTTGGTGGGGCCCTCTGGCGCAGGGAAAAGCACGTTATTTGCGATGCTATTACGTTTTTATCAGCCTGCTGCTGGACAAATCGAAGTGTTCGGCCGTGATATTACGCAATGGCCGGTGAGCACGTTGCGTAATTTGATTGGCATCGTTCCTCAAGAACCGGTCATATTTGCAGCCAGTGCGATGGAAAATATCCGCTATGGCAGACTCGATGCAACCGATCAAGAAGTCATCGCGGCGGCCCAGACGGCGCACGCCCATGGCTTTATCAAGGCCTTGCCGCAAGGGTATGACAGCTTTTTAGGTGAGCGGGGCGTGCGATTATCAGGTGGACAAAAACAGCGGATTTCAATTGCGCGCGCGATTTTGAAAAATCCGCCGCTCTTGCTGCTTGATGAAGCGACGAGCGCTCTGGATGCAGAGTCGGAGCGCGAGGTTCAGCTCGCGCTGGAGAGTGTCCTGCCAGGCAGGACATCATTGACGATCGCGCATCGTTTGGCGACAGTGCTTCAAGCTGACCGTATTATTGTGTTGGAGGATGGTACGGTGGTCGAGCAGGGTACGCACGCGGAGCTGATTGGCCAAAGTGGTTTGTATGCACGGCTGGCGAAGTTGCAGTTTGCTTGATCAAAATACCCCTAGAAGTCGTATGGAACTCTTTGTTCAGCAGACTAGTCTACAAAACTTATTTAACGTACTTTACAAGGAGCCTATGATGCATTGTCCAGTTTGCAAAGATCCTCAGCTCGTGATCTCTGAGCGTCAGGGTATAGAAATTGATTACTGCCCATCATGTCGGGGTGTATGGCTCGATAGAGGAGAATTGGATAAACTGATCGAAAAGTCGAATGTCATGAATCAACCAAGTCCGGTTAGCTCGTATCAACAAAGAGAGTCTCAGCCGCGCATGGATGACCGTTATCATTCGGACTCTAGACATCATTATCAGAAAAAACCCAAAAACTGGCTCAGTGAATTTTTTGATTGAGTATAGATTTTGACCCTGACACATTGACATCTCTACTCGCTCACTTTATGTCCACTCATCCATGTTCAGTTCAAGCACTACAAAATCTAAGTCTTCCTGTTATCGCCTCTCCGATGTTCACAGTCAGTTATCCAGAACTGGTGTTGGCGCAATGTAAAGCGGGAATAGTGGGGTCTTTTCCAGCATTGAATGCTAGAGAGCCTCAGATACTGGATGAATGGCTTTATCTGATTGAGCAGGATTTGGAGGCATTTAAAAGACAAAATCCTCAGATGAATATTGGTCCTGTCGCCGTGAATCAAATTTCACACCAATCCAATGTTCGTTTGATGCAGGATGTTGAGACATGTGTCAGACATCAAGTACCGATTATTATCAGCTCACTCAGGGCCCCCGTCCGTGAAGTGATTGATGCTGTACATAATTATGGTGGCATTATTCTTCATGACGTGATTAGTATCAGACATGCAGAGAAAGCACTTGAGGCGGGCGTTGACGGATTAATTGCTGTTGCAGCGGGGGCGGGTGGTCACGGCGGAACATTGTCGCCTTTTGCTTTGGTCGGCGAGATTAGGCGTTTCTTCAAGGGTCCTTTGGCACTCTCGGGATCAATCGCGACCGGACGTGCCGTATTATCAGCTTTGGCGATGGGCGCAGATTTTGCTTACATAGGTACTCGATTTATCGCCAGCAAAGAGGCCAATGCAAGCGAGCAATACAAGCAGACAATTCTAGATTCTGCCGCGGCTGATATCATTTATAGCGATTATTTCTCTGGTGTTCATGGAAACTATCTTCGCGAGAGTATTGTGCGCGCAGGTTTGGATCCTAATAGTTTGCCTGTTGGCGACAAGAATAAAATGAGCTTTTCTGATGGCCGCTCAAAAGCGAAGACTTGGAAAGATATCTGGGGTGCTGGCCAAGGCGTGGGACAAATTGATAGCCTCTTGAGTGTTCAGGAAATCGTCAATCAGTTGCGACTTGAATATCAAGAGGCTTTGCAATCACTGAGCCTTCGCGCCTGATACTTTGACGGCTTGCTCCCAGCGTGTGAGCTCGTTTTTAAGCAGTTTTTCAAAGTCTGCCGGACTGCCACCTGTAACAAGCGACCCTTGTTGTTCGAATTTCTTTTGCATTTCTGGATCTTTAAGCGCTGTATTTACGGCTTGGTTAAGTGTATTGATTATGTGAGCCGGTGTACCTTTTGGTACGACGATCCCGTACCACACTGTGACAACAAGATCCGGGAATCCGGATTCAAGCGCTGTGGGAACATTGGGTAATACAGAAGAGCGTTCTTTGGAGGTAACCGCAAGAGCTTTGATCCGACCATCTGTAATTAAAGGTGCGGTTAAAGGGACGCCGTCTATCACTGTATCGACTTGGTTGGCCATTAAGTCTTGAACGGCCGGGGAACCGCCTTTGTATGGAACGTGCAAAAGCTTGATCCCTGTTTGAAGTTTAAGTAATTCGATCGTCAGGTGAGAAATGCTGCCGGAACCACCTGTGCCAAAGCTATATTTGTCTGGTGCTCCCTTTGCCAGGGCAACGAACTCATTTAGATTGTTTGCCGGTAAGGAATTTTTTGCCACAATCGCAAGCGGTGATGTTGAAACTAGTGCGACAGGCTCCAAATCCCTAAGTGGTTGAACTGATTGTCCCGGAGTCATGAAGGGATTGATCGTGAGTGATCCAGTATTACCCAGCAGTATCGTATAGCCATCTGGCTGGGCTTTCGATACGGCAACAGCAGCGATACTGCCGCCCGCTCCAGGTCGATTTTCTACGATGATTGTTTGGCCCAGCAGTTTGCTCATGCCGCTGGCGATTAGACGCGCACTTAAGTCGGCGCCACCGCCTGCAGGGAATCCAACCAGCATTCTGATCGAATTAGAGGGATATGTTTGTGCGAATGTCGTCGCTGAGCATGTCAGCAACGTCAATCCGAGCGCGAGCTGTACTTTGGTGAACGCGTGTTTGAAGTTCATTTTGTCTCCTTCGGCTGCCTTTTAGGCTGTTGCTATGTCTTCGAATGTAGTGATATCGCTTGTGACCGTCAAGGACGATTTTTATCCTAAAAGCGGAA
>JACCDU010787958.1_pt1 | contig 29414 bp, 30 predicted proteins | sample 7446081 | NCBI WGS metagenome assembly JACCDU01 (sample SAMN15323447, study PRJNA562643) | freshwater metagenome | isolation source: river surface water | place: USA:Blue River Watershed | collected 2017-08-17
GAGAAACGCTGCTGGCCGTAGCCCATGCCGTAGGTGGTGATGTCACCCGGGGTCTTGGTGTCGTTGATCAGGTCCGCAGCCGACGGACCCATTGCCATTGCAGGTGCCGACACGGCGGCGCCCAGCGCGGTTGCCAGGGCCAAGCCCAGCACCTTGCTCGTCATTTTCATGATGTCTCCCATTGTTATAAAAAAGATCGCACTGCCGGAAAAACAATGCATCCCTGTCTTGACCGAGCATGCAATTGCGTTGACTCGTCGATCAGCGAGGCGATTGTACATAAGCTTTTCGTAAGAAAACCATCTTCGCCAACAAGGGAAAAGAAATATTTTGCAGGCATTCTTATGATTTAAAGCAACGGTTTTATGGGACAAAAACCGGCCCACTCCTCAAAAAAAAGAGCGTCAGGGTATGGTGGGCTTTGTTGCGCCGCAACGTAATTGATCATGCCGGACGCGGGTCTGCGAACACGCGATCAGGTGATGATGGTGTCGTCAGTGCGTGTGACTTTTTCGGTATCGACCCAGCTGATGGTGACCTTGTCGCCCGGTTTGCCACCGCGGAAGCGGAAAGAGAAATACGGATCGCGCGCCACCGACATGCCGAAGTGCACATGCAGCACGGGCTTGCCATTGCAATCGCCGCGCACGGTCTGTATGTAGTGCGGCAGCACCAGATGGCCGCCAACGTCCCAGGTCAGGCGCGACAGCATCCGGTGCTTCATCAGGATCTTCACCTCGACCCAGTCGCCGTTCATTACGGCGCGCACGCGCATCGGTTCGGCGGGCGTGGTCATCCGAGGCAACCTCCGATCATCACCGTGATGTCACGCAGCGTGAAATACCATTTGCCACCGGCACGCGCGGCGGCCACCAGTGCCGACGTCTCGGCCACCTTGATGCGCACCGAGAATTCGGGCTCGTTCTCCGGCAGCACATTGAAGCCGACACAGACCGGCATCGGATTGTGATCGGCGATCAGCGCAATGAAATCGGTGCCTGGCAGGTTGCTGCGGATCGTCACCGGCACGTTGGTGCCGTTCTCGGCAAGCTCGGGCGCATCGAGCAGCAACTCGCTATCCTTCGCGCGGCTGAGGTTGGGCGCATTGCCACGGTCCACCACGGTGCGCGAAGTGTTTGGCGTCGTGGTGTCGCCGCTCATCGCAATCACGAAAGCTTCCAGGCTCTTGGCGGAATAGACGGCGCCATTCCAGTCGCTGCCCCAAGCCGCGTCGGCGAACACCTCCGATGGCTTGAGCAGGCCCGAGCCGAATGCGATCGCGAAGGCCGAAGCCACGCGCATCAGGTCTCGCCGGTTCTGGTCCAAAGGTCTCTCCGCTTTTGGCAATTCAGGCATGTTGGCAAAAGGCAGTCGCTTGCAGCGCTGCCGGACAGGATTGTGCCACCGTTTTCGCGAACGCATCAGCGACGCGTCCGGCCCCACTGGGTGAAGTGCTTATTTGCGGCGGCTGGTATCGACGCCGCGCACCGGGCCCCAGTTGCGGTTCTGGTCGGCGAGGTTGCCATTGAGTCCATTGACCGTCGGCGGCAGCACGACCAGCGACGATTCATTGACGCGGCAATTGTTCATGCAGGCTTCGCTCCTGACATCCGGCTTGCCGCTCACGTCGAACATGCCGTGTGCGGTCGACATGCCGTCGCGATTCGGCATGCGTGCCTGCGCCTGCGAGATGGTCTTGTCCGACAACGTGAAATCGCGCGGCACGATATCGGCCAGATGCAGCAGGTAGGCCGTGGCGGCATAGACTTCGTCCACCGACAGGCTCTTGGGCTTGTCGAAGGGCATCGCGCGACGGATGTAGTCCCACAGCGTGGACACGTTGGCCACCTTCATGAAGGTGGTCTTCGCATTTTCAGTGATCGCGGTCAGGCCGGTGACGCGGCCGCGCTCGATGTCGGCCTTGGTGGTGCCGCCGATCAGCGGCGGGAACACCGCCGGCGATTCGCCGAACGCGCCATGGCAACTTGCGCACTTCGATTCCCACAGCTTCTCGCCCTGGACGACCGAACCCGACCCCGCCGGCAGTCCGGCAAAATCGGGACGCACGTCGATGTCCCATGCGGCGATTTCTGAGGGCGTCGCCTTGCGGCCGATGCGTGCATAGTTGTCGGCGGCCGTGGCCTGCAGCGACGGCAACGCCATCAGCGAGACCGCGAGCGATGCCGGCAGCAGCACGCCCGACACGGCCCTCAAGACGATGTGTGTCGCGACCCGCGCCCTGCCCGCAGGCAGCATGGTGCGAGCGCTTCCGGACTCAGGAGATCTGTACATTCACGACCTCCCCGGACGTCTCCACCCGCCACGACTGTATCGCATTGTTGTGATAGACCGAGCGCGTGCCACGCACGCCGCGCAGCTCACCAATCTTCGGCTGCACATAGCCGGTCTCGTCGATCGCACGCGATTGCAGGATGCAGGGCTTGCCGTCCCACTCCCAGTCGATATTGAATCGCGTCAGGCATTTGGGCAGCACCGGCGACTCCAGCCGCGCTGTCTTCCAGTTGCGTCCGCCATCGACGGACACGTCGACGCGTCTGATCATGCCGCGGCCTGACCAGGCCAGGCCGCTGATGTTGAAAAAGCCCCGGTCCAGCAGGCGCTGCCCGCCCGATGGCGAGGTGATCACGGACTTGCACTCCTGGATCAGCGCGTACTGGCGGTGCAGGCCGTCGGGCATGAAATCGAGGTACTGGGTCGACTCTTCGCGCGTGGCGAACGGCGCATCGCCGACTTCGAGCCGGCGCAGCCACTTGACCCAGCACACGCCTTGCGCGCCCGGCACCACCAGCCGCAACGGATAGCCATTCTCGGGACGCAGCATCTCGCCGTTCATGCCCCAGGCGACGATGGCGTCGTCGAGCGCGCGTTCTATCGGGATCGAGCGCGTCAGGCTGGCGCCGTCGGCGCCTTCGGCGAGGATGAATTTTGCATTCGTTTTATCAATACCGCAGTCTTCCAGCAGCAGCGACAGCGGCACGCCGGTGAATTCGCAGCACGACAGCATGCCGTGCGTGTACTGCACCGACGGCACCGCCGGGCTGCCCCAGTCCATCGCGGTGTTGGCGCCGCATTCGATGAAATGCATGCGCGACACTGACGGCAGGCGCAGCAGGTCGGCCATCGTGTAGACGTTGGCCGTCGATACCAAACCATTGACCATCAGCCGGTGCGACGCCGGATCGAGGTCGTGCCAGCCTGCGTGGTGGCGCTCGAAATGCAGGCCGCTGGGCGTGATGATGCCGAACAGGCCCTGCAAGGGCGTGAATGAAATGCTGCTCTCGCGGCGCCGGGTCAGTCCCGGCGAGTCGCGGCGTTGCAGGTTGGCCTCGTGCTTCGACGGCATGCCGTACGGCGCATGCAAGACCGGGTTGCCGAGGGTAGTCGCTGCCTGTTGCGGCTGCAGGATCGCGAGGTCGCCGTCCGGCGTCGGGTGGTCGAGCGCCAGCGCGCTGCCGGCAGCCAGCGCGGCGCTGGCCGACACGAAGCTCTTGCGCAGGAAGTCGCGCCGCGCAGCGTCAAGTCCCTTGTCGGCGATCTCTTCAGCCAGCGCATCCGGCACAAAATTCTCGGGTGCCGGCAACAGGCGTCCGAACCTCGGCTTGCTCATCGCGATCTCCGGACGCGTCCTTATTTACCGCAGGCGATGCGAACCAGCGCCTCGTCGACACTGCCGGCCTCGGGCGTCACCCACGGACCCGGCTTGTACACGGCCTGCACCATCTTGTTATTGCCCATGCCATCGGTATGGTAGAAGCTCAGCATGTGGCGGCGCGCGCCTTTGTCGCACTCGTACTCGTCCTGCCCCTTGACCGACAGGTAAGCCTGGCCGCTCAGGTCCTGGGCGGACTTGTAGTCATACACATGCCACATCTGAAATATGCCAACGCCCGTCTTCTTCAGCGAGTCACGGTCGATGTAGGTGGCAAACTGGTCGGTCGGGTAATCGATACGTACCCAGTCCGCGTGCGCCTGTGTCGCAAGCAAGGCAAAGGTCAGGGCGGCAAAATACTTCTTCATGTTGCGAGGGTTCTCCGGGGTGCCTGCGCGCTGACGAATGCAGGCGGTGAAGCGCCGGGGCAGTATATCAGCGCGCCCGGGAACGCATTGGCCCCGGATATATCATTGCAAATGTTTGCAGGTACAATCGATCGCACGGACCGATGCAAGAAGTCCAGCGCCGGAAAGACAGAACAATTCACAAACCGCTTGCGGCCCGCGCCGCAGGAGACACACATGCGACACACATCCCCGCGCACCGCGCTGGCGGCGCTCACGCCCCCTGCCTCCGGACATCGCTCTCGCCTTGCACTGGCCATGGCCGCCACGCTCAGCCTGCTGGCCCTTTGCCCTTCCCCATCCCGCGCGGACGACGCGCAGGCGCTGTACGTGAAGGGATTGGCGGCGACTTGCGCAAACTGCCACGGCACGCAAGGCAAGGCGCAGAAAGACGCCAGCGTTCCCGGCCTGGCTGGCCTGAAGGCCGACTACATCGTCGAACAGATGCAGGCCTTCAAGAGCGGCGCGCGCCCGGCAACGATCATGCACCAGATCGCCAAGGGCTTTAACGATGAACAGGTCAAGCAGCTGGCGGGCTATTTCGTCAGCCAGAAATGAGGGGATGAACATGGACCGCAGAACCTTCCTGCAAGCCGGCGCGGCGCTCGCGCTGCTGGGTACCGGCGTCTCTGCGCAGGCGATGCGTGGCGCAAAGGTGGTCGTGATCGGTGGCGGCTACGGCGGCGCGACGGCGGCCAAGTACATCCGCCTGCTGTCGGACAATGCCATCGACGTCGCGCTGGTCGAGCCGAACAAGGAGTTCATCTCCTGCCCGCTGTCCAACCTGGTGGTTGGCGGCAGCCGAAGGCTGGCCGACATCAGCCGCCCGTATGCGAACCTGACACGCAACTACGGCATCAGCGTCGTGCACGACATGGCCGCCAGCATCGACACCACGGCACGCACCGTGAAACTGGCCGGCGGCACCACGCTCAGCTATGACAAGCTGGTGCTGTCTCCCGGCATCGACCTGAATTTCGCCAGCATCGAAGGCCTGGAACAAGCGCACGCCGACGGCAGCGTGCTGCAGGCATGGAAGGCCGGTGCCGAGACCGTCGCGCTGCGCAAGCAACTCGAGTCCATGCCGGACGGTGGCGTGTATGCGATCACGATTCCCGAAGCGCCGTTCCGCTGCCCGCCCGGCCCGTACGAACGTGCGTGCCAGGTCGCGTGGTACTTCAAGAACTTCAAGCCCAAGAGCAAGGTGCTGGTGCTGGATGCCAACCAGGACGTGGTGTCCAAGCCTGGCCTGTTCAAGAAGGCCTGGGCTGACCAGTACGCAGGCATCATCGAATACCGCAACCAGCACAAGGCGATCGCCGTGTCGCCGAGAGACGGCCTGATCAAATTCGACGTGCAAGGCGACGTGAAAGCCGACGTCATCAATGCCTTGCCCGCAATGCGCGCCGGGAAGATCGCGCAGCAAACCGGGCTGGTCAACATGGCCAACAACCGCTGGTGCGGCGTCAATTACCAGACCTTTGAATCGGCAGTCGCGAAAGACGTGTTCGTGATCGGCGACTCGATCCAGGTCGCGCAGCTGATGCCCAAGAGCGGTCACATGGCCAACAACCACGCCAAGGTCGCGGCGGCGGCCATCGTCGCGCAGCTGTCGGGCTTCGACCCGAATCCGCAGCCGATGCTGACCAATACCTGCTACAGCTTCATCGACGACAAGAATGTGGTGCACGTGGCCAGCGTCCACGAGTATGTCGCGACCGAGCGCACCTTCAAGGTGGTGCAGGGCTCAGGCGGCGTCTCGACCGGTCCGACCGAACTCGAAGGCTCTTATGCGAACAACTGGGCCCGCACCATCTGGGCCGACATGCTGGAGTAAACAGGGATGAAGAAAGGCAGGTCACTGCTGTTATCGGCACTTTTGTCGCCGCTGCTGTCGCTGGTCGCCGTCGCCATGCTGGCGGCGTCATCGGGATCGTTCGCCCTCGACGACAAGCCGCCGATGGCCATCGAAAATGGCGGCCGCATGGAGTTCATCCACGCCGTGCGTAGCGGCACGCTGACCACCTCGCAAAAGTCGGCGCTCGAAGGCAGGCTCGAAGCCGAATGCCGCAACCCGAGCAACCCGATCACACAGGGCATGATCGAGACGCGCGGCCCCGGCAAGTGCATGGCGTTCGTGCGCAACCAGTGCAATTGCACCGACTGCGAAATGCCCACCTACTGCCTGCCGCCCGAGGCACACTGACACGACGCCGTCCGCGCAATGAATCCCCAGGCCACCGATCGTCAGCCGTACGACTGGTATTTCGATTTCATTTCGCCCTTCGCCTACTTGCAATGGCGGCGCCTCCGGCAAGAAGCGCCGTCACTCCCGCTGCGGCCGGTACCCGTGCTGTTTGCCGGCCTGCTGGCGCACTGGGACAACAAAGGTCCGGTAGAAATACCACCCAAGCGCGGCTGGACCTATGCGCACTGCCTGTGGATAGCACGCCGCCATGGCATTGCGATGCAGCTGCCTGCCGGCCATCCGTTCAATCCGTTGCCCTTGTTGCGGCTCGCCATTGCTCTCGGCAATACGACACAGGTGATCGATCGCCTGTTCGATTTTGTCTGGCGCGATGGTTACCTGCCGAGTGCTGCCATCGAGTGGCAGCGGCTGCTGGATGAGCTTGGCGCATCGCCGGCACCACTGGCGACTGACGAGGTCAAGGCCGAATTGAAGGCCAATGGCGAACGAGCGCTTGCCGCCGGCGTCTTCGGGGTGCCGACCACCGTGATCGGGCGCGAGCTGTTCTGGGGAGTCGATGCTACCGACATGCTGCTGGCGCGCGCTGCCGGCGACGCTTTCTTCACGTCGCCCGAATATCTCGGCGCATTCACGCTGCCGGTCAGCATGCAGCGCCCGCGCCCGGCCGACGAACGCTAGGCGGTCTGCGGTCTGCGCCGTAACTGCGGTAACGGACAGCCTGCCGGATTCCGGATTCTTGATTATGAAATATTGACCCGTCACCCGACAGGACTGCCCACCGCGTGCGCAGTCCCTGCCTTGATTTACCTCAGCAATACAAAGCCAAATCAAAACAAGGACTTAATACGATTTCTCGCAAGTCATCCACAGACTTATCCAAGAATTTTGTGGATATTTTTCAGGTCGCCGGCCGCGTGCAATTCATCGTCGCAAAAAGAATCCGTCGAGAAAAACCCGGATCGCGGCACACGATTTGCACTTGAAGCCAAGAATTTATTTCTTTCACGCAGTAAAATCTGGCGCATGCAGGCGGCAACGGCGCTGCCTGAAGACGATCAAGTCCCGTCCATGATTCCTGCCTATATCGCAACCGTCCGACAAATTGCCGCGGCCCTGGTGCTGCTGGCGGTGGCAGCATGCGACTCCGGCCCGAAGACCTATGACGACTGCATGCTGGCAGCGTCGCGCGGCTCCGATAACGACCGGCAGTTCCGCGCGATGGCCGAGCGCTGCAAGGAAGAATTCCGCAACAAGTAAGGCTGTCGCGGCGCAGGCTCAGCGCAGCTTGAACACCGACACCGACAGCGCCAGCCGGGCCGCCTGGTCCTCGAGGCTGGCCGCTGCCGCTGCCGCCTCCTCGACCAGCGCTGCATTTTGCTGGGTCACCTGATCCATCTGCGTGACGGCCTGATTCACCTGATCGATGCCCTGGCTCTGCTCATGGCTGGAAGCGCTGATCTCCGACATCAGGTCGGTCACATGACGCACCGACTGCACGATGTCCTGCATGGTCGTGGTGGCGTGTGCAACCAGCCGGCTGCCGGCATCGACTTTTTGTACCGAGTCATGGATCAGCTGGCGGATTTCCTTCGCCGCGCCTGAGCTGCGCTGCGCGAGACTGCGCACTTCGCTGGCCACCACCGCAAAGCCGCGTCCCTGTTCACCAGCGCGAGCCGCCTCCACCGCGGCATTGAGCGCGAGGATATTGGTCTGGAAGGCGATGCCATCGATCAGGCCAATGATCTCGACGATCTTCTTCGCCGAGCCGCTGATGCCTTCCATCGTCTCGCCCACTTCCGACACCGCGTCGCCACCCTTTTGCGCGACGTCCGACGCCGAATGCGCAAGGCGATTGCCCTGCTGGGCGTTGTCGGCATTCTGCTTCACGGTCGATGCAAACTGCTCCATGCTGGCCGCCGTCTCTTCGAGGCTGGACGCCTGCGCTTCGGTGCGGCCCGACAAATCCATGTTGCCCTGCGCGATCTCGCGGCTGCCGATGTGGATGGCTTCCACGTTGGCGCGCACGTCGCCGACCACTGCCACCAGATTGGCGCTCATCTGCTGCAAGGCCTGCAGCAACTGGCCGGTGTCATCACCGCGATCCACCTTCACCTGCTGCGTCAGGTCGCCACCGGCAATGGCACGCGCAACGCGCGTGGCCAGGTGCAGCGGCGATACCACAGCCTTGTGCACCGCCAGCCATGCAGCCAACAGCAAAGCGAGCGAGGCCAGCTCCATGCCCAGCAGTGCGCCCGACGCGCCGGACGCCAGCGTCATGGCTGCCATCACGGCCACCAGCGACGCAGGCAGGCCGAAGCCGAGGCCAATGCGCAGTGCAAGGCGCATGTCGCGAATCGCTGCCAGCCTGGCCGCCAGCCCGGTGCGAACGACGGCGCCATTGCGGATTGCCAGCCCGCGCGCGCTGCCATCCCTGAACTTGCGATAGATCCCATCGGCCGCCGCCACCTGCTCGCGCGAGGGCTTGCTGCGCACCGACATGTAGCCCACCGGCTGCCCGCGCTCGATGATGGGTGTCACGTTGGCGACGACCCAGTAATAGTCGCCGTTCTTGCAGCGGTTCTTCACCATGCCGGTCCACGGCAGCCCGGACTTCAGCACCCGCCACAAGTCGTCGAAGGCCTCCGGCGGCATGTCGGGATGACGCACCAGATTATGCGGCGATCCCATCAGCTCTTCCTCGGTGAAGCCGCTGACCTCGATGAAGTAGGGATTGATGTAGGTGATGCGACCTTTGAGGTCGGTCTTGGACACGATGGACTTCTCATTGCTGAGTTCCACCTCATTGCTGGTGACGGGGAGGTTGGTGCGCATGATGGTGTCGGTTCGATCCCGGTGGGTAAATGGACGGGAAGCAAAGGCCACGGCGCGATCCTTCCCAGCTGCCCGCTATCGTGCGCCCATGCGAGGAGTAGGGAATAAGCAAACAAGGCCCGAATTCCGGCCTAGTTCAAAAAATCATGACAAGGTTTCAAGCCCGTTCGCCGCCCGCGGACGTCGGGCTGCACGTCACATGTCCGGCAGCGACACCACATCGCCGAGCATGGGCACGCTGGCCTTCCAATGAAGCTCGCGCTCGATCCGGCAGCGCAGCGCATCGGCTGCAGCCGGCTCGCCATGGGTCACGTACACATGGCGCGGCGCCTTCTTCAGCGTGCGCAGCCAGGCGATCACCTGCGCGGCATCGGCATGCGCCGACATGCCGGGCAAGGACACGACATCCGCATTGATGCGCACGTCCTCGCCGAAGATGCGCAGCTCCCGCTCGCCGGCAGCCAGCCGCGCGCCGCGCGTGCCGCCGGCCTGGAAGCCGGCCAGCACGATGCTGGTCCTATGGTCGGGACCAAAGTTGCGCAAGTGATGCAGGATGCGCCCGCCGGTCGCCATGCCACTGGCCGAGATGATGATGGCCGGGTAATGCAGCTCCGACAGTGCGCGCGATTCCTCGACCGTGCGACAGAATTTCGCCACCTTCGACATGCCGAGACATTCCTGCTCGGACAGCCGGTGCTCGGCCCGATGGCGACGATAGATGTCGGTGGAATCGATGGCCATCGGGCTGTCGAGGAAGACCGGCAGGTCGGGGATGCGCGACGCGCGCTTGAGCAGATGGATCTGGTACAGCAGCGCCTGCGCGCGTCCGACCGCAAACGCCGGGATCACGACCTTGCCGCCGCGCGCGGCGGTGCGCGCAATGACGTCGGCCAGCACGCCGGCGCTGTCTTCATTGCCGTGGCTGCGGTCGCCATAGGTCGATTCGACGACGAGCGTGTCGCCCAGCTCGATCATGGCCGGCGGCTTCATCAGCAAATCGTCGGGGCGCCCGATGTCGCCGGAAAAGAACAGGCTGCCTTTCGGGCTGCGCAGCTCGATCGACGCCGCGCCGAGAATATGGCCGGCGGGACGCAAGCGCACTTTCAGGCCGGCGATATCGACCGGATGGTCGAACTCCAGCGGCCGGAGGTGGTGCAGCGCGCGGCGCGCATCGTCTTCGGTATACAGAGGCAGCGCCGGGTCATGCTTTGACGACTTGTGGCGGTTCGCGAAATTCGCATCCTCTTCTTGCAAGTGGCCGCTGTCCGGCAGCAGCAGGCCGCACAGCGCAATGGTGGACGGCGACGCATGGATGGCACCTTTGAAGCCATTGCGCACCAGCAAAGGCAGCGCACCGGAATGATCGAGGTGGGCATGGGTCAGGACCACGGCGTCAAGCCGTGCAGGATCGAATGGCAAGGGCTGCCAGTTCAGCAGCCGCAGGTTTTTGTAGCCCTGGAACAGCCCGCAATCAACCAGCATGCGCGCGCCCTCATGTTCGATCAGGTACCGGGAACCGGTGACGGTGCCTGCACCGCCCAGAAACGTCAGTTTCACGCCGTGTCCTTTTGTCTGGTGGCCATGCTGCCGATCATGCCAGAATTTGGGATGATCAGGCCTGTTGCCGGTGTCGATCGCCGGCCATAGCCGGCGGCTGCGACCCCTGACCCAAGGACATGGACCCGAAGATGAGCGCAAGCATGGATGGCACGTCAACGAACCCGCAACGCCAGCGCGAGCCCGGGGACAGCCCGGTCAGTCCGGGCACGCTGCACGGACTGGACCCGGCCCTTGCCGCACAGCGCCTGCGCGATGATGGTCCGAACGACATCGGCCTGTCGCAGCAACGCAGCCTGCGCGCGATCGTGGTCGAGGTCGGCACCGAGCCCATGTTCCTGCTGCTGATCGCCGCCGGGCTAGTCTACCTGCTGATGGGCGATGCCGGGGAAGCTTTGGTGCTGCTGGGCTTCGTACTGGCGATCATCGGCATCACGATTGCGCAGGAACGCCGCACCGACAATGCGCTGGAAGCCTTGCGCGACCTGTCTAGCCCGCGCGCGCGAGTCATACGCGGCGGCGTGCCGACGCGCATCGCCGGCAGCGACGTGGTACGCGAAGACTTGCTGCTGCTGGCCGAAGGCGACCGCATCGCCGCTGACGGCGTGCTGCTGGAGGCGCACGAACTGGCGATCGATGAATCGATGCTGACCGGCGAATCGCTGCCCGTCACGAAAGCTGCCGGTGACCCGGTCTATGCGGGCACGCTGGCCGTCAGTGGCCAGGGACTGGCCCGGGTCAGCGCCACCGGACGCGGCACCGAGATGGGCCGCATCGGCGCGTCACTCGACGAACTGGACCTCGAAGCGTCGCCGTTGCGGCAGCAGATGGAAAGACTCACGCGGCGCTTCGCAGCGATCGGCCTGCTGCTGTCGCTGGCTCTGGCGGCGACCTTCTGGATGGTGCGACACGACCCGGCGCAGGCGCTGCTGGCCGGCATCGCGTTGGCGATGTCGCTGCTGCCGCAAGAATTCCCGGTCATTATGATCATCTTCTTTGCGTTTGCCGCGCGCCGGCTCGGCAAGCTGCAAGTGCTCACGCGTCGGCTGGGCGCCATCGAGACACTGGGACAAACGTCGGTGCTGTGCGTAGACAAGACCGGCACGCTGACGCAAAACCGCATGCAGGTGGCCGTGCTACGTACCCCCTTGCACGAACATCTGGCCAGCGCGGGCAATGGCGCTTCCGCTGGCGCCGCAAGCGACCAGGCAACGAAGGCCGCCGCCCTGCCCGATGACCTGCGCCTGCTGGCGTCAACCGCCGTGCTGGCCTGCGAAATGGTGCCGCATGACCCGATGGAAAAAGCGATCATGGATTTCGGCGCATCGTTCGCCATGCACGGCATGACGCCTTCCGCTGCTTCGGCGAATGCGTCCGGCCATCTCGCCTTGTACGGCAACAGGCAACTGGCGCGCGAGTACGAACTGTCACCCGAATTGCTGGCGATGTCGCATGTCTGGCGCAGCGACGATGGCGCGCCGGACATCGTTGCCGCCAAGGGGGCGCCCGAAGCCGTCGCGCTGCTTTGCCGTTTGCCGCAAGCCGAGCGGGAACGTGTCGCGGCCGACGCGGAAGTGCTGGCGGCACGCGGCCTGCGCGTACTGGGCGTCGCGCGCGCCAGCCACCCGGTCGATGTTGACTGGCCGGCGTCGCAGACTGGCTTTGAATTCGACTGGGTCGGCTTGGTCGCGCTGGCCGACCCGCTGCGGCCGGAGGTCCCGGCGGCCGTGGCGCTGTGCCGCCGCGCCGGCATACGCGTGGTGATGATCACTGGTGATCACGCCAGCACTGCCGCAGCCATCGCGCGCGAGGCCGGCATAGCCCACGACAAGGTGCTGACCGGTACGCAGCTGGCGACCATGGGCGAAGCCGAACTGCGACGCGCGGTGGCCGGCACGGATGTGTTCGCACGCGTCAAGCCCTGGCAGAAGCTGGCACTGATCGAAACCATGAAGGCGCAAGCTGCGGTCGTCGCGATGACGGGCGACGGCGTCAATGACGCCCCCGCGCTGAAGGCCGCGCACATTGGCATCGCAATGGGCCAGCGCGGCACCGACGTCGCGCGCGAAGCAGCATCGCTGGTGCTGCTCAGGGATGACTTCACGTCGATCGTCGAAGCCATACGGATGGGACGGCGCACCTTCCGCAACATGCGCCAGGCGATGGTGTATACGCTGGCGGTGCACATACCGATCGCCGGACTGGCCTTGCTGCCAGTGCTGTTCGGCCTGCCCTTGCTGCTGGCACCGCTGCACATCGCTTTCCTGGAGCTGGTGATCGACCCGGCCTGTTCGGTCGTGTTCGAGGCCGAAGAAGAAGACAGCAAGCTGATGCAGGTGCCGCCACGGCCGGTCGACGAGCCATTGCTGCAACCGGGTAATGCGCTGCTGGCGATAGCCTGCGGCCTGCTGACCACGGCCCTCGCCTTCGCGGGCTACGCCTTGCTGCAGTACCGTGGCATGACGCCGGCGGCGGCCGCGACCTCGGCCTTCATATTGCTGGTGTGTGCCAATGCGCTGCTGATCCTGCCGCTGCGCTCTCCGGATACGGGCTGGCGCCGACTGGGCGTACGCCTGCCGTCGATCAGTGCCTGGGTGATCGCGGCAACCCTGGCGGGACTGATACTGGTGACGACAGTCGCGCCGGTAGCGCGTGCCTTCGGCTTCGGCATCCTGCCGGCGTGGCAATGGATGGCCTGCGTACTGGCGGCCATGGCAGCGCTGCCGGCGTATCAGGCACTGAGGCTGGCGCTGACACCTTCGTCGTCCGCAGGCAGCCTGTACAAGCGATAACAGCCTTTGCCGGCCGACTTGGCTTCGTACATCGCGGCATCGGCGCACTTCAACAAGCCATCGGCGTCGGTCGCATGCGAAGGATAGAGCGCAACGCCAACCGAGCAGCGTACATTCTTGGCCGACCACTGCGCGAATTCACCGCTGTCGCCGGACAGTGCGCTGACCACTTGCCCGGCGACGCGTTCGATATCGGCATCGCGATCAAGGTTTTCGATCAGCACCGTGAATTCATCGCCGCCGAGACGCACCACATGGTCGATCGAACGGACGGCCCCTTTGAGCGAGATCGCGGCAGCGGACAGCAATTCATCGCCCGCCGCATGGCCCAGCGTGTCGTTGATGATCTTGAAATTGTCGAGGTCGATGAACAGCAGCGCCACCCGCTTGCGTGCAGCGCGCGCGCACTGCAGCGCACCCGGCAGGTAGCCGGACAGCCAGCGGCGGTTGGGCAGCCCGGTCAGGGTGTCAGTGTTAACGAGGCGAGCCAGCGTCGCTTCGTGTTCCCTGGCCTCGGTGATGTCGCGCACGATCAGCGCGATACCCTCGCCCGAACGGATCGCTTGCCGATGGAACCAGCCGGCGGCATGGCCGGTGCTGGCGTCGACATAGACCTCATCTTCCGTGAAGCCTTCGCGGAAGGCCTTGTCATAGAAGCGCTTGAGCTTGCGGCGCACGGCAGACGTGTAGATGTTTTCGAAGGTCTTGCCGATGATCTGTTCGCGCGGTCGCCCCCACATCTCCACGGCCCGTTCATTGCAATCCTCGATGCGGTAGTCCGTCACCTGTCCGGCCGCATCGCGCAGCGGCTGCAACATGTAGAAAGCTTCGCGCGCACCGTCGACGGCCAGGCGGAATGTGGCGCGGATGCGCTCGGCATTGCGCCGCCGCTCGGCATTGCCCACCTGGGCAACGCAACCGAACACGCTGGCCAGCACTACCAGTATCGTCACGAAGCCACCGATCGACAGATAGGTCGATTGCGTCGAACGGTAGGCCGCCAACGCACTGTCGTCGGTGATGGCGGCGAACGTCACCAGCGGATAGTCGTCCAGCTTCTTCCACGCCACATAACGCGGCACGCCATCGACAAAGAGATCGCCCGCTTCGTGGCTGAGGCCCTCGGTGCCCGGCAAGTCGGGATGAAACTTGAAGAAGGTGCCTTCGCGGCTGTTGGCTGTCTTGGCCACCAGCAGCTGTCCGCTGTCGATCAGGCGCACGGAAATGAAGTCGCCCTCGTTGAGCACATCGTCGGCGCTGAGGCTGGTCAGGTACCTGGGCTCGACCGACACCATGACGACGCCAATGAACTTGCCCTTCTCATCCTCGAGCCGGCGCGAGAAGCGTATCGTGCGCTTGCCCGCCATGCCGCCCATGCCGATCGTCGGCGGGTTGATCCGCATGCTCGTATCGGGAATGTCGCGTGCGATCTGAAAGAATTCGTAACCGCTGAGATCGAGCCCGATCGAGGCCTGGCGCCATGAACTGATGATGCGGCCGTCGGGGCCGATGGCGACCGGAAAGGTCGCCGTGTGATGCATCGCCTTCTGGTATTGATCGACCAGGTCCAGTTTGACCTTCATGTTCTGCCACTGGTACGTGACAGTGAGCGAGATCTGCTCGATCTCCTTGACAGTGCGGTTCAGCTGTTCTGCATAGATGCGCACGCGAGTGCGTGCCAGCTCGGCTGCGCGCTTGCGCAGCTGCGCATGGTCATAGCTGACTTTAGCAAAACCGATGCCCCAGATCGCTGCCAGCAGCAGCAGGCAACCGGCAATCCAGATCAGTACGATAATCCAGGTGCCGCGGATGACAACCTTGTCTGGCTCGAAAACGCGATCCATTCGAAGCAGGTCAGGCTGCCCGGCTTGCGACTGCCGGAGGCTGGCTCGACCAGTTATTGTTATTGGTAGAAAATGTTACCAAAAGGAATTGATTTTCGCCCTACAGAATGCCGTCTTAAATTGATCCAAAGCAATTAATCTGAGTACAAATTCGATCTGGACGTCCGGCCAATTCAGACAAAGCATCATGCGGGTGCATAACCAGATGCTTTATCCATGACATTTCTTCTGCGCAAATCTGTTTACTGGCGATGTTTCAACAGTTCAGCACAGGGGCTGACAGCCGTTTCGCCCGGACTGACGAGGGCAATCAAGCCCGCCACCGGTGCCGCCAGCACGCCGAGCGCCGTGGCAGCCCCTGCCTTCAGAGCGACGGTACGGCGATCGAGGCCCAGCTCGGGCTTCTCGAAACTTCCGCGTATGTACAGCGGCGAGCGCAGCGTGATAATGCGCACGCCTTTGCTGTCCGGATGCAGCGTCAGGTCATAACGTTCGCCTTGCAGGTTGATGGTTCCGGTCACGCCTATCGATGCGTCCCGGGTATCAAGCATGAAGGTGCGCGGCTTCGCCACGCCGCTGTCGACGGCAAGATCGGCGACCAGGCAATTGATCGGCACCTGCCGGTCGCCGAAAAATTTGGTGAGCGCTGCCGACGCGATATTCAGGCCGGCGGCCTCGAGCACGAACTTGCTGACCGAGCCCTCGCTGATCACGGCGCTGACGTCACCGCTGGCGGATCCCAGCAAGGCCGCCACCGAATTGCCCCGGCCTTGCAGCTCGGCACGCGCAGCAAGCCGTCCCACGCTGGCCGGCGCATTGCCGACTTTCGGGAACAGTCGCTTCAGCTCCAGCCCTTGCGCATGCAACTGCAATTTGCCTTGCGCCGGCTCGAGCAGCCCGTCGATGCGCACCGCGCCCTGCAGGCGTCCGCCGGCAATCCCGAAGCGCAGCGGATCGAGCGTCAGCACGCCGGCCTTCATCGTCAGCTGCGTGTCGAGGTCCTCGACCGGCAGTGCTTCGCGCCGGATGATCTGACGCCCCGTGAAACGGACCTCGACATCCATCCGGTGCCAGTGCTCGGTCTTGAACGGCGACACCGGCAGCACGCGTCCCCTGGGCTGGGCGATCTCGCCCGGCCTGGCCGGCCCTTCGTCGCCAACGCCGATCAGGTGGCCAAGGTCGGCCAGCCGCAGTTGATTCGACACCACGACACCGGACAACAAAGCGCGTGGCTGCTGCCGATAGCGCAAAGTGCCTGCGATGTCGCTCTGCCCGACCTTGCCGGTGAAGCGTTCGTAGCGCAGGTCGAGCGCGTCGGGCAGGATGCGGCCGACCACACGCCCGGAAGTCGAGAACTTCGGTGTCTTCGGCAGCAGCAGGCCACTGATCGGGTACAGCTCGGCCATGCTGGCGCCGGTGATCACGAGATGAATATCGAGTGCACTCGGGTCGGCCGGATCGGTGACCGTGCCCTTCGCTGTCACCTGCGTATCTCCGACCGTGACCTCGGCCTCGACCGGATAGCGGATGTCGCTGGTCCGCAGTGCAAGCAAGGCGCCGGCCAGTCCGTGGCCGCGCAGGGCCTGGTTGTTGTAGCGGCCGACGGCTGTCCAGCGCACGCTGCCATCATCGGTGGTATCGAGGTTGAGCGTCAGGTCGGTGGCCTTGGCCGGCTCCCGGTAGCGCAGCTGGCCACTGGCGATGGCCAGGCTGACGATGGTGAAGCGCCAGGGCTTGCCTCCGATTGGCGGAGAGGACGGCGTGAAGACCCAGTTCCTGCGTTCCTCGCCGGCCTTCTCGAACATGATCTCCGGCCCCGCCAGCCGTGCCTGTTCGATGCGAATCTCGCGCCGGAGCAGCGCGGGGAGGTTCAGCGTGAAATCGAGTCGCGGTACCGTCGCCATCCACGGCCCGCCCTCGGCCCAGTCGGGATTGCCGAGCGCCAGCGCTTGCGCGCGCAAATGCGGCCATGGCAGGTAGCGCCACCCGCCGCGTGCCTCGGGCGGACGCTCCCACGACACCGACAGGTCGCCACGCAGCTCGACACTGCGCCCGGTCGCCTCGGCCGCCCTGGCAGCCAGCCAGGGTTTGGCGCGATTCCAGTCATAGTTCGCAATGGCGATGGCCAGCACCACCACCAGCGCTGCCAGCGCGCCGATGACCATGCCGGCGTACTTCACGGCCCGCAGGGCGCGCACACGCGTCACCTTCGCCCCTGCTTCGCTTCGGCCTTTCATGGCCGCTGAGTCGCCTGCGTGCAGCGGCTTCAGGCCTGCACTGGCGGCGTTCCCTCTTTCATTGCCTTGCTGATCTGGCCACGCAACGCCTGCGTGTCCTCGTGATGGTGTACCGATACCGCATGTTGCACGGCCGCTTCGAGCAACTCATCCTCGTCATCAGCGCTGATGGCGATCGTGCAATTCATCTCGCTCGGCACTTCCCGGCAATCCACATACTTGCGCGTCATGGCTGTCTCCCGTCCAAAGGTTGGCGAACAGGGTGGCCGGCGAACTAGCCACTCCTGACAGTATTGGACAAGTCGGGGACGCTGATGTTTTTTGATTTGAAGAAACAGATTGCAGAGTGTAAGCATGCGAGAGCCAGTTCTTGCCGGGCGATATGTTGTTTTCACCGGTCGGCGCGATCGGATAAACAAGCCCATACCTACCGATTCCAGAAAGGACGAATCATGAAAAAATTAGTGATCCTCTCGGCCCTCGCACTTGCTGTCACCAGTTCCGCCTACGCGATGCAAGGTGAAAGCGGCAATCGTGGTGCCGCAGGCGCTCCCGCCAGCAGCTATGGCCAGTCCACATCGGGCACGGCAAAGGCCGGCGATATGGATGGCAAGGCACAGTCGGATGCCGCGCACAAGATGCACAAGAAGGATGGCGGCAACCAGGGCAAGCACATGGGCGACATGAAGGGCAAGCACAAGGGCGAGAAGAACGAGAAGAAAGAAGGCGACGACAAGAAATAAGCTCGTTCGCGCCCCCACCCCGAAAGCACGAGGCCCGCACCCTGCGGGCCTTTGTGCATCTGGCCTCATGGCGACCGAAGGCCACTGCACGAACCTGTCATGGCCGTTGCCGGCTGGCCAGAGCGCCTTTCCCCTCGCTGCCCTGTCCGGCGTCCGCAAGGTTGCGGCCCATGGGTCATGGTGCCCGGAACGTCCCGGCACATAAAGATTTCGCCGCTCGTGCCGATACAGTGACGGATAGGCGAAAGCGCGCGTGATGCGCCCCCTTCGCCAGACCAATGCCACGTTGCCGAATTGGCAGCACCGACCTTGGGGCACAATGCGATGAAATCAAGAACACTCCTGTCCGCAGTGCTGGCAGCCGTGCTGGCCTCGGGCCTTGCCGGCTGCAGCAGCACGCACATGCTGGACCAGCTCGCGTGGAACGTGACCAACTGGGACATCAACCAGTGGGGCTACGACAAGCACCAGCAACAGTACGTGCGCAAGCTCAACCGTGAAGGCCCGAGCGAATTCACGTTCTCCAACGGCGACAAGCTGACCGGCACCTTCCGGGATGGCTTTGTGCTGAGCCCGGCACGGGTCGACTATGCGGACGGCAAGGTCTTCTATGGCAGCTTCTACAAGAACGCCATCCAGGGCGCGGGCACCATGACCTATCCGAACGGCGACCGCTACGACGGCACCTTCAACAAGGGCCGACGTCATGGCCGCGGCACCTACCGCTTCGCAACCGGCGGCCACTACGTCGGCGACTTCAACAACGACATGCTGACCGGCGTGGGCAGATTCGTGTACGCCAACGGTGATGCCTATACCGGGCAAGTCCTGAACGGCATGCACCATGGCCGTGGCAAGCAAACCTTCGCTGCTGGCCGCGTGCCGCTCGAAGGCGTCTGGGACCACGGTGCTTTCGTGCAGATGGAAAGACTCAACTGAGCGCAGCGAGGCGTCGGCGTGACCTTCATGGCGGCGCCTGACACAAGCGCCTGGCACCCTGCTGCCGGGGTTCAGCGCTTCAGGAAGACCTCGGCCAGGTCATCTTCGGTAAACCAGAATTCGATCATCTTCACCAGCTTGCGGTCCGGCGTCAGATAGGCATGCACGCCCCTCTGCCAGACGAAGATGGGGCCCGGCGCACCTGACTTGATCTCGATCGCATCGGGCTTGCCGTACCTGGACTGCAAGATGGCCAGTCGTTGCGGCTTCTCCGGTATCCAGCGTATGCGCACCAGTGCAAGTCGCTCATCCAGCGGGCGCGCCAGGGCCTCGCGCTGCTGGCGTATCAGCAAGTTGAGCGATTTCGCCTGTGGATTGTCAGCGTGGTTGACTGTCGCTGGCAGGCTTTTCTGCAAGTCGGCCAGTTTCTGTTTGCGCTTTTCATCGTCATGCTCGAACAGCAGCGCGACCAGTCCGTCGGCGCTATCGGCATCGAGCATGCAATAGAACTGATTGTCCTTCAGCCATGGCGGATGTTCGGCATCAAGCTTCGCGGCCGGGAAGCGCTGCCGCACTGACGACAGCGATTGCAGCGGCTCCAGCCCGAGGAAGGATTCCGCGTGTGCGAACCCATGCAGCACAACCAGCGCCCCTGCCAGCAAGGCAGCCGCGCATCGCCACCGGCGCCGCAGGCCGTGCCACGCGTGCCGTGCGTGCCATGCGTGCCATGTTTGCGATGGGTGCCACGCCTGCCATGCATGCCACCCGTACCAGCGTTCAGGCCGCACGCCAATGCTCATACGCGATTTCAGCGATCGGCGCCTTGGCCTTCTTCGCCATCTGCAGCACCCGCTCCCTGGTCGATTCAGCTGCCAGTTCACCCAGCAGCAAGCGCTGCGACTTGATCATGCGCGTGATGCGCAAATGGTTGTGGTCATGAGGCTGCAGCCAGTCTTTGCTGCGCGCGAGGAAATCGAGGAACCACTGCGCCGATTTCTCGAGGTTCATCGTCGCCGGCGACGACTTGTGGATGAGGTCGATCTCGGCCGGCTCCAGTATCGGCGCGCCCGGAACGGCGCCGCTGGGTTCGGCCAGCGGGAATACCCACTGGATGAAGTCATGCGTCCCTTCGATTTGCTGGTCGCTGAATTTCCAGATGTCCGACAGGTAGCGTCCCTGATGGTCAGGGCCGACGTCCTGCAGGAAGGACAGGAGCTTCATGGTCACCTCCGGGAAGGCTGGTCATGCCCCTACTGTAACCCAAACGCCGGCCAGCCCGGCTACCGGGACAGGCGATCGATTTCAACGTTCCGTTGCCCGGCCATGGAATAATCCGGATGGCGCTTGCGCGCCCCCTTCAACCCAGACCCAGAACAAGAGCTTCCCACCGATGCCGGATATCCCGACTTCACTCGACGCCGCCCTGGCGCTGCTGCGCTCCCATCCCGATTACCGTGTCCTGACCCGCATACCGGAGCGCACCCGCTTTGCCGAACCCGGCGAACGCACCGTTCGCAAGGGCGTGATCCTCGACACCGAGACCACCGGCAAGAACGCGGGCCGCGACAAGATCATCGAACTGGGCATGGTCGCCTTCGAATACGACTCGGAGACTGGCGAAGCCTTCCGCATCCTCGGCACTTTCAATCAGCTGGAAGACCCGGGCATGCCCATCCCGCCAGAAGCGACGGCCGTCAACGGCATCACTGACGACATGGTGCAGGGCAAGCAGATCGATGACGATGCCGTCGCGGCCTTCGTCAAGGATGCGAGCCTGATCGTCGCCCACAATGCGCGCTTCGACCGCGGGTTCTGCGAGGTGCGCTTCCCGCTGTTCGAGGACTATGCGTGGAGCTGCTCGTTCGAGGAAGTAGCGTGGGATGAAGAAGGTCTGGGCTCGGCCAAGCTGGAATTCATCGCCTACAAATTCGGCCTGTTCTACGACGCCCATCGCGCCGAGACCGACTGCCGCGCGCTGCTGGAAATCCTGCAGCACCCGCTGCCCGTGTCCGGCACGCCGGCGCTGAAGTCATTGGCCGGCTTTGTCAACCGCAGCACTTGCACGATACGCGCGCTGAACTCCCCGTTCAGCACCAAGGACGCACTGAAAGGCCGCGGCTATCGCTGGGATGGCGAGGCCCGGTGCTGGTACACCACCGTGCTTACGCGCGCCGCGATGGATGAAGAGATTGCGTGGCTGAAGGAGAACGTCTATGGCGGCAAGACCGCGACGCTGGAATTCGAAGTGTCGGACGCAATGAACCGTTACTCCGGTCGCCCCGGCAAGGTGCAGTCCAAACATTACTGAGGACGGCATCGGCACACCAACGCGCAGGCATCGCGCCTGCGCGTATCACTGCACGCTGGCAGCGGAAATCAGGATTGCATGCCGGCGCTGAGGCGCTTGCGCACCAAGTGGCCGGTGCGCATCATCGTCGGGAATCCGCGCCCTTCGTGCTTCTGGTCCAGTCCGCGCTTGGTGATCACCACTGCCGCGGCGCGCGTCGACATCGATGCAAACGTCGACAGGTCCACTTCCTGGGCGAGGCGCAAGGCTTCGTCGCAGACGTCAAACTCCATCGCGTGCAGCAGTTTCAGTTCTTCGATCAGTTCAGCGCGACGCATGTTTGTCTCTCTGCAGGTCCGAATGGTTGGTGGAGGAATCCGAAGGAATGAACGAGCCATTGATCTCGGCAGCGGGATCGATGGCCAGGGTCTCGTAGTACAGGTCACCCATCACGCGCGCACCGGCCAGCAGCTCGAGCGAATGCGCATGGATGTCGCCGTACACCACGCCCGCGACGATCGCGTTGCGGCAATGGAGGTTGCCGGTCAGGCGTCCACGGGTGCCGATCACGGCCGTGGTCTTGTCGCCGGGCTTGCCCTTCAGGTCGCCGTCGAGCGCGCCATCAAGATAGAACACGCCGTCGAATTCGATGTTGCCGCGTATCGAAGTCTCGAAGTCGATGCGCGTGTCTGCCATCTGTCGGCTGCTCAGCAATCGCTTGTCGATGCTTCCCATGTGCGTATCCATGCTGATGTAATGCGCATGAATTTCGGCGAAACAGGATGTGGTGTCAATCGATCAATTGGCATCAATTTGGCATCTTTCTACAATCAGCTTGCAGAGTGACGCCTTAGCGATTGATTTGATTGGCGAATGCCCGGGCTCTCGGTAAACGAGAAAAGTGCAGGGTTTTCAGGGATGAAAGTGCAAAGCTTTTCAGTTTCCTAACAAGCCGATGCCAAACGCTGCGAAAACAGAAAGGCCGGAGCCCGCGACTATGCATCGATGCGCCCCCTGCATCAGTCGCTGCCGGCGAGCAGGTCACGTACCTGTTGCGGCAAACCGGGCAAGGCCTTTGCACCTTCTGACTGCGTACCTTCACCATCGGCATCGACAAATTTTTTCGAGATCTGCTTGGTCGGCTTCACGCCGAGGTCTTTCAGCATCTCGGCCTGCCGGATCAGGTTGCCCTTGCCCGTGGATAGCCGCGAGGTCGCCTCGCTGTACGAGTCCTGCGCCTGCCGCAGTCGGTCGCCGAGGGCTTCCATGCTGTCGGCGAACAGCGCGAGCTTGTCGTACAGTTCGGCGCCGCGCTTGGCGATTTCCTGCGCATTGCGATTCTGCGACTCCTGCCTCCACAGGTGGGCAACGGTACGCACCACGAACAGCAGTGTCGACGGGCTGACCAGCAACACGTTCTTTTCCCACGCGCTCATGAACAGGCTCTTGTCGTTCGAGATCGCGGTCATGAAGGCCGGCTCGAGCGGGATGAACATCAGCACGAAGTCCAGCGATTGCACGCCCTCGTACAGCAGGTGGTACTTCTTGTCGGACAAACCGCCGATGTGGCGCCTGATCGAGGCCAGGTGCTCGTCCAGCCGCTTCTTCTGCTGGCTTTCATCTTCTTCCGACACCAGTGCTTCATACGCCGTCAGCGACACCTTGGAGTCGATCACCAGCTGGCGATTGCCCGGCAGCTGCACCACGACATCAGGACGACGGCTGTTGCCCTCGTCATTGTTCGCGCTGTGCTGCACGACGAACTCATGCCCTTCGCGCAGGCCCGAGGCTTCGAGGATGGTCTCCAGCACCAGTTCGCCCCAGTTGCCCTGGGTCTTGCTGTCACCGACCAGTGCCTTGGTCAGGTTCTTCGCATCGTCGGACAGCGCCTGGTTGAGCTTGGCCAGCTGGTTCACTTGCTCGGCGAGCGCGGTACGGTCACGCACGTCCTGCAGCCGGCCGTTGTCGACCTGCTGCTTGAATTCCTCGAGCTTGGTCTTCAGCGGTCCGAGCAGATTGGACATGTCCTTCTCGCTTTGCTCGGAGAATTTCTTCGTCTTCTCGTCCAGCACCTGCGCGGCCAGTGCCTTGAACTCGTTGGACAGCGCCTCGCGTGCCTTGCCCAGCAATTCGATCTTTTCGGCAGACTGCTGGCGCTCGCCCTTGAGCTCGGTTTCCGCCGACGCCAGCAATGCGCGCAACTGGGCCTGGTCATTGCGCAGTTGCGTCAGCTCGCGTTCGAGCGCCTGCGCCTGTTCGGCGCGGGTCTCGGCTGCAGCAAGCTTCGCGGCAGACTCGGCCTGTGCCTGCGCCAGTTCGCCATCGGCGCGCGCACGGCCCAGCAGCCGGCCAAACCACAGGCCGGCACCGAAGCCGGCCAGCAACAGGATGACCAGCGCCACGATCAGCGAAGAACTCAGGTCCATTCAGAAATCTCCTTGCCTTATGGCAAACAACGGCGTGAAAAATGTCCCTATTATCGCCGCACGGTGACTCAAAACCTGAGCCTGTGCCGGACAAGATCGCCGGGCTTACAGGTCGTGACACTTTTCAACTTCCATCCGCCGGTGCAGCTCCATACACTGCTTGCACAGGCTTCAGAAAAAAGGAGACCCGCCATGAAGACCCGAATCGCCGCTCTTGTCCTGATGTCCGCCTGCGCAGGCGCTGCCCAGGCCCACTCCGGCGACGTGCTGGTCGGCGTCGCAGCCGGCACCGTGATCGGCAGCGCCATCCAGGGCGGCAGCCCCGGCGTCAGCGTCACTTACGGTTACGGCTATCCGTATTCGGTTTACGCACCGCCGCCGGTGGTCTATGCACCGCCCCCGCCGGCCGTCATTTATCCGGCACCGAGGATGTACGGCCCTCCGTACGGCAATGCCTGGGGCTATCGCCACCATCACCACCGCCATGGCGACTGGGATGACCGCGGTGGCCGCGGTGGCGGTGGCGGTGGCGGTGGCGGTGGCCGCGGCCACGGTCGCTGGTAATCCGGAAAATCAGGAGCGTCGTTGTCCGGGCTGGTAAAGTCCGGCCATGGACAAACGGCGCATCCAACGCACCCTCAGGGAATTGAAAGCGACGCACGCGCGGCTCGATGCGCTTGCCGTCGAAACGGCCGACATCGCCGCCCGCATCGCCGCGCAGAAGCGCACACAGCGCTGGCTGCTGTTTGTGACGGTATTGCTGGTAGCAGGAACGGCAGGCGCCGCAGTCTGGTTCCTGCGAGCCCTGTCCTGAACCACGGACAGGGCAAGCGCCGGCACCGGGCGCCTGTGGGGAACAGGCAGGAGACGATCAGCAGCGGTCGAACCAGACCGTCTGGATGTTCATGAACTCGTGCACGCCGTAGTCGCTGAGCTCGCGGCCGTAGCCACTCTTCTTCACGCCTCCGATGGGCACACGCGGATCCGATGCCGAGAAACCATTGACGAATACGCCGCCGGTGTCCATGCGGCGCGCCAGCTGCTTCGCGAGATCCTTGTTCTTCGTCCACAGCGCGCCAGACAGGCCGAATTCGCTGTCGTTGGCCATCGCGATCGCGTGCTCGACATCATCGGCCTCGATCAGCGCCGCCACCGGGCCGAAGGTTTCCTGCGCAAAGGCCGGCATGCCGGGCTTGACGCCGGCCAAGATGGTCGGCTGGTAGTAGCTGCCCGGGCCATCAACTGGTTTGCCGCCCAAAAGCAGACGCGCGCCGGCCGCAACCGTACGCTCGACTTGCTGGTGCAGCTCGGCGCGCAAATCGGCACGCGCCATCGGGCCGAGATACGTGGACTCATCCAGCGGGTCGCCCATCTTCAGCGCCTTCACGGCCTCGACGAAGCGCTCGGTGAATTCGGCCGCGATCGGCTTTTCGAGAATGATACGCTTGGCGGCGATGCAAATTTGTCCGGTGTTCTGGAAGCGACCGATAACGGCCGCCTTCACTGCCGCTTCGAGGTCGGCATCGGCCAGTACGATGAAGGGGTCGGCGCCGCCCAGTTCCAGCACCGATTTTTTCAGTGCCGCACCAGCTTGCGCCGCAATCGCCGAACCCGCACGCACGCTGCCCGTCACGGCGACGGCAGCGATGCGGTTGTCGTTGATGGCCTTCGACACCTGGTCGTTCGACAGGTTGACGGCCTTGAAAGCGCCGGCTGGCAGGCCCGCTTCCAGCATCACGCGCTCGGTCAGGTAGGCGCAGCCCATCACGTTCGGCGCATGCTTCAGGTAGTAGCCGTTGCCGCCCAGGAGAATCGGGATCGCGCCACGCATCGACTGCCAGTACGGGAAATTCCACGGCATCACCGCCAGCACCGTGCCCAGCGGATGGAAGGACACATAAGCATCCGGCCCGATCGAGGTCGGGCGGTCGTTCAGGATGGGGCCGCCATTGGCGGCGTACCAGTCGCACAGCACGGCACACTTTTCGACTTCGGCCATCGCCTGCGTGATGGGCTTGCCCATTTCGCGCGCGGCCATTTCGCCGAGCTCGCGAATGTCACGGCGCAGCAGCTGTGCCAGTCGGGAGAAAAATGCCAGACGGTCGGCGACGGGCGTGGCCGCCCATGCGCGCTGGCCCTGACGGGCCTGGTCGAGGCCTTTGTTCATCGCCGCATCGTCGTCGAACGGATAGCGGGCGATCATCTCGCCGTTGGCAGGATTGATGGAAACAGCGCCGGGAGCGAAGTCGTTCATGATGGCCGAGCCTCGAAATCAGTAAGTGGTCAACAAAAGTGTAGTGTGTGTCCATGGCCATGCCGGGGAAACCCGCATGGCCACGTGGTCAAGGCGCTATCGTACGCGCAATGTTCGAGCCTTGCCGAACATGCCGTACAGGCCGCCGGTCCGAATCAGTGCTTCGTCTTAGCGGACTGCTGCAGCAGGCTCACCAACTGCGGGACGAAAGTGTCGGGACCCGCCTGGGCAATCGCCGCCTCGAACGTCGACTGTACTGCATCCGCGATCCGGTGCACGGTGCCGCTGTCGGCGGCCATGGTCGTGAAATAGCCGAGATCCTTGAACGCATTGCTCATCGCGAAGCGCAGCGCACCGGCGTCGCCGGACAGCAGCTGCGGACGCAGGCGTTCCAGGGCCGCACCGCCGCCGCCGCCCTTGGCCAGCACGTCGATGAATACGTCCGGCTCGATGCCGGCCGACAGCGCGCTGGCCGCAGCTTCCGAGATCAGCGCGATGCAGCCCAGCGACACGTAGTTGTGCAGCAGCTTCATACGGTGGCCGGCGCCGATCGCGCCAACATGGCTGATGTTCTCCGCGAAGCAGCGCAGCATCGGCAGGCACTGGTCGAACAGGTGTTTGTCGCCGCCCACCAGCAGGTTAAGCCGCCCCTCGGCCGCTTCCTTCGGCGTGCGCGTCATCGGCGCATCGATGAACTCGCCGCCGGCCTCTTTGACCAGCGCAGCCAGTTTCTCGGTCGACGACGGCACGGCCGTCGAGCAGTCCACCACGATCGCGCCCTTGCGCAGCCCTTGCAGCACGCCGCCTTCGCCAGTCAACACCGCTTCGACTTGCGGCGAACCGGTGACGCAGATGATCACGATCTCGGCATCGGCCGCCACCTGCTTCGGCGTCGGCGCGGTCCTGGCGCCGGCGGCCAGCAAGGCGTCGAGAGGCTGGTTGCCTGGGTGATCCAGCACGGTCAGTTGGTGGCCATGCTTGACGAGGTTGGATGCGATGCCGTGGCCCATCAGGCCGATGCCGATCATTCCGATATTCATGCTTTGTTCCTGTGCTTTCAAATTCAAATTTCTTTAACCATCAACCCCATGTCATCGGGGGTTTTCTTTCGCTTTTCGGATAGTACAATTCACCGCAGTGCTTGTGATGCACTTGGCTGTTCTGCATTCCAAAACCCCGAGTTTTCCCGGTGTCGTTACGGGCTTGCCGCAGCCGGTAGTCCCCGCAAATTCAAAACACAATTCCATAGAGACGACATGAAAAAACTGCTTATCGCCCTTGCCCTGATGGCTTCGTCCAGCGCCTTTGCCCACTGCCCCGATCCCGTGACCTGCGAAATGAAAGCGATCGACTCGTCGATCGCATCGGGCTCGCTGAAATCGGATACGCTGGAAAAAGTGAAAACCATGCGCGCGGAAGGACAGAAGTTGCATGACGAAGGCCGCGACCAGGATGCCGTGAAAGTGCTGAAGGACGCGCGCAAGATGATCAGGGAAGCGAGCAGCTCTTGAGCTTACCAGCGTGCCGCCTTCAGGCGGCACAGCTCTACGTCACTCGATCCCGGTATGCACCGGGATGACTCCGACAAGCGCCTGAGCACTGGACCCGTCGTCCCGGCGAACGCCGGGACCCAGTGTCTTACGTATTACTGTATTACTGCGGCTTCTTCTGTATCGTTTCCAGATACGTCACCATGTTGTCGATCTCCTGCTTCGACAGCGATGCGCCCCAGTTCGGCATCCCGAATTCCGGACGGCCGTTGGTGATCGTCGTCACCGCCACGTCACGCCATTTTTCGCCATAACGGCTGCTCAGACGACGCAGGTCACGTTCCGGCTGCGGGCTCGCGCCATTCTGCGAATGACAGTGTGAGCAGCGGCTGTTGAAGACCTTGCGGAATTCATCGATATCGCCGGTGTCGGCCACCTTGCGCAGGTACTGGCGGAAGTCCGACGCATCAGAGGAGAAGGCTTGCGCCTTGATCGACTGCGGACGCGCTGCGTAGTTTTCTTTAGAGACAGCACGGCCGCCAGCAACATGGCGGGAGATCATGTTCCACGAGCCATTGGCATCCAGTGCCACCGGCACGCCGGTCGGGAATCCGTACTTTTTCTGCAGCTGGTCAATCTCCGGGCGCAACTTGGTCAGCGCCTCTTCGATCCTGACCTTCAGTGCTTCTTTGCCCTTTGGTACGGCAACGGCCACCTGGCCGCCGAGGCCAGTGCCCGAGATCGGGGTCAGCTGCCAGTAATTCTTGTATTCGGTCTGATTCAGGTACCCGATATGCGGGCCCCACAACACGCCGGCATCGACTTCGCCCGACTGGATCGCGGCAATCACTTGCTCCGAATTGCGATACGCCTTCACCGTATAACCTTCGGCGGTCGAGAAATAAATCTGCGGCGGCGAGCTGAAGGTCACACCCACGGTGCGCCCTTTCAGGTCACTCATCTGCTCCATCTTGAAGTCCGGCTTCGACACCACAGCGTAGCGGACATCCAGGAAAGGCTTGGTACGGTCCATGCCGGCCGCCTTATAGTCGGGGCTGGCAGGTAGTGCGAAATAGGCGTCGCACGCATCCATGGTGTTGCGGATGGCGCGACGCTGGTTGTACGTCAGGTACCAGTTGTATTCGACTGGAACGCCAAGTTGCTTGCCAACCAGCTCAGCCAACTCGATGTAGAGGCCGCGCTGCTCCCCTTCGGATTTGCTGAACGGCAGATTGTCCGGATCAGAGCAGACCTTCAAGGGTTCTGCAACGGCCATCGCCGATGCAAAGATCGCAGCGACGGCGATCGCCATACGGGCTGTACTGGTAGTAGCAAACAACTTGGACATCACATCATCTCCAGATTAGTTAAGCGCGAACACGAACATGGTGCCGCCTTCCGGGCTGGCAGCGTACATCTTCTCGCCGATCTCGCCGTAGAAGGCCGGGATCGACTGGGTACGACCGGACACGACCGCGACGTACTGCTTGCCGTCGATGGTGTAGGTCATCGGTGCAGCCATGATGCCGGAGCCGGTGTTGAACTCCCACAGGATCTTGCCGTTCTTGGCGTCAAATGCGCGGAACTTGCCGTACACATCGCCCTGGAACACGACACCGCCAGCGGTGGTGGTCGTACCGCCCGACAGCGGCAGCGTCTCTTTGTGGAACCAGACTTCCTTCTGCTTGACCGGGTCCCATGCCTTCAGGCCGCCGCCATGGCCGCCC
>JACCDU010916947.1_pt1 | contig 29392 bp, 49 predicted proteins | sample 7446081 | NCBI WGS metagenome assembly JACCDU01 (sample SAMN15323447, study PRJNA562643) | freshwater metagenome | isolation source: river surface water | place: USA:Blue River Watershed | collected 2017-08-17
TATCGGACCAATGACAAATACTGCATTAACTTAATATAGTCGGGGGACACAATGCAACACGTTAATCTAATCATAGCAACACCAGGTCATTCTATGATGACTTCTTATGTTAAGTCTTTGCTAGCAACGGCAGAGGCTTTATCAGCAGAAGGTATTACTTGGTTATTTACAAGTGAATACTCATCCCACGTAGGGGATGCTAGAGAAGTAACACTCAATGGTTCTATGAACAATAGTGTTACCGAAACTCGTCCCCTACAGGGACAATTCACATATGACAAGATAATGTGGATTGATTCTGATATTGCTTGGAATCCAGAAGATGTTGTAAAGTTATACAAGTCAGACAAAGACGTAGTATCTGGTGCATATCTACTAGCCAATGGCGAAGTAACTGCGTATAAAAAGATGCTTGGACCTGGCTACACTCATCAAGACATTCTTGAGATGACAGAACCATCAGAGATTGACGGAGCAGGATTTGGATTCATTTGCGTAAAGCAAGGGGTCTTTGAATCACTTAGTCGCCCTTGGTTCCAGTCAGCCTGGATTACTAAGAAAGATGAAGAGACAGGAAAAGAGTTTACCTTCCCAATTATGGGAGAGGACATCTCTTGGTGTTATAGAGTAAAACAAAATGGCTATCAGATTTGGCTAGACCCAACAGTAAGAGTACAGCATCACAAGATGATGAAACTAACTTGGGATGGACCAAGACCTTAATTTTTAAAATAATTTCTATCTAAGGAGTAACGTGGCTGGTCGTGATATTTACTGCCACTTATTCAAATAGTCAATTGCTGACTGGAGGTACTCAGGGTTATCCTTGAAGTATCCCAGCCCAGCATTGCACTGAACACATAGCAATCCTCTTGCTTTGTTCTCAGTGTGGCAGTGGTCAGCACACCAATCGGATAGTCCTGGATTATCTGTTTTACAGATAGCACAGCGATTACCCTGTAGTTCCACGTACTCGTTGTAGCGATTTATATCCCAACCAGGATTACGTTTCTTATTCTGAGCACGGATTGCTTCTTTATTTTCTAAACGATATTTCTTTTTTCTTAGATTAGAACAGAGTTTACATTCTGATTCCCGTCCATCTGGACGATTTGCTCTAGGGTAAAAATCATTTATATGTCTTACGACAAAACATTTTGTACATTCTTTCATCTAATCATTATAGCATAGGAGATAAAATGGCGGGCAGAGACCTGACAGACGGAAGAGCCGAACGTGCGATTGCTGTTGACGTAGGTGTAGTTTCATCTACTGCCATTTGGCAGAACACTGATGTTGCCTATGATGTAGCAGTGGGTGGTCTTCCATTCATTTATGCAATCAATGATGCACGTCCGTATATCCGCCAGACTGCACCCTTCAAGAAAGACCAGTTTGATAATGGCGCAGAGCCAGGAGAACAATCTCTAACTGGTTGGTGGATTAGAAGTCAGATGTCGTTTCACTCAGGTGATGGCATTAACTTCTATGACCCAGCAACTACTGATGAGAATGGACACTACCGATTTGCTGATAGCAAGGGTGTCAATGTCTGGACTAAAGGACAAGTAACTTTACTTAAAGATACATCACCTGCCCATATTACTACTGGTTCACTACAGTCTAATGGTCGTCCTAATCAGACACTTCGCTCCATTGAATGGAACAACACAAAGGGTGTTCTCCTACACGATGAGTACGATGTAGACAAAGTTGACACTACTGGTACTGAGACCCACTTTGTTAACTACAATGCTGGCACAGCATATCCAGTGTACGCAATCTGTGATGACGGAACTACGGCATATTGGATTACAAAGATTGACGATGCTGGAGTTATCAAAAGTGCTATGTACAAGAAGCCTCTGACTGGTAGTTCCGCTAGCACTGCAGATGAAACACAGATGTGGAAAGATTCAAGCAACGTAGTCTCCAATGCAATTATGGAATATGTTAAAGAGCGCATTGTTCTTTGCTTGAATAATAAAGTCTATGAAATGTCTTCATCAGCATCGGCTTTGCCTACTGCTCTATATACGCACCCAGCATCTAGCCACGTCTACACATCTATTACCGCCTCTGGTCCTGCTATCTATATTGCTGGATACAATGGCATTCAATCTACAATTCAAAAGTTTACTCTCTCTACAGCAGGTGTAATGCCTACACTTACCTCAGCGGTAGTGGCTGCAGAGTTACCAGTGGGCGAGATTGTCCACAAGATTTACTACTACCTCGGCTATATGATGATTGGCACAAACAAGGGTATCCGTGCTGCAGTCGTATCTGACCAAGATGGTTCAATCAACTACGGTCCACTGATTGTAGAAACATCACAGCCTTGCTATGACTTTGCTGCACGTGACCACTACATCTGGTGTGCAACATCAGTCAATGGTGAGCCAGGTACAATCCGTATTGACCTAGGTAATGAACTAGAAACACTGCGCTTTGCTTACGCAAACGATGTCTACTATACAGGAGTCTCTGGTCGTCACACTACATCTTGTGCATTCCTTGATGGAACAGAGCGGTTAGCCTTTACTTCACAAGGCTTAACCAAAGGAACCTTAATTGTCAATAAGGCTCTGACATCTAACGTTGCAACCCTGACCACATCTACAGCACACGGTTTAGCAGTAGATGATGTTGTATGGATTGAAGGAGTTGACGCCACATTTAACTCAACTACTGGAACGTACACAGTTACCGCAGTGACAGAGTTTACTTTCTCATATGCTAAGACAGCAAGTAACGTTGCATCTACAGTTGTATCTTCATCTACTGCAAAGGTTCAATCTCCTGGCAGTATCTATATTGAATCAGAATCCACTCTTATATCTACTGGCTACCTAACTACAGGTAATATCCGATACGGAACCCTTGAGCCTAAGAACTTCAAGCGTCTTCTTGGACGCGGTGACTTTACATATGGCTCTATGGTTCTAGAAACTGTAGACAAGAATGGTACAGAGTATGACCACATCACATACGATGCAGACATTACTCCAGTAGAAGTTACTACCTCTACACCAGCAACTGCTCAAGAGTATGTTGCTTATAAGTTTGTCTTAAGTCGTGATGCAGATGACAATACAAAGGGTCCTGTATTCAAGGGCTATCAGGCAAAGGCAACTATTGCTACACCAAGACAGCGCGTAATGCGCTTTCCTGTCTACTGCTTTGATGTAGAGACAGATAGATACAACACAATGGTTGGCTATGAGGGAAGAGCATCTACTCGTATTGCGTTACTAGAAGAAATTGAAGAATCTGGTGACGTTATTACGTGGCAGGATTTATCTACCGAAGAGTCACGTCAAGCAATTATTGAGCAAGTCACATTCACCCGTATGACACCACCTGACAAACGCTTTGATGGTTTTGGTGGAGTCATTGAGATAACGATTAGGACAGTCTAATGAGTGCAACAGATTGGGCTGGAATAGCCGTAGCAGTAGCAACTATCGTAGCAAGTTTTGCAGGTGCAGTTCGATGGATGGTTAAACACTATCTAGAAGAATTGAAACCAAACGGGGGCGGTTCCGTGAAAGACCAAGTCAATAGATTGGAAGCCCGCGTTGACCAAATCTACATCCTCCTTTGTGAGAAAGAGTAGAAACCTTTTAGCAATATTTTGTATAGCACTTGCAGGAAATCTTTTCTTTTTATCTTACGCTAGAGCGGAAGATGTAGTAGCACCAGAAGTAACTACTATTGTAACTAATGGTGGAGACGATGTCTCTTACCATATTCCATTAACAGTAACAGTTGTTTATGATGGCACTACATATCAAAATGTTTACGCAACAACTAACTCAGTCATCACCTTTGGTAATCCTGATGGAACATATTGGGACTATCCAGTAACCCCATCTATCTCAATTGAATCCCGTGACTGGTGGGCTTTGCCTCAACAGATGCCTGATACTCATTTTATTATTAATGTGAGTGATGGTGGATTCCAAGTAGATGGTGCGTATCGTCCATATGGAATGATGACTGGTGATGTTACAAGTATTGTAATTACTGCACAGATTCAAACAGATGGAACAGTTGCATATACATATGCAGTTGATGGTCCTTTATCTGGTAATGAAAGAACAGGTGCTCGTCTTACAGACGGCACTATAGTAACTCTTGAGCAAGCAGGTGTAACTCAGGTTGATGAGCCTCCTGTATTGGAACCTGAGCCAGTGGAACCTGAGCCTGAACCAGTACCTGTTGACCCTGTTCCAGAACCACCTGTTGTAGACCCAACCCCAGAGCCAACTCCAGAGCCTGTTCCTGAACCGCAGCCAGAACCTCGCCCACTTCCTGTAATTGAAATACCAGTTTTTGAACCTGAACCAGAGCCTGTTCCAGTTGAAGAGGAACCTGTTCCTGAGCCTGAGCCTGATGTTCCATTAGAACCTACCCCAGACCCAGAGCCAGTGCCAGAAGAAGAAACACCTGTTGAAGTTGAGCCAGTAGAAGAATCCAATCCAATTGAAACCCCAATCGTTGAGCCTGTTGAAGAAGAAACTATACAGGTAGATGAGGTGGATTTAGAAACACTTAACCCTGACACGCCAGTTGAATTGGAAAATGGTGTAGTTCTTACCGCTGGTGTGGTTCTAGCACTTGAACTCCTTGATAACCCAGCACAATTATTAACAGAAATATTTACAAATCCTGCTCAAGTATTGACAGCACTATCTAACATCGGTGCGGATATGTCTGAAGAAGAAAGACAAGAATCAACTGAAACAATCTTGGCAGCAGTAATCGTGGGACAGATAGCAACACAGTCAGCAGTCGCAGCAGCAGCCTCCGCTGCAGCAGCATCATCCACGTATAGGAGAAAACCTTAATGAAGAAAATACTTTCAGATTTCCTTAACCAGGCTTGGACTTTGTTAGGGATGTTTGTTGCTTGGGTCGTATTAGATGGCTCGGCAAAGACGGTAGTCGGCTATGCCATTGTTGTAACAACTCTTCTATGGGTAATTACATACAAGGCACGTAACCCAAAGGATGATGATGGAAACACTTAAGAATGTAATGATGAGAATATTTGCTGTTATCGCAGCAGAATCTCTTGGAGTAATTGGTGCAGGTTCTCTAGTAGGTATTGAGGTCTGGCAAGCAGCGACACTCGCTGGCGCTTTAGGTGCTGCACGTGTACTTGAAGCCCTTGCTCGTTTCTACCTAGCAGACGGAAGCCTGACAGCAGAAGAAATCAATGCAGCCTTTGCAAAGGTTGACAAGAAAGCGAGTGAATGATGGGACAAAGAGCGGACTTTATTGCAGTAGCAAAAGGTGAACTTGGTGTCGTTGAAGGACCTAAAGATAACGAAACAAAGTACGGCGCATTTACAAAGGCTAACTTCCAACCTTGGTGTGGGTCATTTGTAAACTGGTGTGCTAATGAAGTTGGTTTGAAGATTCCTAACTGTGTGTATACACCAGCAGGAGCCTCAGCCTTTATGAAAAAGAACCAATGGGAAAAGGCAAGCGATGATGCTCAGCCACTTCCAGGTGACATAGTGTTCTTTGACTTCCCTAATGATGGTGTAGATAGAATCTCACATATTGGGATTGTAGTCAAGGATAACGGAGATGGTACCGTGACTTGTATTGAGGGCAACACTGCTCCAGACAAGAAGGGGGACCAACGTAACGGAGGGCAAGTATGCCTGAAGGTACGTGCATTCAAGAAGAAGAATGGTTCTAAATTGAGAAAGTCTCAAGTCGTTACCATAGTTGGTTTCGGCAAGCCAGTCTTTAAATCTTAAGGAGAAAACAATGAAGGCAAAACTAATCGCAATCGCTAGCACATACTTTCGTGCAGCATTCGCAGCAGTGACAGCGCTCTACCTAGCAGGAGAGACAAGCCCAAAGGCTTTGGCTTCTGCAGCACTAGCAGCAGTCGCTGGTCCAGTCCTCAAGGCTTTGGATTCCTCAGCCACTGAGTTCGGACGCGGTTCAAAGTAACCTAGAGTACCGATTATACGCCTTCTAAGGCGGTTTTAAGACACGAAGACCCCTGGGTCATAGAGAAATCTATGGCTTGGGGGTTTTTTTGTCATTTCTTCTGGAGCCAAACTTGGTAATCCTTGCTCAGTAAGTCGTACTCGCCAGTGTATTTAGCGAGGAATCTATTAATGGCTGGCTTAGGAGTGAGTTCAGGTTCTAAGTCTTGACCCCATAGGTAATCATCAAAAGCCATAATGCCTTCGGACTTAAGTAGTTTCCACGCACTGTCTGCATCCTTGGCTACCTGATGGGATGTGTGGTCGCCGTCAATGTAAATGAAATCAAACCTAACCGTATTGTTACCAGCAAAGTAATCATCACTGGTCATACGTAAACGTATCGTTGACTTCAGAGCACCAATGCGTTCTTCATAGTATTCAAACACTTGGTCAAAGTCTATCTCGCTGTGCTGCTTCTCGTCTGACCCAGCCCACGTGTCAACGTCATAGAGCCACGATGTCCTATCGGTTAGGATATTCTCACATAGCCAGATACTGGCATCACCAGTGAAGACACCTATCTGCAGGAACTTCAGGTCAGGCTTACCCGCTAGGTGAAGGAGATGCTTCTCAAAGTGATACCTCTGCCCATCAAACCAGTTGGGATAGTTCGGCGTGTCGTTTTCCATTAAGTGTTCCTGTCTGTGTATAGTTAATTATATAATAACATATATAATATATATAGGCGCGGAGCGCCTTATATAATATATATATTAATATATATAATATAATAGATTTATATAGTTCTCCTGTGTTAGAGTACTCTCCTGTCCTCCGCAGGAGGACTATATAAAACAACTTAGACAGGAGTAAAATATGTTCAACAAAAAACTTGAAGAGTCAATTGAAGTTCTATATGATTCAATCTGGCTACTATCAGAAGAAGTCAAGACTATCCGTGAAGAAGTAGATTACCTACTAGAAGTTTTAGATAATGATTAAACTGGATTCATACGAACTTCCAGCCCATATATCTTACTCAGCATTTACAACTTACTTGACTTGTGGGTATCAGTACTACCTAGGTAGATTACTGCAAGTACCTGAAGAGCCAAGCATTTGGTCAGCAGGTGGGCGAGCATTCCACTACGCAGCGGAGTTATATGACTACGACAATTAATCCTTTATGGGATAAGGCGTGGAAGAAAGAAACTGAAGGACTCAATCTAGATACAGCACGTCGTGCTGGTAGAGCCACTAAAGATAATCCTAATAAGGAAGATGCTAACTGGTGGTATGCAAATGGTTCCAAGTGGGTAGACAACTACATACTTTGGCGCAAGAATAATCCTGATTGGAAAATCTGGACAACTCCTCAAGGGGTTAAGGCTATTGAATTAGAACTTAATCCTGAAATTGCTGGTGTGCCTGTGAAGATGTTTATTGACAGAGTGTTTGAGGTTAATGGACAACTTGTGATTGTTGACCTCAAGACTTCATCTCGCAGACCAACATCCGACCTTCAACTTGGCTTCTACAAAGTAGGAATTGAGATGATGCTCGGAGTGAAAGTCAATCTAGGCAACTACTGGATGTCTCGTGAATCGGGGACAGGAGAGATGATTGACCTGAGTAGATATACACAGGACACACTTGAATACTTTGTTGATGGCTTTGACAAAGCACGCAAGGCTGGTATATTTCTACCGAACCTACAATCGTGCAGTTACTGTGGACTCACAGAACACTGCCAATTCACAAAAGGAAAATAAATGACAGTAGAAAACTGGAAGTTACAGGTATCTATTAAGACACCAGTTGGCGACTTAATTAATATCCGTGCAAATACAGCAGATGAGTTATCAGTATTGCTAGAAGGCATCTCTGATTTCTCTACACAAATTGCAGCGACACAGAAGATGGTGTCAGGTGCATACAACGCATCCCCTTTGGGGACCACTGGTTCAACAGTAGAATCGCAGCCCGCTCCTACTTACTCAACCGCCCAGACTCAGCCTCCGTCCGCTGGGGCGGGAGGGATGTCAACTCCAACTTGTATTCACGGAGCACGCATCTTCCGTTCGGGAACAAGCAAGACAACGGGGAAACCTTACGCGTTCTGGGCTTGCCCAACACCGCAGGGGACACCCGACCAATGCAAGCCAGCGAACTAATACAACAGACGCTGATGTAAGAATTGGTAGAGGGGCAGTTATTCAGGGGAAGGTGACTGCCTCTCTTCCAACTTAAGACAGGAGTAGAAATGAAAACATTAGAAGACTCAATAGAATTACTTAATCAAAAAGTTTACGAACTTCTTCAAGAAGATGCTGTTGGTAATATCCAGCAGATTAAAGAACTCACTCGTGCAATCCAGCGCATTAAGCGTGCACGATGAGAACACTTGTACGCAGTATAGGTAGAGCAGACATCGGTGGAGAACCGTTGCCCTCTGTGTTCCGTGCATTTGAAAGTAACAAAATAGTATTTCGTAGAGCAGAAGTATCTATGCTCGCTGGTACTCCAGGTGTCGGAAAGTCCACTCTAGCACTGGCTTTAGCCCTTAATATGAAAGTTCCTAGTCTGTATATATCTGCAGATACCAACGCACACACAATGGCTATGCGTCTTGCGTCAATGATTAGTGGTAAGAATCAAACTGATGTTGAGAAGTTAATGGATACAGATACTGGTTGGACCAAAGCAATCCTTGCTAAGGGTAGCCATATCGTATGGTCATTTGAATCTTCACCTACCTTGCAAGATATAGATGAAGAAGTCCAAGCCTTTGAAGAACTATGGGGCTGTCCACCTGTTGCAATCTTTGTAGATAACTTAATGGATATAGCCACTGATGGTGGCGAAGAGTTTGCATCTATGCGTGCCATTATGAAGGAGTTGAAATACCTTGCTCGTGCTACTAATGCTGCTATCATTATTTTGCATCACACTTCTGAGGCTGTACTTGGTAATCCTTGCCAGCCTCGCTCGGCTCTTCAAGGCAAAGTCGCTCAACTTCCCGCTCTTATTTGTACTCTTGGAGTCGTCGGCACTTCTATGGCTGTTGCTCCTGTAAAGAATAGATATGGTCGTGCCGATGCCAACGCTAACCTAACTTGTTGGCTATCATTTAACCCTGAGTTTATGTTTATGTCAGACATACCAGAGAACGGTGGATGAAGTGATTAGAGAAGAAGAAGATGACACGTTACAAGAAGTCCGTCAACTTATTGTGCTTGAACTTAAGATGGAGATTGAAAAATATATTAAGCGCATTGAAGAGTCCAGAATTCCTGTTACCGATGATTGGACTGACGGTGTTAATAATGGTCTTGAGTGGGCTGTTCGTATTCTAAAGAAGGATAAGAGTGCATCATAAGTGGCTAACCCTAACGGACGTAAAGGTTCTCAGTTTGAAACTGATGTAATGAAATGGCTCCGCAAGATGGGGGCTATGGCTGAACGTCTGACTAAGGCTGGTGCAAAAGATGAAGGCGATATGGTTGTTGTCATCGCTGGCAAGACTTACATCCTTGAACTAAAGAATAGAAGTACATTATCTTTACCAGAGTTCTGGCGTGAAGCAGAAGTTGAGGCTGTTAATTACGCCAGTGCTCGTGGTATCAAAGAAGTTCCATTGCATTATGTTATTGTTAAAAGAAGAAACGCAGGGATTGATAAGGCTTGGGTCATTCAGGACTTAAGTCAGTGGTTAAAGGAGAAGGATGGTGCACAAGATTGACAACGACCTACCAAGTATCAGAGAAGTTCTTCTCCACTACGGAGCAAACTTACGACAAGACCACGGGCAAGTTAATCTCAAGTGCCCTTTCCATTCCGACACACACCAGTCGGGAAGTGCGAATCTCAACGATAACATATTCATCTGCTTCGCCTGTGGAGTCCAAGGTAACAGTTTACAAATTATCTCACAGCGTGAAGGGGTAAACATACGTGAAGCAAAACGCATCGCAGAAGGAATTACTGGACAAAGCAACAACCAAGTACGCGGGAAGCATCTCTCAGGCGGAAGACTACCTAAGAAGCAGGGGCATTCCTCTGGAAGTAGCACGGCTGGTATCATTAGGCGTAGTCGCGGAGCCTGAAGTTGGTCACGAAGCATTCGTTGGTAGACTTTCTATTCCATACATTACCAAGACAGGTGTCGTTGACTTGCGATTCCGTTCTCTTAATCCTGCAGTTGAGCCTAAGTATATGGGTATGACTGGTGCTGAAACTAAAATGTACAACGTATTAGATGTGGAGCGTGCAGGTGATTACATTGGAGTATGCGAAGGAGAGATTGACACACTTACTATTTCTCGCTGCGTTGGAATTCCCTGCGTTGGAGTCCCTGGTGCGAACAGTTGGAAGAAGCACTACACACGATTGTTGGCGGACTTTGAGCGGGTATTTGTATTCGCTGACGGAGACCAACCTGGAACAGAATTCGCCAGGTCGCTTGCCCGCGAACTACCAGTTACTATCATTCAACTCCCAGACGGACAAGATGTTAATTCTATGTTCGTGCAAGAAGGTGCTGGATACTTCCATCAGAAGATGGATTTGAATTAATGGATGAAGAGCACGAAGAACTTATCAACCACTGCCACGAATGTGGCGAGGACTTTGATGACTCCTTCCAATTGATAGACCACACGCTAGAAGATGAAGAAGAGTTTGACCCATATCTAATACTGCCCAATGGATACAAGTTGATGCTTGGTTCCTTGCTTCGGTTCCTCTTTAGCCACGCCGACAGCCCAGAACAAATCAGACATATAACCCAATCTACTTATGTTACACTATTCGCATCTGAGAATGGTTATGATTTGGTAGATGAACTCATTGAAGATATGGTAGTTAAGTCTGCGCTACAAAGGTTTGATGAGGAACTAAACATACTATTATCGGAGAATAAAGATGACGAACAGGATGGTGCGTGAGGAGATATGGCAGATTACAGAGCACTTGGTCAACCAAGGATACAAGATAACACAGATGGTGACGACGGAATCCAATCTCATCCTAACGGTCTCAGTCCCGCTATTAAGTTTGAGTCAGACGTCAGAGAAGTAATGCGTGAACTTGGAGATTTACTTATCTCTAAGCACAGAGACTACGGTCCAAAGAATATTTCCCAATCCCCAGGTGGTCCACTTAATGGACTGCGTGTACGTATGCACGACAAGACAGCCCGTATCAACAATCTAGTTGATAAGGAACTAACTGCTGAGCACGAACCACTGGAAGATTCATTTAAAGATTTAGCGAACTACGGTGTGATTGCTCTGCTTGTACTGAGAGGTAAATGGGATACGGCGTGAAAGAAACAGAGTTGTTCTTATGGCTTAAGACAGAAATGCCTGACCTTGAACACTCCCCTAACGAGTATGATGGCTTTGATTGTGCAACACAACAGCACGGAATGTTTATTGAATTGAAGTCCCGTAACACTCATTACGATACTCTTCTACTTGAGAGGAAGAAGTATGATTTTCTTACAGCAACTGCTTCTTCTTTGGGACTCCGTCCTTATTACATTAATTCAACTCCTGATGGCGTGTGGCGTTTTGCTCTAGATGAATTGACTGACCTTGTATGGGAAGAGAAGTGGCTACCTGCCACTACTGAGTTCGTAAACAAAACAAAGATAACAAAAGAAGTTACCTTTCTTCATACCAATTTAGGGGTGAAGATAAAGTGATTGAATGGGAACGCATTGAGCGTTGGCAATATATTGTTGATGCAGTATCTACTGAGTACCACAATAAGTTTAACATTGACACCGCTGACATAAGGCAATCTTTATATCAGTGGTTCGTTGAGCATCCTAATAAACTAAATACTTGGGAAGCAATCGGTGAGAAGGATGCAAAGAATCTAATCTATCGTAGCCTACGCAATCAAGCATTAGACTACTGCCAACACTGGAAGGCTAAGAGTGGTGGCTATGAAACATCTGACTTATTCTTCTATGAATCAGATATGGTTGAGGCTCTGTTGCCCTCTGTCTTAAGAGGTGAGATAAACTTAAGTCAGAAGTTAGACCTTGCTGGTGGTGGTAGACCTACTGCTCCATCTGAAGGTGGAAACCTTATGGCTATGATGATAGAGATTGACGCTGGCTTTTGGAAACTACACAAAGATGATAGGAAGTTATTATTCCTACGCTATGCAGAGTCTATGGACTTTGGTGACATCGCTAGTGAAATGAAACTTGGGTCTGAAGACACAGCGCGTATGCGTCACAAGCGTGCCATCCGTAAACTTATTAACAAGATAGGTGGATTTAAACCCTATCGTGATGATGATTTAGAACAAGCAGAATATAATCAGCAAGGCGAAACCCAACCTGCCGAATGATATAATCTTTGAAGTTAGTTCACTCAGCATCAGGTAAGTCCATCTCGGCTGGGTCTACCCATAAATCTTCAGGGTAATCATTGTCTAAAGATATTCTGTATAGTTCTTCAATCTCTTTGCCACTTGCTATGAAGTGAAGAGGACTCTCGTCCTTTGTGTGGCACGCACTGCACCCACCATTACCGCATTGGCACATTATTTTAACCTCTCCTGTACATATAATAACGCTTCTATTAAGTCTTTAATTTTTTCTTTAGGTATATAAATTGTACTATCTTCATTTGATATACGCAATTCATTTCCATACATAGAGCGAGCAATATCTATGTCGCCTATCTGTACCTCGCTAGCAAAGACGCTCATAGTCTAGCCACCTGTTGAATAAAAGCCAGTGCCTTTGAATTGTACACCAACTGTGTTATAGATACGACTTGACTTGTTACCACAGACACACTCAACCTCATCATCCCTGTCTTCTACATTACGACTTAAGACTACCTTAGCCATACACTTATTACATCTGTACTCATAAGTAGGCATTACTCATCCTTCCAATCTATCTCCGTAGGTGCAGTCGCTATCGCCCCGCACTCCTTGCACTCCTGTTGTAGGTCATACCAGCCCACAGTTCTATCATCTTCATCCCACATTACAGTCACAATCCACATCTTGCAACCACAGACACAGGTAAATAATGGTTTACCTCTAAGGTCTAGCATCAGTACCAGTTGTGTCTTAAGTGGTGTTGCCACGCACGACACGGTGTGCCATACCTATGCTCAATATATTTATAGGCTCGCAATAATTGTATTGCTGGGTCAGAGGACTTCTCCTTTAATACCTGTCCAATTCCATAGGCACTACTGCCTTGTTGGTTCTTGGCTAGATGGTCGAAGCGACTCTCTTTCGTGAAGATTTTGAAAGCACACCTGCGTTGCTCTCTATCCCAACCCCAACCCGCACTCGCAAAACGCATAGCCATCATCTTGTTGGCTCGCTTCTGTTCCATCGTAGCCTTAGTTTGGATAGGTGGTTTGTCGTGGTGCTTAGTGACCTTGAATTCCACATCAACTGCCTTGTTGATAGGAAAAGATACAGATAGAATGACCAGTATGGATACTGCTATGACTCTCATTTTCATACCTTAAGTCTACCAATTTTTCTTCTTACAGCAGTTCTGTGACGCTCTTCAGACTGCAATCTCCTGCTCCCGACACGCCCAGTTTTCAGGGTATATCGCTCAGAGTTCAATAATCCACCCCAAATACTGCCACTGCCCCCGTTGTAGACGATGTTCTCATCTTCCATTCCTTGTGCTAAGCACTCAGTTCTAACAGGACAATCGTGGCATACTTCAATTGCTTGAACACTTCTTAAGACTTCAAGTTGTTGTTCATCTTGGAACATTGAATTCTCGTAGTGCCACATATCAGGGTCAGGGTGTCGTTGGCATAGTGCTTCGTTATGCCAATCTCTTATGATGTAATCACCCATTACTTACCGCCTTAAGACGGCGTACTTCTAGTACGGCTTCGGCTTGTGAATAGTGGATGTCTTCATAAGATACTTCGCTTCGTCCTTCGTGTTCATATAACCATTCATCTTGGTGTTCAGGTGTCATCGCGTTCCATATGTGTGGTAACTCCGTACCCTCTGGCAACCAGACATTGACCACCCTTACGCCTTCAACCTTGTAACTAATCTGAAATTCTTTCATCATATCTCCTATCATTTCCACGGGGCATAGACAACTTCGTTGTCCCACCCACACTTCCAACAAGTAAACCAGTAAGTACCATTACTATCTTCCCAGTCTTCGTTCTCTGTTTCGCAATCGTCATACTCACAGATAACTACTCGGCTAGACATTGACTGTTCCATTGACTAAGTTCATAGTATTTAATCCGTGATTCAATTGCTCAATTAGTTTATCTTCTGCGGGTTCATAGTCCCCATCACCTAGATAACCGCTTGACCATTCATTGGTGTCGTAGTTAAAGATAGTTCCCTCATCAAAACGGGCTTCTTCTACATCTGTATCCCAACTCCAACTGTTGGTGCTCTCGCTAAACTTAATCACAAAGTGATGCTCTTTATTCATTGTCTTCTCCTGTATCTTTAACAATAATCTTTTGGCTTAGGTCAATAGCCACAATTCTGCGGGCTAACGCCTCAATCTCTGCTAATAAATCAGTGCTCACTTGATTCTCCTATCTTGTTTTTTAGTTCGTTGTATTCTTCCCAACCACAGTCAATACAACCCCACTCTGGTGTTGATAAAGACCAACCACACTTCTTACATACTGCGCTCATCTTTTAAACTCCCGTCCGTGTTCGCATTGGTCTAAAGGATAGAGGCAATCACCACATAAAGCAACCATAGATATATCCGTGCTTGGGCAATCGTTGTATGGGTTCTCCTGTCCATCGTTATCCTCACAAGAGCACCAGTTAAACCTCTCAACCTGTGTCTTATGAGTTAGTTCTGCTAACTCGCTCCAACTTAATTGGTCGTTCATTTTATTTTCTCCTGTTCACTTATACAGAATTGGCATATTGTATTTTCTAAACAATCATCCCAAGAATTACAAGCAGAACAGTTTCCAATATCTAGCAATTGTTCGCTCATCGCTTCACCTCTTGTCGTTGGTCGTATCTGCGGACTCGTTCCATTCCCCTTTGGTGTGCGTCATAGACCCACTCCGCAAAGGACATCACCCCGAAGAGTGAAAATATTAGAGTGATTAGTACCAGTAAGTCAATCATCATTTGCTCATCTCCTCTACTTTAATCTCGGACAAATAACTCTCCGCAATTTCCCACCAGTTCACACGATAGAGTGAGCCGATGTCGCTGCTCATAGATATGAGTTCCTTTCGTTGCGCTGGTGGCGCAGATAGCACTTCCTCCATATCCAAGAGTTCAGTTATCCACTCTTCTAATGCATCTGCCAATCCTCTTTGGTCATCGTGATAACCTTCCGCCATTGTCTGCGCGTTGTAATAAAGTCCTTGTTCGTTGTTAATCCATAAGGCAGTTGCCCAAGTTTCGCGGTTTGTCCAACCGTTGTATTGCTCACACATTTTTATTCTCCCGCCTTTCGTAGTGCCTCTGTGATTGCTTTGACTGTTTCAATATCTAGACTGTCAAATGTTTTGTATTGTGATACATAACCCACATTTGGCAGTTTCATTATCTCGTCAAGTAGTGCGCTCATCGCTGGCGCGTAGACCGTGCGCCGTTCTTCTTCTCTAATCTTGCGTGCTTCTTCTGCCTTGATAAAGTTTTCTTGCCTGACTTTATCTTCTTCTACTCGCTTGTTGTATTCAGTATCCCAATCGCCTCTAATAGTGGAGAGGGGTACCTTCTTCGTTTCCTTGTAATGCACTTGTCTCTCTGTGTTTGGCACTCTGTTATAGTGCTCATCTATGTCATAATCCCATCGTGTGCGGGGTAGTTCAATCTCTACCATAGGCGCACCGCCCCACGATTCTGTAAACTTGACGATAGTTGCCCGCTCTATGTGATAAGCCTTATCGCCGTTTCTGTCGCGCTGATAGGCGTAATCGTTTCCTATGAGTATGTCTGCTTTTTTCACTTGCTTCTCCTGTCTGTTGGAGGGTGCGTAGTTGCCCCCTCTCGTACCCCGCTAGACTCTCGCAGTCTGCGCCCTCTGTCAAGGGTGCGGGGTGGTGACTTGCGTCACAGTTTATTCATCATCCCCCACGCTAATATGTAGGCAGATTCTTTGCCCTGTAATCGCGCAAGATGAGCAGGTTAGATTCATTACTTCACCCCCGCCAACCATCGCAAAGTGTCCTCTGCTTGTGCTTTTTCAATTGTGCCCTTTGCTTCTTCTTCTGTTTCTGCGTAACCAAAGAGTTCTTTGTTGGAATGGATAAGGTGGTACTGATAGCGGTAAGACATCCAACCGTCCTGTCCTGTTGCTTCAATTGTGTAGGTCATTAGTTCACCCCGCAAGCGGTGAGAAAGCGGGCGCGGTCAAAGCGTGGCTTTGTATCGGCTAGGGCAGTTGCTAATTCTTCTGCCACTAGTGAGAGGCTCACTGTATCATCTCCGTCCATATCAAAATCTAAGCGGATACGGTCAAGCACTGCTGCGATAACTACATAATCTTTTTTAGTCATTGTCTTCTCCTGTCTTGACTAGGTGAGTATTTCCCGCCTAGTTCGTGCCCTAGTCTGTCGCGAACAGTCGCCCTCTGTCAAGGGGCTAGGGCTGTGAGTTACCTCACACCTTACTTATCTAGAACTGATTTCGCAGACCCATCTCCAAAGGCTAGGTCTAACCCTCGGATTACGCCTACTGCGTACTCTGCCTCCATCTCGTTACCTCTCTCTAATTCGCTTAGTGCCTTTAGGCGGAAGAATTCGCGCTTGTCTACATATTGGTTGTAAGTCATTTTCTTAGACATTACTTGACCGCCTTTTTCATTAGGTCTTCAATCTTGACCAGCGGAACAATCACAGTACAAAGTTCTGCGTCAGTTGCTAAGTCGCCTTTCATTGTTTCGTATACATCGGTTAGGGCTGAGTGGATGACCTTTAGGTCTTCGGCTGTTAACTTCTTCACTTGCTTCTCCTGTCTGCCTTTGGGTAGTTCCTCGGGCTAGTAAGAGAAGATTAACACGCTCAATCTAGCAAGTCAAGTCTATTTCGTATGATTTAGGTCACATCTTCGGAAGAGGGGAAATCCTTACCTATTCCACATTATGGAACTAATTACCTAAATACTTCCCCCCCCTTGTGATGGAGCGGGGAGATAGTCCACCCCGCAATCAACCCCTGAATTACGCAACAATAATGTTGTTTAATTCCCTAGGAAGAACATTTATTTAAGACTTAAGACAGAAAAGGAATGTCTAACCCTCTAGTTGAGGTTGAGGGTTGAGGATTACCGAGAATCCTAGGGATTTGAGGGTAGGCTTATTAAATCCGACGACATATGTATATATATACTACAGTAAAAAATTCCTGTTATATAATAGCCCCCTATATATAACTACCTTCTGACCAGCACTTTTGCCCCAGAGGGCAACTTTTTTAAAATATTTTCAAAATAAGTGTTCGGTTTACCCGTTTCCAACGGGTTATCTATATATGTAATAATAAATATATTATTATAGTTCTAAACGAACTTCGTCGTTTGGGACTCCTCAGTTCGTTATATATAATATATAAATATATAACCTACTTCGTAGGTAGACAGCCAGAGTTATGCCGTTTTAACGGTAGCGTTATATGACCGATTTAAGGGGCGAATTTAATGGGACGTAAGCCTGGAATTCAGAACATCCCAAAGGGCGAAGCCCAGGAGAAAGTTCTCATCCAACTGAGCCAAGGTTCCACCATTACGGCTGCTATGGCATCTGTAGGACGAAACGATGTGACCTTCCGCCAATGGTGTATGAACCAACCTGACTTCAAGGAACGGGCGGACAAGGCAAGACTTCAGGGTAAGGGCGTTATCGCAGACCTAGGGGATTTGAAGAACATCTCCTTCCCCGACTTCTGTGAGCAGTTCCTAGACGCTAAACTCTTTGAACACCAACTTGACTGGCTAGACCTGATTGAAGGTCGTGAGCCATCTTGGTTGCCACCTGGGATTACCTATGAGCCTGGCGACCCGAAGCGTGTACTTATCAACGTACCTCCTGAGCACGCCAAGTCAACTACGATTACAACCAACTATGTCCTTTACAACATAGTGACCAACCCGAATGCTAGAGTCATCATTGTCTCTAAGACTCAGGGTATGGCTAGAAAATTCTTAGGTGCGATTAAGACCCGCCTAAGCCACCCCGCCTATATAAAACTCCAAACTGCGTTTGGTCCAAATGGCGGATATAAGGCTGATGCAACCCAATGGTCAGCAGATATGATTTATCTAGGAACGGGACGTGATTCAGGCGAGAAGGACCCAACGGTACAAGCCCTTGGTTTCGGTTCTCAGATTTACGGTGCTCGTGCCGACCTAATCATCCTAGACGATGTTGTGATGAACTCAAATGCCCACGAGTGGGAGAAGCAAATTGAATGGCTTCAGAAGGAAGTTATCACACGTCTGGGGCGGCACGGAAAACTGCTTATCGTAGGAACCCGTGTCGCGCCCATTGACCTTTATAAAATGATTCGTGACCCAGGACAATGGTCAGGTGGCAAGACCCCTTTCACTTACTGTGCTATGCCAGCCGTTCTTGAATTTGATGAGAAGCCTGAAAACTGGAAGACGTTGTGGGCTAAATCTAATTTACAAGAAAATGAAGTGGACGAGGCGGACGCAGATGGACTTTATCCGAAATGGGATGGACCCTCTTTATTTAAGAGGCGCTCTGAAGTTGCGCCATCTGTCTGGGCTATGGTCTACCAACAAGAAGACGTCCAAGAGGATTCTATCTTCTCGCCAACTTGTGTCGCAGGTTCGGTCAACGGAATGCGTAAGCGTGGACCTCTCAAAGAAGGAACTCCAGGTCATCCAAGGCATATAGAATCTGGTTACACCATTATTGGTCTTGACCCTGCTATGGCAGGTGCAACGGCTGCAGTAGTAGCAACATACAATCGTAGCGATGGCAAGATTTATATTCTTGACTGCATCAATATGACTGAGCCCACTCCAGCCAAGATTCAGACTTTGATTGAAGAGTGGGTTGAGAAGTACCGCCCTCAAGAACTACGTATTGAAATCAACGCTCATCAGAAGGCTTACGCCTTAGATGACAACTTGAGAAACTTTCTAGCCTCATATGGCTGCCAGTTGAATTCACACTTCACTGGTAAGAACAAGTGGGACACTTCTTTTGGTGTGGCTTCTATGGCTACGCTATTTGGAAACACTCGTGATGGTCGCTTCCAAGATAACAACTTAATTGAATTACCAAGCAATGAAGGCTCTGAAGGTCTTAAGGCGCTAGTACAGCAACTTATCACGTGGAAGCCCGATACTAGAAACCCTACCGACTGCGTAATGGCTTTATGGTTTGCGGTCATCCGCATCCGTGAGTTAATGCAAACATCAAGTCGCGTAGGTCAATATGCACAGAACCGTTGGGCTACTCGTGCACAAAAAGCAAACAGAGGGTCACTTAATTTAGATGAGGCATTCGCCTCCCAATGGTCTGAACAATACGGATAGGACAATAATGGCTTTAACAATGGAACAGATTGCAGCACGAGTTCTCGCTCTGCGCTATCGCAATAACGAGAGAGATTCTCGCAACCTTGACGTTCTTGCTGTCCGTAAAGGAAAGATTGCCGAAGTCTATCCTGACTTCTTTCCAGACGGAGTAGATGCAAATGTCGTTGCGAATTTTATTGACATTGTTGCCCGCGACTTATCCGAAGTTATGGCACCACTACCAGCCGTCAACTGCTCAGCAGCGAATGCGGTTAATGACCGTGCTCGTAGTTTCGCGGACAAGAGAACTCGCATTGCTTCTAATTATTTTCAGCATTCTGACCTCGCGGTCCAAATGTACTCAGGAGCCGACTGGTACATAACATATGGTTTCGTCCCTTTCATTATTGAATTAGACGAAGAAAGCAAACTGCCACGCATCCGCATAGAAAATCCAATTGGGGCTTACCCAGAATTTGACCGCTATGGACGCTGTGTTGCATTTGCAAAACGATACACACTGACACTAGGCGAACTTGTCTCACAATTCCCTGAGTATGAAAGAGAATTGCTAGGTGGCTACGGCTATAAGCAAGACCTCAATCACCAGGTTGAGATGATTCGTTATTACGATAAAGACCAGTCAGTTATTTACATTCCATCAAAGGGCGACTTAGTTCTCTCACGTGCCAACAATCCGCTTGGCAAGATGATGGTAGTTGTTGCACGTAAGCCATCTATTGATGGTGAACTACGTGGACAATTTGACGATGTACTTGGCATTCAATTGCTTCGCAATCGTTTTGCTTTGCTTGCTATGGAGGCTGCAGAGAAATCTGTACAGGCTCCTATTGTACTTCCACAAGATGTACAAGAACTACAATTGGGTGGAGATGCGGTTATCCGTACTTCAAATCCAGCAGGTGTACGCCGTGTAGAACTTTCAATTCCACAAGGTGCGTTCACTGAACAAGCACAACTCAATCAAGAACTTCGTGTAGGCACACGTTATCCTGAAGGACGTACAGGAAACATTGATGCTTCTATCGTCACTGGACAAGGCGTACAGGCTCTTATGGGAGCCTTTGATACACAAGTTAAATCAGCACAAGCCATCTTTGCTGCAACTCTTCGTGATGTAATTTCAATCTGCTTTGAAGTAGACGAAATGATTTTCCCAGAAGAGAAAACAATTCGTGGCGTTGACTCTGGTTCACCTTATGAAATTACATACAAACCAACAAAGGACATCAAGGGTGATTACTCTGCAGATGTTCGTTATGGAATGTTGGCTGGTCTAAACCCAGCACAAGGACTTATCTTTATGCTTCAAGCATTGGGTGGCGGTCTTATCTCTAAGGATATGGCAATGCGTGAACTTCCATTCACTGTAAACGTTACACAAGAACTTGAAAAGATTGAAATTGAGAATATGCGTACTGCACTCCTTGGAGGCATTACTGCTATGGCTCAAGCAATTCCTGCGATGGCAACTCAGGGACAAGACCCATCAGATATGGTAAATAAGATTGCTGCGGTTATCAAGGCTCGTCAAAAGGGTCAAGCACTAGAAGACGCGATTGAAGCCACATTCACTCCGCAGCAACCAGTTCCTCCTGCTGGGGCACCGACTCAGGTTGAGCAACCGTCCCCTGCTCCCACTGGCGTTCCAGCAGGAGGCGCTCTTGCGCCAGAAGCACCAATGGCTCCACAGGAAGAAGCAGCACCAGATATTCAAACAATTCTAGCAAGCCTAAGTGCATCTGGAAGAACAAGCGGAAGAGCATCAACAACGGCAAGGTTATAATTAAGTAGGGGACAATGACAACAATTATCGGCTTGGAATATAAAGACAGTGCAGTAATTGTTGCTGACAGTCAGACAACTGATGACAGTGGGCGAATTTATAATCACCCTGATGTTAAGAAGATTGCTGAACGGGGACACTTTTTAGTCGCAGGTTCTGGAGAAGTTCTACCTTGCGATGTAGCACAACATATATGGGAACCACCAGTTCCTACTAAGGCTGATTATAAAGACCTATATCACTTTATGATTGCCAAAGCAATGCCATCTCTACGTAAGTGCTTATCTGAGAATGGCTATAACTTTGATGAAGATAATAAAGAAATGCGCTTTCAGTTTATTATGGCTGTAGGTGGCGAAATATTTGATGTAGACCAAGAGTGCTCAGTATCTAAATCTGACACTAATGTTTACGCAGCAGGTTCAGGAGCAGCGTATGCGCTAGGCGCACTGCACGCTGGTGCTGATGCTTATGAGGCAATGGAAATTGCAAGTAAGTTGACAGCATTTACAGCAAAACCATATCTATCAAAAACTCAATTTAAACATATTAAGTAGGAGGCACTGTGGCTGGAGTAAAGGGAAGAAGTGGCGGAGACCGCCCTACAGCACCACAGAATAATCCAGCAAATATCTCTGCTACTGGTGGCAATGGTCAATCAGGTAAGCAGCCAGCACAATACATTTCAGGACTTCCATACGGTCAAGGACAAGAAACTATGCAACAACAATTATCAGCACCTATGGCAGCAGCAGCAAACCCTCAGATGAGCGGTATGGGTATGAATATGCCGACATTATTAGATGAGACCACACGCCCATCAGAACCTATTTCTGCAGGTGTTGATTTTGGTCGTGGCGGTGGCTCAGAGATGCTACCTCCAATGATGGCACAAGACCAACGTCCAATTGAGAACAAGGCTATTGTTGAAAAGTATTTGCCAGCAATGATGGAAGCGGGACGCAGTGTTGATGCCCCTGATTCATACAAACAATTTTTATCTTACTTGTTAAAGAAGATGCAATGAATTCTTGGATTCCAGGTGGGATTTACGACAACATTGATAAGTTTGCAAACTCTTTAGGTTATGAGAATGCTTCTATTGCTTTGACTCTTGCAACTATTCCTTGGGATTCAGTTGATGACAGAGATTCTTTTATTGAAATGCTTACTGGGGAAATGCCTCGCGGTGGTAAGACTAAAAACCAATTCGGAGTTTAAGGAGATAGAATGTCATTATGGAATGATTTCCTAGACAATATCGCCAAACCAGTTGGCAAAACTTTTGGCAACGCAGTAGACTACTGGAAAGATGCCTTCACTGGCAATCTAGGTTCTCCGTCTCAATTCATTTCCAATGTTGCTACAAATGCTGGTGTTGAAATTGGTGCTAGTCCGATACTCCGCCAGTTAGGTGTTGAAGAGCAAGCACAACAGGTCATCAAAGATAACCTAAAATATTCTGTAAAGAATCAAGCAACAAGTAACGACATAGTTCTTAAGGCTGGAGTTAAACTTCACGATGAAGTTATCTCGCCATATATTACTCGTCCAGTATCAACTCTTGGCTTAATCACTGACATTGATTCACCCCTATATGCAAGTGATGAGTTTGAAAAAGGCTTTCAGGTTAAAGATATTGTCAGTGCGTACAATCGCTCTGAGAAAGTTTCAATGGGTCAGGCTTTTACTAAGTCAGACCTTACTCCAATTAAATATGCTGCAGATATAGCATTTAATGCTGGCGGTATTGAAATTGATTCTGTTGACCTATGGAACGATAATGACATCCAAAGGGCATTTGTTGACAATACTGTAGGTAGATATTTTACTGGTATTCTTGACTTTACAGCATCTAATATTGCTATTGGCGGTGCGTTTGGTGCAATGGCTAAGGCTGGAAATCTTGCTGCTCGTGGTGTTGGTTTAAACACAAAGAATAAAGCAGCGTCACAATTTGAAATGGACATCAATGATGGTGTTGCATTTAAAAATAGCGAAGGTGCATCTGGTCGTCTAACTACTGCTGGTTCAGATGTTCAGCGCCTAGCATCTACGACTGACATTAATGAAGTAAGCCAATTGGTTCAAAAGTATAGTAACAACGGTGGTCTTATCGGACCTATATCACGTGCTACTGACCCAAATACTATTAGAGACCTTTTACTTGCCGACAAGGGATACTTCCCAGCGCTTGATAGACTTTCAAAGAATGCACCTGCAGACTTATATGAAATTGCAGATATGAACTCTGTATTCAAGACAAAGGCTATTGAAGAGGGTAAACTTCCAGAGTTTGATGAGACTTCTTGGGAACGATTGAACGCAGCATTTGATGATGCAATTAATCGTGTACCTGAGTATCGCTTTATTCGTGACTCATTACTTGACCCACAGACAAAGACTCCTTTGATGCAGGGTAAGGATTATATTCCTGCTGAGCCAATTATCGGTAAGGCTGCATATGTTGCTGGACGTGAGCGTCTTGGTAAACTTCGTGCTGCTGCGGTCACACGTGACTTTTCTAAACTTGGTAGAATTGAAGAGCGCATCTTAGGTGGCAGCCTCAATGGTCCTATCACAAGAATAGTTAGATTTACTGGTTCAGAGAAACCGCTTGGCTTTGTTACCTTTTCTGGTTCACGACCATTTGACGCATTTAAAGAAATAGATGCTTTCTTTGACGATATAGACCTATTTAGAAATGGTTCTAATATGGTCTCAATTAGTCCTACAGTAAAAATTACTGCTGCAGAATTTCGCAATTCAGTCAAGCAAAAACTTGCTAATGCTGAGACAAACATTCAGCGCAAGAATGTACTTGAAGAACTAGATGACCAGATTGGTCTTGTTACTGCGTTCTCAAATGGATTCTATGACATAGCAAAGATTAAAAACTTTACTCAAGAAATTAAGAATAAGGTTCTTAACTCTACTAACTCAATTGCAAGAACTGGCTACGCTATGGATGCTACTGGCGCTCGCGTAATTACTGATGCTCAGACACAAAGCCAGTTAATTGAGTCCTATCGTATGGCTCCTTGGAACTTTATTGAAAAAGAATTAATTCTTGCACTTAAGAAGCCAGGTCCCGAACTTGGTGTTATTAGAACAACTGACACCATTAATGCTTTCTACGAAACATTCAACAAGTACTGGACATTGGATGTATTGGCAAGACCATCATACATCCCAAAGAACTCATTATTTGAACCAGCCTTGAGCGCAACCCTTGCTCACGGAATGGACATTGTTATTCAAGGTGTTCCAACGATGACCAAGAACTTCTTGCTTAATAACAAGAATCGTGTAATGGGCAAAGTTTCCAGGGTCTACAAAGGAAAAGAATACCGTGCTGTCAATAAGGCTGTAGGAGACCTCAGTAATGAATTAGATGCTGCAGTGGCACAACTAGATGCCCTAACCGCAGAGGTTTCATTGTTTCTACAACCAGAAATAAATACAATTAAACTTAGTCCAAAAGTTATTCAAGAAAATAAAGCAATTGTACTTGACAAACTCAAGAAGACACAAAAACTTGTAGATGATATTGAGTTAGAACTTCGCGATGCTATCAGTCCTTTTGGAACTATGTCTCAAGTCCCAACTATTGCTGGACTAGAGCGAAGAATTGCATTTATTGAAAATGAAACTTCAGCAGCATCTAAGGCAAAGTTTGGTTCAGATATTGCTAATGCTAAATCTGCGATTGGCGCAGCAAAAGGAGCGATTAATACGCTTGCTCCAAATGCAGCGGAAATACTGGCAGCCAATAAGAATATTGCTCTTCAATATCAAGTAATTGACGACATCCTCAAGTCACTTGGAGAGGCTCGCGTAAAGCAAGCAGATGTATTCGGTAAGGATGCTAAGTATAAGGCACGCTACTATGGCAAGCCAGAACAGTATCGTATGATGTTTGGTCAATGGGTACCAATTAAGTCACTCTTTGATGAAAACCTTATGGGTGCTGCATTTAAAAGCGAGTTTGGTAACTCACGTACCGTTGCTGCTACATACCTAGGTGAGAGAACTATTGGTGTACGCCAAGGTATGGTTCTTCGTAGAGGACCATCAACTGTTACTTATATCAATGACCCTAATTATTTTGAAGAGTTGGCTTATTATGTCAATCGTTCTCTACGCAATGACCCACTCATTAAACAAGCACTTGAGGGATTGCCAGAAGAAAAGATTATTCAATGGGCACAGAGTGACGCTGGTACATCCTACCTAAGTCAGTTTGGTGTCGTAACAAAGGGCAACATTCCTGACCTAGTTCGTGACAGAATTGGTATAGTTAATCGCTATCTTCCAGATGCTGAGGCTCGTTCACTAGCATTGACTAAAGATGTTACATCTGTTGAACTTCAAAAGATTTTATCACCTAAGTCTCGCGACTTAAGTCCTATTCATCCGCTTGATTTCAATGTACATACAGCATCTGAATTCGGTGCACGTACACTAGGTCAGATAGAACAGACAATTAACAAGGGTGCCAACTGGATATTCAGTAAACTAACTGCTCCAGAAAACCCAATTCGTTGGGCTTCTGCTGATAGATTTTTTGCTGACGCTGTTGCTAAAAAAGTAAATACTCTTGCCGAACAAGGCTTTAAATTTACTAAGGCTGATGGAACAGTAGATATTGATAAGATAAATTCTATTCGCTCTGCTGCTCGCCGTGAGGCGCTTGAATTGAATGAGAAGACATTTTATACAATTCGCCGTCAGAATAAAGCACTGTATGCTGCTCGTCTAGCAACGGCATTTCCTACTGCATCTCTTAATGCTTTCTATCGCTATGGTCGTTTTGCACTCAAGAGTCCAGAACGAATAAGCCAGTTCCTCTACAATTACCAAGCAGCCTTCAGGTCATTTGGTGTAGATGAATATGGAATTCCAACCGATGACCCACTAAAGGCTACACATCTTGTTGTTCCCGCAACAGATACTATGGGATTCTTTGGCGGTAAAGGTATTCGTCTAAACGCACGTAGCATTGGATTCTTACTTAACTACCCAACTCCATCTTTGTATGCAAGCATTGCAACTGCAAAGGTATTCCAATGGCAACCAGATGCTGAAGATTTAATGAAAGAATACCTTGGTGCCAACTATGATGTTATCTTCCCATACGGACCACAGACATCTCTTGGTATGGCTGTAGTACCACGCTGGGCAAATGACTTATGGAACTATGCAAATGGTCCAGAGGGAAAAAAGGACTTCTTAGACTCATACAAAGATGTGCATAACTACTATCGCGCTCTTGATGAGATGAAGATTCTTAAGTATCCTGGAGATGCTGCAATTAGAAAGGCTACACAACAGAACTTCTTTGTTAAGTTTGGTTGGTCATTCAACTCTTTATTTGGTATACCTGCCAAGGTTGATACACGTCCTATGAAACTATACGAAGATGCTTATGGTCTTTTGGTTAATAAGTATCAATCTCAAGGACTTGATATTACACAGGCTAAGGAACTTGCAGGAGCAGAATTCCTATCTAAGGTTGGAACAGACTTCCCACTAGATAGAATTACATTTAAAGGCTCAGCATCTAATGCTTATATTCAACCAACATCTAAGGCTTACAACAGAGTCTTTGTTGAAAATCAAAAACTAGCAGCAGAACTAGCAGAAAGAGACCCTGTTCTTGTTGGATTACTTACTGCGGACCTAGACCAAAACCCTAAAGAGTTTAATCTAAGTGTGTATAGAAAACTTCAAGACCCAGATACTAAACTTCCTGGCGGAGAACTTCTAAATAAAGTTGCAATTAGCGTTAAAAAGGAAGAAAGTCTTAGAAATATAAACAGAGTCTGGGATTTGTACAATCAACTTACCGATGCTTTAGAACTTAAGGCACAACAAAGTGATGGCAAGTCTCTTCGTTCTCATCCAGAATTACTTGCTGCTCGCAAGGAAATATCTGATACACTATTTAGAAAAGAATCTGAACAATGGTGGTTGGAATTAAATGACCCTAATCGCGGAGATAAGTCTTTTAGATATGCCTATGCTTTAAATAGAATTGTTTCTGATGAAGCATATATGAATAAGTACGGCAATACTAAATTCTGGTCAGATGTAAAAGACTATGTATCAATTAGAAATGCAATAGTTGACGTATATCAAGAATTGCCAATGAACGACCCTAGAAAGTCTAAAATTAAAAAGGCTTACAACGCAACACTAGACACGTTTACACCAACTTGGCATCCACGTCTTCAGGACATTATTAAACGATTCTTTGAAGAAGACACAATGAAGAAGGCTACCCAGGAAGGGTCCGAGTAATGGCTATTTCAACAGAAGAACTTAAGGCAATTATAGGTTCTATTACGGCTGCAGCGGGTGGCGGTGGTGGAGACAGCGATGTCACAAGCAAGCAAGCCATTAAACTGACAACAATTTCTGGTAAGCAATTACTTGATTCTATTGCTCGTGACATTCAATACACTGGTAAATTCTCTCAGGCTGAGTTAGCATCATTTGTTGCTGCTTATAATAAGGCTGCTAATGCTCAACTTGAGACAGTTGTTAAGGCTGCTCGTAGCCAGATTAAACCAGGCGATACAGAGGCTGATGCACAGAGGACTATTCAAAGTGTTTTATCTACAAGTTTCCCTAACTTCTTTGACCCTAAGCAGTTCACTAAAGACTATATCTGGGGCAAGATTAACTTTGCAGATGTCAAGAACCTAGGCGCTAAGAGCCTTGTAGCCCTTACTGAAGCACGTTCAGCGGTTAAAGCATTCAATCTAAGCAGCATCTCTGATGCTGAGGTACAGGCTGCAGCAAAGAAGATTGCTATGGGAGACCTGACTTTAGAAGAGTATAAGGCTCAACTAGTACAGCAAGCAAAGATTGAATATCCACAATTGGCTGCACGCTTTGACTCAACCCCAGGTGCTACAACACGTCAACTATATTCACCAATCATTCGTGCCATTGCCGATGCTTGGGAAGTAGACCCTGAGACTGTTGATTTAAATGACCCATTCGTTGACAAGTTAGTTCGTCCTGATGGCGTAGTTGGAAAGGTTCCACCAGCAAGTGTCGGTGAAGCATCAATGGCTGCAATGAATCACAAGAATTTTGATGGAACAACTAAAGCAATTGACTTTGGGCGCGATAGCGCTACGTCATTTGCACGAGCACTCGGATGGGGTATCTAATGGCTGGAGCACGTGATAGAGATACAGCACCAAAGCCAAAAGCACCTGCAACAAAAGACCCATTCTTTGGTGCAAAAACAAAAGAAGTTACACTTCCATCTGGCGAAAAAGTACAGGCAATTGATATAGGTACCGCTAAACCACCCGCTGCTACAAAGGTAGGAATGGTATCTCCTATCAGTGGGCTAACCATTACTGGCACAGAACGTAACACTGCTAAAGAAGCAGAGGCAATGAAGATTGGTTATACTAAGGAATACATTGCATCACGTGGTGGCATTAATGCTATGGGGTATTTTAACGATACTCCAGTAAGCGGGCAACTTAATGCAGAGGAATATAAGTCTGTTACTAAAGCAGATGGAACTGTTAATACGGCAGCAATGGCACAGATTCTTCAGGATAAGAAGCGTAAAGAATTACAGGCATCTGGTTTAACAACAAGTGAAATTGAATCACGTCTTGCTAGTGAGTGGTCAACACTTTATGCGCCATCTAAATCAGCAGGCTATGATGCTACTGGAAAGCCAGTAGAAGGCGGACAATACAGCGCATCTGGTGAGTACATCGGTGCAACAGGTAATACAGGTGGAACTACAACAACTGGTGGCATTAACAATGTTGCTACTAATCCATCTGGAAAGACTCTTGCCCAAGACGCGTTTGTTAATACATTTAGACTGATAGTTGGTGAACAAGAAGGTTCTAAATCCTATGTTCCTGAACTATATAATTACATTTCTAAATACTGGAAGACTGGCTCAACCGTAGAAGAGGCTATTAACTTAGCCCTCCGTGATGCCAAAGAAAATAAGGCAATGCCTGAGTTTACTAATCGCTTTGCAGCAATCTTTAAACTAGAAGACCTTAAGGCTGCGGGTAAGATTGTAGAAGTTCCTACTGTTGCTGAGTATGTAAAGTCTGAGCAGACATTGGGCGACA
>JACCDU011091102.1_pt1 | contig 29355 bp, 20 predicted proteins | sample 7446081 | NCBI WGS metagenome assembly JACCDU01 (sample SAMN15323447, study PRJNA562643) | freshwater metagenome | isolation source: river surface water | place: USA:Blue River Watershed | collected 2017-08-17
GAACAAAAAGCTAAAAAAGTTTCCGTACAAGTAGGTGGATACCCAGCTACAACATCCGGTCCAATTAAATATCAAACACAAACTACATATTCAGATGTTTATAGTGTTTCAATTCTACCTTTTAGTGGTAGTGTTTCAATTGGAAACGAAATTACACAGGTAACTCCTATTAACGGATACCTACCAACACACTATAAATTTGTTAATGGTTTGGGTGAAGGATTACAACGTTCATTTTGGAAAGGTTCTAAGCAAGGAGTGATTAATGGGGTACTAACTACACCTGATGGATTACCTGCGGTAGAAACATTTACAACTAATCCTAACATCCTTAGAGTGGCTAAGACTGGTAGAGGTAGTGGTGAACCAATACTTGAAGTGGATTAAGAATGAAAATATTAATTGGTTATATTTATTTTAGATAATAAAGAATTAAAAAAACAATATCAAATGGCATATTTAGATAATACCGAAATAACAGTAGATGCAATTCTTACCAAAAAAGGAAGACAAAAATTAGCATCTGGTCAATCTTTAAACATTTCAAAGTTTGCTTTGGGTGATGATGAGATTGATTATACATTATATGAGCCGGCACACCCAAAGGGTTCGGCTTATTACGATTCAGCAATTAGAGCAATTCCTATTACCGAAGCATCACCTGATGAGACTCAAATATTGAGATATAAATTAGTGACTCTTCCAAAAGGAACAACTCAAATCCCAACTGTAAGATTGGGTGTACCTTCAATCGCTGTAAATCAATTAGAAGGTGGTGTTGGATTAACACCAACCACATCTCCTGCTGGAAACGCAAGTGCTGGATATACTGTAGTATTAACAGACCAAAGAGCTGGTACATTGACAGTTACTAGAGGCGCATCTGCAGTTGGTAGTGTTCCTGTTTTCTTAGGAGAAGAAATTACAACAACCGCACAGGTGGTTAGTGGTTTAGAATTCAGATTCACACCAAATCCAAACTTAACAATTGATGTAGCAACTACATTGACAGTTTATGGTAATGAAACTGGAGGTTCTCAAACTATACCTGTAACTGTAACTTATAAAGCTTAAAAAGAAATAAATAATGGCACTAATAAATGACCCTAACGTAACCGCCCAGATAGCAGCATTAGCAAACTCTGGTACGGTTGATACAAATCAAATCGTATCTATTTTAAATAGCGTATTACCAGCTGGTCAACAAATCGCTACTAACACAAGTGGTGTAACTACTGGTATTTACAAAAGATTTGGTGATTTTGATAAAGTTAATGCAAAAACTGAAGTAGTAACAACTGGTTTATGGACTGGTGATTCTGGTTCATTAGCACAATTTTTTACAGCATCTGCACAAACTACGGCAACAAGTGGATATTACTATACAAATGTTTACGATTACAATCCGGTAACTTATTCAGATACAGCAGAAGTACAATTCGCTGTAGCATATGGACATGTTAATGGTAGTGGTTCAATGACATTGGATGTTAATGATTCTGCACTTCTTGCAACTAAAGCAACATACGCTCAATATAGAGCAATGTTATTAGACCCAACTGATACTAAATTCTCATTTGAAAATTCAGCAGGTACGTTGCAAGATGCTAACGCAATTTACATAATCAATATAGCTAGAAGTAGATATAGAGAAAAGATGGATGCTGGAAACTGGTCATTAACATTAACTGCAGGAAATGGTACATTTACATTCATCGATAATAGTGGTAAGAAGTTTGGAGATGATTTAGGATTAAGTGGTAGAACATTTAAGGTTGTTTCTGGTTCATTAAATTTAGGAACTGAAAACGCTGCAACAATTAATACTACAACGGCATCAAACGGACAAGGTTTTGGATTATTCTATCCTGATAGAGGTATTATAGTTCTTAACGCTGAAGCAATTGGTGTTACTTTAGGTAATATTGCAAATCAAACAATTTATACTAAAGATGGTGCATTCATTCAAAGTGGTAGTGTAGCTCCATCACACTTAAACACATCTGAACAATTTAACCAATATAGATTATTACAAGCAATCCGTAGAGGTGGTGATTTTGAAGCTCGTAGAACTGAAAACATTTCTACTCAACATTTCTTTGTAAGAGCAACAAATAGAGAGTTCAACTACTCTAATAACCCTACTTATGTAGATGCTGATGGATTCTTTGTAGAAGGTACATTTGAAACTGACCCACAAACGTTTATTACAACTGTAGGTTTGTTAAATGATTCAAACGAATTGATTGCAGTAGCTAAAACATCACAACCAATTGTTAAATCATTTGATAAGGAAGTACTTATTAAAGTTAAATTATCATTCTAATTAAAAAATAAACACAATATAAGAACCCCCGAAAGGGGGTTTTTAGTTTAAGAAATATTTATATAAAAAATAATAAATGATTAAAGAAATTCCTAAATCTGATATAGTCACAAGACCACTCAAAGTTTATAAAGAATGGACTTTGGATGAGAATGATATTAGACCTATTTTTGGAGAAAATCCAAATAATACTTTAATTGATATTGATTCGGATGAAAAAACATACGATATAAATGGTGTTGAGTTTGTTAAAAAAGTAGTGTATGAATCAACAAAAGCTCAATTTTACACAAACCCAGCAACGGCATCTGTTTTATATGAAGTTGGTTTACGCAAATCATATGCATCAACCGATGAAAGAGTTTTAGAAAATGAAATGGCCGTATTTCCAATACCACAACAAAAATATGGAGAAGGTATAAAGATTGGTACTGTAATATTAGAAGATGAGACATTAGGAAGAACCTACACAGATGATGGTTATTCTAATTTATTAGATTCTGGTAGTAACATTAAGGGAAATATATTTTATGATAGGGGATTAGTGGTTGTTACTAAAGATGTAGTTAGTGGTTCTGTTTTAAATCAATTTACATTAAAATATCGCTCTACTAAAACAATATACGAAAATGAAATTTTTATTTCCGTTTTGGAAAATGAATTTAATGTATCACAAAATCCATCAGCAGTTGATTTTAATGGAAGTGACTTTGGTAAAATAAAATTAAATAATATACCATCTACACTTGTTGATAATAAATCTGGAGGATTTGCTGATTATGAATATAGTAGTTCAATAGACCCTACTGGTTCTTATTTAGCACCATACATAACAACCATTGGATTATATGATGATGAATTGAATATGGTTGCTGTGGCAAAATTACCACAACCAATAAAATCACTACCAGACTATCCAGTAAACTTTATTATTCGTTTCGATACATAGTGTTATATTTATAGGTAATTAAATAACTAAGAAAAATGTCTAAACTAGTAGAATTATTATTAACTAAAAAGCCAAAAGATTCCCAAGCTAATACAAAGGGAAAGGATAAAACTCCTATTGGTGTAGAATTTCCATTTCAAAATTCAAAGGATTTGATGAAAACTGATTTATCAAAACCAAGAGGTGGACAGTTGGGAAATAAAACTGGAGGATTTAATCCATCTAAAAAATACGCAGATTCGGTTAATACTGCAAAAAATAAGTAAGTGAGCTGGAAATTTAATGGAAATATTGTTACAGAAGAAAATACACCTGAAGGTGCGGTTGGGTTTGTCTATAAAATGATACACACTCCTACTGGTAAATTCTATATTGGAAAAAAATCACTTACACAAACCCGTAGATTAAAACCACTTAAGGGAAAGACTCGTAAGAGAGTTGTAAAGAAAGCATCTGATTGGGAGAAATATTATTCATCAAACGAATGGATTAAATCAGAAGTAAAAGCTGGAAACGCTGAACATTTTGAAAGAGAAATCATTCAATTTTGTTTCTCAAAGAAATCATTATCATATTACGAAATTAAATGGCAGTTTCATTACGATGTACTTGCCAACGAACAAGCAATAAACGAAAACCTTATGGGAAAATTCTTCCGTAGGGATATACTAAATACATAGTTATGACAATACCTGAAATCGCAAAGAAGTACGGAATTTCCGAAGCATATCTTAATTCAAAAGATGATGCACTACAAATAGCAGCAGCATCATTAGTAGACCTTAAAGGAATGGTATCAAGCAATATGCCAAGAGAGCAAATCTCCAATAAACTTCAATTTTTAGCAGACTTTCTATACGATTGTAAAAATTCGAACTACTAATTTGGTTATATCAGATAAAATTCGTATATTTGTGTACGAATATCTAATTTATGCTATCTGGTAGAAACAAATTACAAATAATTACAATATTAGACACCGCATTGGGTGTTGGTTCATCTTTGAAAGGAAATGAACAGGCGCATCATTGTCCTTTTTGTAATCACCACAAAAAGAAGTTACAAATTAACTTAGATACTCAAAGATGGCATTGCTGGGTATGTGATTCTAAGGGTAGGAGTATTGCATCACTTCTTCGTAAACTTAATGTAGATTTAAGAGACCTATCAAAGGTTAAAGATATCTATGGTGATGAACCTGAATATGATTCAAAGGAGGAGTTTGTAGCAAAGTTACAACTACCAAAAGAATTTAAACAATTATATTTTAAACCAACCCGTACAAATCCATACTACAATCAAGCTATTTATTATCTTTCTCAAAGGGGTATTACACAAGCTGATATTGTAAAGTATAACATTGGATATTGTGAAGATGGTCTTTATGGTGGTAGAGTTATCATTCCATCTTATGATGAAAATGGTGAACTTAATTATTTTGTAGCCCGTTCTTTTTATCAAGACGAAAAGATGAAGTATAAGAATCCGCCTGTTAGTAGGGATGTAATTGTATTTGAAAATCAAATCAATTGGAAAGAACCCATCACTTTGGTTGAAGGAGTATTTGATTCATTTTCAGTAAAAAGAAATGTGATTCCTTTGTTGGGTAAATTCTTACTTAGCAAATTAAAAAACAAAATTATGGAAAATGGTGTTAAGGAAGTAACGATTATGTTAGATTCCGATGCATTGGATGATTCAACCAAACATACTGAATGGTTTTTGAAAAATGGAATAAAAGTTAAGAATATTATACCAACTGATAAGGATGCTGGTGAAATGGGATTTAAAAAAGTAAACGAACTATTGAAAGAAGCTAGAGAAACCCAATGGGATGATTTAGTACTTTCGAAACTAAACAATATATGAGTAAATTAAAAAGGATTTATCACATTGCGGATATACACATTCGTAACATCAAAAGACATAAAGAATTCAGAGAAGTATTCTATGCTATGTTTGATGAGATTAAGAAAAGAGGAACGGAAGATTCTATTATTTATTTAGCTGGGGATATTGCACATGCTAAATTAGAAATGAGTCCGGAATTGGTGAAAGAGATTAGTTGGTTATTGACAGAATGTACAAAACATTGTGAAACTATTATGATTGCTGGTAATCACGATTGTAATATGAATAATGCCGATAGGTTAGATGTACTTACTCCAATTGTTGATGCATTAAAATTACCAAACCTAACATACCTAAGAGATACGCAAGTTTATGCAATCGGAGATGTTGATTTTGCAGTATTCAGTATATTTGATAACAAAGATAATTGGCCTAAAGCAAACACTCTATTTGGTAATAAAAAGATTGCATTGTTTCATGGACCGGTTGATAACTCTACAACCGATGTAGGGTATGTAGTTAGTAGTAGACACTTTACAACTGAAATATTTGATGGATATGATTTGGCATTATTAGGAGATATCCATAAAAGACAAGAGATGATATCACCAAGCGGATGTAAGGTGGTATATGCTGGTTCTTTAGTACAACAAAACTTCGGTGAAACCCTTGACAAGCACGGATTCTTAGTTTGGGATTTGGATACAATGACCTACGAAGAAGTTGATATCAAAAATGATTATGGTTATTATACTTTAGATGTTGATGGTGGTATTGTACCGGATGTAACCGATATGCCGTTATACCCTCGATTAAGAGTTAGAGTAAAGAATACGGATACTGCAGATACTAAGAGAATGATGGCTGATATTACGGCAAAGTATGGTGTGGATGATTTTACAATCATTAGAACGGATTCATTCAATACCAAGAAAACCAACGATAGAGAAGCAAGGTTGGAAGTAGATAGTGTGAGTGATGTAAACCATCAAAACTCTTTAATAGGTGAATATGTAGAACGTATGATGCCATTTGTAACGAAGGAGGACTTAGCTGGGATAGAGAAAATCAATCGTGACATTAATAGTAGAGTACAACCATCAGAACTACAAAGAAACATAAGCTGGAAGCCTGTAATGTTTGACTTCTCTAATATGTTCAGTTATGGAGAGAACAATATCATTAAGTTTGATAAGGTAAACGGATTGATGGGATTATTCGCACCAAACGCACAGGGTAAATCATCTCTATTTGATGCAATCTCATTCTGCTTGTTTGATAAGTGTAGTAGAGCGTATAAGGCAGCTGCAATTATGAACAATAGAAAGCAGGACTTCCATTGCCAATTGGATTTCACTATTGATGGGGTAATGTACCACATCCGTAGGGAAGGTAGAACTATTAATAAGGGAAAGAACGTAAAAGTGGATGTGGACTTTTGGAGAGATGGTGATAGTGGAAAGGAATCTCTAAACGGAACGGAGAGAAGGGATACAAACCAACTTATTGAAGGGTATGTAGGAAGGTATGAGGATTTCGTAATGACTGCTTTATCACTACAAGGTAACAACGCTCTATTCATTGATAAATCACAATCTGAAAGGAAAGACCTCCTTGCTCAATTTATGGGATTGGATATGTTTGATAAGTTGTATGAAACGGCAACGAATGACATAAAGGATGTGAACGCTCTTATCAGAAATTTCAAGCGTACCGATTTTACGACAGAATTAGCCCAAAAAGAAAACGACTTGAATGAGAAGAAAGTTGAGTATGGTGAATTGGATTCTGAAAAAACGGAATTAGAAAATCGTAAGAGTGATTTGGAGGAACAAATAGTAGGATTATCTCAACAAATAATTCCAATTCAAGATAATTTAGATATTAACGAATTGAATCGTAAACTAACAAAGATTGAAGGTGAATTAAAAACTTGGGGAGATTCAAAGTTTGATAAAACCATAAAACTTACGGAAACAAAAGAGTTGGTTAGAGAAGCTAAAGAAATGGTTGATTCTAAAGCTACTATAAACGAAATTGGTATAGAAGTTGCATATTCAAATTATCAAAAAGAACAAAAGAAATTAATTGAAGCAGAAAAAGTGTACTCAACAGTAAAATCACAATTAAATTCTGCGGAAGAAAAGATTAACCATTTGGATAAACATGAATATGACCCAAATTGTAAATTTTGTTGTGATAATGAGTTTGTTAAAGATGCAATGCGAGCAAAAGAAGCATTGCCTGAATTACAAAGGTTTGTTCAAAACGCAACTATACAATGTACGGGTATCCAACAAACTTTGGATTCTTGGGAAGGTGTAGAAGAACAATTCAATCAATGGAAAGAGTGGACAGATGAACATAAGAGATTAATTACTATTAGAGAAAGATTGGAAGGTGATATTCGAACTGCAGATTCTAAAATTGAATTATTACAAACTCAAAAAGAAAATGTAAACGCTGATATTCAACGATACAACGATAACGAAGAAACCATTACAAAAAATCAGGCATTAGATATTCAAATCCAAAATGTTCGTAGATTAAAGCAAGGTGTGGAAACTCAAATATCGGATGTAAACAAACTTATGTTGAAATTAATGTCAGATGTGGGTGCAACAAAAACATTCATTGATAATATGAAAGCTAAGATGGAAGAAGTAAAAGAATTGGAAACTAAAAACCAATTATATACATTCTACTTAGATGCAGTTAAAAAAGATGGAGTACCTTATGAACTAATATCCAAAGCACTTCCAGCAATTGAAAACGAAGTGAACAACATATTAGGACAGGTAGTGGATTTCTCAATATCAATGGATACCGATGGAAAGAACATTAACGCTAGAATCGTTTATGAGGACCAGGAATGGGCTTTAGAGATGTGTAGTGGTATGGAGAAGTTCATTAGTGGATTAGCGATTAGAGTGGCTCTAATTAACATATGCAACCTGCCTAGACCTAACTTCTTAGTAATAGATGAAGGGTTTGGTACATTGGATGCCGATAACCTATCTTCATTGTTTATGATGATGCAGTATCTTAAAACTCAATTCGATTTTATTTGGGTAATTTCTCACTTAGAACAAATGAGAGATATTGTGGATGGACTTATTGAAATTAAGAAAGTAGATGGGTTCTCCAAAATTAACTTTTAACAACAGGTAATACATTTTTAGGTGGGGTCTTCTTTGAAGACTCCACTTTTTCTTTTATAAGCGTTTCGATTAATCCGCTTATTTTGTATCCCTTCTCTTTACAAAATTCCTTTAATAGTTGATGAACATCGGCATCAATTTGTATCATTGCGTATTTTTTCATAACATTCTTTAGTTTTCTTTAGAATTCTAATATAATTATAAACATAAAAAATTTATGTAAATATTTATCATAGAACAATACAACTAAATTATGGCAATAATAAAAAAATTCGCAGAAAATCTTACCCAACCACTTACATCGTTTGGTACTTTTTTAGTGGATACTAATCCAACTTCAACGTATTTTAAAATAACTGAATTTAAAGATACATTTACTGGAGGTAAAAATGGTTTTCTAATCGAAGGTTCGGAGCATCTTATGGAATCTACGGAAATAAAGATTCAAATATTAGATGTTAATGGTAATCCAATTTATTATGAGCCAGGTAATGGTGTTCCTGAATATTACGAAGGAACATCTAAGTTAGTTGCTGTTTATGTATATGAGGATACTCCAATAGGTACTGCTAAAATAACTGTATTAGGTGAATTAAAAACCTATTTAGATGAAGGTGGAGCTGTTTTACCAATACCTGATGATTGGAAAAACGTTTATAATGTTAAATGGGAAAAGGAATTTAAAGTAAATAGATTACTTTCAAACGAAGATAAAGTAAGATTTTATAGAAGACCACAAGTAACAATAAATGAAATAGTAAAACCTATTTTTAATAATGTAACAACTACTGTTGTACAAACGGGTTCATTAAGTGGGCAAGCACAAGCACCAAGGCTTGGAGAACCTTTGAGTGATTACAATGCACCAACAACTTATTTATTAGAAATTGAAGACTCAACAAATTGGACTGGTTCGATAGTAGGTAATGCCATTAATGTACCAGCATTAGGATATAGTGCAGTAGTTGATAGCGTAATAAACAATAAACAGGTATTAGTAAGAAATCCATATACCGAAGCATCACCACTTGGTTCAGCATATAGTCCAATTGTTACAAACTTTTTAGATGAAGGATATACGGCATCATTTAATTATGTAGAAGGTGTAAATAATTTAAAAACAGCATTGACTGGTTCATTTGCTAAAATTGTGCTTTCCGATTTAACTACATTTGTTGGGGATGTTTCTAGAGTAAAAATATTTAGAAAATCACAATCAGACTTAGCAGATTATCAGTTTATTCAAGAAATAAGACTTGAATCAAATGAAATACTTAGGGATTTAGAATCACAAGTAAAAAATGAAGAATTTTATGGTATTTTTGATACAAGTAATTTTAAAAATTATTGGATTACTTCATCAAATAACATTACAACTGCATTCAATCAAAATTATTTATACAATTCAGTAAAACTGGATAGTAATAATTCTAACTTCTTCCATACAACAGCTTCGTTAGGTGTTACACAAAATATAGAATATACACTTACATTTAATACACGTATTGGAACTGGGTCTGTAAATCCAAATAATTATATAAGAGCATTTTTAAGTGGTTCAAAGAGTAGTAGTGTTAATGGTTCTCCTAAAGTTGTTCAAGTAGAAAAAAATATTGTAACTGTAACATCTGATAGTTCTTTGTTACAAAAGAACCAAATAACTGCAAATTTTAAAGCAGATGAATCTAGCAACACAAAACTTTATTTTGAGGTTAAAGGTAATGATTGGTATATATCTGATGTTAGTTTAAGAGCTTCACAAGAAACAGCATATTCTCCTGACGAAATTACATTTATTCAAAGTGTTCCAAGAACCCTACCAGAAGAAACATTTGATTATAGATTTGAATTTTACGATATAAATAATAATTACATTCCGGTTTTAGTTGAAGAAAGTAAAACATTTAATGGAGGTAATATACAAAGAATACAAAAAGGATTGGTATTTACGCCACGTTCTTTACAATTTCAATTTGATTCTGGCTCTCAACCAGTTCCACCAACTGTAGTTGGATTTACAGTAACAAAAAATTTATTAACGGGTTCGATAACATATACATCTCAATCTTTTGATTTCGATGGAAATGAATTATCAGGCTCCGATTATACAGCATCCTTTACAGGTCAAAGATATCCTGGTTTACTTAGTGATATTACATCGGATGCACCAACAATGACAGTTGGTAATTTTACGGGTTCAAGAACTGATAAGACTGTACAATTAATTAAAATTACTGGTGAAGTTGAAGGTTTTACGGACACAGTAATATTCAGTAGAGTATTAGATGGGTTTGGTGGTGTAAACTATTTGATTAGACCTTATAGAGGAACTCAAATTAGAAATAGTAGTACGGCCTCATTGGAATTACAAGCGGTTCGTATAGATGGTGTAAATGATATTGAATTAAGTAGTACAACTAAACCTGAAAAGGGATGGCCTGATAAGCAACTACATATTATATCACGTTCTGCTGATGGAGCTGAAAAATTTGTAAACTTAGCATATGCATCTGCAAGTGGTTATATATACGGATTAAGTACGGGTTCATTGGGTAGTGGAGAAATAAATTATAACGCAAGTTTTAATAGAGATTCAATTGATTTTAGAAGAACAATATATTTGATATCTTCACAATCAGCAGCATCAGGTCCAGCATTCCAAACATCTGGTTCAGTTGTAGCATCTATTATATTAGAGGATTTGCAAGATGGATTAGATAGTGGTGTTATCACATATAATGCAGATTCGTTTACAATAAATCCAAGAACAGAAAAAACATTTAGACCTTCATTTGCATTTGCTACTGCATCTTTTGCAAAAAGAGGAACTGCTGCATCTGAAATCGAATCCGTAACAGCATCATTTCAGGTATATCCATCAATGTCAATAAATAAAGATTGGGTTCCTGAATATTGGATGTATTATCATACACAAAGTTTGCATCCAACTATAACTGTTTCAGCAACGGATGAGAATAAAAATATAATACCATCACAAGTAGTAAGTGGTAATGTAAGAAGTGCTTTAAATCAAACTAAAACTTTAACATTAGCATTTACATACACCGAACCTTGGACATCTGCATCGGTTACTATTGATAAAACATTTACAATTGTTCCTGAAGGTAAGCAAGGTGATGAAAGTATTATATTCGAAGTAACTCCAGTGGCTGTAACTTTAGGTGCAAACTCAAGAGGTATTGTTAATGATTATGTACCATCTATAACTGATATTAAATTAAAGCAGGGTTCAAGGTATTTGGCATTTAGTTCTAGTGCTGGTGTTTTAAATAACTTAGATACTCATGGTACTTTCTATATAGCAACATCTTCAATTAGAGAGAATAGAGTTAAAGCAGGTAATGTACATTTTACATCATCGTTTGGAACGCCATATACAGCATCATTAATAGTAAGTGCTTCATCAAATATGACAGATTTGAGTGGAAGTATTGAGTATCCATTAATTATTCATCCATATTACACATCTTCGATTTATACAGCAAGTGTAGTTGTAAACTATACTAAAGTATTAGAAGGACCTCCGCCAATTCAAATATTAATAACACCTCAAAACGCAACATTAACTGCGGATGAGGTTGGATTTGTAACACCTGTGGGATATGCACCAACTAATACAACAATACAAGTAAAAGAAGGGGAAGATTTTTTAAGGTTTACAACTCAATCTTCGGCACCTGGTACTTGGAGAATTAATTCAATTGAAACTAGAGGTGGTTCTATTTGGAATATAAGAACTGGTTCATTATCATCTTCTTCATTAAGTACTGCAACAATAAATTATAATAGATTTGATTATCCGTATGTATCAGCAAGTGCAGTATATACAATTCAAGTTTATCCATTTGCATTAGGAAGTGGACATGAATATACATCATCTATCTATACTCGTACTCAAACATTTACAAAGAATGTATCAGTACCAAATGCTAGAACTGTAGAATTAAAAGCTAATCCATATACAATAAATTATGATAGAGATGGATATAGGGTTTCACCTGAAGGAGATGTTGAATTAAAAGCAACAGCATTCAATACAACTGGCTCTGCATGGTTTAGTTTATTTTTTGTTGATACCGATGGTTCTGAAACATTATACGATGGACCTTATTTTGAAGGAGCTGGTATAACTGAAAAAGTATTCTTTATACCTGGTACCGATGCTGCTGGTCCTGAAGAAAATAAAACTTGGAAAGTAAAGATAACCGATGGTAACCCATATACATCTTCTATTTTAAATCCATATAGAGCAGAAGGACAATTGACAATTGCAGGTATTAAAGCTGGAGCTGATGCATATAAAATAGCAGCAACAAATGAAAATACATCAATTAAAGCAGAATTGTTTGATACTAATTTGTCTGGAACGGCTATTAAATTACCAACATATAAAGGTACAACATCTTTAATAAATGTAACAACAGGAAATTATCCAGCTCCACAAGATACTGATTATGATTATCTACAAAACTTAATTGGTATTTTAGGATATTCATCTGCTTCTATTTTTTATAAATCACCTTGGATTTCATTACCAACTAATAGAGTAACAACAACTCCTGCTGGTATGGCTGATATTAGTGGTTGGGAAAAACCTGCTATAAATAAAAGTGGTGAAATTGTATATAAAATTGATTTTGAAGGTTATTCAAATCAAGTAGCAACTGATTTTATTAGTAGACCTCCAAGTAGACAAACTCAATTTATAACACAATCATTTGCAGTTCAATTCACCGAACCTGCTCCGTATGATGTTAAGATGCAAAATGAAAATTCATCTGTTGTATATAGAGTGTCTGGTGAAGTTGAATTGGGAACTACTTCAAATATAATAAGAGCGTATAGAGGTACTTATGAATTAACAAATAAACCTTCCGGATTTACTGGTGTACAAATAGATGCATATGGTAGTTCATCGTATGAGTATCAATATCAAGTAGAGGTAACATCAAAGCCAAACTATGTACATTTAGATAATGATAACATAATTGTAGGAAGCAAACTAACAGGTTCACCTGCATCAATGCCTGGTATTACTGCATGGGATGATCCTGAAACAAACACAACGGCTGAAATAGTATATGCTATAAATTGTGAAGGTAGACAAACTTTCTTTAAAACACAATCATTATCAGTTCAATTTGAAGGAGCAGTTGGACCTGGTATTGTTATGAGAGGTGAATGGTCACCATTAATTAATTACATAGGTCAAGTTGAAACTACAAACAATCGTAGAGATGCGGTAACTTATTTAGCAACGCCAGATACCGTAAAGTATTATGCAGCAATTAGTGGTTCTGGGCCTAATACAAATGACCAAAATGGTGTACCTGTTGGGTATCATGCACCAACTGTTGATGGTAATAATGATTGGTGGGAATATTTGGGTGACCAAGAATTCTTTGTAGCAGCTAAAATTGCAATATTCGAAGAATCTTATGTTAAAAATACAATCAATGTTGGTACAAAGGATGGTACTGGAGCATTTGCAAATATTGTAATTTCTGGTGGTAGACCTGACCCATATATTGCTATCGGACAAAACGCAACGGTAGGAACTTCGGGTACATCTGGAACATCAGTAAATCCCGGTGGCGCTGTTATTGGATATGAAAGACCTGGTATTTTCTTAGGAATTTATGAGCAGGGTGCTAGTGGTACAACTGGAAGATTCTCAATTGTAAATACAGGTGGTGATAGATATCTTAAGTGGGATGGTTCGGCATTAGAAATTGCCGGTAATATACGAATTAAAAACGTAGCAACTGCTAGAGATGGTGGTAAGATTGGTGCATTTGATAATGGAGATGACCACGATGATGGAACTGTTGGTGGTTGGGAATTGGCAGGTGATGCAATATATAGTGGTACAAAAAATACCTCCGGCTTTAATGCTGGTTCTGGTATTACATTAGCTGCAGCTGGTTCTATACACTCTAAAAATTTCTACATAGATACATCTGGTAATGCATTCTTCAAAGGAGATATAAGTGGTGCGAATGGTTCATTTGCTGGAGATATATCTGCCGCAACTGGTACATTTAGTGGTACTGTTCAAGTTGGTTCTGCTCCCAACACAATTACTTTGGGGGGTGGTGCATTAACTGGACCTGGCTTTACTTTAAATTCATCTGGAGTAACTGTGGCTGGTACAATCAATGCAACCGGTGGTTCTATTGGAAGTTGGACTGTTGAAAATAATATTCTTAGAGATGGTAGTAGTAGAATTTTCTTAGACCCATCACTTCCTGGTATAGCAATTAGAGAAGGTGGTACAACTCGTCTTAAAGTAAACTTTGGTGAATTGACAGATTTAAGTGGAACGGGTATAAACCTTACAGCTGATGCTGTAAATGCATATTTATCGCCTGGAAGCTCATTTGATGAAACATGGGAAAGTTCAGGTCAATCAATCTCAGGTCTAGTAGCAGGTACATATACAGACCCTTCTGTTGCTTGGCCAACTGTATCATCAGTTATACAAGCGTTTAATGCCGGTGGTTATGCAAATATTTATTGGGGTTATAGAATTTACGATTCTACTGCTACAACTATAATACAAGAAGTTGTTATTTCATCCGATTATTGGAATGGTGGTTTTGATGAATCTTATGCAAATTTTTATGGGTACACTGGTACATTCCAATTCAGTTCACCAAATGCAACAGCTACTGATTATATTTTTAAAACTTTTGTAAGAGCTCAAGGAAATCAATATTCTCTTGGTGGGTTTGGATATAGTTTCGCTGTAAATGCATATGTACCAACACCGGCAATAGAAGCTGTAACTAACGTAAACGTTGTTGAATTAACAAATAAAGGTATTCAAATTGCAACATCACAAAATAGATTTATTAGATTAAGACGAGAAGACTCTGCAAGTGTACCAATATTAAATGGTAAAGGATTTATTAGTTTAGTGGGAGATACTACAAATAGTATTATACAATTATCCGGAACGGCTGGAGGTAAAGCTATTGATATAGCAAGTGGTACTGGCGTAATTGATATGAACGCAAACAATATAACCGATGTTGGTAATTTATCTTGGAATACTGCAGATGTAAACTTCATAGGAAACTTAACAACACATAATGTTGGGGGTCAACTAAGACCTACTGTACAAATGGTAAATATTCCTGGCTCTGGTGATTTGGGTGGTACTATTAGAGATATGGAGTTTTCTTTATCACAATGGAAGCTTGGAAGAAATACATCAGCAAGAAGATATAAAGAAGAAATAAAGGATTGGGAACATCCATCTTTATTGGATGCTGTTAATGATACTCCTATACGAAGTTTCTATTGGAAAGTAGATGCTGAAAAAGAACATAGACCTCAACAAATTGGAGTTATTGCTGAAGAATTGGAAGCAGCTGGACTTGAAGAATTTGTGGATTACGATTGGTTTCAAGACCCAGATAATCCAGAAGGACCTCAAAAGTGGATGACATCTGGTATTGCAAAAGGTGAATTAGTATTTGTATTATGGAAAGCTGTACAGGAATTAACACAAAAAGTAAAAGATTTAGAAAATAAATTGAATTCTTAACAAAAACATATATATTTATATACAAACAATAAATAATAAAATAATGGAATTACAAACCGAAAAATTAGAAGAAAGTCTTCTATCTAAAATAAAAGAACTTAATAATCGTAAAAACGAATTGACTGTAAATGCTGGGCAATTACATTTAGATATAGCTGAACTAAAAAAAGTTATAGCAGTTGTTGAATCCGAATATTCTACGGCAAATAAAGAATTAAATTCAATATTAACTGATTTAAACCAAAAATATCCAAACGGAGAAATTGATTTAGTTGAAGGTACAGTGATTTACCAAAAATAAATTTGGTAATCCAAAAATAAATTCGTATATTTGTTACAATATGGCAAAGAAAAAGTTACTTTATGTCTGCCCACATCTTTCTACGGGTGGACAACCGCAATACACATACAAACAGGTAAAACACTTTATTGATGAATTTGATATCGAAGTTGTTGAGATAAACAATAGTGGTGGAGATGCCTATGTAGTTCAAAAAAATAGAATTAAATCATTAGTACATGTTCACACTTTGGGTGATAACAAGAATGCAATATTTGATGTTATTAGAACATTTCAACCTGATATAATTCATTTTCAAGAAATACCCGAATATGATTTGCCAATTGATATTGTTGAAAAACTATTTTCAAAAGATAGAAAATATTTTATTATATGTTCAACCCATGGTTCATTAACAAACCCATCTGAAATAATATACCACCCAGATAGATATATTTTAGTATCCGAATGGAGTAGACAGAGGTTTGAAGGATTGGGTATTGAAACGGATGTATGGGAATATCCAATTGAAGATTATGTCTTTGATAAAGAAGCTGCACAAAAAGAATTAGGATTAGACCCAACATGGAAACATGTCTTAAATGTAGGATTATTTTCATCTGGTAAAAATCAAGGTGAAATATTTGCAATAGCAAGACAATTGGAAAAATATAAAATCAAATTTCACTTTGTTGGTAATCAAGCTATGAACTTTGAAAATTATTGGAAACCATTAATGGAGTTTAAGCCTGATAATTGTATTATATGGGGTGAACGAAATGATGTAGATACATTCTACGCAGCATGTGATATGTTTTATTTTAGTTCTAAGTTAGAACTAAATCCACTTTCAGTTAAAGAAGCATTAAGTTATAAACTACCTTCTATATTTAGAAAGCTACATACATATTTGGATACATACGATAATAATCCATTGGTAACTTATATTGATGATGATTTAAAATTAACTAAGAAAATTATTTTAGAAAAATTACAACCTGAATTTAATGAAATACCAGGTTGGTTTGCATATTCTGAATTATATAATAACGTAGTTGATTCAGCTAATGGAGGTGAAACATTTGTAGAAGTTGGTGCATGGTTTGGTAAATCAACAAATCATTTGGCAACTAAAATTAAAGAATCTGGTAAAGATATTAAATTTACATCGGTAGATACTTGGAAAGGTACGGATGATGAACAATTACATCAAAATATAGTTAATACATTTAGTGGAGATATATTTTATGAGTTCGTTGATAATACAATTCTTTCGGATAACTATGGTAGATTTAGTACAATAAAAGATACATCTAAAAACGCAGCTAATAATTTTTCAAATAATAGTATTGATTTTATTATGATTGATGCTGGTCATTCTTATGAAGCATTGATGGAAGATTTAAATGTTTGGTATAATAAAGTAAAACCTGGAGGTATAATTAGTGGGGATGATTATGGTGTATTTGATGGAGTTACTAGAGCAGCAAATGAATATTTTTATGGACAGTTTCAGCAAGGATTTCGTTCATTTGTAAGAAGGAAACCTCGTATTCAAGTTAAGCACATGCTGACTAGACCTGATGATATGAGAGAAAGAGTTTCTATACAATCTTTACAACAATTGTCAAAGTATGGAATAGATTATCAACCAATTATAAATGAAGTTTATGAAGGTATCCCACCGGCTGAAAATTGTAGAAGACCTGAACATATAAGTAAAGATAATAAGCCGGGTGAATTGTATCCTGGTGCTGGTTTGGGTTGGATGACCGGTAGACATTATGGTTGTTACTTAGCTCATAGAAATGCATTAGAAACAATTGATGAGGATAATTACGATTATACTTTAATATTTGAAGCAGATGCATTCATCTATACGGGTTTAGAAGAATTTGTTGATATAGTACATAAAGCATGTTTTATTTCAGAAAGAGATGATGTTTATTTTATTTCTTTAGCAAATAATCCATCAAGAGAAAAAATAAAAATAGATGAATTATTTACACAAACCGCACATAATCAAGACCTTGCACATTGTTATTTAATTCCAAACAGAACTAAAAGTTGGTGGATGGATAGACTAGAGGATTGTGGATGGGATGTTGGTGACCTTTGGTTTAATCATGTATTTTACCACCATCCAATGAAACGATATACAACAAATAAAATGTATAGTAAACAGGCTGAAGGATATTCACTATTGGATTTAACAATTAAAACTTGGAGTTAATGATATACGATAATTTGATTAAAAATATAAATAACAAAGCAAACATTGATAACAAAGTTCATTTCCATTTTGTAAGAGGTGCTTTTGTTGAAATACAAGGAAATAAACAAGCTGAATATGTTGTCAAATTTATAAACAATAAAAATGGCAGAGTTTTATACAACACCACTATATGTAATAATATGTGGACTAGATGTAGTTTAGAATATTTTATCGAATGGAAGATTGAAATATACGAAAACGGAAAACTTTGGTTTGAGCATTTATATAATGCGGAGAATAAAAGAGTTTATGTTGCTCTTGATTCTAAAGCATTGGGTGATAGTTTAGCATGGATACCTTATGTTGAGGAATTTGGAAAAGTTCATAATTGTAAAATGGTTGTTTCTACTTTTATGAATTCTATGTTTGAAGATAGATATCCAAATATAGAATTTGTAACTCCTGGTACGAATGTACAAAATCTATACGCAATGTATGCAATAGGTTTATTTTATAATGAAGATAATACAATTAATATTTATAAAAATCCAATAGACCCAAAAACTCAAACAATGCAAAAAATGTGTTCGGATATTTTAGGATTGGAGTACAAAGAAATAAAACCTAAACTAAAAGAAAGAACACCATTTATAGACCCAAATTATAAACAAGTATGTATTGGAATACATGGTACTGCTCAATCTAAATTTTGGAATAATCCAAATGGTTGGCAAGATGTTGTTGATTGGTTAAATAATAAAGGATACACAGTAAAGTTATTATCCAAAGAAGGTGATAACTATATGGGTAACAAATTACCAGAAGGTATTGTAAAACATCCAAATGGTCCATTGGAATTAGTTATGGATGAAATGTTAAAATCAAAGGCATTTATTGGTATTGGTAGTGGATTGAGTTGGTTAAGCTGGGGATTGAATATACCAACGGTTCTTATTAGTGGGTTCTCATATGATTGGGCTGAAATGCAGGACTGTGTAAGAATTGCCTCACCAAAGGGTAAATGCGAAGGGTGCTTTAATAGAGTTAGATTGGATCCTGGTGATTGGAATTGGTGTCCTGACCATAAAGGAACTGATAGACAATTTGAATGTACAAAAAGTATTACATCTGAAATGGTAATCAAAGAATTGGAAAAGTTTTTGTAATGAAAAAAATTTGGATAAATGGCTGTTTTGATGTTCTACATTATGGACATTTCAAATTAATAGATTACGCAAAATCTTTAGGGGATTTGATGATAGGAATTGATTCGGATGAGAGAATTCGTGAAATGAAAGGAGAAGGAAGACCGTTCCACACAGAAGGTCAGAGGATATTTAATTTAATGCAAATACAAGGAGTAGATAAAATTGTAGTATTTGATAGTGATGAATCTTTGAGAAAACATTTAGAAACTTACAAGCCTGATATATTTGTAATTGGTGATGATTATATGTATAAACCTATTATTGGAGGTAACCATGCAAAAGAAATAAAATTCTTTAATAGAATAGATGGATTTAGTACTACAAAAATTTTAGATGATGAGTAAAGTATTGGTTATAGGAGAGAGCTGTACTGATATTTTTGTATATGGTACATCAACGAGAAAATCCCCAGAGGGAAATGGGCCTGTTTTTATTCCAATTAGTGAAAGCTATGGATTGGGTATGGCATCGAATGTTGTAAGTAATTTAAAAGCAATGGGAGTTGAAACGGATATATTTTCTGATAATGGTAGTATTGTAAAGACTCGTTATGTTAATAAAGATACAAACGAATTATATTTGAGAGTAGATGAAAATGATTCTGTTAATAGAATTGACATATCTAAATTATCTGATATATCTCAATATGATGCAATTATAATTTCGGATTATTGTAAAGGATTTTTAACCGAAGAAGATATATCTAAAATAGCATCGCTTCATCCTTTTGTTATATTAGATACTAAAAAGAAATTAGGAAATTGGTGTGAGAATCTAAAATTTATCAAAATAAATCGTTTGGAATGGAAAACCAATAAAGATGTAATACGGGATAACGAATGGTTGTTTGATAAAATTATATGTACTTTAGATAAAACTGGAACAACTTATAAACATGTCACATATCCGGTTGTTCCAATAGAAAATGCAGATGTTAGTGGTGCTGGAGATACTTTTGTTGCCGGATTTGTAGCTCGATATTTGGATTCGGAAGATATTGGAGTATCGATTGACTGGGCTAATTATTGTGCCGGTGAAGTTGTAAAGAAAAAAGGAGTTTCCGTATTTGGAAAATAAAAAAGAATATACTTATATATACAAAACAATAAAAACTTAAATACTATGGCAGGTTTAGATAATGTACCTACACAACAACAAATTACGATAGAAACTGCTAAACTTGATGCAGAAACTTTAAAATCTATCACCGATATTAATCAGAAAATTCAAAATTTAGTTTTAGAATTCGGTCAAATTCACATTCGTAAAAAAGAAATCAACGAAGAATTGGTTAGAATGGATGATTTCTTAGAAAAAGGAGAAGATGAATTTAAAATGTTAAATGCTGAACTTAAAGAAGTAATTGATGCATTAGATGAAAAATATCCACAAGGTAGAATTGATTTGCAAAATGAAGTAATTCAGTACCAACCGGGTGCACCAACAAGAAAACAATTAGCACAACAGCAAATGCAAAAAATGCCTGATGGTTCTACCAATGGTATGAAAGTTGTAAAAGAATAATCCTAATATTTATATAGTAAGAAAACTATATGATGGGATTAGCAAAATTTTTAGTTGAAGCAATATTGGGAGAAGCGGCTGAGATGGACAAAGTAGTTGTTGTCTATTCTGGCCGCTTTCAACCATTTCATAAGGGCCATTACGCAACTTATGAACATTTGGTTAAGAAGTTCGGAAAAGATAATGTTTATATAGGAACTTCCGATGTAACCGATAATAAAAAATCTCCATTCGGGTTTAAGGAAAAGAAAGCAATAATGATGAAGATGTTTGGAATCTCATCAAATAAAATTGTTCAAATTAAAAACCCATACGCACCACAAGAAATACTTAATAAATTTGATTCAGATACAACTGGTTTTATAACTGTTGTAGGTGAAAAAGATTCATCACGACTAAGTGGTAAATATTTTACTCCATATAAAGGTAAAGTAGAAGAACCTTATTTAGAAAAAGGTTATGTGTATGCTGCGCCCGCACAACCAAATGCAATTAGTGGTACTGATGTTCGTTATTGGTTGAGTGCTGGTAATGAAGAAGAAAGAAAAAAGAATTTTACAAAAGCATATCCAAAGTTTGATGAACAAATATTCAAAATGATTACTCTTAAGTTGAAAAAACTTAAAGAATGTATTAATGAAGAAATCAAACTAAATGTAAAAGTTGGAGATACTCTATTGATGGGCAAATTCAAAAACAAAAAAGTAGTTGTTAAATCAATAGGTGAAGATGAGTGGGGAATGCCTACAATCAATGGTAAGAAAGCTGTAACATTCAGAATTCCTAAAAAAGAGGAATTGAAAGAAGCTGCTAATAATGCTGGTATGACTGCTGGCGAAGAACCTGATATGTCATTTGTAGGGGATGGGCAGAAACGAGTATTGAATACCGCTAAGCCCGAGAATTGGTATAAGCAAGGTGGTTATACTCAATTGGATGTACCAAAAGCAGATGCTATGAGAGGTAGAGGAAAATCAAAAGATACCGAAACCCAACATAGAAAAGCAATATATAAAATCAAAAATGTAGTACAAAGTACATTGAACCCAGCTGATGACCCACATAAAGTAGAAGATTGGCAAGAAACTGATAGAAATAAACCATTAGAAAAACCTAAGAGATTTTGGGAACTTCCTAAAAATCAAAAACCACAAATAATTTCAAAAGAAGATATAAATGAAATTATAGATGAGGTGGAAGCTCAAATGTTAGATGAGATGGGTTTAGGTGGGGGAGCTGGTGTAGGATTGTCTTTACCTGGTGGATATATTAATGGAGCACCAAATCCAAAAGATGCTAAGAAATTAAAATCTAAATTAGATGGGGATGGTAGTGAAGAATATACTAAAGTAAAAGAAGCAACTACTGTAAAAAATCACAAACCTGTTGATATTGATGGCGCCGATGATGATTTTAACAAACATCATAAAGGTGGAATGTACACACCTGATTGGGGGTATGAAGCAGAGTTGGATACAATTGATTTTGATGATGATAGAGAAAGTGAACCTGGTCATCAAGCTGATACAAAAGATACCCAAAACAAAGGATACGAACCTGTAAAAGAAGGATTAAAAGATTTAGAGAAAGAACTTGTATCATTATATAATAAGGCTTTCAAAATGATGCCAAAATCACCTGCTCAAATGAAAGTTAGAGCAGAAATAGATAAAATTAAAAAACAAATTGATAAGTTAAAAAGTGAAAATACAATCGTAGAATATACTGGTAATGGTGCTTTTTACAATGATGGTAATACAACAACTGGGTATGCTTGGAACGCTGATTGGGATGATTATGATAACCAAAAATACTATTTAGATAAATTAGAAGGTTGGAAATTTTTTGATGAAATTCCAAGTGAAAGAGAAAAGAAAACAGCAATAGACCAGACATTACCAATAGATGCGCATAATGATGTAGTTGATAAATACAATCGTATTATAAAGTATGGATTTAAAAAACCGGCTGATTTAAACGAAGCAACCTCATCTGAAATCCTAAAAGATTTGGATAAGGTAAAATCTGATTTACTTAAAAAAGCAGAGGTATTAATTGCAAAGAAGAAAAAACTTTATTCTAATGTTGATATAGAATCTCCAATGAGTGCGGATGAAAAGAAGTTAGACAAAGATATCGCAGATATATTTTCTCAAATTAACCAATTGGTTCTTCAGAAAAGAAAAATAAAAGAATCAATAAACGAAGCATTAACTAATAACGAAAAGAGAATTAAAGACGGAAACCCTGCTAATGTATATTACGCATTCTATAAAGGAAAATTCGAAGCAGTTTATTGGGCAATGAATCCTAATGATTTGTTTAACATATTTTGGGATGAATTTAAAGTAAGAAGACCGGCAGGTTCTCAATTCAAATTAAATCCAGAATTTATAATTGTTCCTAAAAAAGAATACGATAGAAACCCAAATCGATATAGTAAATTAAAACCATATGTGGATAAGTTTTGGAATAAATTACAAAACGAATCTATAAACGAATCATTGTTATTAGAAGGTGGGGCCTATGGACATATGAACCATCCGTTTGATATTGAAATGAATCTTACATTTGGTGACCTTAAAACAATTGTAACTAAAGCACTTAATGGTGATTTGGAATTGACTAGAGAGAAGACTGATGGACAAGCATTGGCGGTTAGTTGGGTAAATGGTAGATTAGTTGCAGCTCGTAACAAATCGCATCTAAAGAGCAAAGGAGCTGGTGCTATGACAATAGGACAGGTAGCAGATAAGTTTGCTGGTAGAGGTGGATTAACCGATGCTTACAACTTTGCTATGCAGGATTTATCTAAAGCAATAGCAGCTTTATCCGAACCACAAAGAAAAAAGATTTTTAAGGATGGTGCATGTTTTATGAATTTGGAAGTAATATACCCAACATCGGTAAACGTAATCCCTTACAATCAACCTCTGTTAGTATTTCATGGTACATTTGAATATGATGATGCTGGTACTATTGTGGGTGAGAACCAACAAGCGGCATCTATATTGGGTGGTATGATTAAGCAAGTAAACGCACATGTTCAATCTAAGTACACAATACAAGGACCACCAATGACTAAGTTACCTAAATCAGAACAACTAGCCAAATTACAAGGAAAATATTTAGGAATGATTTCTAAATTACAATCAGAATTTGGATTATCTGATAATGATGGTGTAGCAGATTATCATCAAGCTTGGTGGACTAAATTCGTAGAAAAGGGCGGAAAGAAATTAGATGCACAAGAAAAAATAGGATTGGTAAAGAGATGGGCATTCGGTGATAAATCATTCAGAATAGCAACAATACAAGACCCTAAATTAAGAGCTTGGGCTGAACAAACTGATAAACAAGACCAACAAAAGATATCAAAACAAAACCTAATGAGATTTGAGGAGATATTCTTAGGAGTTGGTGCAGATGTATTATCGTTTATGGAATCAGTACTTACTGCAAACCCTGATTCTGCCAAAAGACAAATGGTAGCTCGTTTACAATCAACAATAGCTCAAGTAAAAGCAAGTGGTGACCCTAAGAAAGTTGAAAAACTGAAATTAGAATTAGAAAGACTTAATGCACTTGGGGGATTTGACAAGATTGTACCAAACGAAGGTATTGTATTTGTATATAATGGTAACACTTACAAACTAACAGGAGCATTTGCACCATTAAATCAAATTTTAGGTATTTTCTTCGATAGTTAATCGTTTTCTTAATTTTGATATACTTATATATACAAATATATTGTATATAATATGGCAAAGGAATTTAATAAAAAGTTTATGCATCCAACTCGTAGAAAGTTGGTAGATATGGTATTGACCGGTGGTGAATATCAAAAAGAAGCATTTGTATCATTTGCTGGGGCGGATAAAGAAGTAATAAAACGTAAAGTTGGTGAAAGATGGACTGATGAAAATGGTAAGTCTTGGGAACAGCATGCTGGTGGTAAGATAGAAGTTTCGGAATTGGGTGATATTATGGCCGAAACAAGAGCATATTTATCTAAATTAAACAGCTGTAAAGCAGAAGATTGCCAAACAATAAAATTAGGAAGGGTTGATAAAAAATTAATATCTAAAACTGGTTATTGTATAACTTGTTTAGCCAAAAAAGAAACTAAGATTAAATTAGATGGTTTATGGCAAGCATATGAAGATTATAAAATATATAACAATATGATTTCATATGGTAAAGATATAGTTTCTCAATTTCAACAAGCATACAATGATGCAAAGCAAGAATATGAAGTTGTAAACGAAGATGGTACACTTGAAAAATGGAGTATGGAAAGGGATGTGAATGAATTAAAAGCAGAAATTCTAACCGATATAACTCGTTTTGAAGAAGAAATCCAACAAGCAATCAAACTAAGGAATGAGGCTTGGAATAAGTTAAAAGATAAAGGGTATGATTTAGTAAAACCTCCTGTTGATTAATATGAGTACTGGAATTACACAAAAGAAATCCCTAAAGGAGATTATTGCAGAAGAATACAAAAAGTGTGCGGTAGACCCAATTCACTTTATGAAAAAATATTGTATGATTCAACATCCGGTGAGAGGTAAGATACCTTTTCACCTTTTTCCATTTCAAGAGAGTACTCTAACTCAATTTGCAGGAAATCGTTTTAATATAGTACTTAAATCCCGTCAAACTGGTATATCAACACTTTCAGCTGGATATGCACTTTGGAGAATGTTATTTAATACGGATTTTAACGTATTGGTTATTGCAACAAAGCAAGATGTGGCAAAGAACTTAGTAACTAAGGTGAGGGTAATGCATGAATTACTTCCTTCTTGGTTAAAAGGTGGTTCTTTGGAAGATAATAAACTTTCACTTAAATTACAAAATGGTTCTCAAATTAAGGCTATTGCATCATCTCCTGATGCTGGACGTTCTGAAGCCTTATCACTTCTAATATTTGATGAGGCCGCCTTCATTGGTGATATTGATGAAATTTGGACATCTGCACAATCTACCTTATCAACTGGTGGTAGTTGTATTGCATTATCTACTCCAAATGGTGTGGGTAACTGGTTTCATAAAACGTGGTTATCTGCCGAAGAAGGTTCTAATCCATTCAATACAATCAGATTACATTGGACAGTACACCCTGAAAGAGGTGAAGCTTGGAGAGAAGAACAAGAAAAACTATTAGGAGCAAAGAAAGCTGCACAAGAATGTGATTGTGACTTCGTTTCTTCTGGTGATACTGTTATTGACCCAGAACTATTAATGTTCTATAAAGAATCGTATTGTCAAGACCCATTAGAGAAGACTGGATTTGATGGTAATCTTTGGAGATGGGAATATCCATCGCCTGGTGGCTCTTATATGGTAATTGCCGATGTGGCTAGAGGAGATGGTTCGGATTATTCCGCTGCTCATGTTATGGAAATCAATAGTTGTACTCAAGTAGCTGAATACAAAGGAAAGGTGGATACCAAAGATTTTGGAAACTTCTTAGTTGAACTATCTACCCAATATAATGATGCATTGCTTGTAATAGAGAATGCAAACATTGGTTGGGCAGCTATTCAACAAGTAATAGATAGGGGATATAAAAACTTATTCTATATGAGTAAGGATTTAAAATATGTTGATATCGAACATCAAATGAGAAACAAATATCGTGCAGATGAAAGACAAATGGTTGCTGGATTCTCAACAACATCTAAGACTAGACCACTAATTGTATCTAAATTAGATGAATACTTTAGAGAAAAAGCAGTTACAGTCCGTTCTAATCGTTTGATAGATGAATTGTTTACATTTATATTTATGAATGGTAGAGCTGAAGCTATGAAGGGTTATAACGATGACTTAGTGATGGCATTTTGTATTGGATTGTGGGTTAGAGATACTGCACTTCGCTTAAAACAAGAGGGTATAGACCTAACTAAAAGAGCAATGAGTGGTATATCATCAAACATGCAACACTCTGGGGTATATGGTGGTAGTAATATGGATGAGAATCCTTGGAAGATGCGAGTTGGTGATGGATTTGAAGATTTATCTCAATGGTTATAAAAATAGTAGTGTTTTGATAAATTACGATATTTATGGTATATGTCAAAATATAAATTAAAGCCAAATGATTAAATTAAAAAATATCCTAAAAGAAGATGAGTACATTGACCAAGCGTACTCAATGGGAGATACACCACAAGACAATCCAATTGATGATTATGATGAATTGGATGTAGAGCAGGAAGATATGGATGATTTTATCAACTATCTTAAAATGTATTCAAATGAACTAAATGAGGCTAATTGTCCTTGTGTTTTTGAAGCAGAATACCAAGGTAGAGAAGTAAAATTGGGTAAACCAACGCAAGGAGATGTTAAAAAGTTTAAAGTTTATGTTAAGAACCCAAAAACAGGAAAGGTAATTAAAGTAAACTTTGGTGAAAAAGGAGCTAAAATAAAAAAATCAAATCCTGAAAGAAGAAAATCATTCAGAGCAAGACACAATTGTGAAAATCCTGGTCCAAGAACAAAAGCAAGATATTGGTCTTGTAGAAAATGGTAAATAAATTATGGCAGAAGAACAACAATTAGATGACAGAAGTTTCTTTGGTAGACTTAAAAAACTATTCTCAACCAATGCAATTGTAACGGTTGATAAGGATGGAAAAAGAAAAGTTGTAGATACCGAAGACCGTCAGCATAATACTAACTTTGTAAATCTTAGAGATAGATATACTAAATTACAAAGGTCTTACTATGAAACAAGTCAGGGTGCACAATCAATGGCATATCATCAAGTTCGTAGAGAACTTTTTAGAGATTATGATGCTATGGATATGGACCCAATTATATCATCTGCATTAGACATATATGCTGATGAGAGTACAACTAAGAACGAATATGGTGATGTACTTCAAATTAAATCAACAAACGAAAATGTAAGAGAGTTGCTTCATAATTTATTCTATGATATAATGAACATAGAATTTAATTTATGGCCTTGGGTTAGAAACCTTGTAAAATATGGTGATGCTTTTTTAGCATTAGAAATTGCAGAAAATAAAGGTGTTATAAATGTAATGCCACACTCAACTTATAATGTAGAAAGATTGGAGGGTACTGACCCAAATAATCAAAACTATGTAAAATATAAAGTAGAGTTAGACCAATATGGTAAGAAAGAATATGAGCAATATGAAATGGCTCACTTCCGTATGTTATCAGATACCAATTTCCTACCTTATGGTAAATCAATGGTAGAGGGTGCTAGAAGAATTTGGAAACAATTATCTCTTATGGAAGATGCGATGTTAATCCATCGTATTATGAGAGCGCCTGAAAAAAGAATATTCAAAATAGATATAGGTAACATTCCACCGACCGAAGTAGATAACTATATGCAAAAGATTATCAACAAAATGAAGAAAACTCCATTTGTTGATAAAAATACAGGTGATTATAACTTAAAATATAATATCCAAAATCTTACTGAAGATTTCTTCTTACCTGTACGTGGTAGTGATAGTGGTACAAATATCGAAAACCTACAAGGTTTAGAATATGCGGCAATCGAAGATATTGAGTATTTAAGAAATAAATTATTTGCATCTTTAAGAGTACCAAAAGCATATCTTTCTTATGATGAAAACGTTAATGGTAAAGCTACATTAGCTGCAGAAGATGTTCGTTTTGCAAGAACTATTGAAAGAATTCAAAGAACAGTTGTTAGTGAATTAACTAAAATAGCAATTGTACACTTAGCGGCTCAAGGTATTGAGGATTCGGAAATGACAAATTTTGAATTAACTCTTACTAACGCTTCTACAATTTATGAGCAAGAAAAGGTTAATTTATGGTCTGAAAAAATAAGATTAGCAACAGATGCAAAATCGCTTAATATGTTATCATCTGATTGGGCATATCATAATATCTTTGGATTATCACAGGATGAAGTGGATATCGAAAGAGCAAAAGTAATATTAGACCTAAAAGACCGTTTCAGACACAACTCAATTGAACAGCAAGGACAAGACCCAGCTAATCCACCACAACAACAAAATGTGGAAGAAGAAATCAGTAAATTAAAAACTGAAATTGAATTAAATAGGGGAGTTGGAAGGCCAAGAGAGGGTAATACTTATGGTAAAGATAAACATCCGTATGGTAGAGACCCATTGGGAGATAAGGAAAATCATAAGGAAAGAAAGAGAGATGATAGACATGTAAACACAAACGCTAAGAAATTAGCAAGAGAATATATAAACGGAATTTCATCAAAAAAGAAGA
>JACCDU010168076.1_pt1 | contig 29313 bp, 32 predicted proteins | sample 7446081 | NCBI WGS metagenome assembly JACCDU01 (sample SAMN15323447, study PRJNA562643) | freshwater metagenome | isolation source: river surface water | place: USA:Blue River Watershed | collected 2017-08-17
AAAATCAGGTTCATCAACCATAACTTCTGATACGTCGGCTGCTTTTTCTAGAGTTTCGGCAGAAGCGTCTGCTACTGCATCTGCAGGAGCTTCTTCAACAGCTGGTGCTTCCTCTGCGGGAGCAACTACTGCTGTGTCTTCTACGGCTGCTTCTGGTGCTACTGCATCTTCTGCAACTACGTTTTCTGTATTCTCTGACACTTCTTTACCTCCTTCTATGTCTGCCTGTTTTGCAATTTGTGTTTCAGGCATCGACAATCTTGACTTTTTATGTAAATCAAGAATCTTATCTATTTCTTTTGATTTGTTAACATCGTTTGATTCTACCCAACCGATTAGTGTTGCAGGCTTCCCTGTAACTGGTGAATCATATGATGATTCTGTTGATACAAATACTGAATCAGTATCAGCACAATAAAAAATATTTTCTGCTACAACTTCTGTTGCCATTCCTTTAAATACTAGCTGACCGTTCATTTTCTGAACAGACAAGATGTTGCATAGCTCATTTGCTGGAGAATCAACTACTGACAACTCCATCAATGCATATTCTTTAATAAATCTAACTGGCTTACCAGTAGACTTGTTAACTTCATTTTCTGAATCCGTAATCTTTCCGCCGATTGAGAATCCTGCTAGAGTTCCATCAAGAATCTTTTCCCAAGTATCCTGTGCACCCTTTGAGATGTATGCATCAACATACACTCCATTATAAAATTCTTTTGTCTTTGGATCATAAAATGTTTCTGGTTTAAATGAAACCATTTTGCCAACTGCATTTGATCCATGCATCTCACGAATATTTCCACGGAAGTTTTCAAATGCCTTAAGGCTTGCTTCTGCGGTAACAACATCACCAGTCTGATCAAGATTGTCTAAAGTTGCAAATCCTGAGACTGTTCTTTTTTCACGGTTAACCTTGGTAAATGGCACGGACAACGTAATGTTGTCGCCATGCGAAGACCAAAGAGATTTCTCAATATTCATATGCTTAATTTTATAACGTTATCGTATATAAGGCAAATAATGGTTGAGTAGGGTTAGTCGACTTGCCTTCCATCGCCTTGAGCATTTCGACCCTCTCCAGAAATATCGGGTGAATTTGCAGACCTTTCAGAATCTCTATTTCTGGTTTGTCCTGCCTGTGCTCTGACTTCTGCCTGCTGTTGTGGCTTTAATTGAACGACTTTATCTCCACCATCTAAAGGTACCATTCCCATTCTAATTCTAACTTCATTAGGGGTAATTACCTGCATTCTTAAATATCTTTCATCGATCTTTGACTGAGTATCTTCATCGGTCAAAGTGAGCTCATTAAATTTAAGAAGTAGGGCATCTGTCATTTCTTCAACAATTTTATTTAATTTCTTTTCTAAATTCATTTGAGCTGGGCGACAGACCTGCTCTCTAAATGTTTTATCAGCATCTCTTGCTACTGCTAAATTAACTCCTTCAGGGGTTCCAATTTTATTAATTGGGACACGGTGAGATAATAGGATTTCGTCTCTATTTGATTTACGATATACGTTAAATGATGACTCTTGAGTTCCCGCCTCAATTGGCTCCATCTTAAATTCAACCTTGGAGTCTGGTGAATCTGGTGGAAGTGGGATATAAAGAGATCTATGATTTTTACCTCTTAGGCCAACCTGGAAAAATTCAAGCAGCTTGCGCTCTGATTCGGTTGATAGCTTAGCTCCCTTAACCGTAATAATATATCTTGGGACAGCCTTATTTTCAAAGTAGTCTAGGTTGTACTTTCCAGCAAACTCGTTACCCGCCATAGCATTTGATGATGCCACGATATCTGGGATTCCATAATAGTTATTTGTTGGAGTATACTTCTTCAAATGAATAATTTCATTTGGTCTATCTAGTCCGCCTGCAATTGGGTTCTCAGTTTCCTGATCTCCAAAGTTACGGAAGAATACTGCCTTGCCATATAGCAATTGAATAAAGCCATCACGCAGGCGACGCACACGCATGGTCTTTGCTGGAATATGTCCAATATATCCTATCTTGCCAGCAGAGGTTCTGCCAATTTCAATATATCCATTTCCTGTTGCTTCAACGTCGGTGTAGGCCTTGATTAGTGTTTCTGTAAATGTTTCTTCTTCATTACATTCTTCTAGCCAATCATATAAATCTTGGCGAAGTCTATTTAACTTTCTTCGTGCTCTTTCCAAAGACTTCTCATCTGTAATGTTATCAAATGCTTCTTTGGTTTTTCTAGTCTCAACAAAGTCATGTCCTAGCCCTACGATGTTAGAAACCTTAGCATTAATAGCCGAATAGTTGTATGGTGAAATTTCGTAAATTGTTGATAGATAATCTAAATTATATGGGGGTTCAATAAGGTCAAACATTGCGTAGCCAGTAATTGCTTGTGCAAGTAGGTTCTGCTGTGTGGCAGTTCCATCAATACCCTGGAATCTTTTTTGAAGATCACGATTCATCTTGCGACGGAATGATGCTCCTAAGCCAGCTACTTTTGTTAATTCTTCGCCTTCAATTTTAAATGGATCGTTGCTGGTAGATTGTGTTGGAGTATTAAACTTCATCCAGTCTGCTACATTAGAGATAGCAATCTCATTTGAATCTTCGTCTTGAATCTCAATCATCTTAAACCACCTAATTTTTTCATTTCGTCTTTATAGCTTCCGATATCCAAAGGATCTGGAACTAGTCCCCACTTGAGTCTTTGTTGCTGCTCTTCGTATTCTTCGTCGTTAATCTTTCGTCTTGCTGAAAGAAATTTAGGCCCGCCCTCATATATACCAAATGAGCGAACTTCTCTAGCCAAAGCATCGATTCTGGATCTATTTCCTTTTCTGGACGTGACTGAAAGAAAGTTCCCATCGTCATCTCCAATCCAGCGTCCATCTGGCATTTCCCAGACATAGATACCTAGAGTAGACTCTTCTACTTCTGTCTGACGGACATTTTTAATATTCATAGGACTTTATTTTACCATTACTTGCTGTCTAAGTCCAGCTTTTTGTCAAGCCCTGTGACAAAATTATACGCTTTGAAGCACGATCCAGTCATTGTTATAGGACAGAATTCCAGATTCTGTCAGGTTAATGGCTGGCTCAGCAATAGAAGAAGATACTCTGCCAGTGTATAGCTTATAGTGAGTATCTACAATTCCTGCAGTTAATTCCTTTTCGTAAGTAGCAATATTCTTATATAGGTTACTTGGCCCACCAGATGTTTCATAATTTAATTTTAATACTCCAGTAACTGGGGTAGTAAATACAATTACAATATGATGTGGCTCTTCTGCAACTAAATATGAACTAATGTTTGTTTGATTAGTTACATCTATATTGTTTACATATATCTTAGATATATTAGCCTTAGAAACCGCTCCTGAGCCGTTCCAGGCCAGTCTGGTAACAGAAGGGTCGGAAGCATAGAAAAGGGTGTTAGAAGCCAACGTAGCGGGTGTGAAGAGCATTTCTACAGACTTGATAGAGGACAAGGTATTTATATTAAATCCTGATCCACTCTTAGGCCTGATTCCATTTGTATAATTTCTTGAAAGAACTGGATAATTTAAAGAACCTAAATAGTATTCTGTATTTGATGTAATCTTGTCTCCAAAATTATCTGCATATAAATCCTTATTTGAATAAAAGGTTACACAGAAGAATGATAGTTTTGGCAGATACTTACTGGCATCTGTTGTACTCATGGTTATTCTAATATGTAGCTTGCCGTCTTCATTAAATGAGTCTTTGGTAAATTGAGGCAAAGGCTGACCATTTACGCATGGTAAATAATTTACTCCGTCTACGCTAGATTCAACAGCTACTCCTAAATCATTCCGCCACTCCACCTTTGAAGTAACTAAATTTAGTTTTGTTGGGATTATAATTAAATCATTTATCACAAAGGTTCTGGGAGTAACGGTTTCTGTTTCATAGAAGCCAATATGTTTATTTAAAATGTCATAATATGTGTTGTCGTCTAGCCAGTATGTCCATGGCTTATTTACTGGGTATGAATAGTCTAATGAAGATTTTATATTAGCATCGGTGCCGCTATAAAGTACACCCTCTTCTGGATAAACTATTTGAATTGCTGGGCAGGTTATATTTGCACTTACATAATGCCTAATAATATCCTTGTCTGATAAAGCATATCTGTATACCGCTGGAGCATCTACTGTAAACTCATCTCCTATTGTGGTGGTTGGCCCAATCTTTAACTCTAGCGTTGTATTAGAAAACTTAAATGATTCTAAAGATTTAGATGCTACTGATACTCCGTCTATGTATAATTCAATAGATCCGCCTGTATATTTACCAGCTATATATGTAACTTTTTTAGAATAGTTCAATGAGTGAATCACCCATTCAGTGTTTGATACTTTAAATACTATATGTCCGTTTTGCCAGAAAAGCCCTATATTATTTGTTGCATCGGCAAACAGGGTTGTCTCTGATGAAGACTCAATAGACGGATAAATGAATGCTTCCATTGTAAAGTCATTGTCTGAAGTATACTTTGTGGCAAATCCTGCTCCTACTGTAGCTCCATAGTAATCTTTTGTTACTGGCACATTTATATATGCGGTATTTGTAATACGTGTTCCAGATCCTCCGCCTGAAACTAAAGGAAGTATATTTGTAGCAGGTGCTCCTACATATGTAGCATTATTTCCGCATCCAGAAATGTCTGTTGCGGTTGTACCTGAAGATTCATCCAGTGGCCAAAATCCAATTGGATAGTCTTTGATTACCTTTAGTTGATAGCTCATAATTTTATTATACTATTAAAATGTAATTGTGCCAGATCCTGCTGGTACAAACTTTAACTGCCTTAAGCATTACCCACCTACAGCAGATTTAAGATAACGAACAATTACTACTCCAGAACCGCCATCAGCACCAGTCGTACCACCATTACCGTGAGAACCGCCGCCGCCTCCAGTATTTGCAACTCCAGCAATTCCAGGAGAAACATTGCAGTCTCCTCTTCCTCCACCGCCAAGTCCTCCAGCAGCTTGAACTTGAGCTCCACCAGATGTGCTTCCTCCGCCGCCTCCACCTGCAATATAACCAGTATTATAAATTGTAGCTGTTTCAGGCGACACAGAGCTTGCTACAGCAGATAGCCATGCAGCCCATGTATTTAAACCATTTCCTCCAGCACCAGCACGATCTGAGGCTGAATTTTGTCCAGCTTGACCAGCGCCACCGCCGCCGCCTCCAGGTTCTCCTAAAGTTCCTCCGCCTGAACCACCATTGTTTCCGTAACCAACTCCACCATTGTTTGATGTTTGTGTTGCTGAGCCACCAGATCTTGTTCCAGTTCCACTGTTTGCTCCACCGCCGCCTCCACCTGAACCACCGCTTCCTCCAGAGTCTGCGTTATTAGTTGAACCACGACCACCACCAAAAGCTGTAAGAACAGATGCTCCGTCTGTAAATGTTGTATCTCCTCCATTTAAAGGAATACCATTATTACCTAATCCTCCTGCACCAACGACTACTGGATAAGTTCCTGTACTTACTGACCGTGAAGCATGATATAAAACTCCGCCAGCTCCTCCGCCGCCTCCATGATCATTATCTCCAGCTCCTCCGCCTCCTACCATCAAAATGCTTGTAGAAAGTGGTCCATTTGAAACTACTAAATTTCCATTTGAAGTAAATGTTCTATAGTAATAAGTTGAGTCTGAAGATAATATACCTCCAGAAACTTCTGGCAAGGCATTTGATGTAATGCTGAATGTTCTTGATACGGCTGGGTTAACTCCATCTGATGCATTAATTGTAAATGTATAAGTAGTAGTTGATGCAATATTTGGAAGAGTTCCAGATATCAATCCAGTAGACGAATTTAATGTAACTCCAGAAGGCAATGAAGATCCGCTTGCCAAAGTATAGCTTAGTGTTGAATCTGAATCTGCAGCGGTTGCTGATACTGATATTGAAACTTGTTCGCTAAATGTTCCTAACGATCCCGAAGCCGTTGTCCATACGGGATTGGCATTAATGTATAAAGCATCTGGTAAAATTCCAAACAAATTTGAAGGATTTGTAACTTTAATGTCATATGGCTCAAGGGCGTTTGAAAGATTGTTAAATACCGCTGTCAGCTGTACAACAGAGTTAAATGTTGTTGAGGATGCAGGAACTTCAACTCCATTGGTTCCTGTTGCTGAAACAATTGCTCCAGAAATAAAATTAGTTCCAACAATTGTAATAGTTGCTGATCCAGTTGATTCTAAATAAGATCCACTAACAGAAGATACTCCTGGAACCTCTTGGACAATATTATTCCAGCCTGATGCTGTATAAAGCTCTAGTCTTTGAGCCTCACCATTTGAATAAAGCTTTCCAATACCTGGATTTGCAGGACGGCCAGCATTATTACCAAACGGGATTCCTCCGCCTGTAATATCTGAGAATCTAATTGGCATTATCCTAGCCTCCATCCAAGGGTAGCTCCAGTATATATTAATACTGCTCCCGCTTTATCAACATCTATTATAGCATCTTCTGTTAATCCATTAATCTTATTGCCGTTTCTTGCTACGGTTATATTATTGGTTCCCGCCGAACCTGTTGCATCAAATATAGTTATTTCTTGCCCTAGCGTTGGGCTTGCAGGAAGTGTCAATGTTCTTGCTGCTGTTGTATCTACAAAATATCTGCGTCCCGCAACCAATGTTGTGTTTGCAGAGATTGCTAGGTTTACTTCTTGCTTATATGAACCAAGGGCGGAATTAAGGGCAGCGGTATCTACATAATCTCCTGGAAGGGCTGCTTGAACTCCAACTTCAACCCATTCGGTTCCGCTCCATACTTTAATTACTTTAGCCACTAAATGACACCGTCCCCGATCCTAATGTAAAAGATGTTATTTTATAACCAGCTACCGCCGTGGAAGTTGATAATGTTAATCCTCCAGATTGTGATATTGAATATGATGAAGGGTATTTAATTACTACTACTCCTGATCCACCAGCGGATCCTGCGGCAGTTACTGGATTGCTTCCGTAATAAGCTCCTCCACCTCCACCAGAACCAGTATTTACTGCACCAGGTGTTGACGATGCTCCATTATAAACTCCGCCAGTACCTCCAATTCCAGAACCTCCAGATCCAGGAGTTGCGCCAACTCCTGAGTTTTGAGCGCCTCCTCCGCCTCCGCCTGCATAGAATAAACTTGTTCCAGTAATAGAATTAGAAACTCCTAACCCACCATTTCCACCTTGACCTGATCCAGGTGCGTTAGATCCGACAGAACCTGCGCCTCCGCCTCCGCCGCCTCCGTAATTAGAACCAGCAGCCAATGCGCCATTGCCTCCGTTATATCCTTCTGGCGGAGAATATGAACCAGAGTTTCCTAATCCACCTGCGCCGCCTGCTCCTGTATTGATATAACAACCGCCGCCACCTGATCCACCAGATGCACCTGCTCTAAATCCGCTTGATACATCAGCTTCTGAACCGCCACCTCCGCCACCTGATGCATAAATTGAAGAAAATTGTGATTGAGTTCCGCTGCCTCCTCGTACAGTGTTTGTACTAGGTAATCCACCAGTACCTACTACAACAGAATAATTTGTTGCAGGACTAAGTGTTAGTGATCCTGTTCTGTAACCGCCTGCTCCTCCTCCACCTGATCCTGAGCCCGCTCCTCCCGCTCCGCCTCCGCCAACTACTAAATATTCTACTGATAAAGGGAAAAGAGTATTTATAACATTAAAAGATCTAGAAGATGAATTTACTCCATCTGATGCGGTTATATCGAATGAATAAGTTGTGTTCGAACTAATGTCTGGAGATGTTCCAGTTAATGCTCCTGTTGAAGAATTTAAAGAAATCCATGATGGCAAATTAGAAGAAGAGTAAACTATTGAGGTTCCATCTGGGTCTGTTGCAGAAACAGATACATTTAATGCGGTTTGCTCATTTATTGTAGCAATTGTGCCAGATGCAGTATTCCATGTCGGACTTCCGCCAGCATCTAAAGCATTTTCTAGTATTGCAAATTGATTGTCATTATTTATAACCTTAACGTCATACGGTTCATTTGCTACAGACAATGTGGGCGTTGTAGCAGTTACTGTGTCACCGTTTATAAATGTTGCAACTGGAGAATTATAAACTGTTGTATCTGCTCCAATGAATTGAACCACTACGCCTGTTTTAAAATTTGACCCAGTCACAGTTATTGTTGTTCCTGTTGCTGTTGCTGTTGTTGGAGATATGCTAGCAACCTGTGGAGCGGGATCTTGTGATACCTTTTCCCATCCAGTAGATTTATATGCAACCAATGACGCTAGTGTTGTATCAAAGTAAAGGTCGCCTATTGAAGGCGATACTGGTCTATTTGCAGTTGTTCCTCTAGCATAATGTCCATTTGCTGCCGTAGCATGAGAGGATACGGCAGATGAAACCTCAGCATCAGTAGCAATAGATGTATTTGCTGATAGTATATTTGCTATATCTCTGGCTTTAGACATTTACTGAAACCCACTCTTTATTTATTTCAGACCACTTCCAAATAAATCCTTCTATATCTTCTGGCTTGGCAACTGGTGGCTCAAAGTCAAAAGTTGTGTAGTTTAGCTTCCATGACGGAAATAATTTTTTAGGTATAAATACGTCAAAGGTTTCGTCGTAAGTAAATCCTACACCAGCAAATCTATGTCTTATGCTTCCGCTATAAGATGTTCGAATACATCTTTGTCCTCTAAAGTTTCCATACCATGCTTCGGGCGCAAGACCCTCAATAAGTTCATTCTCATCAATTCCAACAATAACTTCAGTAACTATATTATTTTCATCTAAAAATGCGTAATGTGCCATTATGCCCAACTCACGTTTCCAGTGCCAGCGGTAATTGTTGTTACCTTAAAAGAACCACTTGTTGAAGTAGATCCTGATAGTCCTGCACCAATTGTAATTGTTCTAGTATCTGGATATTTTAAAATTACAATTCCAGATCCACCGTTTCCGCCAGTTCCTGGACTGTCTTCTCCAGCTCCTCCGCCTCCTGAGCCTGTATTTGCACTTCCAGCAATACCGTTAAAAGCGCCACCAGTAGAAACACCACCAGCTCCTCCTCCGCCTGATCCTCCGCTAGTTCTTGTGCTACCGCTTTGAGCATGTTTTCCACCGCCGCCTCCACCAGCTCTAGTTACGGCAGATCCAGTTATATTACTAGAAACACCATTGCCTCCATTAGATGTTGAAGAAGTTGATTCTCCTACGGAACCAGCCCCGCCTCCGCCTGCGCCATTATTATTAACTTGGCTATCTATACCGCCATTATAACCTTGACCGCTTGTTCCAAGTCCTATTTTATTTGAATCTGAATTTTGTCCTGTGCCGCCCCCTGAGCCACCATTTTGTGGAGCTCTTTCTTGATCAGCAGAACCTCTACCACCTGAGCCTCCCTTAACAGAAGTAATTGTAGAAAATACAGAGTCTGATGCATCTCCTGGTGCGGCTGACACTCCTGTTGTTCCAGAACCTCCAGCTCCAACTGTAACCAAATAGTTTGTACCTAATGTAATATTTAATGCTGATTCTGCTGCAGCACCACCACCTGATGACTGCCCTGAAACATTTGTTCTATATCCTCCTGCGCCGCCTCCGCCTCCAACTCCTGATCCACCAACACCGCCTCCGCCTGCGCCTCCGCCTGCAATTACTAAATATTCTACTGGCATAAAAACTGGAATAGTCACAGAATTAGTAGCAGCACTTTCTTGGCTTGTACCGTTAGCATTTGTTGATTTAACTTTAAAAGTATAGCTAGACCCTTGTGTTAATGTAGTAAAGTTATAAGATGTAGAGCTTGTTGTTTCTGCTGTTACTGGTGTTTGAGCAGTTACGCCATTTAAATACGGAGTAATTGTAATAGATGTAAGGTTTTTTCCACCATTATTTCCTAGAGTCCATGTGACTAAAATATCTGTTCCAGACAATGTAGCTGTACCAATTGTTGGGGTTTGAGGAACCGTTGTTGCAAGAACAGATGAGAATGGACTACTATTAACCGTAGTACCAAAATTATTTTGAGCATTTGCCGATACAACAAAAGACGTATTTGAAGTTAATCCTGTCAAAGACAGACTTGTTGAATTTGAGCTTGCAGAAAATCCTCCTGCGCTTGTAGATGCATTGTATTGCAGTGGTGTAGAGCCACCAGATCCAGGTGCTACTACTATATTGAAGGTTCCGCCTGTAGCATATGCTAATCCAGTTCCAACATCAGTTACGCTTACAATATTAGGAACTGCAGGAGGTGCAGAGTTTGCAACCCAAGAGGTTCCATTATAAATTTCAATAATTTCTAACTGACCATTATAGTAAACTGTACCAACTACAGGATTAGCAGGACGTGCAGCTGTATTTCCAAATGGTATGCCGCCCAGTGAAGATGTTCTAATATCGCTCATTATCCAACCTTCCATCCATAGGTGCTACCAGTATAAAGTAGTGTATACCAGCCACCATTATTGTCTATAATCAAGTTTCCAGTTCCGCCGTTGATCTTATTGCCATTTCTAGCCACTGTTATATTATACGTCGAAGCGTTTCCAGATGCATCTAGTATTTGAATTTCATCATTTAAAGCGGGGCTCGCTGGAAGGGTCAATGTTAGAGCAGATGCTGATGTAACAAAATATCTCTTCTTAGCCACCAATGTAGTATTTGCTGAAATAGATAATGGGGCAACTGAAGTATTTGCAGCCAAGAGGGCATCTGTCTCTGCCTGAGTATATGTAGATACTGAATTAGCTCCAGTTACTGTTACTATTTCTACAATATCTGATACTGCCGCTCCAGATGTAAGAGTTACTGTATTTCCGCCTGATGTTGTATAGTCTGAAGTTTTTACAAGAAGGAGGCCGTTCATAAAGACCTGTTCAAATCCATCAATAAATGGAACATCTGTTGTAAATACTGTTTGTCCAGCGGTTGCTGTGACAGTCTTTCTACGAATAATATTAGAGTCGAATGTGGTTACGTTTTCATCTGAGTCAATCCAGATCTGGCCAATTTCTGGAGATGTTGGAGCAGTTGTCTGATAGAGAGCACCTGGTTGTGTAGATGCATCAATCTGATCAATAACGAATGCTGTTGTAGCTATTTGTGTAGTATCAGTTCCTACCGCCGCTGTAGGGGCTGTAGGAGTTCCTGTAAGAGTAGGGGAAGCAAGCGGTGCCTTGAGAGATAGGCTATTAGTTACTGTAGTTGCAAAGTTTGCGTCTGATCCAAGAGCATCTGATAATTCTTTTAGTGTGTCTAGTGTGGCTGGTGCAGAGTTAACTAAATCTGCTAATTCTGTTTGAACATAAGCTGTAGTTGCAACCTGTGTAGTATTAGTATTTGCTGCTGCAGTAGGCGCAGTAGGAGTTCCAGTTAATGCTGGGGAAGCCAGTGGTGCATAAGTTGCAGAAGCAGTAGAAGAACTTAGCTTAGCATCTAATTGTGTTTGAATTCCAGATGTTACTCCATCTAGATATCCAACCTCTGTTGCAGAAATAGTCTTTGGATCAATGTACTCAATAATCAAGCTTCCTGGAGTATACGAGATTGACCCCATTATTTCATTATATGGCTCTGTAAAATCAACTAACTGGAATAGCTCGGAATCTCCTTGAGAAAAATGGCTAAGGATATAGTATTGACCATTAATTCCATAATATGGGTGTGTTGGGCTATACGCTCCAGAAATATTAAGAATAAGATTTGCTCCAGCAAAGTAGTTAGTTGGATACTGTGTTAGGCTAGTAGAAAATTGAACAAGAAGTGAGCTTGGTCCTCCAGCTTGAGGAATTAATGCTCCATAGGTTGGACTAAAACTTATAGGGGATCCAGAAACTGTAAATGAAGGATTTATTGAATTAACTTTTAGATCTAGAGCATTTTGTGTTGCTGTAGATATTGGCTTATTGGCATCTGTAGTATTATCTACATTGCCTAGACCCACCATAGACTTTGTAATTCCGCTGACTGTTCCAGTAAATGTAGGATTTGCTAATGGGGCTTTAGAAGCAAGTGCTGTTGTTACTGTAGAGGCAAATGAGGCATCATCATTTATTGCTGCCGCTAATTCATTTAAAGTATCTAGTGCTGCAGGTGCAGCATCTATTAAGTTAGATATTGCTGTAGAAATATCTGAAGTTAGGGCAAGTGTTCCTGTGGCATTTGGAAGGGTTACTGTTATATCTGATTCTACATCTGGTGCCTGAATAGTTAATTCGTTTGCATCCGCCGTTGCACCCTCAATAATAATTTTGTTTTCTGGAACTATTAGATTTCCGTCTGCATCTAATGAAGCTGCTCCAGAAGGCTGGCCTAATGCATTAAGTGGAATATAATCGCCTAAGCTATTTTGCAAATCTCCTGATAATACAAAGTCTTGTGATAGGTCATAGTTTTTCCAAAGTTGGGTTGTTGAATCATATACTAGGGCATCTTTATTTTGTAATGTAGTGTTATTTATTAATACATTGTGTAGTTCATCTACTTCAAAGCCGTTTTGAATAGATACGAATATGGATCCAGTATTTTGTTGTCCGCCTCTTACCACAACTCCAAGATATACTAGGTGTGCTGGTGCTACTGGCTTATTTACAAGACCAAATATTTTGGCTCCATTTACGCCTAACCAAACTGGGTCTCCGTCTACCGCTCCTGTTGTATCTACTCCTTCGAGCAAACCATTTGTAACTACTTGACCATTTGAATTATTTGATAATGTAGAGCTTAGTAGCCCAAAAGTTTTTGACGATCCGCCTTCGCTTGAATTTGAAGCGGCTCCAATTAAAAGTTTTCCAGATGCCCCGTCTGACCCTGTTACTCTTACAGGAGTTCCTTTAGTTAGGGATACCCCGCTTTGATTTCTTACGTCTTGATAAATTAATTTTGTGCCAGAAACTCCAGCAGTAATTGCTGCCTCTAATTGGGCAATTTTATAATCATGGGAAGTTGTTACGGCTGAGCTGTTAACTCCAACCTTAGCCTGCAACTGCTCAATAGCATCATTTGCGTTGGCATGTTGTGCGGCATGTGAAGGGCTATTTAACTGATCCGTTGTTGCGGGATTAGTTAATGAGTCTAATGAATTTGGAAAATTAGTAGCCATATATCAATATTATACCAGCCTTGTCATTAAGAAACAGGCCCTAGATTTCTCTAGGGCCCGCTTCTTTATTAATTTTTATTATCCTTGTACTGATGCTGGATTTGGTTTGATATCACCGTTAGAAAGCGCATTTAGGAAAGATGTTCCAAATGCTTCTGCATTCTCTCTAGTGTCAAACGGACCAGACTTGTCTACAACTCTTCCGTCACCTAGTGTGGTAACTACGAGATCCTCGGAGATCTCTTGAGTGTATTCAGTAAAAGATAAGTTAACTTCTGCAACTTCAATTGGCTCTGCTGTTGGAACAGTTAGCTCAACTCCAGTTTCTAGTACTTCTGTCTCTTCTGTCATTTTTTATCTCCTTTAGATCTTTGTTACGTCTAGTGCAGGAACTTCGTAGATTCCGAAGCTACCAGCGTTATCTGTTCTTGGCTGTGTTCCCTGATCTTGGTCAGCGTATCCGATTGCAAGGAATACATTTCCAGCTTGTACAAACTTAGAGATTGGGTATGCTCTAATTGTTTGACGAGTAAAGTATCCTCTTGCCGTTGGCAAGTTCATACCGTTTCTCCACTGAATGTATCCGTGTGATCCTCCACCGTAACCAGCTCCGTCAGTACCCTGTGAGTTATCTCCACGACGTGCAGTCATACCAATGAATGCCATCGGAATATCTCCGAATACTTGAACTACTGGGACCTGTGCATTGTTAAATGCGTGGACTCTTTCGCCAGGAATTGTACCAAAGTTGGCATTTTCATGACGGCCCATTTGTGGGAACTGATCGTTTGTGCTTACTACAGATTCAACTGTAGAGTACATGTATCCAGAATCAGTCTTACTATAAACTCTTCCATTCATACCGTAGTGATGTGACCATGACTGTAGGTTATTAGAAATTGAAAGGTTTACAACTGAGTTAGATGAGTTTGTTCCATTACCCATTGATACGATAGCAACTCCGTTATTGTAATCGAAGATGAAGTCGTCTCCCATTTGAGTAGATGTTGAGGTGAATGTATAGTTTACGTTACCCCAAACAGTTCCTCTATCTCCGATCATTGATAGATAGTCTCCTGGGTTTCCGTTAATAGTTCTCCAGTTTGTACCGTTATCTGATGAGTGGTAAATACTTTGTGTTCTTGTCCATCCAGCTACCCACTTTTCTCCAACCCATTTAATCCACTTAGGAGAAAATGCTTGAGAGTTAGGGTTAGCAGAACCTGGAACGCCATTGCTATTCCATGAAATCTGTGACCATGTTGTTGTTTGTCCAGCTGCCTTATTTGGCTTTCCAGATGTTCTATAGAAGTTCTGGTTATCTGTTGAGATACCGACGTAAACGTCATTTCCATATTCTACAGTTACTGGGATGTGTGATCCTACGTTAAACTCTGACAGCCATGTTTCTCCATCAAGTGATGTGTAAACAGTTCCGTTAGATGCTCCCATAAACCAGACACCGTTAATAATTTTAAGGAATGCTACCTGCATTTTTGTTCCAGTTCCAGTTGATGGACCTGAACCAATTCCAAGGTTTGCACCAGTTCCTGTTGGGTCTACGTTAATTCTTGCAGAGAACCAAGTTTTTCCATTATCAAGAGATTCCAAGAAATGGAATCCACCAAATAGTCTTCTCTGTGAGAGGAATGCAAGGATCTTATTTGTACCCTTTGCAATCATTTCAAGGTTTCCGTATCCTACTGGTAGGGCGGTCATCTGCCATGAATCTGGGTTAGATGCATTATCCTGTCTAATCTTTCCAAAATTTACAATTCTTGAGTCAAGGTTTGTAAATGATGTTGATGTTGTATACTGAAGGATTTGATCTCCACCATTATAGGTCATAATTGCTACCTTAGTCTGTCCATCTGTTCCTAGCGGAATAGTCTGGTTCTGAGAGTTATTCATATCAGAACCGTTAGGTCCAAAGTAGTTAGTGTTGTATGTAATTGATGTAGCGTTAAATGTATTACCTGTTGCTGACCAATATGTGTTAGTTGATCCAGGTGTAGCTGCAATCCACTGTGATGTTGATGCTGCCCATACAACCTTGTTAAGAGATGGATCTCCAGTTACTCTAGTCTTTGCATCCCAAAAGACTGCATCTACTGATGTTGAAAATCTTCCTTGAGCTCCAACTGATAGAATTGTTGTTCCATTAAACTTAATATCATAAACATGTGAGTTGCTATCGAGAGTAGTATGTGTTCCAAATCCCGTAGTTACTGCTGTCCATGCTAGCGGTGTATTGCTATTTGAATAAGCCATACGTCCGTTAGTTCCAGCCATTACCCACTTATTTACTGATCCTGCTGCGTATGTTAACGCAAAGATATCGTGAATTGATGAGAACGCTGCGTTATTAGAAAGAGTCCATGTAATTGCATCTGTAGAATATGCAAACTTACCATTGTTTCCAACTGCTACATAATATCCATTGCCAAAGGCAACCTTATTAATGTATGTTCCACCAAATGGTGATGTTCTTTCTGTCCATGAATGTTGGTTTGTGCCTGTAAAGATACGGCCTAGTCTTGTGGTAGCAACCCATTGGCCACCTGCATAAACTGCATCAGTAACATAGTCCATAAAGTATCTGGACTGATTAATTGGTAGTGGGCCTTTTCCTGAGAACCAGTCTGTTCCATTGTGTGACCAAGCATGGGCACCCTTTGTTCCAAACATGATCCAGATATCGTTACCATATGCAATTGTAGTTGCATTGCGTCCAGCGTAGTTAGCTGTATCTGTTCCAGTTGCAGAAATACCTGCCTGAGCAAATGATGTTTCTGTAATATATCCGATACCTGCTGGGACTGCGGTTGTTAAACCTGATGCAGAGCTGGTTGAAGATAATCTAGTAATCGCCATTTTTAGTTAATCTCCGTTCCAAACAATGTAACTGATACTCCACCAGTATTTGAATAAATTGTTACAACATCTCCTGTTGCCAGTGATGCTGTCGCATTTCTTAGTGTTGCTCCTAACGTAATTGCAATTGAATCATTTGCACCTAGTGTTGAATCGTATACAATGTAGTGCTTTGAAGCCAATGACTCCGCTGCTGGTCTAATTGCAACACGATATGTCGCTGATGCAGATGTTGTATTTGATACTGAGATCGTTGATACAATTGCCTGCGTGTTTGCTGGTACCTGATATACGTCGATATTGGTTGCCACTGCTGGGGCTGATTGCCCTAAAACTTTGTATGTTGTTGCCATATTCTTATACTCCTATTAGTAGCATCGGATTAAACGCAATTCTGCTTTCAATATCAGAAACTGCGGCTGTCCTTGCTGTATTTACTAGATTAACGTTTGTTGTTCCAGTTGAATTAATTGTAGAGACTTGAGCTGCTGTTGCTGCAACAATATCATTGACACCCAACATATTGCCCAAAGTTTCTAGTGCCTTTGCAACAAAAACTAAGTCTTGTGCACTATAGTTTGATGCTGCTAGGCTTGAGTCGATTTCCGACTTTACTGCTGTTATTTGTGTCGATAGACTGTCGTAACTTGGCATTTTATGCTATTCCTCCTACGAAATTAATTCCTGTGATATCTTGCATGTATCTCAACAAGCCGAAACCAGTGATGTTTCCAGAATCAATATTAACATTTGTCCTGTTATTTAGCAAGTCATCTGAAATAGTTGCTCCTATGAAATTTAGTACTGGTCTTTTTATTTGAGTGGTACCATTTGAGGCCACTACTCCATAAGATTGGGTCTGCCAAGACGATGTGGTTCCATCGGTAAATAAGAATTTGTCGGCATTTCCAGTCTGAGACGGGATAGTTCCTGCAATAGTTAGTGTTCCACCAAGTGAGACTGGGGCTCCGTTAATAGTAATTGAGCTATTAGTCAAGGCACTATTTGGGATATTTGTGAGTGTGTTAGATGATCCAGAAATTGTTTTATTTGTTAAAACTTCTGACCCTGTAAGCGATGCTTTTGAGGACAGAGATGTTGCTATTGTTGATGCAAAACTTGCATCGTCATTTAATGCCGCAGCCAATTCATTAAGTGTGTTTAAGGCACTTGGTGCTGCATCAATTACTGCGTTTACTGCTGTAGATACAGAATTTGTAACATAGGCAGTTGTTGCAATTTGTGTTGTGTTTGTCCCAGCTGGCGCTGTTGGCGCTGTTGGAATTCCTGTTAGTGCTGCATTAGCTAAAATACCAGATGATGCATTTTGAATATCTGAAAGTGTCTGGCTAGCAATTGCACTAATTTGATTATATTGATAATTTCCTTCAGAAACTACTCTTCCAAGGCTTAGGTTTGTTGTTGCTGTTTCGAGGGCCTTCATCTGAAGAAGAAGTTCTTTTGTGTCTACATTTACTACTGCAACTCCTGCTGCTCCAGTTACTGCCGTTCCAGTTGCTGGATTAGTTACAGTAAACTGCTGTGTTGTGGCTGAAGCAATTGTGACATTTGCTAAATTAAATGCTGATGTTGATAGTCCAGTAATTGTTACTATTTGACCAGCAGAAAATCTGTTGCTAGCTGTATAAGTTACCGTTGTGCCATTTGAAGATGCGGCGGTAACTGTTGCTGTCAGCCCTTCAATCTTTGATTTAATTACTGACTCTAGATTTGTATAGTTAAGTGTCATGATTCTCCTTATAGTCCAGCCAACGCTAGGACTTCAACATCTGATAATTGACTAGATGTTGCAAATCCCGCTGTATTGAATGCAGTTGTTTGAATTGTGTTATCTGGAAACTTAAGCCCTGCTCCTGCTGGAGAAGTTGGAATTAATACGTTTCCATTTGAATCAGTCTTGGCAACTCCATCTGCAAAACCAACTACTGATAAAGGAACATAGTCGCCTATGCTGTTTCCAAAATTATTTAATTGATCTTGAATATTAGAATCTAGGCCAGAAAGATAATTTATCTCAGATGAAGTAACTGTAACTCCATCTAGAATATTAAGTTCTGCTGTAGAAGCCGTTAGGCCATCTAAAATATTAAGTTCTGCGGTGGTAAGGGTTGCACCGTCTAGTATGTTTAATTCTGCTGCAGATGCCGTTACATCTGTTATATTAGCAAGTGTGTGGGTGTGGCCTGTTGCAGATTTACCTGCAAGTAGCGTGTCTACCTCTGATTTTGTATATACATTTATTTCTGTAGGAGAACCCCATGTGCCAGAAGCTTTTACATATACGTTTAAATTTGTGATATCGACATAAACGTCGCCGTTTTGTCCATTTAAGTTATTTGGTACACCAGCAGCAAATGTAGCTGTTGTTACAAGTGCTCCACCTGCTCCAACTATTACATTTCCATTATAGTCATGAGTATGATTTGTTGTTGCTCCACCGCCACCTGCGCCTGCCCCAACTTCAAGCCATTCTGTTCCAGAATAAAACTTAATTTTTGAGCTTACTGAGTTAAAGTAAATATCTCCAGCAAGGGCTGTAGAAGGATCTGTTGTAAGTTGTACTAGGTTAACTGGGACCTTAAATTGTCTTGACATTGTTAACCTACAATAACGACTCTATATTCTCCGTCTGAAGGTGCCGCAGCAAATTTAATTGTTGTGGTGTTGTCTGATGTATGTTCTACATCTGCTTCGACTTGAGCATATGGAGCGGCTGTCTGATAGAGTTGTACAGTTACATCTTTTGTACCTAGATTGTGCGTTAACAAGAACGCAGTATTTGCTGGGCCATTTGTTGCATCTGTAAGGAGAATATCCTTCTTATACTTACGTGTAATTTCATGGTAATTTGTACCATTATTTGTAAGTGTCCACTTATCTTCTGTCTCATTCCACAAGATCTCAACGTCTGGTGAATCACCACGCTCTACACGGATACCAGCATCTACTGTAGGTGTTCCTGTAAAGTCGGTATTAAGGTTGATCTTATTGTCAACGATATTTACCTGTGTTGTGTTTACTGAGTTGATTGTTCCAGTAACATTTAAGTTACCGCCAACTGTTAAGTTGTTTGTGATGGTTACATCATCTGGAAGTCCAATTGTAACGCTAGCATTTTCAGAACCTGAACCAGAAACTGTAACTTCATTGGCAGTGCCAGTGATTCCTGCTACATAGTTTCCTGTTGTTTGTGTTCCAAGGTTAACATTCTTGATTGTTACAGCTCCACTTGTTACAGTGAAATCTGCATCAGCAAATGATGCTACGCCCTTATTTGTTGTGCTTGCGTCTTCGCCAGCAATTGTAATTGTATTATCTGTAACAGTAACATCAATTCCTTCTCCGCCAGAAACCTGTAGGGATTCTGTAAGAAGAGAAATACCAGTTGTGCCAGTATCTCCATTAATTGTTAATGTTGTTGCTACATCTGCTTCACCTGCTGCTGTTAAACGTCCTTGTGCATCTACTGTAAATGTAGGAATCTTTGTGGCTGAGCCATAAGATCCAGCTGTTACGGTTGTGTTATCAAGGTCTAGTGTTGTGATTCCTGTTGAATCAGAATATGTTGCAGTAAGTGCTGTTCCGCCAGATACAGAAGATCCAATAATATCCTGGATTGCTTCTGTAGAAGCAGTCATAGGTACCCATGGTCCGTCTGGTGCAGACAGTCCATTGTAGTAGTACATTACATTGTCTTGGTTGTTATAGTATATCTGACCTGTTACTGGAAGTGACGGTGCAGATGATACGTTTTGAATTCTAGCATTAATAAGCTCATTCTTGTTGAGGTTAATACTAGTTACAAATAGTCTTGCCATTTTCTATGCTCCTCTAAGACAGGTACGCTGTCCCTGAGAATGGTTGAGCCATTGTCAGTGTTAAAGTGTTAACATTATTATACTCTATACCAGTTTCTAATATGTCGCCGCCGCTGGTTTTTACGGTTACATTTGGGTGGAATTCTAGGCCGTGATTTATTTGAACCGAGTAGGTTGGACCGCTTTGCCCGTTAAATTGAGCCATTTCCCAGCTGTATACAAATGCCACTTCTGTATTTAGAAGATAATTGGATGCTCCAGCCCATGTTAAGTCTGTAGGCTTTGGCCCATAAAATCTTGTCGAAACCTTGTCGTAATAGAAGTCTCCCTCTAGACCTAAATTTTCTGCTGGGATCCCGTTTCCATTAAGGATTGTTTTACCACGAGGACCTTGAGGGCCTGGGGTAGAGACAACAACATCATTTATGGTTTCTGTAACAATAACTTTTGGAATGTTATCATTATTAATTATTGGCATTAGATAGTTACCGATCTATTCAATGTCATAAAGCCTTCAAGTAATTTTATTTTATTACCATTAGAATCGATGACCATTAAATCATATGAAGATTTTGGATAGAATAATTTGTTAGTTTGTGTAGGGGTCATCTTAATGGTTAATTTACCAAGAGCTGGATCTATTGTAATTCCACCAGTTGATGGTGAAGTTAAAGTAAACGCTAACTTAGCTCCGCCTTTTGTATCACGGACCTGCATTTTTGCGGTTGCACCTACTAAAGATATTGGTATATCGTTAGGGTCTTTATACTCTACAACGAAAGAGAATGTAGTGTTTTGATCTACTTCCCAATTTTTTTGTCCTGCCATTTGCTAAACTCTCCTAATAGGAAAACTCCTATGCTTATTTTAGCACAGGAGTCGTCCTAATAGCTTAACTATATTCTACTTCTTTGTAAATCCAAAAGCTGGCTCATTTGTATTGAGAGCCTTTAGGATTACTGGCAATACTGCTGCAATTCCGCCCTTGATTAAATCTCCTGGGTCAGTATTTCCAGTCATGTAAAGAGCAATAGCCGCACCTAGAAAGTGACGACCATAGCTTGCCAACGCTGCTAGAATTTTCTCTTGCATTGTTACCTTTCCATCATTGTTTAGATCTTGTTTTGTTGCCAATTTAGATCCTCCTTATTTCTGGGCCTTGTGCCCAGGAATTTTGGGTTTTACCCCAATATTTATTATATACCCTTTATGCAGAAATGTCTACAATCTCACAATTACCATCTGAGGTACACGCAAGGGTAGCGTTTGTAGAGGTTCCGTCTTCTGTCTCATAAAACGAAAGGTCTTCCCAGCGGATTTCTTTTGGCATTCTGGAAAGAAGGTCTTCGTACTCTTCTTTTGTAACTTCCTGATAAGGAGCCTGCTTATATGTGTGATCTGAATGATGCAGTAATGAAAGACCAGAGACTTCATCAAAGTGCTTATATACCCAAGCACCGACTTCCATCCACTCATCTTCCTTTACTGATACAGTAATTGAAGGCTTATGCTCACACCATGCACGTTGATATACTAACCAAATATTTAGGTGCTCGATGGCTGTTAAATCATTTCTAACAATTGCACCTTCTGGTGCTTTTACTGGAAACGAAAATACATATGTATCTGCTGGTTTCATAACGTCATCTTCTACAGGAATTCCGACTTCCTTTAGGAATGTAGAAATCGGATCTCCCTTAGAGCCACGAACCGTACGAATATAATATGGAGAATGCCACGCATGCATTCCTGAAGACACCCCGACCAATTGGGAAACTGTTCCAGAAGGCTTTACACATGTAATAGCTGCAGACTCAGGAATCCCAATCTTCCCTGCCTCTTCTTTGTTTGTAGATCTTGCTGACTCTCTTAGCGTCATCAAAAACGCTTCTAGAGAAACTAGGTCTTCTTTTCCAGACATAAACTTATGCCCAAATTGTCCAGTTAAAGAAACTCCTAGTAGTCGTTCTTCTTCTGTATTGTCTTTCCAAATCTTACGAAGGTATTTAAAGTCTGTAAGCGTTGATTGCCATGTTCCAAGGATAGTTGCTAACCTTACCTTATTTTCAATATCCTTTTTTGTATCTTTTTCACGTAGTACGACTTCTGAAAGATTACAAAACTGATAAGGGCGTAGAATAATTTCTGAGCATGGGTTGGTACCATAGTGGATCTCAGGGTCTCTTCGACCATACTTTGCTGCTTGTGCTTGTGCTGCTGCAACATTGTAAATTCCACGTTCTCCAGACTTTGAGTCATATAAAGTTTTCCATTCTGCAATAAACTGTTCCATCTCTGGTTTGCGTGAATACGCAACAGAGTTATTTGATAAAGCACGTTGAGTATTGTTCTCCCACCAATTACCTGACTTTGCAGCTGCCATCTCAATATCGTTAATGTTAGATAAAGAAATCATTGCTGAACGACGAACTCCTCCAACTACAACAACTTCACCAATCTTACACATAATATCATGAGCCTCAATTGGCTTTAGCTGACGACCTGCTGCATTTTTAAACTTTGCAATAGTAAAATCAAAAAGATTTACAAGTGGCTGTGGTCCTGATGAGCGACCTCCCATTGTCTTAAGACGTGCCCCTGCAGGGCGTACCTTAGAAACGTCGATTGCTGGAATGTGGCCTGTCCAAAGTAAGGCTAGTAGTTCACGATATGCTTTTGCCCAACCCTGTTTTGAATCTTCTACAACGATCACTGTATCTGACTTTTCAAATGAATCTGGGACGGCAGGAAGCTTGTTGACATACTTGTATTCAACAGAAAAGCCAACACCTGTACCACACATAAGAATATACATTGTTTCATCAAATGATCTTGGTGAATCTACTGGTACAAATGAGCAGTTGTAACCTGCAACATGATCTCTATCTAATGCTGCACCAGAAGTCATAACTGCTCTCATTGATGGCATTACGTTTCTGTTAAATACAGCCTCTTTCAATTCTTTTACTAATGATTCAGAAGGAATGTAGTTATAATTTTCTTTAAGGTTATTAGTCATAAAGTCAAAGTATCTATCTACTGTTTCTCCCCAAGTTTCACGACGGCCTTCCTCTGGAATCCATCTTGCATATCGAGATAATGCAATAAAGTTTTCATATGGGTTTGCAATAGTTTTTGACATTTTTTAAATAACACCTTTTCTCCGCCTGGCGGTTTGTATTTTTAGTTGAAGTCTTATTCTACCAAACTTCTATTTAAAGAGGAAGGGGTTATGAAAATCTTTCTTCCAAGTGGCTGAAGGCATTCTTAGTCAACTTAATCCAATCGTATTCTTCATGGATTTTAGTTGACTGAGCAAAATAGTACCCTGAGTATGCTTTAAAATTAATTACAGAATCATACATTAGTTCTTCTAAATGTTTTTCATCTGGTTTAAACATTAATCCTAAATGAGGATCTCCTACTGCTTTTGGTAATTCCTCATTCGATAGTTTAGACTTAAGCTTTAGTGGACCTATATACTTTTTATACTGTGCCCAATCATATGTGGTTATTGTTGGCATTCCTGTTGCTAAGGCTTGAAGTGGAATAAAGCCAAATCCTTCTCCCCAGCTTGGATAGATCAAAACATGGTGTGAGTGGTACAAAGCAACTAATTGTTCTGCAGAGTACTCATCTTTTATTACTTTAATATTACTATATATGTTTTCTGGTAATCCAAAATTACCATACTTATCATATACTCTAATTGTATGAGAATGATGAGACTTAATGGTTAACTGATAATCTGGATTATCTCCAAACATTCTTATAAAGGTGTCTACTACTAATTGACCAGATTTTCTTGGTGCTGGCTCTCCAACATGCAGAAACTTAAATGGTCTTCCTTCTCTTAATTCTCTTTTGTGTGGAGTCCAAATTTTTTCTATTCCATGAGTATATGTTTTAATTGGAACAGTTACTCCGTTGTTTTTAAATACTTCTGCATTCCAGTCTGATGTTGCCCAAACTTCATCACACAGATTCATACGCTCAGTCCACTCTGGTCTAATTCCAGTTGATTCCCATGGTGTGTATCCAATTTGATATTGACCTCTATGCATCTTATAGTGATGAGGTTGTGTAAAATTTAATTGTAATGGTGTGTTTGCATTTGTCCAGGTTACAATGTGTCCTAAGCTTTGCAATGATTTAACAATATTTTGTGCAGCATAACCAAATCCCGTTGCTGGGTTTAGTCCTGGTCTAGGTATAGATAGTGATATTTTCATATTTTTTTCTGGTTGACTGGCTTGACACCTACTGTCAAGTAATGCTACTATTATAGTTCGTTATCTCTAAAGGAGGAAATGCCAATGGAGAATATCAAACAACGTTTGAGCGATGTTGCTCATAACTGGTCTTATATAGGAATGATAACATTATTCTTATTTACTGTCCAGCCTGGGCCAACAGCAACTCAAGCATTGACGGTGGAAACACCTAAATCAACAGTACAACTAAAGAAAGAAACCTTAGAGAAGTACAGCACTACTGTATACAAGCCTTCTGAGACACTGACAGACAGAGAACTAAAAGAACTCTTATCAGCTGTTGGTTTTGAAGGAAAAGCCCTTAAACAGGCTTGGGCTATTGCTAAGGCAGAGTCTAATTCTAGACCCATGGCTTACAATGGTAACAGGAAAACTGGAGACAGTTCCTACGGAATTTTTCAGATTAATATGTTGGGTGAACTCGGCATTGATCGTAAAGAAAAATTTGAGTTAAAATCAAATATCACATTATTTGATCCAGTAATAAACGCAGAGATAACGTATTATATGACTAAAGGCGGAACCGATTGGTCATCATGGTCTTCCCTAAATGGGGAAAGATACAAGGAATTCATGACAGAATTCAAAAATTAGAAAGGAAGGTACATGAAGATACAGTATGTGTCTAAGTACCTTTCTCTCGCAGAGAAGGGCCTTGTTCCTAGACTTGAATGTCCTATGGATCAGGGCCCTTTAATGTGCAACGAAACAAATGAGGGTATAATATATCTATACTGCTTGTCTTGCAGTTTTAAAAAAGATGTGGGGTTAGATTACTATGGAAAACTTAAATCAGCCGTCGATTCAAACTGATGGTGGAGAAATTAAAGAAACCGATTCAATGGGTAGAGAAAAATTTTGGGAAGATCTAGGAAGACCTGATGACAGCGGAAAATAAAGAGCAGCCACAAAGCCTTGAAGAAAACCTACCGATGGTTAACTATATTATGCTGCATAGAATTTACGACTTACTTACATTGATTGCAAATAAATTAGTTGGATCAGAAGATGTATCTAAAATGGTTGACTATCATAACCAAGGATACTTACTAGGTCCTACTCCATCTTTTACTCCTACAGAGGATAAAGATGAACGATCTGAATGAATATCCAGATAAATATATAAACTACTATAATCAGATTCTTCCAGTTTGTGAAGGTTGTGAATTGTACTCAGAGTTAGATGATGAGTGTCTAGTTGAAGAAAAAAAGATATTTGATATAGTAATATCAGAAAATCCCGTATGTCCGATAGGAGAATGGTGAACAAAATATATATTGATCAAATTGCTTACAAGATGAATCGGGCCAAAAAAGACGGTTACGAAGATACTACAAAATCCGCTGCTGCTTTATTGTGGATGGTAGAAAAGATTGAGTCTAAGCTAAACAAATGTTTAAATGTAGAAAATGGAAATTGTAATATAACCTGGAGGCATGACCATTGTCTTGTACTCATGGAACTACTTTATGATTTAACTAATGATGAAAAGTATGCCGAGAAGCCATGGACAATGGATCCCAATAAAAACTTACTTTGGGAATAAAAATGGTTGACTTAAAATAAAACTTATTTTATACTTCATTAGTACGGGTTGTAGCATCCCACAGATTAAGCTCCCCGTATAATGTGTAGCAATACACTAGCAAGGCCCATTCGGATCCGCCTCTGAATGGGTTTTTTGCTATTGATTTAAAATATTAGATATAGTACTATTAAACCCTATAGAAAAGGGCGGGTCATGGAAGAATCCAAGAAACCACATTACGACGTAATAATCACAACCCCAGGACATAGCATGAATCAGCTATATGTCCTATCATTAGTGGGAACAATTAAAGAACTAGAAAAGAGAGGAATCTCTTGGGGATACTTTTCTCAGTATGCCTCAAATGTTGTAGAGGCAAGAGAGAACACTATTCTTGGCGGAAGCAATATCCCAAATTCACATATGATACAAGAGCCATTTTTTGGTTCAGTTACGTATAATAAGATATTTATGATTGACTCAGATATTGAGTGGCATCCAAATGACTTCATGAAACTATATGAATCAGATAAAGATGCAATTGTTGGTGCATATCTTATGGCCAGTGGAGATAGAACAACTCTATGCGAATGGACACCACAAGCATTTTATGAAGCACCACCTCACATGGACAAGCAGCAGATTTTAGATAGAACAGAGCCATTTGTAGTTACTGGTAGTGGTCTAGGATTTGCATGTATAAAGAGTGGGGTGTTTGAAAAAGTTACACGACCATGGTTCTCACCGATGGTAGTAGAAGTTCCAGATAGACTTGGTGGATCTTATCTGCTGACATATTCTGAAGACATATCATTTGTTTTGAAGATGGCAGATTATGGAATTAAAATGTGGTGTGACCCATTAGTAAGAGTAAACCATATCAAGACAGTTAAAGTTGGTTGGGGAAAACGTTAGTATAAAATAAAATTGGGATCCGAAAGGATCCCTTTTTTATTGTCGTCTCTTCGGCAGGAGTCGAACCTGCGACCAGTCGGGTAGAAACCGAATGCTCTGTCCTCTGAGCTACGAAGAGTTGGAGCGGATGATGAGAATCGAACTCACCCCTTCTGCTTGGAAGGCAGAGGCACTACCAATATGCAACATCCGCATGAGAACTCGGTTTATAGACTCCACACCGTAAGGCTTCCCCGCATGCGTTCTCAACATGGTGTAGTCGACTAGCTATATCGCTACATAACACGTACTTCTGCAACCGACGGCAGGTGTAGAGGTGCTGGTTCCAGCTGGTCTGGCAGGTCTCGATCCTGCGAACTTTCGATTAACAGTCGAATGCTGTACCAACTCAGCTACAGACCAATATACTTTATTAATTTATTTATTTTTTTAACATCATCATTCATTAAACCTAGTGCTGTATTACACTGATTACATAATACACCACGAACGCATTTTCCACAAGAGTACGGTCCAGGGCAGCATAAGTGATCGTGATCAATATTAATTGCAGCCCTATCCTGGCAGGCATGACATTTGCCATCGTATAGATTAAAAATATTTAAGTATTTCTCTTCAGATAATCCGTGTCTTTTAAATTTTCTTTTTGGGTTCTGTTTGCTACGCTTTAAAGGATTATCTTTTACATAAGCAGTGACATAAGAAGAGTGACATTTTTTGCAGTAGTTTCGGCGGCCATCAGCATACTTTCCGCCCTTGGCGAATAAACTTATATCTTTTAATTCACCACATTTACTACATATCTTAGTCATAGCTCAATATTAACATAAATTGAGCTACCAGTCAATATTAAAGTGCGCCCGAAAAAAGTGCGGCGGGAAGAGAAGACCCTATTTAATTTTATTAATCCTTCTCATATGAGTCCTAATACGATGACAATTGCTACATACAATCTCACACTTAGCAATTTCCTCATCTATCTTCTTCTTGGACAATGTAGGAATTAATTCCATAACATTTGCATGCTTCTTGCCACGGACGTGGTCAAAATCCATGACATAATATGGGAAAAACTTCCCACAGTCTCTACAAGGGGATTTTTCTTTAAGATCTCTGATATATGTAGCCAAATACGCCTTCTGCTTGGCTATAGAGAGCTTTTCGGACTTCATCCTAGGTAATACCTACAAGAGGGTCTCATATGGCTTAATTGTAGCAAAGAAAATTTCTTAGCCTATCCCGCCTTTTACTTCTTATTTAATTTATTTATACAGTTTACACAGTAATTCTCAAGTACACCTTTATTGTTTAATCTTTCAATATACTTTTCATTATCACAGAAATTACATTTAATCATTATATTTATTCTAGTTGACTACAATTATTTTAAAGTTCATATAGTAACTTAGAAGTTCCTTTCATTTTAATAAAAGCCATATCTTGCTGAACTAAATAATAGTTATATCTTGAGTCATACATATAGTGATCTGAAAGAGTCTTGAATGGGATGAATCTATGTTCTAGTAGATATGAAATAATGTCGATGATATTTGGAGCACCCTCATTATATTTAAGAATAGGTACTTCTAGTATAAGAAGATCTGCATTCTCTAGACACTTTGTAGCCCCCTTTAAAATATCTAGTTCGCTACCTTGTGTATCAATCTTGATAATGTTAGGTAGCATTAGATTGTTTTGCTCTACATATAAGTCTAAAGTTGTAGTTGATACTTTAGTAGGCTTAATATTATCAAAGATTCCAGTAACCTCTTTGTAATAAGAATTTCCACTAACAAACTCTTTGTGCATAAAGTAATCAACTTCTTTTTCAAAATCTGAAAGATATACTCTGTGCCAATTGTGGTTAAATTTCTTTTCTATTGATTTGTACTCATGTGGTTCAAATAAGTGATACATGGTATCTGGTTCAAGGTAATCGCTGAGTGCCTTTGAAAATACCCCGTCAGATGCGCCTATGTCATAGACAGTGCTAAAAGTGAAGATATGAGGACTAGCTTCTAGATCACGAAATAGTTCATCAAATCTTGTTGTGCTTTTTAAGTCATCCAACTTGATTCCCCTTATATACCTGAACTGAATCCATAAAGGTTACTTTGCGACTTGTTATATATCCGCCTTTTTCATCAAGTTGATTTCTAGCTGCTATTTCATCTGCTGCAAGAATTTGGATGATCATTTCAACCTTATATGTGTAGCAAGATGTATCTTCTGATGTATCCATATTAATCCTAGTCGACTAGTATTTTATATATAACAAAATGTTAATAAAATATTTTTTTCTACTTACAGCTTTTCTGATGATTTGTTAATGTCATATGGGCAAATCCAGATCTTACCTCTATGTCCCGCCCACATTTATCACACTTTACAGTTCTATGAGATGCCATTGTCTTCATTATATATTATTATAATATTCTAGTCAACTGGTTTATATTTACCTATGTATCCTTTATATATATTATATTTACTATAGTGGATACTTGGGGATTTAGATTTTAGCAAAACCCCCCTTTCCCCCCTTTAACAAAAATGCTAAAGTTGGATAAAGAGAGAAGCTCAACTAAACTCCCAAGAATTACTTGGTACATTTGAGTTTCAGTGTAAACCCCCCGAAAACCAGATCCTAAGTATAACATGGCAGATTTTTCGCAGTCAATACTTTGTTAAAAATATTTCTAGTCAACTAGTATTTCATATTTATGAAAATGTTAATAGGGATTTATTTTGTATGATCCA
>JACCDU010194064.1_pt1 | contig 29253 bp, 29 predicted proteins | sample 7446081 | NCBI WGS metagenome assembly JACCDU01 (sample SAMN15323447, study PRJNA562643) | freshwater metagenome | isolation source: river surface water | place: USA:Blue River Watershed | collected 2017-08-17
GGCAAACAGGATGCGTTCTTCTTCGCTGCCCGGATTGTTCAGTACGGCTAGGTCTTTTTCTGCTTTGGCACCGAGGTGCAGCAACAGGGTGGCATCGCCACCGTCATCAAGAATCATGTTCGAGTAACCGCCGTCGGTCCATTCGAAAATGCGGTGAGTGTAATCCCAGTAGTCTTCCAGCGATTCGCCCTTAACGGCAAAGACCGGCGTGCCTTGGGCAGCAATGGCGGCGGCAGCGTGATCCTGTGTCGAGAAGATGTTGCACGAGGCCCAGCGCACTTCAGCGCCCAGGGCTTGCAGCGTTTCGATCAGCACAGCGGTCTGAATGGTCATGTGCAGCGAACCGGTGATGCGGGCACCACGCAGTGGCTGGGTGGCGGCGAATTCTTCGCGGATCGCCATCAGGCCCGGCATTTCGGTTTCGGCGATAAGAATCTCGCGACGACCCCAGTCGGCCAGCGACATATCGGCAATCACGTAGTCTAGTTTGATTTTGTCTGCAGCGTTCATTTCAGCTTCCTTTTCCCTAAAGCAAAGAGGGTGCGAATCAGAAGAAGCCGTTGAACGAGTCTGCGGTTTCACCTGATTCAACAACCCCAGAGGTTGGTCAGGTGAGCGCAGTTAATCAGATCCGAGCCTGGCAGCAGAAATTCTGCGTCGCAGCGCTCCTCGGAATGGGGAGAATTGTACCAGACTCTGCACGAAAAAAATCCCGGATCGCCCAAATAGGCGTCCGGGATCAATGGCTTACCGGGTTTTACAGGCCGGCGGCAGCGCGCAGGGCGTCAGCCTTGTCGGTCCACTCCCAGGTGAATTCCGGCTCTTCGCGACCAAAGTGGCCGTAAGCGGCGGTCTTCGAGTAGATCGGACGCAGCAGATCTAGCGATTGCACAATGCCCTTCGGACGCAGGTCGAAGTGTTCGGCGACCAGTGCAGCAATCTTCTCGTCAGAGATCTTGCCGGTGCCGAAGGTGTTAACCATCAGCGATACGGGCTTAGCCACGCCGATGGCGTAGGCAACCTGCACCTCAGCCTTGTCGGCCAGACCGGCAGCCACGATGTTCTTGGCCACGTAACGACCGGCGTAAGCGGCCGAGCGGTCAACCTTCGACGGATCCTTGCCCGAGAAAGCGCCACCACCGTGGTGGGCTGCGCCACCGTAGGTGTCGACGATGATCTTACGACCGGTCAGGCCGCAGTCACCGTGCGGGCCACCGACCACAAAACGGCCAGTCGGGTTGATCAGGTAACGGATGTTGTCGTTAATGAATTCGGCCGGCAGTACCGGCTTGATGATCTCTTCGATCACGGCTTCTTCGATCTGCTTGTGGGTCACGTCAGCATCGTGCTGGGTCGAGACCACCACGGTGTCGATGGCCACCGGCTTGCCGTCGACGTAACGCACGGTCAGCTGGCTCTTGGCATCCGGACGCAGCCAGGGCAGACGGCCGTCGCGGCGCAGGTCGGCCTGGCGCTGCATGATGCGGTGCGCGTAGAAAATCGGGAACGGCATCAGGGTCGGGGTTTCGCGGCAGGCGTAACCGAACATCAGGCCCTGGTCGCCTGCGCCCTGATCCAGATCAATGCCTTCACCTTCGTTCACGCCCTGGGCAATGTCCGGGCTCTGACGGTTGATGGCAGTGAGGATGGCGCACGACTTGTAGTCGAAGCCGATGTCCGAGTTGTCGTAACCGATACGACGCACGGTGTCTTGTGCGATTTCGCGGTAGTTTATGTGAGCCGTCGTGGTGATTTCGCCGGAGATAACGACGAGGCCTGTCGAAACGAGCGTTTCGCAGGCAACACGGGCTTTCGGGTCTTCGGCCAGGATGGCGTCGAGGATGGCGTCAGAGATCTGATCCGCAACTTTATCGGGATGGCCTTCCGAGACGGACTCGGAGGAAAAGAGAAACTCGCTCATTTGAATACTCCAGAAACAACAAATCCCCGGTGGACTTGTGCCGGCGATGTGTTGCCGGTGGGGCGTGTCCTGCTCCGGGGATCGGTTCGAGCGAGGGACGCTTTAGCAGATTTAGCAGTCATTTTCGACTTGCCCCGCCCTGCAAGTTGTCGTTTTAACTCGGCGGTCTGCGATAATTCTGTCTGTAAAAGTCATTTGCGTCAATAGCCTGCATCGGTTCGCCTTATGTCTCGCTTACCCATACCTGCCAATTTGTCGTTAAAGCATCGTTGCTATTTAAGCCTGGTTTGTTGGCTGGCCCGCCTGCCGTTACCGGTGTTACAGGCCATGGGGGCGGCTGTAGGGCGGCTCGTGTACCTTTGTTCCGCCAGCTTCCGCCGTTTATTTGATGCCAATCTCACGCAGGCTTTGGGTCCGGATGCGGTGCGGTTACACAGTGTTCGCGCCCAGGCGGAATCCGGCAAGGCCGTATTCGAGTTGCCCTGGCTCTGGCTGCACCCGCGCGAGGAAACACTCAAAACATTACAGCGGATAGAAGGGTGGGAACATGTGCAGGCGGCACGCGCTGCGGGCAAAGGCATTCTCTTTCTGACGCCGCACCTGGGTTGCTTTGAAATCACCGCCCAGTATGCCGCTAGCCAGCCAGAGGCTAGCCCCATTACGGTGTTATTCCGTCCGCCCAGACAGCGTTGGGCGGAATCGATACTTCGATTTGGGCGTACGCGGGCGGGTATGCAGATTGCCCCGGCGGATTTATCCGGCGTGCGTCGTTTGATCCGTGCTTTGAAGTCAGGGGAGTCGGTAGGGCTTTTGCCGGATCAGGTGCCACCGGCAGGGCAAGGGGCCTGGCTCCCATGGTTCGGCAAGCCGGCTTATACGATGACGCTGGCCGCCAGACTGGCCCAGACCGGTGCCGGTGTGATCTTCGCCTGTGCCGAGCGTCTGCCGAAAGGACAGGGTTTTGTATTAAGTTGTCGCCCACCATCAAGCCCGTTACCGGTAGATGATCTGGAGGCAACGGCAGCCGCCATCAATCAGGAACTGATGAAGCTGATATCCTCCTGTCCTGAGCAGTATTTCTGGGGCTACAACCGTTATAAGACCCCGCGCGGCTCAAGTGAACAGCCGCCAGAAAAGCCTTTATGAACACACAACGCCCCCCTATTAATTTAAAAACCCTGCCGAGCTGGCTGTTGATCGCGCTGGTCTGGTTGATTTCCAAATTGCCGCTGCGTCTTATCCGCCTGATTGGCGCATTCTTTGGCACCATTCTCTGGGCGCTGGCGCGGCAACGGCGCTTTGTAGCACTGACGAATCTGCGGTTGTGCTTTCCCGATATGCCGGATAGCGAACGCAAGCTGCTGGTCTACAAACATTGCGTGCGTTTTGCCCAGGCGGTGCTGGATCGTTCGCTCATGTGGTTTGCTTCCGAGAAGCGTATTCGCCGTATCGTCCGCCAGCATAACGAAGAGCGCCTCTACAGCGATGATGGCCGGCCAACGCTGGTGCTGGCGCCGCATTTCGTGGGGTTGGATGCCACCGGCACGCGTGCCTCGATGATGGGTTCATGGATCAGCATGTATGCCCGTCAGAAGAATCCGGTGCTGAACTACATGTTGCTCCACGGCCGGAGCCGCTTTACGAATCCGGTGCTGGTGTCCCGGCAGGATGGTCTGCTCAAGGTCGTGAAGGCCATGAAGCGTGGCACGCCTTTCTATTATTTGCCAGACCAGGATTTCGGGCCGAAGGATGCGGTCTTTGCGCCGTTCTTTGGTTTCCCTGCGGCCACGGTCACCGGTGTGTCGCGCCTGGCGCAGCTGACCAATGCCCGTGTCATTGCGATCATTTCCAAGATGGTGCCGGACGGCTATGAGTCCTACTACACCGAAGAATGGGAGAACTTTCCTGGCGCTTCGGTTGAAGAAGATACGGCGCGTATGAACAAGTTTATCGAGTCGTGGGTATTGCAGATGCCGGACCAGTATTTCTGGCTGCATAAGCGCTTCAAGACCCGGCCTGAAGGTGAGCCGAGTGTTTACGGCAAGCATCACCGCTAAGCGCTGCACCAACCTATAATCTGCGCATGACAATACTTAAATTTTCCAAGATGCACGGCCTCGGTAACGATTTTGTCGTGCTCGATGGTGTGCGTCAGCACGTTGCGATGAGCACCGATCAGATTCGGGCGCTGGGTGACCGGCATACGGGTATCGGCTTTGACCAGATGTTACTCGTGGAGCCGGCACAGACGCCGGGCGCGGATTTCCGTTATCGGATTTTTAATGCGGACGGCAGCGAAGTGGAGCAGTGCGGTAACGGTGCGCGTTGCTTCGTGCGCTTTGTGCATGATCAGGGCCTGACGGACAAGTCGGCTATCGTCGTAGAAACCAAGCGCGGCATTATTCATCCGCGGTTGGAAGCCGATGGTCTGGTGACGGTCGATATGGGGCAGCCCCGCTTTACGCCAGCCGAGATTCCTTTTGTGTCCGAGAGCGATGCGGCTGAGCAACCACTGGTGTTGCCGGATGGCACAACGCTGACCATTGGTGCTGTGTCGATGGGCAACCCGCATGCCGTGACGCTGGTGCCTGATGTGGATACTGCACCCGTGGCCGTACAAGGCCCGCAGATTGAACACCATGCGCGCTTTCCGCAGCGGGTGAATGCCGGCTTTATGCAGATTGTTGACCGGGACACGATCCGTTTGCGGGTATATGAGCGTGGTGCCGGCGAAACACTGGCCTGCGGTACCGGGGCCTGTGCGGCTGTTGTGTCCGGTATTCGCCGTGGTTTGCTCGATTCACCGGTACGTGTACAAACGCGCGGTGGGGATTTGAATATTGCCTGGGCGGGTACGGGGCAACCGGTCATCATGACAGGACCGGCCGTGACGGTATTTACTGGAGAGATTGCGCTATGAGTATCACGCCTGAAGCCGTACTGGACTTTCTGAAGGCCCACCCCGAATTTTTCGAAGAGCAGGCTGAATTTTTCCATCAGGTTGAGATTGCGCACCCCTACAGCGGTCGTACGATTTCGCTGGCCGAGCGCCAGATGATTACGCTGCGCGAAAAGAATCGTTTGCTCGAACATCGTTTGGGCGAGCTGCTTGGTGTGGGCGAAAGCAATGATGCACTGGGGGCCCGCATGCACCAGCTGACGGTGGCGTTGGTCGGTGCTGGTCGCCTGGATCAGATTATTGGCACCGTGCTCAAATCGCTGGCCGAAGACTTCACAGTGCCGCAGGCCAAACTACGGCTGTGGGGCGAGGGTGCCGCAAACCTGGGCCACGAAGCCTGTACGCCAGTCAGCGCCGAGCTGATCAAGGAAGTGGCCGGGATTCATCATCCGGTGACCGGTAGCGTGCGTACCGGTGAAGTCGCCGCCTGGTTCGGTGGCGAAGATGACGCACTGGCCTCCATGGCGCTGGTGCCACTGCGTTTCGAAGGTCAGACGTTGGGCCTGCTGGCGATGGCCTCAGATGATGCCGAGCGCTTTGTGGCAGGTATGGGCACCACCTACATCGAACGCCTCGGTGACGTCATCGCTGCTGCCCTGGCCCGCGTCCTGCGCGGTTAACTCATCGCACTGCATGCCATGACCGGCTCCGTTGCTGCTGATACTGTGCCGTTATGGCCAGGCGCAGAAGACTGGCTGGCCGAGTTGCGGGATCAGCGGCGTGTGTCACCGCATACGTTGTCGAGCTACGCCCGCGATTTGCGCCGCTTGCAGGCGCTCGCGGGTCATGCTGCACCCGCGGATCTGACGGCGCTCGATCTGCGTCGTTTTGTCGGGCGGCTGCATGCCGGTGGTTTGTCGGGGCGGTCCATCGCCCGGACCTTATCGGCTTGGCGGGGATTGCTGCGCTGGCTGGCCAAACGTGGTTTGCTCGATGCCAATGTGGCCGAGGGCTTACACGCGCCCAAACATCCCAAGCGTTTACCCGATGCGCTGACGGTGGATGAAGCGTTTCGCTTACTGAATCCGTTGAATCCACCAGTGGCACCCGCTGGTGTACCAACGACTAAAGCCGTTGAGCAGGAACGCGTGCAGCAAATCCGTGATCAGGCGATTTACGAATTATTTTATTCCTCCGGTGTACGACTGTCCGAGCTGGTCGGTTTGAATGTGGATTGCCTGCCAGACCTACGCCAGGGTGAGGTACGCGTGCTCGGCAAACGTAACAAAACACGGGTTGTGCCTGTGGGCAAAGCCGCATTGAACGCGATCGAATCCTGGCTGACGGTACGGCCCCAGCTGGCCAAAGCGGACGAGCCAGCGCTCTTTGTTGGACAGCGTGGACAGCGCATTACACCGCGTATGATTCAGCTACGTTTACAGAAACACGGTCAGCGCCAGGGGTTGCCTCAGCGGGTTCACCCACACCAGTTGCGCCACTCGTTCGCAACCCATATGCTTCAGGGTTCCGGTGATCTCCGTGCCGTTCAGGAAATGCTCGGCCATGCCAGTATTGCCTCGACGCAGGTCTATACCCACCTCGATTTCCAGCACCTAGCCCAGGTGTACGATCAGGCGCATCCTCGCGCCCATCGCAACAATGTGGCCGCCGCCGATGCGGACGCCACCCGATTTAATCCCGATCACAAAGAGCGCTAGTTCCATGACCGCCACATTGGTATTGCAGTCCGGTAAATCCGGTTCCGTTCGTCGTCGCCACCCCTGGATTTTTGCGGGGTCGGTTGGTACGTTGAAAGGCCGGGCACGCTCTGGTGATACCGTGATCGTTGAGGATGAACATGGCGTCGCCATGGGGCGAGCTGCCTGGAGCCCGGCGTCGAAGATCCGGGCTCGGATGTGGACGTTCGACCCCGCCGAGACGATAGACCATGCCTTCTTCAAGCGCCGTATCGCGCAGGCCGTGGATCGTCGTGCCGGTTGGTCTGTGCTGCGTGGCGAACAACCCGAGCCCGCGGGTGAGCGCCTGATTCATGGTGAAGCTGATGGTTTGCCGGGCGTCATTGCGGATCGCTATGGCGACACCGTGGTGCTGCAGCTGACCAGTGCCGGGGCGGATGCCTGGCGTGATGCCATCGTCGCTGGCCTGGTTCAGGCCACGGGCTGTCTGCAGATTTATGAGCGCTCGGATTCGGATGTGCGCAAACTGGAAGGCCTGGAGCCGGTGACCGGTTGGATGGTCGGTAAGGGTTTGAATGCGGCACCGGACGATCTGTTTCCTCAGATTGATGAGCACGGTGTCCGTTTTGGCGTCGACGTGGTCGGTGGCCACAAAACCGGTTTCTACCTGGATCAGCGCGACAATCGCCTCATGCTGCGTGCACTGGCCCAAGGGCGTCGGGTGCTCAACTGCTTCTGTTACACGGGGGGATTTTCGCTACAGGCCTTGGCCGGCGGCGCCACCTCGGTGATGTCGATTGATTCCTCCGGCCCGGCGCTGGCGCAGGCACAAACCAATCTGGCGATGAATCCACAGCTGGATGCCGGTCGGGCCGAATGGCGTGATGCCGATGTCTTCCAGGCGCTACGGGATTACCACAAGGCCGGCGAGACCTTCGACCTGATCGTGCTCGACCCGCCCAAGTTTGCCCCATCGGCCGCGCATGCCGATCAGGCGGCGCGTGCCTATAAAGACATCAACCTGTTTGGCTTCAAGCTACTGGCGCCGGGTGGTCTGCTGATGACTTATTCCTGCTCGGGTGGGATTGGGGTGGAGCTGTTCCAGAAGATCGTGGCCAGTGCCGCGTCCGATGCCGGCCGGGATGCCCGCATTCTGCGCCGTCTGATGGCATCGAGCGATCACCCGGTCGGCCTGGCTGCGCCGGAAGGCGAATACCTCAAGGGCTTGCTGGTCGAGGCTTCCTGAGGCGCGGGTTTGGCTCACTCCAGTTAGAATGCACCCACTATGGATCTGTTTATTCGAATTCTCGAAGTGATCTTCCCGGTCATCGCCGTTGTGATGGTCGGTTTCTGGGCGGGCCGTAAAAACAAGCCGGAAATGGTGGTGGCCAACCGCCTGAATATGGATTACTTCACGCCGGCTATGGTGTTTACCGTCATGGCGGGCGGTGACTTCCATATTCGCGAATATGTCTGGTTGGCGGCGGGTGCGGCGATTTCGATTTTTGCCTGTGGGCTGATCGGCTATCTGACGGCACGGAGTCTGCACGAAGCCCCTAAAACCGTTGGTTTGCCGATCATGATCAACAATAGCGGCAATCTGGGGATCCCGCTGGCGCTGCTGGCCTTTGGCAAGGAAGGTATGGCGGCAGCCGTCGTCCTGTTTCTAGTGTCCAATACCATTCATTTTATTATCGGCCCGTGGATTCTGAATCCCGAGGCCCGCATCAGTGATGTCTGGAAGATCCCGATGATTCAGGCGGCCGTGCTGGGGCTCACTTTTAACATCCTGCAAATTCATCTGTGGCAACCGCTGATGTTTGCCTTGAAGATGCTGGGTGATATTTCTGTGCCGCTGATGCTCTTTGCGCTTGGTGTGCGTCTGTGCGACGTCAAGTTCTCGGAAAGCAAGGCTGCCATGGTGTCGGCCATCGTCCGTCCGGTGGCCGGCATGGGCACTGCAGCGCTGATTGGCTGGTTGCTGGGTCTGTCGGATGCCTTTATTGCTCAGCTGATCCTGTTTGGTTCGCTGCCGCCAGCGGTACTGAACTACATGTTTGCCGAGCGTTATCACCAGGAGCCACACAAAGTGGCCTCCATCGTGATGATTGGCAATATCGCTGGACTGCTGTTTATCCCGCTGGCCCTGTTGATCGTTCTACCGCGTTAAAGGGTGATGGTCTGCTCGCCGGCGTAAAGGCTTTCGACGGTTTCGCGGGCGCGTACCAGGTGTGTTTTGCTGCCATCCACCAGAATCTCCGCGGCACGCGGGCGCGTATTGTAGTTCGAGCTCATGACCATGCCATAGGCGCCAGCCGACAGCACGGCGAGCAGATCGCCCTGTTGTAGTGCGAGCGGCCGAGCTTGGCCTAGAAAGTCGCCCGTTTCACAGACTGGACCCACGATGTCGTACGTGCGGGCTTCTCCGTTGTGGGGTTTGACGGCAACGATGTCATGCCAGGCTTCGTAGAGCGCCGGACGGGCGAGGTCATTCATGGCGGCGTCGACAATGGCGAAATGCTTGTCTTCGCCGTGCTTCAGGTATTCTACCTTGGTGAGTAGGACCCCCGCGTTGCCGACCAGGCGACGGCCTGGTTCTAGCAAGACGCGCAAGCCACGCCCTGTCAGACGATCCAGGAGTGGGCGCAGATAGTCGGCGACCACCGGCTCCGTCTGGCCTTCATGGTAGTAAATGCCGAGGCCACCACCCAGATCAATGTGGTGCAGATGAATGCCTTCGGCCTTGAGGGTGTCGACCAGCGGCAGAATGCGTTCCAGGGCTTCCACAAAGGGCGACGGATCGAGCAACTGCGAACCGATATGACAATCGATGCCCGTCACGTCAATGGAGGGTAGGGATGCGGCATGACGGTAGAGCGCCAACGCATCGGCGATGGGGACGCCGAATTTGTTTTCTTTGAGACCCGTCGAAATATAGGGGTGCGTTTTGGCATCCACATCCGGGTTCACGCGCAGGCTGATCGGCGCGCGTTTTCCGACGCGGGCAGCTACGGCCGCCAGGCGATCCAGTTCGCTGGCTGACTCGACGTTGAAGCAGAGGATGCCAGCATCCAGCGCGGCGATCATTTCTGCTTCGGTTTTGCCGACACCGGAGAACACCACCTTGTTCGGGTTGCCGCCAGCAGCCAGCACGCGGGCCAGCTCACCACCGGAAACAATGTCGAAGCCAGAGCCCAGTTGCGCAAACAGGCTCAGCACGCCCAGATTGCTGTTGGCTTTGACCGCAAAACAGACCAGGCCCTCTTTGCCCGCCGGGTGCGCCGCCAGGGTTTCAGCGAAGGCGTTGTAGGCATCGGTGAGCGCCGCACGAGAATACACATAAGCAGGTGTACCCACTTCATCGGCGATGGCTTGCAGATTGCAGCCCTCAAAATGTAGGGTCTGCTGCTGATCGTTCAGGTGACGGCTGTGCGGAAAATGGCGTTGCGACATAAGCGGTAATTTCAGTCTGGGTCAGTAATCTTAATTCGCCAGCATTTGGGCGGGCGAGTCGGTGCTGGGGTTGCGTAGTGATTCAGCGGCAATGCTCGGGGCGACGGCCGGATCCGGGTTCGGCTGGCTGCCTTCGGCACCAGCCGGTGGTTTGGCGTTGGGTAGCTGATTGGGCGCCAGATAGAGGCCGCCTTTGACACCACAGGCTGTAACAGACACCGCAAATAATGCAGCCGTGAGCAGCCGGATTGAGCGGCTTGGGTGGGTTGAGGGCACAAGGCAGCGTGTGCGAATCGACAGAGGCATCTTCATAGCGTGATGTTATCACGCAGGGTGACGCGAACCCGCTAGAATGGCCGCTTCAGGAATCACCCGGCCGGAACGTCACCATGGATGAAAAAAGCTTTTTGAACCGTTGTCAGCAAACATTGCTGCAGATCGAGACAGCCGTTGAGCAAGCGGCGGATGAGGGTGCTGACGTGGATTTCGAGATGCAGGGCGGAATTCTCGAAATCGAATGCGCCGATGGCAGCAAGATCATTGTCAGTCCGCATGTGATTGCCCGGGAGATCTGGGTGGCAGCGCGCTCCGGGGGGTTTCACTTCCGCCATGACGATGCATTGGGCTGGGTGGATACCCGTACCAGTGAGCCGCTCTTTGCGCGTCTGGTAGAGATCCTCAAACAACAAGGCCAGGTCTCGCTGCAACTGAGCTGACCTGGCCTGTAAGTTGATGGATTCAGTCGGCGTCGATTAGTCGACCGGTTTGCTGCCCGAGTCGGCCGGCTCCGGTTCGATGCTGGATGGAACATTGCCCTTGAAGAAGTACTCCTTGGTGGTGCCCTTGCGGCTGCTGGTGACATCAACCGCCACCACATCCTCCGGCGGGGGTAGTGTGCCCTGGGGGACGCCCTGCAGTGCCGTTTCCATAGCGCCAATCCACATGGGCAATGCGGCTGCGCCACCAGTTTCGCCGTTACCCAGGTTGCGGGGTTGGTCAAAGCCCATCCAGGCACACCCGGCGGCCGTGATCTGGTAGCCGCAGAACCAGGCGTCCACATGCTCGTTGGTGGTCCCGGTTTTACCCGCCAGATCAGTCCGCTTCAATTGCGCGGAGGCTTTGGCTGCGGTTCCGTAGATGGTGACATCGCGCAGCATGCTGTCCATCACGAAGGCGTTACGCGCTTCAATCACACGCGGCGCTGTATCGCCGGCGATCACCGGTTGTGCCTGAGCGACGACCGTGCCTTTTTCATCGCGAATTTCCTGCACGATGTACGGGTTGACCAGGTAGCCGCCATTGGCGAATACGCTATAGGCGCGCGCCATCTGCCACGGGGTGACCGAACCGGCACCCAGCGCCATGGTCAGGTAGGGGGGGTGTTTTTCTGCATCAAAACCGAAGCGGGTCACATATTCCTGAGCGTATTTGACGCCGGAGGCCTGCAGGATGCGGATTGATACCATGTTCTTGGATTTGGCCAGAGCCGTACGTAACCGCATCGGACCTTCGTACTTGCCATCGTAATTTTTCGGGGTCCAGGCGGTGGAACCGGTTTCCGCCGATCCGATGGTGATCGGGCTGTCTTCCACAATGCTGGCTGGCGTAAAGCCCTTTTCCAGCGCGGCAGAATAAATGAAGGGCTTGAACGACGAACCCGGCTGACGCCATGCCTGGGTAATGTGGTTGTATTTGTTCAGTGTGTAGTCAAAGCCACCGACCAGGGCCAGTACGGCACCATCTTTCGGCGCCATGGCCACATAGCCGGCCTGGACTTCCGGCAGCTGGCTGAGCTGCCATACGCCCTTGTCATCCTTGATGACGCGCACCACGGCACCGGGGCGCAGGCGTTTGTTGGTTGGGGCTTTTTCGCCCATCATCGATTGCGCAATCTTGATCTGATCACCGGTCAGGATCATCGGGTCGCCACCGCGCACGGCCAGGCGGATCTTTTGCGGGTCGAGCGCCAGAATCACGGCCGGTTTCAGCAAGTCGGAATCCGGGTAGTTCGAGAGCAGATCATCGACATCATCATCTTCGTTCTTGAGCTTCGAGAGATCGACAAAGCCTTCGGCGCCGCGGTAGCCATGACGTTTGTCATAGGCCAGCACAGCATTGCGCATGGCCTTGTAGGCGGCTTCCTGATCGGCCTTCTTTAGCGTGGTGATGACGGTCAGGCCACGCGTATAAATATCCTGTGGGAATAGATCATTGGCCATCTGACGGGCCATTTCGGCCACATAGTCCGCATGAACGGCAAACTCGTTGGCATGACGTTTGACGTTCATCGGTTCGTTCAGGGCGGCTTCGTACTGGGCGTCCGACAGATATTTCAGATCATGCATTCGACGCAGCACATACTGCTGGCGAATCTTGGCGCGCTTCGGATTGACGACCGGGTTATAGGCCGAGGGGGCCTTGGGTAGGCCGGCCAGCATGGCGGCTTCGGCGGGTGTCAGTTGATCCAGGCTTTTGCCAAAGTAGATCTGGGCGGCCGATGCAAATCCATAAGAGCGCTGGCCGAGGTAGATCTGGTTGATGTAGAGCTCCAGAATCTGGTCTTTGGTGAGGTTCTTCTCGATCTTCAGCGCCAGCAATACTTCGTAGAGTTTGCGGGTCACCGTTTTTTCGGAAGACAGGAAGAAGTTACGCGCCACCTGCATGGTGATGGTGGAGGCGCCCTGCTTTTTACCGCCGGAAACCAGGTTGGCGGCCGCCGCCCGCGCAAAACCGAACACATCGACGCCCGAGTGCTGATAGAAGCGATCATCTTCGGCGGCCAGAATGGCTTGCTTCATGACTTCAGGCACTTGGTTGATCTTCACTACCTGGCGACGCTCTTCGCCAAACTCGCCAATCAGTGCGCCATCCGAGGTATAAACCCGCAACGGGACTTTCGGACGATAGTCCGTCAGTACGTCCAGAGAGGGCAGTTGCGGGTAGGCAAACGCCACCAGTACACCGCCTAGGCTAAAGCCGATGACGGTGAGCAGGGCCAGGGTGACCAGAAGTTTGTTGATCCAGCGCAAGATGATGATCCGTAAAGAATTTCCGTGATTATACGGGACGGGATTAAGGCCGCCTTAGGCGGTGCTTCATCCCGTCCGGCAGTCGTGCTTACACTTTCCGGTAAACCTCAGCCCCGGTCTTCACAAACTCGATGGCTTTGGCTTCCATACCCTTTTCCAGCGCTTCGGTTTCGCCGATGCCCTGCTGAGCAGCGAAGTCGCGCACATCCTGCGTGATCTTCATCGAGCAGAAGTGTGGGCCACACATCGAGCAGAAGTGAGCGACCTTGGCCGATTCCTTGGGCAGGGTCTCGTCGTGGAACTCGCGCGCCTTGTCCGGATCCATGCAGAGATTGAACTGGTCATCCCAGCGGAACTCGTAACGGGCCTTCGACAGGGCGTTATCACGGATCTGGGCGCCCGGATGCCCCTTGGCCAGGTCAGCCGCGTGAGCCGCGAGCTTGTAGGTGATGATGCCTTCCTTGACGTCATCTTTGTCGGGCAGACCCAGGTGTTCCTTCGGCGTGACATAGCAGAGCATGGCTGTGCCATACCAGCCGATCATGGCAGCACCGATACCGCTGGTGATGTGGTCGTAGCCGGGGGCAATGTCGGTGGTCAGTGGGCCGAGGGTGTAGAACGGTGCTTCGTCACACCATTCCAGTTGCAGATCCATGTTTTCTTTAATGAGCTGCATTGGCACGTGGCCCGGGCCTTCGATCATCACCTGGACATCGTGTTTCCAGGCGATCTGCGTCAGTTCGCCCAGCGTCTTGAGCTCGCCGAGTTGGGCGTCATCGTTGGCATCGTAAATCGAGCCGGGGCGCAGGCCGTCGCCGAGCGAGAAGGCCACATCATAGGCCTTCATGATTTCGCAGATCTCTTCGAAGTGCGTGTAGAGGAAGCTTTCCTTGTGATGCGCCAGACACCATTTGGCCATGATCGAACCACCGCGCGAGACGATGCCGGTCATGCGATTCGCGGTCATCGGGATATAGCGCAGTAGAACGCCGGCGTGAATGGTGAAGTAGTCGACGCCCTGTTCGGCCTGTTCGATGAGCGTGTCGCGGAACAATTCCCAGGTCAGGTCTTCGGCCTTACCATCGACTTTTTCCAGTGCCTGATAGATGGGCACGGTGCCGATCGGTACCGGTGAATTGCGGATGATCCACTCGCGCGTCTCGTGAATGTTCTTGCCGGTCGACAGATCCATGACCGTATCGCCGCCCCAGCGGATCGACCAGGTCATTTTGTCGACTTCTTCGCTGATCGATGAACCGAGCGCCGAGTTGCCGATGTTGGCGTTAATCTTCACCAGGAAGTTGCGGCCGATGATCATCGGTTCGCTTTCCGGATGGTTGATGTTGTTCGGAATAATGGCGCGGCCACGGGCGATTTCATCGCGCACGAATTCCGGCGTGATGATCGGTGGAATCGACGCGCCGAAGTTCTGACCCGGGTGCTGGCGACCGAGCAGCTTGGCCAGACGTTCGCCTTGTGGCCCGCTGTTCTTCAGATCGGCCAGATACTGTTCGCGCTGCAGGTTTTCGCGGATGGCAATGTATTCCATTTCCGGCGTGATGATGCCTTTGCGGGCATAGTGCATCTGCGTGACGTTGGTACCAGCTTTGGCACGGCGTGGCTTGCGGTGGAGGCCGGGGAAGCGCAGTTCATCAAGGGCTTTATCTTCGGCGCGTTGGCGGCCAAAGTCGGAAGTCAGGCCATCCAGCACCTCGGTGTCGCCCCGTTCTTCAATCCACTTCTGGCGCAGTGCCGGCAGCCCGGCGCGGATATCGATCTTGGCAGCCGGGTCGGTGTAGGGGCCGGAACAGTCATAGACGTAGATCGGCGGGTTCTTCTCGCCGCCCATGCCCGTTGGCGTATCGGCTTGCGAGATCTCGCGCATCGGCACTTGAATATCCGGGCGTGAGCCTTCGATATAGACCTTGCGTGAATTCGGTAGCGGCGCAATGGCGGCTTCGTCGACGTGTGCCTGGTTGGCAACGAAAGGTTGTTTGGCGTTCATACGATTTCCTTGGTGGTTTCTCTGTTGATTTGTTTGTTGTCGCGTTATTGCGCGATGCATAGCGCATGGGTATGGTGAACGGGGCCGTGGCCGGTTTGCGGCGTGCGGCTGATCTGTAATTCGTCGGCACGGCGAATGGCCTGTTGCAGCCATGCGTGGGCGTGAGTGACCGCCGTCGGCATGTCCGGGCATTGCGGGATTAAGGCAGTGGTCGCCGAGGAGAGTGCGCAACCGGTGCCATGCGTGTGGCGTGTGTCAAAACGCTCGGCACGCAGCTCGATCATGCGGTCACCGTCGTAGAGCAAATCGACGAGTTCACCGCCGGGCAGATGTCCACCTTTGAGCAGTATCCAGCGGTTGTCTTCCTGACGCAGCAGTCGGTGCAGGCGTTCGCAGGCGCGGGTCATTTCCTTGATCGTTTCCGGGCCACGTTCGTCGAGGAGTGCGCCGGCTTCCGGCAGATTGGGTGTCAGTACACGCGCCAGAGGAATTAACGCATCACGCAACAGGCCGGTCGCTTCCTTGTTCAGTAGTGCGTCGCCGCTCTTGGCGATCATCACCGGGTCGAGCACCAGATTGTCTTGTTGATGGGTAGCGAGTTTTTCGGCGACGATCTGTACGTTAGCGGCTTGTCCGAGCATGCCGGTCTTCACGGCGCTGATCTCAACATCGGCGAGCAGCGTCTCGAGTTGGGCGCCGACGAATTCTGCCGAGGGCAGTTGCAGGGCAGTCACGCCCTGGGTGCTTTGCGCGGTAAGCCCGGCCACGACACCGCAGCCGTAGGCGCCGAGCGCAGTAAAGGTTTTGATGTCGGCCAGCAACCCGGCACCGCCGCTGGGGTCAATACCAGCGATCGATAGCACCTTGGGTGGTGCGCCCACAAACAGACGACGTGCCTTGCCCGCGCCCGCACTATCGCGCGGATCGGGTGTGGCAATGGCAGTCATCAGATCAAGAATCATTCGTTTCCCTACGCCGGTACGAACCGGATCAGGTGCCAAGGGTCTCTCTCAGCCCAAACCACGGGCACCCCTAACGATCAGAAAGCGACCAACAGGGTGTTAGCCGCACAGGAGGTTGAAATTAAAGGAAAACCCCGCGAACTGCAAGCGCGGGGGCAAAAACCGATTTAGGCCTTGAGCTGGGCAAAAACGGCCTCGGAGGCGGCAATGGTCTTGTCGATGTCCGCCGGGGTGTGCGTGGCGCTGACAAAGCCAGCTTCAAACGCCGAGGGCGCAAAGTAATGTCCTTCGCCAGCAACATCCAGCATGGCGTGGAAGAAGCGGTTGAACTTTGCCGTATCGGCTTCCATGACCTCGGCGTAGTTATTGGGCACCGATTCGCGGAAGTACAGGCCGAACATGCCACCGACCGAATTTGCCGAGAACGCCACACCATGTTTGCGGGCGGCGGCAGTAAGGCCATCGGTCAGCTGACGGGTGCGCTCGGCGAGCGCCTCGTAAAAGCCCGGAACACGCAGTTTTTTCAGGGTCGTGATGCCGGCAGCGACGGCCACCGGGTTGCCCGACAGGGTGCCCGCCTGGTACACGGGGCCGAGCGGTGCCAGACAGGTCAGGATGTCCTTGCGGCCGCCGAAGGCGGCCAGCGGCATGCCACCGCCGACGATTTTGCCCAGCGTCGTCAGGTCCGGTGTGATGTCGTAGTGACCTTGTACGCCCTGTAGGCCAACGCGGAAGCCTGTCATGACTTCGTCAAAGATCAGTACCGCGCCGACGCGGGTGCAACCATCGCGCAGTGCTTGCAGAAAGGCTTTGCCCGGATCCACCAGATTCATGTTGCCGGCAATCGGCTCGACGATGACGGCGGCTAGTTTGTCGGCGTATTGATCCAGGGCTTCGTTGAAGGCGGCGATATCGTTATAGGGCAGCACCAGCGTGTGTGCTGCCACATCGGCTGGTACGCCGCCCGATGAGGGGTTGCCGAAGGTGAGCAGGCCGGAACCGGCCTTGACCAGCAGGCTGTCGGCATGGCCGTGATAGCAGCCTTCAAACTTGATGATCAGATCGCGGCCTGTAAACCCACGGGCTAGTCGAATGGCGCTCATGGTGGCTTCAGTGCCTGAAGACACGAGGCGCACCATTTCCAGTGAGGGCAACAGCTCGCAGAGTAGGTCGGCGATCTCGACTTCGGCACCGGTCGGGGCGCCAAAGGTCAGGCCGCGGGCGGCTGTGGTCTGCACAGCGTCCAACACCTCCGGATCGGCATGGCCGAGAATCAGCGGTCCCCAGGAGCCGACGTAATCAATGTAGATCTTGCCATCGGCATCCGTTACGCGCGGACCTTTGCCCGAGGCAAAGAAGCGGGGTGTGCCACCCACGCCACGAAATGCACGAACGGGTGAATTCACGCCGCCCGGAATATGGCGTTGCGCAGCGGCGAAGAGTTGTTCATTACGGCTGGTCATGATGAGGACTCAAAAGGAAAGGTCAGGAATAAATGCTTAAGTGGGTATCGGTTCGGCCAGAAACTGGCTCACACGATGCCGTATCTGGTCAGGGGCAGCGGGTGCTTCCGGGGTGCCGAAAAGCTCGGCGATCAATGCGACGGCATCAACCTGGTCGTCCAGTTGAGCCACATTGTCGAGGGTGATGCCGCCGATGCCGCAGATGGCGACCTGCGAGCCGAGGGCCTGACGGAACATTGCCAGCTGGGTCGGTGAGACACGGCGGGCGGCGGGTTTGGTTGTTGAGGCAAAACAGGCACCAAAGGCCACGTAGCTGGCGCCGTCAGCAATCGCCTGGCGGGCGAGTGGCAGATCGTTGTAGCAGGATGCACCAATAATGGTCTTTGCCGGTAGCAGACGGCGTGCATCGCGGAGACTGCCATCCGTGGCACCCAGATGGATGCCATCGGCCTGTGCCGCGATGGCCAGAACGATATCGTCGTTGATCAGCAGAAGGGCGCCGTGTGCCTGGCATAGCTGCTTCAGACGTCGGGCCCGTTGCAGCTTTTCCGGCATGGCACTGATCTTGTCACGGTATTGCACCAGGCGAACACCGCCCTGCAGCGCCGCTTCTACTTGGGCAAGCAGTACAGCGGTGTCAGGCTGGTCCGGCGTGACAGCATAGACAAAACCGGGAAAGGTAAAGGAATCGGGCACTATGAACAGGCTGAGATTGGACAAGAAAATAAATCAACAAAACCGTTGTTAATAATAATGACAACGTGATGACAGCAGGGTACGGCATCGGTTAGGATGACACCATTGTATCAATCCGTAGCATTACTTCTTGCCTAGGGTTTTACCATGAGCGGTCAGTCTTTCAAGTCCTGGATGTGTCTGGGCTGTGGGTTTATTTACGACGAAGAAACCGGCCTACCGGAAGATGGTATTGCACCGGGCACGCTCTGGGCGGATGTCCCCATGAACTGGGTTTGCCCGGAATGTGGACTGCGTAAAGAAGACTTCGAGATGATCGAGCTCTGATCAGAGCCGACGAGGGAGCCTCCAGGTGACTATACAAACAATACTGGTGGTGGAACCCTCACCGATTGAGCGGGCACAGCTCAGTGGTGTACTGACAGCAGCGGGTTATCAGGTGCTCGTCGCTGGCGATGGTGAAGAAGGTGTGGCGGTTGCCCGCCGTGAAACGCCTGACCTGATTCTGATGGAAGTCGTGATGCCGAGCCTCAACGGTTATCAGGCAACGCGTGCGCTGACGCGCAGCGATGATGATCGTATTGCCCGTATTCCGGTGATTCTGATTTCTAATAAGGGGCAGGATACGGATAAGGTGTGGGGCCTGCGTCAGGGTGCGATTGATTATCTGGTCAAGCCGGTGACCGACAACGAGCTGCTGACCCGCATTGCAGATATCTGAAGTCGGTTGAATACTGCAATGGCGACAAAACCGGGTTACCCCGGTTTTTTTATGTCCTCAGTCTCGCCGGTGGCTGACTTGAAACGGGCTAGGGTGCGTTGTCGGGCTTCGGAATGGTCCACCACGGGCGCCGGGTAGTCACCTCCGATCAATACGCCACAGTTAGCTTGCGTTTCGGCCGGCATCGTCCAGGGGGCGTGGATGTATTTATCCGGGACGTTGGCCAGCTCCGGTACATATCGGCGGATGAATTTGCCCTTGGGGTCGAAGCGTTCGGATTGGGTGACCGGGTTAAAAATCCGGAACCAGGGCTGGGCATCGCAGCCGGTGGAGGCAGACCACTGCCAGCCGCCATTGTTGGCCGAGAGATCAAAGTCGAGCAGCCATTCGGCGAACCAGGCTTCACCGGCCCGCCAATCCAGCCCCAGGTCCTTGGTGTAGAACGAGGCACTGACCATGCGTAGGCGGTTGTGCATCCAGCCCGTTTGCGCCAGTTGGCGCTGGGCAGCATCCACCAGCGGGTAGCCGGTGCGACCCTCGCACCAGGCGCTATGCCATGTCGGTTCGTTGTCCCATCGTACGGCATCAAAAGCCGATTTGAAGGCGTGGCCGATGGCGTGCGGAAAGTGATGCAGGATGGCAAAGTAGAAATCACGCCAGATCAGTTCATTGAGCCAGCCCAGTGCGCCATCGCCTCCTTCGCGCCAGGCGCGTGCCGCCAGTTCGCGAATGGACACGGTGCCGAAACGTAAATGAACCGATAGGTAGGACACGCCTTTCACGGCCGGAAAATCACGCGCCTCTTTGTACCGATCAATGCGTGTGAAGAAATCTTCTACCCGGTCTCGGCCACCGCGTGTGCCGGGGGTAATGCCGATCTTCTGTAGATCCGTGTTGTCAAAGCCGATCTCGGCCAGGGAGGGGATACCGGTGGCCAGCGGTGAAGCTGCCAGATGCTGCAGGTAGCGCGATACCGGGTAAGCGCGGACAAAGAAATCCGTCTCCGATAGGGCCGCTTTTTTATACCAGGCGTTTTTGTAAGGCGTGAATACGGTGAAGGGCCTGCCCATCTGGGTTAGCACCTCATCCTGCTCGAAAATGCACTGATCTTTGTAGCTGTGAAAATCAATGCCGGCCAGGGCCAGGGTGGCGGCCACATCGCGGTCACGCAATACGGCTGTCGGTTCATAATCCCGATTGCAATAGACGGCGCTCACTCCCAGCTCCCGGGCCAGGGCCGGAATGGCCTGGCGTGGCCGGTCATGACGCACAATCAGGGCGCCACCATGTTCTTGCAGCTGCTGGTCTAACGTAACCAGTGACTCGCGAATAAACTCGACACGGCGATCCTGCCGGGGCAGCACATCCAGAATGTCGCGATCAAAAATAAAGGCCACATAGACGCGGCGATGGTGCTTGAGCGCGTAGTAAAGCGCGGCGTGGTCATCCACGCGGAGGTCGCGCCGGAGCCAGACTAGGGCGGCTTGATCGTCAGGTGTTTGAGTGTGCATTTGCGGTAGAATACGCGATATGACCGCTTCCCGCGTACCCTCAGGCGAATCAGAGGCACCCAAGGCGTCGGGCCTGGCAGAAAATGCCACCTGGCTGCGTGGACATTTTCTGGTGGCGATGCCCGGTATGTCAGACCCGCGCTTCAGCCGCAGCCTGATTTATCTGTGCGAGCATTCCGAGCAGGGCGCGATGGGGCTGGTGGTGAATAAACCCACGGATATGAGTCTGGCCTCCCTGTTCGAGCGCGTCGAACTGGCGCATCCCGATGCCGAACTGGCAGGACAGCCTGTGATGTTTGGTGGTCCGGTCCAACTGGATCGTGCCTTCGTGCTGCATAAGCCGGCCAAGCCATGGCAGTCGACCATGAAGATTACCGAAGAGATCGCGTTGACCAGTTCCAAAGATATTCTGGAATCGGTCGGTGGCGAGACGGCACCCAATGCCATGCTGGTGGCATTGGGTTACGCCGGATGGGTGCCGGGTCAGCTCGATAGCGAAATTCTCCAGAATGCCTGGCTCAGTGTGCCGGCTGATGATGAGATCCTCTTTGATCTGCCGTACGAAGAGCGTCTGCCCGCCGCACTGGCGAAACTGGGTATTGCGTTTGACCGACTGTCTGATGTGGCTGGTCATGCCTGAGGGCACGGTGATGGGCTTTGATTTTGGTACCGTGCGCATTGGTGTTGCCGTGGGCGAAACGCTGACTGGCCTGGCGCATCCGCTGACGCTGCTTGCCAGCGAGCCGGTCGCGCAACGCTTTGAACAGATCGGTGCGTTGCTGGCCGAATGGCAACCGAAACAACTGGTGGTCGGCCTGCCCACCTATCTGGATGGCACAGCACATGAGATGACTCAGCGTTGCCGTCGTTTCGGCAATCAGCTGCATGGCCGGTTCAACCTGCCGGTGACCTGGGTCGATGAACGACTGAGCTCGGCCGAGGCCGAACAGCGTCTGCAGCAGGCCGGGCAGTCGGCCCGCAATGCGAAGCTGCACGTTGATGCCGTTGCCGCACAGATTCTTTTGCAGCAGTGGCTGGATCAGCACGCTGCCCAACCCCATCATGCCGCCGGAGGCTTGCATGCCTGATTTGAAAATGCTCCCCGATGCCGAGCAGCAGATTGCTGCCCTGGCCGAACAGTTACAACCGGTGTTCGAACGTGCGCCGGATACCGTGTTGATCGGTGTTTTTACCGGGGGAGTCTGGATTGCCGAGCGTCTGTCGCAATTGTTGCCTACCCACCCCCCGGTGGGGAGTGTGGATATCTCGTTTTACCGCGATGACTTTAATGAGCGGGGTCTGAGCCCGAATGTGCAGCCGACGACCGTCCCCGTCGATATCGTCGGCAAGCCGGTGATTCTGGTGGATGACGTGCTCTATACCGGCCGCACCACGCGGGCTGCATTGAACGAACTGTTTGATTATGGGCGCCCGGCCAGCGTCAAGCTGGCGGTCCTGGCGGATCGCGGTGAACGCCAGTTGCCGATTGCCCCCGATTTTTGTGTCTGGTCGGTGAGCCTGCCCGGCGATGCCAGTCTCGTGCTGGCGCGCAATCCGGCCAATGATCCCGATGGACGCCTGACCTGGAGTCTTGATGATGCTTGATCCGCAACTGGATGCCGATGGCAATCTGATACACCTGCTCTCCACGGAAGGGCTTTCCCGTGAACAGCTGACGCGCCTGCTCGATACCGGCGCCAGCTTTCTGGGCGTGTCTGATCGGGATGTTAAAAAAGTACCGCTGCTGCGCGGCAAGAGCGTATTCAACCTCTTCTTTGAAAACTCCACGCGTACCCGCACGACGTTTGAGATCGCCGCCAAGCGACTGTCGGCGGATGTGATTAATCTCAACATGTCGACCTCGTCGACGGCCAAGGGCGAGACGTTGCTGGATACCGTCGACAATCTCTGCGCCATGCATGCCGACATGTTTGTTGTGCGTCACGAATCCAGCGGGGCACCCCATCTGATCGTGGATCATCTGCGCCGCACGGGTCGGACTGATATTCACGTCATCAATGCCGGCGATGGTCGCCATGGCCACCCGACGCAGGGTCTGCTCGACATTTACACCATCCGTCACTACAAGGGCGGTTTCGAAGGGCTCAACGTGGCGCTGATTGGTGACATCCTGCATTCGCGTGTGGCCCGTTCCGATATCCATGCACTCAAGACGCTGGGGGCGGCATCCATCCGCGTGATTGGCCCTCAGACATTGATCCCGACCGATATCGAATCGCTGGGTGTGGAAGTGCATCGTGACCTGAACACCGGTCTGAAAGATTGTGATGTCGTCATCGCCCTGCGCTTGCAGCGCGAGCGCATGAGTGGTGCGCTGTTGCCCTCCGCCACCGAGTTTCATGACCGTTACGGGTTGACCCACGAGCGTCTCAAGGCGGCCAAGCCCGACGCCATCGTCATGCACCCGGGGCCGATGAACCGTGGTGTAGAAATTGATTCGGCCGTGGCCGACAGCCCGCGTGCAGTGATTCTGCCGCAGGTCACCTTTGGTATCGCCATGCGAATGGCGGTCATGAGCGTACTGGCAGGAGGTGGCGCATGAGCACGTTAAACCATCAGCAAAACATTGAAATCCGCGGCGGTCGTGTTGTGGATCCGGCCTCGCAGTTTGATGAGCACGTCTCGGTCTTTATCGCCGACGGTGCCATTGCCGGCATCGGTCAGACACCCGCTGGCTTTACTGCCGCGCAGGTGATTGATGCCACGGGCCTGGTCGTGGCACCGGGTCTGGTTGATCTGTCGGCCCGTGTGGCCGGCAATATTGATGCCGAACTGGAAGCCGCGGTGGCAGGTGGTGTGACCACGCTGGCGTGCCCGCCGGATGTGTCACCGATTATTGACGAGCCGGAACTGGCCGAACGCATTGTGCGTCATGCGGAAGACGTGTCGCAGGTACGTGTGCTACCGGTCGGTGCCATGACCCAGGGGCTGGAAGGTGCCATGCTGGCTGAAATGAGCCTGCTGCGTGATGCGGGCTGTATTGCCGTTTCGCAAGGCCGCGGCTTGCCGGCAGATACGCGGGTGCTCTGGCGTGCATTGCAGTACGCCGCATCGTGCGATGTACCGGTCTGGTTACAGCCGGCAGAGTTTCATCTGAGCAAGGACGGCATTGCCCACGACAGTGCGCTGGCCTCTCGTCTGGGCTTGGCCGCGATTCCGGTCGCCGCAGAAACGCTGGCCATGCAAACCGTGCTGGCACTCGCCAAAGCCACGGGTGCTCGCGTGCATTTCACGCAGATCAGCTCGGCCGAAGGCGTTGCCCTGTTGCGCGATGCGCGTTACGCCGGCTTGCCGGTGACGGGGGATGTGGCGGTGCACGCCCTGCATCTCTACGAACAGGACATCGGCTACTTTGATCCGCTCACGCGCTTTGACCCGCCGCTACGTGGTTATACTGATCGTGAAGCGCTACGATTAGGATTGGCTGAAGGTACACTCAGCGCGGTGGTCTCGGCGCATACGCCGCGCGGGCTGGATGTGAAGCGCGTGCCATTTGCCGAAGCAGCCCCAGGTGCGACAGGGATCGAATTGTTGCTGCCGCTCACGCTGGCCTGGGGTGAGGCGCTGAGCCTGCCGCTGCGCCGTTCGCTGTTGCCGGTGACGTCACAGGCCGCCGCGATTCTCGGTATTGAAGCGGGTCAGATTGCGGTGGGTCAGCGGGCGGATCTCTGTCTGTTTGATCCCGAAGCCAGCTGGACCGTTAACGAGGCAGATCTGCGCAGCTCGGGCAAGCTCACACCCTTCCTGGGGCGCACCCTGCAAGGTCGGGTATCAACCACGCTGGCCGGTGGCCAGGTCGTGTATCAGCGCTGCAACGGCTGACGGCACGGCAGTGATACGGATGACCTTGCGTCGAGAAGTCTGACCTCGAATCAAGTCGAGGGCGCTTTGCGGGCAGTCCAGCGTTTTGGCGAGCCAGCTGATCAGCGCCTGATTGGCCTTGCCGTCCACCGGCGGGGCGGCCAGACGGATCTTCAACGCATCGCCGTGAATGCCGGCACATGAGGTGGTTTTGGCACCCGGCTGTACATGCACCGTCAGCTGCAAATCGCCTTTGCCGGTGATTTGCAGCCAGGGTGTTGGCGCACCGGCCGCGTTTTCAGTCACGTCCTAACTCGATACCCAATTCACGGCTGCGTTCAGCCGCTGCATACATACCGGCCATCAGACCTTCCTTGACGCCGAGTTCGGCTTTCTTCTTCAAGGCTGCTTCCGTGGTGCCGCCCTTCGAAGTGACACGCTCGCGCAGAACGCTCACCGGGTCGGTGGATTGCTCGGCCAGTTGTGCCGCGCCAATGACCGTTTGAATGGCCAGTGTGCGGGCGCTATCGGCCGACAGCCCCAGCTCGCGGGCCGCTTCTTGCATGGCTTCCAGAAACAGGAACACGTACGCCGGTCCACTGCCGGAAATGGCGGTCACGCTGTCGATCAGTCCTTCGCGCTCCACCCACACGGTTTCGCCCACGGCACCCAGAATGGCTTCGGCCCGATCGCGGTCTTCCTGGCTGGCAGAGGGGTCGGCGTAGAGGCCCGTCATACCGGCGCCGATCAGTGCCGGCGTGTTGGGCATGGCGCGCACGATGCGACGATAACCGCCCATCCAGCGCGATAGATCATCTACCAGCAGACCGGCGGCAATGCTGACGATGAGCGGCTTGTTATCGCCGGCAGGTAGGCTACTTAGTGCTGCGCGCATCTGTTGCGGTTTCACCGCCAGCACCAGCACATCACAGTGCAGGGCTTCAGCACTGGCCGAATCGTACACATTAATGGCGAATTGTTCGCTGAGGCGGGTGCGTGCCTCCGGCAGGATTTCGATCACCGACAGATCATGTGGTGCAAAGCCTCGCTGCATCAGACCGCCAACGAGTGCGATGGCCATGTTGCCGCCGCCGAGAAAGGTAATTTTCATAAAGAGACTCCGGGTAAATCGGGATAGGAACGCTTGCCAAAAATGGCCGAGCCCACGCGGACCAGCGTGGCGCCTTCGCTAATGGCCGCTTCAAGATCGTCGCTCATGCCCATGGACAGGGTGTCCAGGCATAAGCCCTGTTGGTTCAGCGTGGCTTGCAAATCGCGCAACGCCGCAAAGTGCCGGTGTTGCAGCGTGGTGTCGTCCGTGGCTTCGGGGATCGCCATCAATCCGCGTAGCTGCAGGTTGGGCAGTGCCGCAACAGCTTGTGCCAGGGCCAGGGTGTCCTGTGGGGCGCAACCACTTTTGTTTGCTTCGCCGGAAATATTGACCTGCACGCACACCTGCAAGGGCGGTAGCGTTGCAGGCCGCTGGGCCGAGAGACGCTCGGCAATTTTCAGGCGGTCAATGGTGTGTACCCAGGCAAAATGCTCGGCAATGCCTCGCGTCTTGTTGCTCTGGATCGGGCCGATAAAATGCCACGTCAGTTGTGGTCGAGCAGCGGCCTTTTCCACACCTTCCTGGGCGTAGTTTTCGCCAAATTCCTTTTGGCCGCACGCAGCCACCGCATCCACGGCGCTGAGCGGAAAAGTTTTCGAGACAGCCAGTAGCTGGATATCAGCAACGGGCCGGCCAGCCTGCACGGCAGCCTTCTCAATCCGCGCTTGCACCTCCGCCAGCCGGGCGGCGTGGTTAGTGCGGCTCGGGTCGGTCAAAGCGGTCATTTCTGCTGTCAACATGGCAAGGCGTGTTCGGGAAAGGCGGCAAGCTGTTAGGCTAACGAAGTATAGCAATGCCATCGATTCGGATTCGACCAATCATAGGGAACCACGCATGCTTGAAAGTCTACTGATCCAGGCCCGGGATCTCGGCGCCTCGGATATCCATCTATCGGCCGGTATGCCGCCCATGGCTCGTGTACTGGGTGTGCTGCAAATCCTGGAGTGCGCGCCACTGGGTAATGCGCAGGTGCGCGGCATGATCGATAGCGTGCTGCCCGAATCGCAGCGCCGTGCTTTTGCCGAAGGTGCCGCCTGTGACTTTGCCTTTGCCGCCTCCGGTGAAGGGCTCGGCCGTTATCGGGCCAATGCCTACCGCCAGCAGCGCGGCGTCGCACTCGCTTTGCGCCCCGTACCGATGACGGTGCCCACGTTGGAAAGCATTGATGCACCACCCCTGCTGCGTCGCCTGGCAGCCCTGAGTCAGGGGTTGGTGCTGGTAGTGGGCGCAACGGGCTCCGGTAAAAGCACCACGCTCGCCGCCATGACCGAGCATATCAACTGTAACGAGGCCAAACATGTACTCACCATCGAAGACCCGGTGGAGTTTGTTTACGAGCCACAGCGCGCACTGATCACGCAACGGGAAGTCGGGCGCGATACCCCCAGCTTTGCCGATGCCCTCAAAGCCGCGTTGCGCGAAGACCCGGACGTGATTCTGCTGGGTGAAATGCGCGATCTGGAAACCATTCGTTTGGCACTCACCGCCGCCGAAACCGGCCACCTGGTTCTGGCGACGCTGCATACCGCAACCGCCCCTCAGGCCATAGAACGGATTCTGGATGTCTTCCCCGGTGAAGAGCGGGATCTGGCCAGAACGCTGCTGGCAGATGTGTTACGGGCCGTTGTGGCGCAGCAGCTATTACCACGTCGTGATGGGAAAGGCCGTGTTGCCGCTCACGAAATTTTGGTAGGCACACCCGCCGTGCGCAATCTCATCCGCGAAAACAAAACCGCACAGCTGGTGTCGGTAATGCAAACAGGCCAACAACAGGGTATGCAGACGATGGCGCAGAGTTTGGAGCGGCTGAATGTGGATGGTGTGATTCGATCATGATCGACGTCATAATTTCCGCAACCATCGACCGGCTGGCTTTCAGTAATTGAGTTATGTGGCATGGCAACCACTAGGGAAACTTTAGTAGTTCAAAATGAGGGTAATTGCTAGGTTAGACAGATGCTCAAGCACTAAAGCTTCAACCTAAGCAGTGCATGTAAGGGTGGCAACCTGTACCTACGTGGTTTAACATTGCCACCATAGATGATTGAATGGCTTGATGTGTTTACTTGTATTTATTTTTTGAGGTAACGCTTGTGCTTGAGTATTTGCTACTAGATGGCGAAGGATGGGAGTTATCTGCCAAGCTTGATAAAAACGAGATGATTTCCTCAAGGCCTATCGGGGCAGATGCTGTCACAGCGATTATTGAGTCGCTTTCCAATTCAAGCGTGATGTCTTTTGATGATCATGTGCGAGAGGTAAAAGAAGCAAAAATCGACTTCACGAAGAAGAAAGTTCTGCTCATTGCATGCTCTGCAGGGTAGTAAACACATGCTTCAATCTCGTGCAAAGTTGAGTTTGCTTCACTGCTGATATTCCGATGAGTAGGATGTGTGCTTTCTCGTTATCCAGATGATGCGCCTCGAAAGTGGGGCTGCGCAGCAGATGATTGTGCGTAGTGTGAACGGATTTTGTTAAAAGGCATCAGCTGACTTTTTGCTGAAAAACGGCTCGACCACTTCGACAACCTGGGGTAGGTGTGTCTCTTTAAACTTAGACCATAGCCCATTCATTTTCACTAAAATCATTTCGGCATCAGGCTCATCGTCTAACCGGACGTATTCGCTCCATACTCGCGAATACGTATCACTAACAACGCGCTTTCTTCCAAAAACATTCTGCAGGGATTCGACTAAACGTAAACGATCAATGTTGGGGTCTGGGATTGGGCCAACTTCCAATATAAGACCAAGAGAGTTATCACCTCGTAGGTAAAACCACATGATTATTGGTTTTGTTTGTCCCCAATAGTTGGTGCCCATACAGTCTGGAATGATCGTATACAAAGGCACAGGAATGAATGCATACTGAGTCGGTTTCGATACCAATTCTTTGATTTGTTCGCCGGCGCCATCACGAAACTTTTCTGATGCTTTTTTGAAGTCTGCACCCGTCCCAACCTGCTCCGCATTCTTATATATAAAATCAAGCACATCTCTGTATTGTTCAATAATTCTGCTGCACTCAGCTTTAAGGCTTTCGTCACCCACGATGTTTCTCCTCAATAAATCAACGTAATGATTGATTGCTATTCTTAAATCGGAACCAAGAACGCTCTTGTTCTCGTTGGCCATCTCTTCAATGATTTCAATCACATTCTCGTAGCTAATCTGAAGCCAGCTGACCTCATCAGGGTCTTCGCCATTCTTGGTTAGATAGATGAATGTTTTTTTGTAGTTTCGGAAATTGTCGTGTTGTAAAACTAATTCTTCATAGTCAGCTAACTGGGTGGCGCCGGCGCTAGAGTCAACCTTGTTTTCAAAAACAAAAACAGACTGATTCTGATGAGACCAAGCGACAATATCAATTCGTAGCTTGCTTTGGGTCGTGTTCCACTCTCTCGCAACAACTAGATCGTCAAAATCCCCAAGAAGCGTGCTTAATTGCGCAACGTCTTTGGCTTCGTTTATCGTAGCCGCGCGCAGCATTAACTTTTTTATGAACTGGTCTCCGAGCCCGTGAGGCTTCCTTGGGTCAAGCAAGAAGCTTAAAAAGTTTGAATGCCTTATTTCTTGCCTGACCATTCCTGCTGCTTCAAATAAATTAAAGCCAGTCGGATAGGAGCCGTGTTTCTTCAGGTTATCCAACTCCCTGATAAGCTTGACGATATTTCTTTCATTGATTTCCATATTGAACCTTAATTGAGTCAGCGCTCCAACGGTCGACTATCCGTACCATCGCAAGCGTATCCTGCTCACAGTACGCCAGCAGTGCTTTTCTTAACGCAGCCTTCTCGGCATCTGGCATCTCCTCGCCAATCAAATCCAGATAAGCATCCTGCGCCATTCCGCCATGAGCCACGGTGAGATTTGAGTAATCCAGTTCTGGGGCGATTGTCGGCAACACGGCCTTAATCGACCAAGAGCCTTTCATTGCCGGGTGGTAATAATGGTTTCGCGCCAA
>JACCDU010112529.1_pt1 | contig 29238 bp, 42 predicted proteins | sample 7446081 | NCBI WGS metagenome assembly JACCDU01 (sample SAMN15323447, study PRJNA562643) | freshwater metagenome | isolation source: river surface water | place: USA:Blue River Watershed | collected 2017-08-17
ATTAAATTGAGAACCATCGATTGTGAAGTTGTTCAAACGAGAATCTTGTGCTCCAAAAGAGTTACCATTACCGAATGGATTGTATTTTGTAATACCATCGATAGTTCTAGCTCCTGTAATTGGAATACTTTGTAATTCTCTACGAGTAAATTGTTGTGCTGCACCTGTCTTCTCTTTTGAGAATAATCCAGATTTTGTTCCAATCACAACCACTTCTTTAAGAGTTGATTTCTCATCCACTAATGTAAAGTTCACGTTTGTAGTTACACCCAATTGAGCGTTTACATCCGTTTCTTCACCTTTTCTAAATCCGACAAATGAAGCATGGATTGTGTATGGACCACCCACTCTAACAGCAGGTAATGCATAAACACCATTCTTATTTGTCATTGTCTTGTAACTTGTTCCGGTTGGAGTGTGAACTACATGTATTGCAGCACCTGCCAACACTTCTTGTTTTTCATTCTTTACAACACCTGAAATTGATGATGTGGTAACTTGACCAAATCCCATCAAAACAGATACCGAAAGAACTAACGATAAAATCGCTTTTTTCATGTTTGTTTTTTTAAGTTAAAAATAAAAAAGGGTAGAGAATTTCTGTCCCTACCCTGTTGGGTTTAATTACTATTTTTCGTTTCTTCAACAGAGGCCTGACGATAATCTGTTACCATCTTTTTAAGGTCTCCAATTAAAGTTCTTGCGTTCTTTTGTGATACTTTTGTTGTCTTGTTGTGTTCTTCTTCAAATTTATTCCACAATTCTTTCATTGTTTGGAATAATTCTTCTTTTTTACTAGCCATAATTGCTGTTTTTTGTTTGTTAACTAAATATAGGAAATATTTTTGATATTACCAAAACTATCTTCCTCTTTTTCTTTTGAGTTCTAATCCTTTTAGATAGTGTGCTTTCCAATGATATTCAACCGAAACGGGCCCATTCGGGAATTTCTTCAAGTCATACTTCCAAATAGATTTTGACTCATCATCTTCAAATATGTATTCGAATTTTTGTGGTTTTTCCGTTTTACTATTGTTTTCTTTAGAACTCTTTATACTCATAAGTTAAAATATTGTGGAAATTTAACAATAAGATAATCTGCAAAAAGTTTATTCATTTTTTCCGACCAATGGAAATCATCTTTTCTTCCTGAAGTTCCATTTGTTTCTAAATATTCTTTATGTAGTGTATGCCAAATTTTTAAATTTTTTTCTAAGTGTGTTTTTCCATCTACTATATTTTCATCATATTCATCTGTCCAACTAACAACATAAATTTGAAATGGAAAATATTTTTTAAATGAATTTAATATTTCATTTATATTTTTCGTATTTGAATCTGATGATGAAATCATAGAATTTATATCACCAACCGAAAGATTAGATATACTTTTTCTAACTCCATCACCATTGTTTATTTTTAAATTATCCAATAAATCCGGATAATTATTTGTTGGTTGAAAAACCGTATGTCTTATTAAAGATAAAGGGTCTTCCAACATGCGTTGTTCACTACCAGGAACAGCAACATATCCTAAACTTCCAACAAAATAATCTACCAAAGATAATTTTTTATACTCATAGTGTTGTAAATTATCCGAACTCCATTCAACATCTATTAGTGGTGTTTTTAATGGCAATCTCCATCTAGACATTGTTGGTAAAAACAATATAACAAAATCAGTAGATTTTATTTGATGTAAATTTCTTAAAAAAATATCAATTATAGTTTGTGTATCTCTACTACCTCTAGAACTTATGTATATTTTTTTTCCTACAAATTTTTGGTACAAAATCCATTGCCAAGAATTTTCTTCAAAACATTGACCTGCAAACGAATCACCAAATATCCATAATTTTTGTTCGGTTCCTTCTACTTTTGGTTGTAACATAATTTAAATTAAATTAAATCATTCGGTGAATCTCTATAAACTCTATATGAATCATAATCAAAATGCTCAGTAGATACTTCAAACACAATTGAATTATCTTCTAATGCAACCAATTGATGTGGTTTACCTTTTTCTATATAAACAACATCTCCAGTATTTATTATCGTTTTATTTAGTTTTGCTTTTTCGGTATCAATCCAATGAAATTCAAAACTACCACTTTGAATATACCAAGTTTCATTTTTAATCATATGGTAGTGCATCGAAAAATGTGCACCTTGTTTTGGGAATACTAAAAGTTTTCCACAATATTGAGAATCATTGTGAATCCATAGTTCATAACCCCAAAGTTTTTCTACTTTTTGTGGTTTTAATATCATAATGCGAAACTTTCCCCACATCCACAAGTTCGGCTAGCGTTGGGGTTTATAAATTGAAATCCTTTACCATTTAAACCATCTGAAAATTCCAATTCAGTACCGAATAGGTATAGTAATGATTTGTTGTCTACTAAAATTTTTACACCTTTATCTTCTGCAAGAGTATCTGCGGGTTGTTGTTCGGTATCAAATGAAAGGTCATATGATAATCCACTACATCCACCACCTTTAACGGCTACTCTTACAAACGGAGTTGTGAAACCACTTTCTTCAATAAGTGAGTTTAATTTTTTTGCTGCTGTTTCTGATACGGTTATCATTAGATATGTGTTTCTTCAAATACTAATTCTTCTAATCCTTGCTTTTTTCTATAATCGTTAATTGCCGATTTAATTGCATCTTCAGCCAATACTGAACAATGTATCTTAACTGGAGGTAAGTGCAATTCTTCAACCAAAGACATATTATCCATTTTAACGGCCTCATCTAAGGTCATACCCTTCAACCACTCAGTTGCAAGAGAAGATGCTGCGATTGCCGAACCACATCCAAAAGTTTTGAACTTAGCATCGGTTATAATTCCATCATTTACTTCAATTTGTAATCTCATTACGTCACCACACTCCGGAGCACCTACTAAACCTGTTCCCACATTTTGTTTAGATTTGTCCAAAGTTCCTACATTTTTAGGATTTGAATAGTGGTCTAAAACTTTTTCACTATATGCCATATTATTTTATTTACTTCTATAAATATACGGAAAATTATCCAATTTGCCAACTTCTTAGTCCTAATTTATTCCAAGTAAATGGTTGATTATATCCCATTTTTAAATTGTCCAATGCTTTAATAACATCATATTTGGTATTATTTGGACAATAGAAGAACATAAATCCACCTCCACCGGCACCACTTATTTTACCACCGGTTGCACCTGCTTTTATTGCAGTTTCATATAACAACTCTATTTCAGGTGTACTAATTCCTTTTGCTAACATTTTCTTTTGCTGAAATCCATAATCCAATATTTCACCCAAATCATCAATGTTTCCTTTGATTAAACAATCCTTCATTAACTTTGCCTGCTCTACCAATGCATGAAGTGATAATGTTGAAGTCTTATTTTTATCTTTCATTTTTGTAACTTGTTCTTCCAATACATCGGAACTATTACGGGTAAAATTCGTAAAATAAAGAACTACATTATTTTCCAATTCATCCTGCACACTATCTTTTATACGAAGTGGATTTACAATTACATCATCTCCTTTGAACTCCATATAGTTCCATCCTCCAAATGCTGCTGCGTATTGGTCTTGTTTACCACCATTTTCAGCCAATTCAACTCTTTCAATTTGAATTGCCATTTCTGCAATATCATATTCTCCTAATGGCAAATTAAACAATTCCATATAAACACCAATAAGGGAAACTATAAGAGTAGATGAAGTACCTAATCCACTTCCCGTAGGTACATCTTGGTTGGTAACTATATCATATCCAATTGGTTCTATTTTAAATCGTTTGCATATGTGATTATGTGTTGCTTTAAAGAGTTTTAATCCATATGAACAATCTAAGTTATCACTAAACTCATGCTCCTCAAATTCATCCTTATTTACCCATTTAAACGTAATTTTAGTATCATCTCTTAATTGTAAGGATGTATGTGTAAATAAACGTATTGTAGTATTGATTACTGCACCTATGTGATACTTACAATAATCAGGCATATCAGTACCTCCACCACCAAAACTAATCCTGAACGGGACCTTGCTCCTGTAAACTTTTTTCTTCATCTTCGGTTATTTGTCCACCATTCTCCGCATACCAATGTTTAACATTTCTATCACCAACCAAAAGAAAGAAACAATTGTAGCAAAGTGGTCGTATGTTATCTAATTTTCTATTATTTAAATTACCATCCAAAAAATCTATAAGTAATGGCATTTTACCATCTGTAACACGTTCTTCACTAAATCCACAACTACCACATACTTTTGGTAAATATCCACTATCAAACAATTTATTTTTGAATTTATGAATTGGATAATGTACATGCTTGCCATTGATTAAATCTTCAATATTATATTTAATATTTCTGATTTTAACATCTCTTTGAATACCAACACCATATGGATTTTTTAAATCTTCAAAAATACCATATAGTTTTGCGTACTTTTTATATGTGTTATAAGATATACCTAATGTTCTAGCTGCTTCTCTTGCTGAACGTGATTTTGCCTGTGCTGCTTTTATTTGAGATTCTAATATAGGTCTTGCACCTAATCCTCTTTTTGTTGTTTTTTCCGTTAGATTTGGAAAAAATCCTTCATCTTTAATTTCTTCGTTTTCCATACTAATAACTATTTAATTATACTAATAAGTATATCAAATAATCATTTTTAGTAATTTATTAAAAGTATTATCCGCATTGTCCGATGTATCTAAATCTACAAAAAATTGAATAGGTGGTTCATAATCTAATGCAAACTTATCTTCTCTACCTCTCATTTTTTTAGTATGACAATAAATTTCAATAACTTTACATTCCGATTTAAGTTGTTCTCGTAATTCTATGTAAGGTGATACCATACTGATTACTACATCATTTCCACAATTATCCAAATATTTAGCAATATCAAATGCCTTTTGGATATTCTTTTCTCTACCTTCTTTTGAATAATCTTTGTTTGGAAATAATTCTCTCAATTGGTCTCCATCAATATGAAATACGGATTTTCTCCAATTTTTCTTATCAGTTTGTAACCACATTTGTAATTTCTTAGCCAAAGTAGTTTTACCACTTCCTGGCTGACCTGTGAAAAGGTATATCATAAACTATTTCTTTTTAACTAAATTTGTCGCTGCTTTATAAACTTTGGATTGCTTGTCATACCCTAATGCAGATTTTACTTTAATATTTCTACCCGTATCTGGATTTTTAATCGTTTTTGGTAACAAAGATTTCAAACTCATATCGGTTGGTTTTTCATCTTTTTTCATAGTAGAATTTTTAGGTGGTTTTGGAACAGGATGCTTTACATGCTGAACACTCATTTTTATATTTGGGTATTTATCTTTTAATGCTTCTACTGCTTTTACATTTTTGTGAGAATCATCTATAAAGAATACATCATTATATCCTTTTTTAATTTTGTCCTCAATCCAATCTGCTTTATCTTGTGGGTCGGAACTACCCAATGCTGCAACATATATCCCCTCCAATCCAATATCTTTTAAATAATCTTTGACAGGTTTATATGCACTTCTTGCTGTTAATATTGCAACCGTTCTTTCACCACTCGCATTTACTATTCTTTTTAATAAATTTGTTACACCTTTAATTTCTTGCGGGTCATTTACTTTTTGGAAATCACTAAAATCAAAATCATCTCCTTCTTTTGGTTCATATACTGCATATTCGCCAGGAGTTAATTTAGATTTTTTTCCATCTTTATGTGTAATGTAAATATAAGAAGTTGTTTGAACTAACGTATCATCAAAATCAAATACTCTCAACTTCTTTCCTTTTGGGTTTTCTACTTCGTGTAATGGTGCAAATGCCGATGCGAAAAGATTGGTATAAACCTTTCCAAATTCCAACTTTAATCCATTCCATGTAGTTTTATTAACCATTTAATAAAGTCTTCTTAGATTTCGTTTTTTTAGAAAGTTCTTCGTTCTCTTTAGTAAGGTATTCTACTTTAACAGATAGGGCTGCGACTTGTTTAGTTAAATCTAAAATCATATTTCGCATTTCATCTTTTTCTTTAGATGATTGAGCCAATAATGCTTCTAATTTTGCAATTCTATCTTTGCAATCATGTCTAATGAATTCATCATCTCTTTCTCTTCTTTGTGCTCTTTTTTCATAGAAACGAAATGCAGATGCTCCACCCAATACCGTCACTGCTGTAATTAATACTGAATATACGTTTTCCATTATTTTTGGTCTAATTCGTGAAAGCCTGTATTGGCTTGGTTAATAAAGTTTTGTGCTTGCGAAATATGGTCTTGTATCCAACCTGGTAAATCCAATTCTTTTTCTCCAACTTTAGCTTTTAATTCGGTAGCGTTTCTAATGATATCATCTAATTGTCCACCCGCCATAGATACTTCGTGGTCATTTGTTTCTGGTCCTTCGTTTACGGGTGTATTCATTTTGTGCTTTAACAAATCCGTCATTGTATTAAAAACTTGCTCACCACCATCTTCACCCAATCTATATGCTCCACCCATTTTTTCATAAACTTTAATCTTATGCTTCATTGGCATAGATTTTTCACATACTGCTTCCCAAATTTTTGGATGAGTTACTTGAAATTTCATATTAAATCTTTTTGTATATACTCATATAAATATAAGAAATTATATTAAGTCCATAAAGTTTTTATCATCTATCTACAAATTCGTTCTCTTTTTCTTTAATAAAAGATAATAAAGCATATCTACCAATCCCATCAACAACTTCAGTAACCATATGTTGAATATCAAAACTTTGCAAATCTATTATTGCAACTTTACCAAATGTAGGAATAATTTTTTCTTTATTATCTAAAACTAAAATTCCACCATTGTTTTCATCATATTCTTCATTAAGATAAATTAATAATGCGCATATTCTTCCGGTACCCGTTCCATCGGAATGATTTTGCAAATGACATCCAATATCATAATAAGTACAAAAAGACATATCTACATATTCTTTATTTTTATCCATATTAAAAAAATGTGATACTATATTTGCTATATGTTTTTTATAATCATTTATTTCTAAATTCAATTGCCTAAAAAGTCTATTTAAATCGGTATAATACCAAATTTGATAAAAATCAGTAATATTTTTATAATCATTTATTATTTGGTTTTTTCTTTTATAAGCTTTATCATAATCTTCAAATGCTTCTTTTATTTGATTATTTGATATTTGTTTATTGTGCATATCAATTCTCAATTCACTCATGAATTTTTTTAAATTTTCACTTTTATTACATTTTAAAGGTTGCAACCAGTTATAGAATTCGGTGTTAACTTCTGATAGTTCACACCACGTATATCCTTGTTTTTTTAATCTTAATGGCATTATATTTTATTTATTTCTATTGAAAATGCTTTATTTGATTGATTTCTAAACTCTTCTTTTCTATCGATACGTTTTATTAATTTATCATAATGAGTTCTGTCTCTATAAATATAATTTTCACAAACTACATAGTTCTTTAATTTAAACTGATACATTTGTTCACCACTTTGATTTAATTTTTCCGCTGCCCACATTATAAATGTATCATCGGGTCCATAGTGTCCCATTGATTCTGGTAATGGTGCTCTATCTAATAATGGTTTAGAAAAACAATTAAACCACCCACCACCAAATTTCATTTTAGGTTGTCCTGGAACATTGTTAAAAAGTGTTTCTAAACTAACATCCCCATGCTCTCCAGCATCTTTATAAGGATTGTTAATTTTACAATATCCAACTTCTTCATTTAAGAATTTTTCATTTACCAAACAATCCCAAGTTGTATCCCATATTTTAACACATTCTGGACTAATAACATATTTTTTACTTATGTTTTCTTGCTCAATAACATCAATTGAATTTTCTATATAAAATAATATTCTATCATCAAAACAAATATCAGTATCTAACCAAATAAAGTGTGTTGCATCTTTGCATTCATTATGAGCAATTCTTCTTAATGATGTGCATCCCATAATATCTTCTCTGATATGAAACTCTGCTTTATTTGCCCAATCAGTTAATGGTTTTAATTTATTGAATCTATCTATAAAATATTGTTTATCTAATTTTGAATTTTCCCAATCCACCATATATTCATCGATAGTAAGAGCCAAATATAGTTCATAATTCCTACCATCTACAAATTTGGATGCTCTGTTTAAATCTCCTAATACTCTTTCCAAATCATCAATTTCATTTGGCATTATAAAGGTTGTAATAACTATTTTTTTCATAAACTTTTAATATATTGTTCTAATTTATCGGTTGGCTGCCATCCTAATCTTTCTATGGCATCATCATTAATTCTTAATGTTTCTCTATAATTTCCTTTTACATCATCTACATATCTAATAGGATGTGGTGCAAATAAACTAGCAACTTGGTTTAGAGAGTAGTTTTTACCAGTTCCCAATTCCCATGCATCTTCATGCTTTTCATCACTTTCAGCTATTCTAATTAATCCATCAACAATGTCGTCAATATGTGTAAAATCTCTTTTTTGTTTACCATCTCCGTGAATAAAAATTGGATTACCATTTTTAACGGCGGCTCTCCACAATCCAATCACTGCTGCCATATGTGAGTTAACCAATTCTCCAGGTCCATACACATTATAGAAACGAACTATCTCAGCATCTAATCCATACACTTTTTTATACATCTTAATCCACTCTTCTCCCATATGTTTACTCATAGCGTATGGTGATAACATTGGATTGTGATGGCGAGATGATGAACCTGCATATATTAATTTTGATTTGTTTCTATGTGCATATTCAACGACTTGTTTAGTTCCATCCACATTAACTGAAAATGTTTGTTGTGGTTTTTCAAAAGATGGTTGAATTCTACTCAATGCTGCCAAATGAAAAATGTGAGTATATGATTTATCTTTAATGTTATCCATTGCTCTAACATCCCCACCTAAAAAATATGCACCAATTACTTTTGGATTTTTTGCTTCTCCACCAATTGAAAGATTATCTATGATATCAACATCATATCCTTTTTCAATTAATTTTTGTGATAATGCATATCCAACAAATCCACAACCTCCCGTTACTAATGCTGTTTTCATTTGTATTTGTTTTCTATTATTTTTTTAAGTTCTTGATTTCTATCGTATTGATGAACCAACACATATGGTTTATCATCATTTATAATTATATCATTTTCTATTTTCAAATCTTTTGTAGTAGTTCCAACTTGTAATGCAAAATCAGAATTAATATCAATTTTATCTTTTACTAAATTATTTGCTATAATAAAATTAAATGAACTTTGGTCTGTAAAATGTCTTGTATCTCCGGATTGGGATACTAACCAATTTAACATTAATAAATCTTTTACTGATTTGTACTTTCCTGCAATTACTCCAACATTTCCTATCATATTTGGTTTTATCCATTCCCAAAACATCGGGCCATATCCTTCGTGTATATTTTTATAACCCCATGGTTCGTTTTCATATGTCACGCATTCCGAAGCACAAAGTATTTCAGTTTTAAGGTTTTGTTCCAACCAATCCGATGGGTTAGTTTGCCACACAATATCTCTAACATCCGTTGTGATTATATGATTCCACTCTCTCTCATCATTTTGTAAAAACCACCACATATCAACCAATCGTTTCATATGAGGGTGTCCTTGTAATTCTGCACCATAACACTCCCATCCAAATGAAGAAAGATATTCTATTGTTTCATTTGGTATATTATAACATATCATTATTTTATCACCACTAAAACCACTATCTTTTAGAGATTCTACATATATTTTAATCTTTTCTGGTAAATAGTTTGCTATTGCCGATATAACTAAATCTTTCATTATCTTCCGTATTTTGCCCAATCATTGTGCATGAATAATCCTTCGTTGTGTCCTACTTTATATTCTTGCTGTGCCCACCATTTACTAATATTTCCTTCCAATGCAATTCCTTCACCTGCAAATGGTTTGACCGTATCTAAATAGAATTGTTTCTTATAAAGACATGGGTTATTTGTCCAGTTTCCATATCTAGAAGTTGTCCAAAACATATCTTCTGATTTTTTGATAAAGTCACCAAACTCAACATCAGGTTCACACCAATGTAATGAATCTAATAAGTGAGGTGATGTACATCCAATCTCATCATCATAATAAGTAAGTTCTTTACCTCTATGTCTAAATGAAAAATGCGGATTACCTGGATTTCTTCTGTGTCTTAAACGAACTACATCTAACCCCATTTCAATTGCTTGATAACTTCTTTTTAATGTGTTGTATGTCGTTTCTCTATCTTCAATTAAATTCCAATCATGTTCTAATACTAAAACATAATCACTTTGTGCATTTTCAGTTAATCGGATGAATGCCTTTCCTATTCCAATATTTTTTTGTAAACCTATAAAGTCTAATCCAAAGTGAGTTGCAATTTGAATATCTTGTTGATTTACTTCTTGAAATAAAATTGTGACATCACTTACCATATCAAATAAACCATTGTTATGATATGTTGTTAAAGTATCTACTAATACCTGTCCACTATTCCAAGCCAATATACCTATACTAATTGGTAATTTTTCCATTTCGTAAATAATTTATAAAATATTCGTAATCTTTTTTCTTAACTTCATCCCATTCTTTTTCATCCGATGTTGTACTCATTTCGGTTTCAACTCTAAAATTTCTCAAACATCCTTTTGCTACCGGATTTATATCTTTGATTATATTATCACCATACCAAATTTTGATTTCATTTGGAATAGGTTGCCAATGTGATTTTTTAAGTAATATCAAACAACCCCAACCCCAATCATTTACACCAGGTTTCCACATATCAATATAAGGGCCTCTTTCTTCATCAATTCGGTCTTTATAATTTCCTTCACCCATACCAACGATACCACTATACATTAAAGTATTTTCAGTAATTGCTCCGAATATATTTGGGTCAAAATTTATATCATCATTACATAATGCGATACATTCGTTCTTTGCTAATTCAATACCTTTATTCCAAGCTGGGTTTACATATATGTTTCCTCCAAATGAAACGAATCTAATTTTTTCAACTTTTGTATCCTGATGTCCATCGTATGAATTATCTATTACGATTATCTCATCAACATATTCACAATCATTTAAATCGGAAAGTAATTGTTTGGTTCTATCCGATTTCCAAAGTGTTGGTATTATGACTGTATATTTATCCATTTTTTTTAAATATTAAAAGAACATCATCATATCTATTATTACCAATATTTCTAGTATCAATTATCTCATATGGTATTCCCAATTTATCAAATTTTTCTTTATCTCTATCAAAATATTGAATATCTTCTATAATCAATTTTCCACCTTTTTTAATTTTAGAAAACCATTGTTTAACACATTCTAATTGTGATTCTAAACTATGCGGACCATCATCTATTAAATAATCTATGGATTCATCTTCAAATAAATTACATGTTTCATTATCATATGCATCTTTATAAATTATATTAACTCCCGTAATAGAATCCACTATATCAACATACGATTGTCCCATTTCGTTTTTATTATCTATACCATAAATTTTAGAATTTACAAACCAATCTCTAAATAATATCATAGAGTCACCTTTATTTATTCCAATTTCAACAATTGTTAATTCATCATTTTTTTTCGGAGTAAACTCATCTGAATAGAATGAATAAATGTATTGATGTGTTGTTCCTTTGTCGGATTGTAATCCTGTGTCTTTGTAATGTTGTTCGAATGTCATATTATTTGTTTTTAAATTTTTCTATAAGTCTATCTACTACTTGTATTTGTGTATAATTGTGTAATACTTTCATCATACCATTGTGCGCAATTCTTTCTCTTTCCTCTTCATTTTCTACATAATAGTTTATCTTTTCAATACAATCAAACATATCATTATATAAAACTATTTCTTCACCTTCCACAAATACTTCACCCAATCCTCTAACATCAGGTAATCTATCGGTTATAACCAACTTACCACACGCCATACCTTCAAACAATCTACGAGTAATTTCTCCCCATCTACTATTTTGAATAACTACCAATCCTTTATTTAAGAATTCAGTATGCTCTTTTGCACTTAAACCATTTTTATTACCAATTGCTCCTTCACCCCATCTAGTAAGATAATCTAAAAATTCGGAATTACCAATACCTCTTGTAGTGACTGCAGTATATTCAGGTTCTAAATTCATTGGGAATTGAACTTTGGTATCTGCGAAATGATTTACCCAATCTGCATCTATACCCCTATTCTTATATTCAATTGCAGATTGTTTATCTGGCGTAATTGTATAATGAAAACGATTTGCTTTTGGATAATTTCTTTCAAAGTTTTGTGGGTCATCTCCACTTTCCTGAATCCAAAATGAATTTGGTTTTAAACTTTTATCCAACCACTTAGAATCTATTCTTCCCCAATCCATAAATAATACAATATCCGTTGGAGTATCTTGTTGAATCCATAATTGTAATGCCGAATCATCATTTGCTGTAATTGGTACTATTTCGGTTTCCCAACCTCTTTCTTTAAATTCATTTACTAATGCCATTGGAGTTGACCAAACTTCACCATCTTTATAATCGTATATAAATGTTATTTTATTTTGCATATTCTTCTCTTTTAAAATTTATTAGATAATGATTTGTAACATCATCTATATTATATGGTGAATATGGTTTCCAATTTTTTCCTTTTCCAATATAATTACCCTCAGCATTAAATCTATTAGTTTTTGATATTTTGGTAATGTCTATTGTTTTTGCATAATTAGAAGTCATCCACCAAAAATTACCAGAATAAAACCCATTATCAATTTTATCAACATATAATATTCCGTATGTATTATAATTGCTTCTTTGGAATAATTTAAATACATTTTTAACTTTTTCAATATTAAAATAATGCATTATATGCCTCCAGGTTTCTATATCTTTATAATTATCTTGTTTTAATCTAGATGCACCTTTTGTATGAATATACAAAATATAATCTGAATCACCAAACTTTTCTTTATCTTTTTCTATCAAATCAATGGTAACAAATTCATTACCTTTTGCTCTAACATCTCTAATTTTATCAAATTTTTTTAATATATTTGATATTGATTCATTTTCGTTAGCAATAGAAATCCCCACATTTAATATGTAGGGAAAATCAAAATGTTTTTCTATTAAAGAAAGTTGTTCATCTATTATAGATTCAACACCATCAATTGCGTATATGTGATAGTATATGTGAACCATTATAAAGTATCGTAATAATTGTTTTGTTTTTCTTGTCTATCTATCGTTTTGGGATGTCGTATACAATAAACTTCATCGGTAGGAAATGCTGTGTATGATTGAAATCCACCAATTCTTTCATGCACTTTACCACTCCATCCAATTTGCTCTGGTTTATTTTTGTAAATACGTGTTTGAACATCAGGGAAGTTTACCCACCCTTTTTCGTTTACCTTCCATCCCCACTTTTGAATATGTGCTTCGGTTAACCCTTCGACTGTATTTATACGTGGAACAACAATTAAATCTTTATCAATATTGTTATCTAAAATATCTTCTAAATTAACAATTAAATCTGGCTCTAAATATTCATCAGCATCTAATTGGAATATCCACTCACCTTTACAATGTGAATTTAAAAAGTTTTTCCATTGTGCAAAATCACTATTAAATTCGGATTCTACTAATGTAATATAATCTTCGTTTGCTTGTAATTCCAAATATTCAACCAATTCAACAGGTGCTTTTGGAGTATCTAATAAAACTACTATCTCTGAATTTTCACCTTTATAGTTTAATAATTGATTCACCAATCTTATTGTTTCTTCCACTTCATTACAAGCCGTTATTGCATAACTTATTTTCATTAAAATATTTTTTCGTTTGATGTTGTATAATGCCATGCCGAACCACTTGGGTATCCGTATGTAGTTGATGTTGATGGATTATATGAACCACTACCCCATAATACTAAATTAGGATTTGCTATTGTAATAGTTCCACTAACTCCAGGCGTTGTTGTAATCTCTGTTCCAAATGAACCACTACTACAAGTTATTTTATATGGATTGTAAGGGTCAATAAATGGTTTATCAAATGGATTTGGATAATGTGGATATTGCCATTTTGGAAACGGGTTTATTACTGGATTTATTGGAGTTGTGTCTGGCGTATATGGTGTGGTGTTAGGGGTTCCCCATCCACCTTCACCTATCGGAGTTCCATCACTAACTTCTGCTAATTTTTCTTTTAGGTAATCCCATTGTTTTGGACTAATATTGAATTCATGTACTCCTTCTGTGAATCCTTTTAACCAAATAACGAATTCTTTTGATGTCATAACTATTAATTATTTTTTTTGATTTTTTGGTTGTTCACCTTTATATTTTTTAAATTTATTATCTTTTGGATTAACATCTATATTTGTAATTTTACCTCTTCTACCATAAGTTTTATATCCCATACTAGCAACTCCACTTGAAACCATAGATTTTGGAATTAATTTGGTAGTATCCATATCCAAAGATACACATCTCAAAATACCAGATAATTTGTAAGTTCTATAAAAGTTTTTTGCAAAGAAAGACATGTTTTTCATTTTATTATTGTAAAAACTTCTTGCATTTTTACCCGGATCAATTTCACCATCCAACTCATCAACTAATTTTTTAAATAGTTGTTTTACGGTAATTGGATTTATACTTGATAATTTTATACAATGAACCAAATCATCACCACCTGATACATATAGTGTATAGATAATTGGTGCACTTGAAAGTGACCAAGTTTTTGAATCATCTTCATCTTCAACATATTTATATTCTAATACTTGATAAAATTGACCTCTTACCATTTTACCAACAGGATCGGTAACTAATGTTGGATTTGAAGCATATCTTTTATAAATTTTAGTATAATTGGTATCTCTTGCCATTATTTTTTATTCAACATTTTTAATTTAGGTAGTTGGATTTGTTGAAACTTTGGTTGTATCTTACTATAAATACCATACTGATTCAAAATGCCATCAAACAATTTAGTCATTTTTTCTAAACTAAAATTTTGTTTGTTTTGCTTACCTAATTGAAATGCTGCCGTTTTATACTTATCATAATTCTTATAAACATCTTTTATACTTTGCAATGCCTTTGAAATATTCACATTAAACCATTGTGATTCTTTTAATAAGAATTGATTTGCTGCAGATTCATGTACCGGCTTTAATTCACCTTCCAATAAAACTGCACCTTCTTTTAAGAAATCTAAATGTCCAGACCAATTTGAAACAATAACCGGCTTACCTGTCAAACTGAATTCTAACAATGGTCTACCAAATCCTTCACCTTTTGTAAAATTTAACATTGCTTTTACCTTTGGGTGTTCATACAATCCGTTCATTTCCGATGGAGTTAAATCCCCATGCAAAAGATAAACAGGAACTTTTTTGTAATCCTTTCCCAATGCTTCTCTTATTTTTTTAACCATACTTTCTCTATCCAAAACACTAAATCCTGCGGAACTAGTCTTTAATATTAATGCTGGTTTTACTTTCTCATCTTTGAATGCCATTGCGAATGTTTTAATCATCATTCCGACATTTTTTCTATCTTCACCTAAATCACCTTGTAACCAATGTCCTACAAATAGAAATGCAAAATCTTCTTTAACATTGTCTAATTCGGTAATATGTGCTACGTGCTCAGTTCCAAAATCATTTTCATCAAACCCTTCAAATAAAATCTCAACTGGCTTTTCAATTTTATGTTGACGTATTAATTGGTTTGTTTGCTTATCAGCCTCATTGTAAATAGTTTTCACTAAACTATCTTTTGAATGTTGTGATGGTGCAATAATCAAATCCATTCTATTACATCCATGAATCCAATCCAAAGGACAATGTGTTGTTTCAATTGCTGCAGTAATACCGATATTATAAAATCCCAATGGTTGAAATTCGTTTGGAACTGTCACTTGAATGTAAATATCTGGCTTCTCTTGAATATTTGGAACAATACTATTAACTATCCACTTATGGAATTCGTTATCATAGTTTAGCGCATCCATTGGAGTCGCTCCCCAACGAGTACTAATAACTTTGATTTCAAATTTATCTAATTTATAAAGAGAATGTAATAAATCTCTCGCGTGGTCACCATATCCACTTCTTGTTGCTACTGGTGCCTGAAATACTAATGTTGGTTTCATACTATAACTCTATTAATGTATATTTTTTACGTGGTTTCCAATTTGCAAATGCACCTTCCATTCCATCTACTAATGCCTGACACATTGCTTCTCTATTTAATTTACCTTCTCCCATAAAGTATTTTCTACCTTTAAGTCCGGCTGCTTTTCTTGCTTCTCTACCCATATCATACCAATCTCTAATCAATGGTGCTACATCTAAGAAATCAACTCTATCATCAAAGATATATGGAGTAGGAACCGAACCTGTTGTTGAACGAACTGGCCAAATTGGTTTAACCCAATCTCCCCAAACGTGAGTGTTCTTCTTATATCTGTCGTGTAAAGAACCAATCTCTACATAATCTTCTTCCATCAATAATTTACCACTTCCTTTTTCTCTAAATCCACATTGGTCTTGCATACCACCAGTGACGTTTACAATGATTGGTGTTCCAGCCATTGCCGATTCTGCGGTTGCCAATCCAAACCCTTCATTTGATGCCAAATTGATTGTTACATCTGCTAAGTTGTAAAGATAGTTTAATTCTGCTTCACTAAATTTATCAGGAACAAAAATTACTTTAGAATCCGGCATACAATGTTCTACGAATGTCGGTAAATCTGTACCATGTTCTTGTACGGGCTCTGTGTGCATTACCATACAAACTTTATCTTGCTGTTCTGGTCTTAGTGTTTGTCTAAATTCATCAAATGCTAACATTGCATCCATAGGCTGTTTTCTACGAATATTTCTGTTATTCCAGTAAAGAACAAAATCATACTCTTTATCACCAAAAATTCTTTTCTTAAAATCTTCAGGAACATCAACTGGCTTATATAAGTCCGAATTAATACCATGTGGTACATAACTTACTTGCCAATCTTGCAATTTATTCCAATGCTTTTCTTTATCCCACATACCAACTCTTTTTACAATGCCATATGTTTGTTTAGAAATGCATCCCAACCAATCACAACTTTCGTAATAATTTCTATTGTATTTTGGGTCTGGTAAATCATCCCAAATATGGTAAAAGAATAATGGACAAGTTTGTCTAATCTCATGTTCAATCTCATATAACCAAATCCAATATCTCGGGTCAGTAAAGTGTAAGATTGCATCAGGTTTTTCAACCATTAATAATTGTCTAATTACATCTGCATTACCATATCCATCCGAAGGGTATAATTTAACATATGCATCTTTTACACCAGTTTCATTTTGAACACTCTCACTAAGGTCAAATACCTTGCCCTGGTCAGGGTGTTTAATTGCTGCTCCCAATTGAACCCAATCGTATTTATCGACTGTACCTAATACTAATTGCTTTGAAACGTTTGCGATACCACTCGTCATACGAAGGTCATCAGAAAGTAACAGAATTTTCTTTTTAGCCATAACTTTGTTTAAAATATATATTTTTGTTTTTATTTTTTACCGTCACAATGTTTACCCAAAAACTCACACCAATCGCATAGTTTTGATGGTTTTTTAGGATATTCAACATTTTTGTAATTTCCAGCTTCGTCAAATACACTGTCTACGAATTCTTTAAATCCTTTCCAAGCTTTATTGATTGAAGGTTTTCCATTTGCAGGTACATGCTTACTCATTCTATATGTTGGAATATCTTCAACTACTTCCACCTTTCGTTTCAATATAATAAATTCAACATCAATTATATCTTCGGAAATGTTTAATAATTCTGCATAGAATTTTTTATATAATAAGATTTGTGCATTCTTTACAGGGTCTGCTTTTTGATATTTAGACCATCCTCTTGTTGAGGTTTTAAAGTCGATTATACGATACCTACCATTAAATGTATCTCTTATAACCAAATCAATAAATCCCATAAAATTTACGTTCTCTGCTATCTTAGTATTGATTGGTTGCTCTATTGCTACCAACTCATCATGTTTTAATGAAAAGAAACGATTAAAGTTTTTTGATTTTTGAAACCAATCTAGTAATACATTTCCATCTTCTAAAAACTCTACCATTTCATCTTTAGAACATACTGAAATTTGTCCACCATTTGATTCTTTGATATAAGTTTCTCTCATTCTTTCTTTAAGAAACTCTTTCAAATTAATCATTTTATCTGCCTGTGTTTTTGATATTTTTAAAACCTTATCTAAATAATGTTGTAAGGTTTCGTGCATAGCCGTTCCGAAAACGGAATGTATATTAGATGTGGACTCTGATAATCCATCTATATATGCTAATTTGTATTGTTGTGGACACGAACTCCACATACTATATTGTGAAAATGATACTCTTGCCATAAATCTAATATAACCAAATTATTTAACTTTACCAAATTATATCTTTAGTTTCAATTTAGTAATTTGTTTTTTATCAGTACCATATTTTTCGCAAATATATTTTATATTCTCCCTACCTTCTCTCGTTGAATAAAGTATTTCAATATATTCATTTGCTTGTCCTTCTGATACTAAAAATTCTTTTTTAATTAAATCTACCAAAAATTCTTCGTATTTTTCTTCACCCTTTCCTTTTGTATACTTTAAAAATTGTTTTCCTTTTGGAATAACATTTATATATAACTTATACATTTCCTTTGGCTCTAAAGTTTGAGTCAAAGGAAGTAAAGTTGCAATTAACTCAACCCATTCAGGTTTCATAGAAAGAAATCTATTAATCATAAAATTACTCCATGATTTTAAATCTTCTTCAGAAAGTTTATCGAAATAATTTGGGTCTTGTTCTGCAGTTATTGCATTAAGATGGTCGAATAACTTTTTAGCTGCCATTATTCTGTGATTTTTGTTTCTTGCAATTCTTGTGGTAATAATTCATTTAATGCTTTGCCACAACTTGCACACACATATAATTCAATTGGCATAACCGAATCTTTTGGTGCACCTGTTAATAAACGAGATATCTTTTTGAATCTATATGCAGGTAAGAATATTTTTCCACCACATTCACAATCCATATCTCTTGCATCTGTTAATTTAAAATTTGGTGGTAATTGAGGTCCACCCATTTGTTGTCCGTTCATTATTTTATAATATTTAAAATTTGTATAATCGTGCTCATAAACACTATTTCTTTATCTACTACTAACGCATCTTTGGATAATCCTTCTGCAATAGTAAGTATAACGTTTGCTGTATTTCCACTTGCATACTCATCAACTTTATCGTATAACATTGTATACATTTCGGAATAATCATTTAATTTGTTATCAGCTACTGCCTGTCTAATTTTCATAAACATATTTCTCTTATCATCATCTGATTTTAAAAGGTCAATAAGTTTACTTGCAAAGTTTGCTTCAACCATTACTTTGTGGTCTACTTTCAATTCACCTTTTGCAGATTGTAATTGACAAGTATTAAGTATTCTTCTAATATCTGGATAATATGAATTAATCACATCTGCCATATTTTTTGGTTCATACTTAATCTTTTCAGCATCCAATATCTTTGCTACCTGAACTGCTACATCCTTTTTAGTCGGAGGTGTGATTGCGAAAGACTGACATCTACTTTGGATAGGGTCAATGATTTTCTCAATGTAATTACAGGTTAAGATGAAACGACAATGCTTACTGAATGTTTCCATTAAGTTTCTCAAAATCGCTTGTGCTCCCGGTGTCATATAATCAAACTCATCTAAGATGATTACTTTGAAACCTGCAAATCCAACCGATGATGCGAAGTTCTTAACTTTGGTTCTTACGGTATCCACATTGTTTTCATCCGATGCGTTGATAATCATATAATCACATTTGATTGTGTTTACGATTAGTTTTGCAAGTGTGGTCTTACCAGTACCCGCTTTTCCGTATAACAACAAATGTGGTATATCGTTTGCATCTAAGTATTGCTGAATTGTTTCTTTGATGGTTTCATTACCAACATAGTCAGCAAGAGTTTGTGGGCGGTATTTCTCCACCCACAAGCTATGTTCTTTTTTATTGTTTTCGTTTGCGAAAAAACTCATAGTTGTTTAATTATTGATTGTGCTAATATTTTGTGTCCTTCTATACATAAATGTGTATCATGTGAACTTGCTTTATGAAATTTAAATTGTGGTTGTTGATTTATAAACATATTATTTTTTTCTGCCCATCTTCTAATCATATACTCACCATCAATTGATATTCCGTATTTTTCAATTTCTTCTTTTGATAAAATCTCTTCCCATTCATTACTATGAAAAATTATTTTAAGTTTTTCAGGATAATTTACAAAAATTTTTTGTAATTGTAAAAAATAATCATATTGTATTTTTTCAATATTTAAGATGGTATCATTTACATTTTCTTTAGTAAACCATCCTTCTTTTATTAAATTTTCATAACAACCAGGGTGTGCTATCCATTCATATCCATTTGTAAAAAATCTATCAAAATGTGTTAATTGAATTATAAAATATTTATAATCTTCTATATTTTCGAACTTTAAATCATGCAATATTTTTCCGTTTGATTTACTACTTACTGAAACGTTTTTTTCAATAAATCCCAGATGATTTGCAATTTGTGTACTATATCTATTTTTTTTAATAAAATCCATATCTTCGTTTGTAAAGATATATTTACTCATTCTATCAGCCGAAAATATGTCTAAATTATTACAATATAATTCTAAACTCTGTCCCCATGTATATGAACAACCATCAAAATATATTTTTTCCATATTACTTTCCAGTTGAACCAAATCCCCCTTCACCCCTTTCGGTGTGATTTAATTCTTCTACTTCTTCAAAGTCAATAGTTGGATGTGGAATAATCATAATTTGACAAATTCTATCACCAACTTTATAACTATCTCTTTCAACATTGTCAATTCCTTGGATTTTGTTGAATGTTGCTTGAATTTCACCTCTATATCCACTATCAACTACACCAACTGAATTACTCAATTGTAAGTTTGTTTTTCTAATGGATGAACGAGGAAAAATCAATCCTACAAATCCTTCTGGTATTTCCATTGCAATATCGGTTCCGTATGTAATAGAACCTAAGTTTTCATTTATTACTTTTGTTGCAACCATATCCATACCCGCATCTCCAATTTTTGCGTAAGTTGGAATTACTGCGTCAGGACTAAGCTTCTTTATTTTTACTTGCATTCTCTCTTTCTTTTTTTGTTTCTTCACTAATTGGTCTTGGAAAAATTCTAAATTCCATTCCATTATATTGAAAATTTAATCCATCACCTTCTTTTGGTTGGATTTGTAATACTAATGGAGCTGGTTCGGTTCCCTCATCCTGCCATGCAAATACAATTGGTTCATTATTAAAGAATTGAAAACACCATTCTGCATCTTGAATTGTTTGTGCTTCTGGAATATTTACTTCTTCTTGTGGGGATAATTCATAACCAACTTCTGTTGGGAATAATTCTAATTGTTCACTCATTTTATTAATTTGAAATTTCTACTAAATAATATTTACATACAAAATCATCAATTTGGAATTCAACATTTGATAAACCATCCGTTGAAACTTTTAATTTTGCTGATGTTGCTTCCTTATTTGCAGTTAATATTTCCTTCAAATACTTTGCTGAGAAAGAAATTGGTTTTACATCACTACCAAATCCTTTAATTGCTGTAAATGTAACTCTGTTTGTAGATATAGAAGAATAACCAATTGCCATTTTTAAATCACCACCTTCGGTAAATATTGTGAAAGTATCTACATCACTCAATGCACCTTTTGCTTTGATGAATTTGTCAATCATATTAGATGCCATATCAATTGAAATACCAAAATCAGGCAATGCTTTTAAATCTGGAACCGGAGGAATAACCCCTAAGTCTGCCAATTGATAAGATGTTTCAGTTTCATCGGAAGATAACTTTAATGATACCGACTTTTCACCTGCTTTGTCAACTTTTAATGTCAAATCGTTATCCAATACACCAATCATATTTTTCAATAATGATGTTGTGTAAATACCCACATTCATTGGAGTAGATGTATACGCATTGTATTCTACTTCACCTAATAGTGTTTTATCATCAGAAATAAATCTAACTGATAACTTTGTTCCTTCTGCGTTCCATGCTACTGATTCAATTACTCCACCTAGTGAATACTTTTGAATGAATCTTTGTAAATTGTTTTTGTTCATACTTTATGTTTTATGTTTTAACTAATATACGATTATTTTTTTATATTTCAAAATTTTCTTTTATATGATTAAATAAATTTTTTGCATATTCGGCATTTTCATAATCCGTTGCATGTATTGTATTATCATCGAAATATGGATAATTACCATCAAATCTATTTTCGTCAGTAAAATCCGTTTTTAAAAATGTTCCATTCCAAATAAATGGTATGCCTTTTGATTGCAAATAATAAGTTATCAATTGATGATTTTTATACCAATTTATGTAATCTTGCTCATCATTTTCTGCTGAAATTATATTTGCCCACTTTTTTCTTCCATCCATATCTTCATCAAAATATCCCCAAGGATTTGAATGATATGGTTCCAATTCTGCATTTTCTGTGTAGTATTCACGTTTGTTTGGATAAGTATACATTACCAATACCAATGATGGTTTTAATTTTTCTGTCCAAGTCATTATTGTTCTAGCAATATAATCATTACTTCTACCATTAATTCCTAAATTTAAATCAACACCATTTGGTATCATTCTAGTTAATTGATATGACCAAGTTTGGTGATTGTGAACATTTATTCCTTCGGTATGTGAACAACCAACTGACATAATTCTAATACCATTCTTTTTTGGAGAATCACCTCTAAACCCTAATTCATTGAAAGAATAATAACAATTTCCCTTATCGGAACCATTACCCATAATTTCTTTATTGATTCTTTCTTTTATAGACCATTTATAGGTTGCAATATCAAATCCATCTATGGTCCAGTATTTTAAACTTTTCATAATTAAAATGCAAAAAACTTTTTAGCTGTTTTTGTTTCGTTTGATACCTTCTGCCAACCCAATGCATTGTAGAAATCATCTAATTTATTTTCCAATTCTGCTTCAAATATTTTATCTCTATCAATATATGTTTCCACAAAATCCATAACTTCTTTAGGGTCGTTATAATCTTTAAATGCTAATGTATCTAATCCCAATGGATTTGTTTTAAGATAAACCCATTTAACTTTATCACCATCTCTAATTGGTTCGTGCTTATATGGACAATTGAAGAATTTCAATAATCTATTGTATGCAATTCCGGCTTTAACGTGTGCAGGTGTTCCTTTCTCAAAGTTTGCAATTGATGAACCCGTTTTCCAACTACCATCATCATACTTACTCAACTCTTTGATTGCTCCACCTTTTGCAATTACATTTACAGGAAGTGTTGGTAAACTTTTCTTAAATGCTAATAATGTATCATCAATATATTCATTATCTTTACCCATTAGAATATCTTTCAACATTGTAGACATAAATTTCTGAAATGATTTGGGGAATGAACTTCTAACCACATCTAGCCCCTTTACATCTAACTTATCACATGGGATACCATTTTTCAAAATCATCCATTGTGCATATCGTTTCTTTGCTACCCAAAATCCTGCTTTACTGATGTACTCTTTTTTAATCTCAAATCTATGTTTCTCTTTTGGAATAAAGAAAAATCTCTCTGCCAATAAATCATAGAATGAATTTAAGAATGATTGAGTTTCCTCTGCAATAGTATTTACCTCTTGCGCCATTCTGGTTTCATCAAACTCTTTATATTCTGGGTATCTATGTTTTACCAAAGGTTCTGCCATCATATAGATTGAATCCGTATCAATATAAACATTATAATCATCCTTTGTTCCCAATTCTTTCCAATATTTTCTATTTGCCATCTCAGCCGTTTTCTTAATTACGACCTGACCTGTTAATGTCACTGCCTCTGCGTTATCCACATCATAGAATCGAAATGCAGGTAAACCCAATACACCATACATTGAATTCAAAAGAATTTTTTGAACGTGTTGTCTTTTACCATAAAACTCATATAATTCGGTATTCTTTTCCTCACCATATTTCTTTTCTAATTTACGATATTCAACTCTCTTTTGAAACCATGTGTTAAGGATATCAGCAATTAGACCAGGTTGTTCTTGTGTATAAAGAACTCCATTTGCTGCAACACCTAAATTACTATCTTTAATAACATCCGCTAGTTCCTGACGGGTATAATCATACTCATCACCACCTTTTCCAACTAAATGATATTCTCTATCTTCACCCTTAATCCATTGTTCTGCATCCCAATTTTGTATCTTACCAATCTTTGTTTCAGGACTGATGTTTAGTGTCATAATGATTGATGGATATAGTGATGTCAAATCCAAGTCATAAATCCAATCGTATTTTCCAACGATAGGTTCTTTCACATATGCTCCAATAAACTTTTCTTCATCATTATCTCTCAATGCTTGCATTCTTTCTCTTCTATCGGCTGGTTTATTTGTTGCAACCAAACCTTTAGTTTTAAGATATGCTAAACAGGCTCCTTCTAACCACTTTGATGAATATATGTAATCCTCATATGGAACAAATCCGGCGTGACAGATTGCTCTACATAATTCAATAAATTTTAATTTATCATCCATTGCAACAACCAAGTCTACGTCGACAATGTTATACTCAATAAATTTCTCTAAATCATTTTCAAATAGGTCATCCAAACTACCTTCATATTCCACCTTACCTCTACCTAATTCTTTTGTTGCGATATGGTTCAATGTGTATGAACTTTCTAAACCAAAATTGTATTGTTTGTATAAATTGATGTAATCTAATATTGCTACTCCACCGAAAGACCATTTCTCTCTATATGGTGAATAGAAACATTGTCCAATACGTGATAATCTTTTTGCATGCGATTCTCCACATACATTTTTAATACGATTGTAAAGGTATGGAATATCAAAGAAATCTATATTCCACCCTGTGAGAATAGTCGGGTCAACTTCCTCGTAATAATTAAGGAAAGCAAGTAAGAGATTTTTCTCGTTATCAAAAATGTGAACACTAACCTCTCTGCCATCTTTGTTAAAATGTTGGGCATTATTTTTTACTTTTTTATCTTTATCTAATACGAATACATCAAACAATTTAGTTGCACTATCATGTGCAGCAATTGCTGTTAATTCGTTTTGTGCTTCTCTTGTATTTGGAAGTCCTGATATCATTTCAACCTCAATATCGAATGTCATTATTCTATGACCCATTGATGGGATATCATTGTCATAAATATCTACCAATACTCTCGTAGTTTCAGGAACATCTGATTCAAATAAATCATCTGCTTCATCCTTTTCCCATTTTGAAATACGAGTAAGTTTATCTCCATTCATAGAACGAAATTGTCCATATGGGTCTTTCCTATATGCATATTTTCTATATGGCATTGTTTGATACCCACTTTTATCATCCCATAAATGTATGAGATTTTTTTGTCTTTCGTAATAAATGTTTTGATACATATTATCTACCTACTTCTTTTAAATATTTTTCTTTCATTTGTTCCCAAGTCAATCCAATCGCATCTATATAAAAAAGGACTTCTGGTTTTATTTTACCCTCATCATGTAGTTTTGTATAACGATTAATTGCTTTTTCTTTCCACCACTTCATAGTATATTCGTGTCCTTGTGCAAATTTCTTTTTTAGAATTAAATCTTTTTCTTCAATTTTTGAACAAAGAAAATCATTTCCATTCTCATAAAAATTTGCATAATAAACTCCTCTTTGAAATCCATGATGGTATTGGTCTGCTTTTATTCCCAATTCTCTGAATATTTTTGTAAGTATTTTTTGTTTAATACCACTAACAGGTCCGTTTCTTTCATATCCCATATTAGCACCATTACGAGCTCTTTCTTCCGTAATTTCTTCTGCATACCAATCAGCTCTATTTTCTTTCAACCAATGATGCCATGGGTCATAAAACTTATCATCTGGCTTAATACTAATTTTACCTTTTGATTCACCTAATGTTTTAAAATGTGGGATACCATTGTATTGTGAATGTATGCCATACAAAGATGTAGTTCCAATTCCAATTAAAGTATTATTATATTTTGATTTCCAATATTCTCTAACTTCAGGTGCAGTTGCCATTGCTGCGATTAACTTACCACCCAAAAAGTTATATCCAAATGGTTGAGTTGATACGATGGTAGTTGCAATGGATGTATTATTTAATTTACCTTTTTCAAACTTATCTTCTTTTTGCCAACCAATGTAGTTATCTCTAACACCTAACGAAGTTATATCACTACCCAATGAGATTTGTCCTAATATCTTTCCACTTGTTCTATCTTTAACATAAATTTTTACATTACGACCGGGATTAGGTGTAAAATCCATAGTGTGAATTAATCTTCTAATATCACTCCACTTTGTTGCTTGTATTGGGTCATCGTCCACAATATCAACATATGGGTCTAATTCTTGGATTTCTTTAATAGTTAATTCTTTATTTGTTAAATCGGTAGGTTTCCACAAAGAATCATAATACATTTGTAGAGCAGGTAATTTAGTCATACTATCATATAAATTGGCATTCCATTCAATCCATTTTTTATATAATGTTTGTTCTTCTACTGACATTGCAAATAGATAATCCAAATTATCTATTAATGCTTTTTTCTCTTTATCAAAATCAAATCCCGCTGTTTGCGGTGTATCGCCTGTGTCCCAAAATTTCATATTTCTAATATAATTAAATTATTCGATATTACCAAAACTTACTTGCCAACTCCGTTTCTGGTGCTATTGTTAAATGATGTTCTATATCTTTGTTAAATTCTTTTGCGTTTTTAGGGTAATCTCTTACTTCATGTTTTAATGATTTTAAGATTGCTTTCTTTTCTTTCTTATCACCCACTATTACCTGTATATATCTGTGTTTAGGTGGTTCTTCTCTTCTCCAAAACTCTTTATATCCTTGCTTACCAATCTCCCTTCTAAGATGTTCTAAATTGCCACTACCCCACATTGAGTAAACTGTCCTACTATGAATCCAATCATATGGTTCTTTTGTAAGTGATATTCCATAATTTGGCATCAATGCAATTTCGGTATTCATTCCTTGGTAAATCCAATTAGTTGCCTGATATATACCTCCTAAATGTTCTTGTCCGTTATCTGCGTATGATATTAAAACTTTGATTGCTTTATCATTTTCTCTAAACCATTTAAATGATTGTCCAATGGCATAACTTTCTATGTTAGAACCATATCCATCATCACAATAGAGACGGGTAAGTTCTAATACATTATCTTTTGTAAGTTGTTCTGAAATTGAAAGTGCTGCTCTTGCACCTACTGGAAATCCGTAAACCAAACATCCGATTAACTTTTCGTTATCACCTAGTGCATTGGTTTCATCTGTTCTATAAAATATACCCAAAGAATATCTACAAGCCGTCCAAGCATGCGTATAGTGTTTTTTAACTATAATTTCTTTTGCAACGGATGAACTTATTTCTCTGACAATAACTCTGGATACATCACAATATAACTTATTTTCTACTTTCATTATTTAAATAATTTATCTTTCCAATCTTTAACTAATGGTTTGACAAATATCATTTTTGGTTCACTTTCAGTTATAATCATTCTTTGACCTACACCATTTTCATCTTTTGGACCATATTTTTTAATCGCTGCTTCCAAATCAACCAATGCTAATGGAGATGCTCCACTTCCTCCACTTAACCAATGTTTTGTTGGTGCTTTTTTAATACTAACACCCGATGTTTGTCCTACATGTATCCAATTATCAGCTAAATAAACGGCACCTCTTCTGTTTTCATTTTTCAGAACATATGTTTCTAATAATAATAAATCATCATCATATCGTTCTTTCCATCTTTTTGCACCTTCTATCCTTACCATCTTCAACACTCTACTACCTAAATTTTTTATACCCGTATCTGGCTTTAAACAAAATCTATAATTATTTGCAATCTGATTACTTTTTGCAATCCTAATATCCTTATCCCAACCTATCCAATTATCTCGATCTTTTACACATAGAACGCAAGAACTTATTCCAATTGCACCTACCAATTCAGTACCACTCCATACTAACCAATTTATTCTTCTCTGGGGAACAATTTTATATTTTACATACGAATGATATTCATTTATAAAATTTGCAAACATCTTTGTTTTTTGTGGAGTATTGCACTCATCTAATACTATTTCTGTATTTTTGTATTCAAAAAATTTCGACATTTATTATTGTTTTTCATATGGCCACTTGAGCATATGTTGCCATGTCTTATTCATAACTATTTTCTTTATATTAGCCGAAGATACACCATTATTTCTAGCTAATACTTTAATATTACGATGTCCTACTTTCCATAGTTCTCTAATCGTTTCAACTTGCTTTTCAGTAAGTTTGTGCATCGGATGTGCTTCTCCTTTTAACATGAGTCTAATATAACCAATTTTTTTCATTTTAACAAATCTATTTTATAGCTTCGTTAATTGCATTTTGATATGCCATTTTAGATTGAAGGCCTGTGAATCTTTCTAATAATTGATTATCTTTTTCAATAATCACTGTCGGAACTGAATTTACAGAATACTTTTGTACATTTTCATAATCCTCATCAATATCAATATCTTCAAATTTTACATTTGGATATTTACTTTTGATTTCATTCATTACAGGTGCCAACATTCTACAAGGTCCACACCAAGTTGCACTAAATTTTTTTACTGTTACCATTTTCGTTTTGTTTTGTATTTTTATTTCCTTTTATACCAACTGGAATATATGGACAATGGCGGCACCCACTCCCACAGCAATCACCTCGTTTAAGGTGATACTCAGGAGTGAACACCACTTTACCATTTTCCAAATAATATAATTCCTTATCATCTTTATTTAACTTCACAAGCTCCTCCTGCACAAGCTACCTCACCTGATAAATCCGTATTATCTTCGATTTCAATAACTTTGCTCAAGTCTACTTCCGTAAGTGTTTTCATTAATTCTTCGTACTTCTCTTTTGTACAA
>JACCDU011278026.1_pt1 | contig 29154 bp, 27 predicted proteins | sample 7446081 | NCBI WGS metagenome assembly JACCDU01 (sample SAMN15323447, study PRJNA562643) | freshwater metagenome | isolation source: river surface water | place: USA:Blue River Watershed | collected 2017-08-17
CACCGCCAGCAGTACACAGAACTGCAAATCGGTGCAATTGCAGGCTAAGGAGCTTAGGTCATGGCACAGAAAAAAGGCGGCGGCTCTACGCGAAACGGGCGCGATTCAAAGCCCAAAATGCTCGGTGTGAAAGCTTTCGGTGGTGAACTCATCAGCGCTGGCTCCATCATTGTTCGTCAACGTGGCACCAAGTTCCATGCTGGCACCAATGTCGGCATTGGCAAAGACCACACATTGTTCGCTTTGGTTGACGGCCACGTGTCGTTCGGCACAAAGGGTGCTCTGAACAAGCAAATGGTGAATGTGACTGCTGCTTAAACAGCGTCAGCCATTGCGCAAGGAGCCCCGCCGAGTCGGGGCTTTTTTGTTCCAGAGCTCAAATTTAAAAGAGATAAACTGGAATTGATACTGGAACGACCATGAAATTTGTTGACGAAGCCTACATTGACATCGCCGCGGGCGATGGCGGGAACGGCTGCGTCTCGTTCCGGCATGAGAAGTACAAAGAGTTTGGTGGCCCCAATGGTGGCGACGGTGGCCGTGGTGGTCACGTGTTTGCCGTAGCCGACCCCAATCTCAACACCTTGGTCGACTACCGCTACTCGCGCCGTCACGAGGCCAAGCGTGGTCAGCACGGCATGGGCTCCGACATGTTTGGCGCCATGGGCGACGATGTCACCCTCAAAATGCCGGTGGGCACCATTATCACCGACGCCGAAACGGGCGAGGTTTTGTATGAGTTGCTCAAGCCGGGCGAAGTCATCATGATTGCCAAGGGCGGTGATGGTGGCTTTGGCAACATGCGCTTCAAAAGCGCCATCAACCGCGCGCCTCGCCAAAAAACACCCGGCTGGCCCGGTGAGAAAAAAGAACTCAAACTCGAATTGAAGGTCTTGGCCGATGTCGGTTTGTTGGGCATGCCCAACGCCGGCAAGTCCACCCTCATTGCCGCCATTTCCAACGCGCGCCCCAAAATTGCAGATTACCCGTTCACCACTTTGCACCCCAATTTGGGTGTGGTCCGTGTGGGCCCTGAGCAAAGCTTTGTGGTGGCAGACGTACCGGGCTTGATTGAAGGCGCTTCTGACGGCGCTGGCTTAGGCCATTTGTTCTTGCGCCATTTGCAGCGCACGCGTTTGCTCTTGCACATCATTGACTTTGCACCTTTCGACGAAGCCGTCGATCCTGTCGCGCAGGCCAAGGCCATTGTGGGTGAGCTCAAAAAATACGACAAAGCTTTGTACGACAAGCCCCGTTGGCTGGTCCTGAACAAGCTCGACATGGTGCCCGCTGAAGAGCGCGAAGCCCGTGTGAAAGATTTCATCAAGCGCTTCAAATACAAAGGCCCTGTGTTTGAAATTTCAGCGCTCACACGAGAAGGTTGTGAGCCCTTGATCAAAACTATTTTTCAGCACATCAAAGCACAGCAAATTCAAGAACAAGAGCCGGTCTACATTGACCCTCGCTTTGTAGAAGAGCCGCCACAATAAGCAATGCTGCCTGCAGCGTTTTTGAACCTCTCGTTACATTCAAAACCATGAGCCAAGTCTCAACCCCCACTGTATTGCGCGATGCGCGCCGCATCGTGGTCAAGGTTGGCTCCAGTTTGGTCACCAACGAAGGCCGAGGCCTTGACGAAGTGGCTATTGGTGAATGGTGCCGCCAAATGGCGCTCTTGGCCAAAGAAGGTCGGGAGGTCATCATGGTCTCAAGTGGCGCCATTGCGGAAGGCATGAAACGTTTGGGCTGGACCACACGGCCTCAAGAAATTCATGCCTTGCAAGCCGCGGCTGCAGTGGGTCAAATGGGCTTGGCCCAAATGTACGAAACCAAGTTGCGTGAAAACGGTTTGGGCAGTGCCCAGGTGCTGCTCACGCATGCCGATTTGGCCGATCGCGAACGCTATTTGAATGCTCGCTCTACTTTGCTCACCTTGTTGCAGCACAAGGTCTTGCCCGTCATCCATGAAAACGACACGGTGGTGAATGACGAAATCAAGTTCGGCGACAACGACACCTTGGGCGCCTTGGTGGCCAATTTGGTGGAAGCTGACGCCTTGGTCATCCTCACCGATCAAAAAGGTTTGTACACCACCGACCCGCGCAAAAATCCGGATGCGCAATTCGTGCACGAAGCTCGCGCAGGCGACCCAACGCTAGAGGCCATGGCCGGTGGCGTAGGTTCCAGCATTGGCAGCGGTGGCATGATTACCAAAATATTAGCGGCCAAGCGTGCTGCTGGCTCTGGCGCTTCCACCGTCATCGCTTGGGGACGTGAACCCGATGCCCTCATTCGCTTGTGCAAAGGCGAGGCCATTGGCACTTTGCTTGTGGCGCAAACCCAAAAGCAGCAAGCCCGCAAGCAATGGATGGCCGATCATTTGCAATTGCGCGGCGCGGTGACTGTCGACCCAGGTGCCGCTGCCAAATTGCAAGCGGAAGGCAAGAGTCTGCTGGCCATTGGCATGACCCAAGTCGAAGGAGATTTTTCTCGCGGCGATGTGATTGCCATTCGAGATGTCAATGGCTTGGAAATTGCCCGTGGCTTGGCCAATTACGCCAGCGCCGAAGCCCGACTCATTTGCCGCAAACCCTCTACCGAATTTGAAGCTTTGCTGGGCTACATCGCTGAGTCTGAGTTCGTGCACCGCGACAACTTGATTTTGACGCGCTAATCCTTCAAATCGTTTTGCGGATCGGGATCAAAACTGCCGCCAGGAGGCAGCTCCATGTGGATGTGAGTTTGCATCAAGCCAAATTGCACTGTCATGGCAACTTGGTCGCCTGACTGACTGGAGGGTGCCGAGTTGGGGTTTTCGTTTCGGGGTCTTGACGGGCCGCGATAAGACCGGCCACGGTTGTCATAGCGGGGCAAGAATCTAGACAGTTCTGTGAGGGCCATTTCATAAACGCCCCGTTTGAACTCCACCACCACATCGAGTGGCACCCAGAAATCGTTCCAACGCCATGCGTCAAACTCTGGGTGACTGGTGGCGCGCAGGTTGATCTTCCAGTCAGGCTCGACCAGCTGGAGTAAATACCAAATTTGCTTTTGGCCCTTGTAATGGCCCCTGGCATCGCGCCGGATGAAACGATCCGGCACTTCATAGCGCAACCAATCTCGGGTACGGGCCACGATGCGCACATGCTCCGGTAGGAGCCCCACTTCCTCGTGCAGTTCGCGGAACATGGCCTGTTCGGGGCTTTCACCCCGGTCAATGCCGCCTTGCGGAAACTGCCAACTGTGGGTTCGGATGCGCTTGCCCCAGAAAACCTGGTTTCTCTGGTTGAGCAGAATGATGCCGACGTTAGGCCGAAAGCCTTCGCGGTCAAGCATAATCAAACCCCAAATTTTTAAACTGTGTCCATTATGCACGGACCCATCTGTGCAGCATTAGGACTCACCCTGAGAACGCTTGGAATTAGCCCATGAAAGCCAGTCAATTTTTAATCTCCACCCTCAAAGAAGCGCCTGCAGACGCTGAGGTGGTCAGCCATCAACTGATGATGCGTGCCGGCATGATCAAGCGCTTGGGCGCAGGCATTTACAACTACATGCCCATGGGTCTTCGAGTCATTCGCAAAGTGGAAGCCATCGTCCGCGAAGAAATGGACAGGGCTGGCGCCATCGAGATGACCATGCCGGTGGTGCAACCCGCCGAGCTGTGGCAAGAAACAGGTCGCTTTGAAAAGATGGGCCCAGAGCTGCTCCGCATCAAGGACCGTCATGGCCGTGACTTCGTGGTGCAGCCCACCAGCGAAGAAGTGATTACCGACGTGGCGCGCCAAGAACTGCGAAGCTACAAGCAATTGCCCAAGAACTTCTACCAAATCCAAACCAAATTCCGCGATGAGCGCCGTCCCCGTTTTGGTTTGATGCGCGGCCGTGAGTTCATCATGAAAGATGCGTACAGTTTTGACCGCGACCAAGTGTCAGCCAAGCAAAGCTACAAAGTCATGGCCGATGCCTATCGCCAAATCTTCGACCGCTTTGGTTTGAGCTACCGCGCGGTGGCTGCCGACAGCGGCGCCATTGGCGGCGATTTGAGCGAAGAGTTCCAAGTGATTGCGGCCACCGGCGAAGACGCCATCGTGTATTGCCCCAACAGCGATTACGCCGCCAACATGGAAAAGGCCGAGGCACTTGCGCCTGCACAAGCACGCCCTGCTGCTTCTAAACCCCAAACGCTCACGCCCACACCAGGCAAGAGCACATGCGAAGACGTGGCGGCGCTACTGAATGTGCCCCTCTCCACCACTGTCAAATCTTTGGTCTTGGCCACAGACGAAACCGACGAGCAAGGCAACATCAAAGCTTCCAAAGTTTGGTTGCTGTTGCTGCGCGGTGACCACGACATGAACGAAGTCAAAGTGGGCAAATTGCCAGGCTTGAATACGGGCTTTCGCTTTGCCACCTTGGCTGAAATTGAAGATCACTTTGGCTGCAAGCCCGGCTACCTTGGCCCCTTGAATTTGAAGAAGCCCTTGAATGTGGTGGCCGACCGCGAAGTGGCCGTCATGGCCGATTGGATTTGCGGCGCCAACCATGCTGATCATCACATCACTGGTGTGAACTGGGGCCGTGATTTGCCAGAACCTACGATGGTGGCCGACTTGCGCAATGTGGTGGCTGGCGACGCTTCACCCGACGGCAAAGGTGTCCTGGCCATCGAGCGCGGCATTGAAGTGGGCCATGTGTTTTATTTGGGCACCAAGTACAGCCAAGCCATGAACGCCACGTTCTTGGACGAAAACGGCAAACCTCAATTCTTGGAAATGGGCTGTTACGGCATTGGCGTGACACGCTTGCCTGCGGCCGCCATTGAGCAAAACCACGATGCCAAAGGCATCATCTGGCCCGATGCCATTGCACCATTCACCGTGGTCATTTGCCCCATTGGCGCCGATCGCAGCCCCGATGTGAAAGCCGCTTCAGAAAAGCTGTATGCCGACCTGATGGCTGCGGGTGTCGATGTGTTGCTGGACGACCGTGGCGAGCGCCCTGGTGCCATGTTTGCAGACTGGGAACTGATTGGGGTGCCGCACCGCGTGACCTTGGGCGACCGGGGTCTCAAAGAAGGCAAGGTGGAATACCAACACCGCCGCGATGAAGCTGCCACGACTGTCGCACCTGCCGACATAGCGGCGTTTGTTTTGGCCAAACTCGGCAAGTGAGCGGGCTTCGCTTGGTTAGCTTGCGCAGCTTGATCAGTGCCCATTGAAAGCAGGGCGCATGAACTTGCACAAACGCAAATTTTTGCGCCAATGGGGTTTGGCCATGCTGCTTTTGCCCTGCATGCCATTGGCGCGGGCAGGCAATCAAGCTGAAGAAGCGCTGTCTGATTCGGTGCGCACAGCACTCAGTCAGGCCGTGGTGCAAAGTGGCCCCCCCGTGCCGGTTCTCCCTACCGAGCTGGAAAAAAATCAGTTCAAGGACTGGCTGGCCAAAGCCTCACTTCGCTTGAGTCAGTGGATGAAACATCCTGACGACCGAGAGGAGTTTCTACACACCCTTTGGTATGAAGCGCGGCGTGCAGGCTTGTCTTTGTCATTGGTTTTGGGCCTGATTGAAGTTGAAAGCGCCTTTAGAAAATACGCCATCTCCAGTGCAGGCGCACGGGGTTATATGCAGGTGATGCCATTTTGGACGCGCAGCATTGGCGATGGCAACGAAAGCACCTTGTTTCATACCCAAACGCAGCTGCGATTTGGGTGTGTCATCTTGCGCTACATGATGGAGCGCGAAAAAGGCAATTTGTTTTTGGCTCTGGGCCGATACAACGGCAGTCGAGGACAGGCTGCATACCCCAACGCTGTTTTAGCAGCACAAAAAAAATGGCTTCAGTCGGTGGACTGAAACCATGGTGTGACTAGCTTCAAAGCAAACGTGGGCGTTTTAAGCCCGTGTCAGATTATTCTTTGGGTGTAGTGCCTAGCACTTGAACCAGCTCGCCCGATTCGTACATTTCCATCATGATGTCAGAGCCACCTACAAATTCGCCCTTGACGTACAGCTGAGGAATGGTGGGCCAGTTGCTGTATTCCTTGATGCCTTGTCGAATTTCGGCGTCGTCCAGCACATTGACCGTTTTCACAGCCTTTGGGTCGACACCGCAAGCTTTCAAAATTTGAATGGCTCGGCCAGAGAAGCCGCACATGGGAAAGCTGGCGCTGCCTTTCATGAAAAGCAGAACTTCGTTTTGTTTGACCAATTCGTCAATGCGGGTTTGGGTATCGCTCATGGGAATTCCTCGTTAACTTTCAATGGGGTGATTATTTCATGTTGCAAGGGCTTGCGCTGTTTAGGGTCTATTTTTGCCCGCCTGAGCAGCGTTCAATGCCAGCCAAGTCCCGCTCAGACTGAACATGGCGGTAGCCAGCAGCCTGTAGAAGTGAGCGAACTTGCTCTGCTTGTTGCCAGCCGTGTTCAATCAACAGCCATCCCCCTTGGGCCAAGTGCCTTTGGGCATTTTCAACAATGTTGCGGATGTCTTGGAGGCCATCTGTACCGCTCACCAAGGCCTGCAGCGGTTCATGATGGAGCGCCGCCAAATGAGGATCGTTGGCCTCGATGTAGGGCGGGTTGGAAACAATGACGTCAAACTCACCGCGCACTTGGCTCAGCCAGTTGCTTTCTAGAAACGACACCGCTAAGCCCAGTTTTGCCGCATTCTGAGATGCCAGGCTGAGTGCCTCGGGGCTTGCATCAATGGCCGTGACCTTGGCCTCCGGCCGTTGAGATTGGAGGGCCAGGGCAATTGCGCCACTGCCAGTGCCCAAATCTAAAAAGCGCGGGGCTGCCAAAGAGACGGCACAAGCCAAAGCCCATTCCACCAAGACCTCGGTGTCGTCTCGGGGGTCTAAAACACGTTTGTCAATTTGGAGATTGAGGCCAAAGAACTCTTTTTGGCCCACGATGTAAGCCACGGGTTCGTGCTGAAGCCGCCTTAAAGCCATGGCTTCAAAGGCGGCAAGATGCTCTGGGCTGACCTCATCGGTGTCGTGCGCCAACAGCCAAGCACGATCGTGCTGGGGTCTGCCAATAGCGTGCAAATACAAGATTTGGGCTTCTAAGCGTGGCAAACCCAAGGCTTGGCCGTGCATCAAACATTGCGCGACGTTCATGCAGGCAAACTCAACTCAAGTTCAGCCATTTGCTCAGCAAGTCTCGCTTGTTGCAAGGCTTGCGTCACCTCTTCCAAATCGCCCTCCATGATGAAGTTCAGCTTGTACAAGGTGAGATTGATACGGTGGTCGGTCAGCCTGCCTTGCGGAAAGTTGTAGGTTCGAATTCGGTCAGACCGGTCGCCACTGCCAATCAAGCCTTTGCGCAAGGCCGCGTCTTTGGCCGCACGTTCGCTGCGTTCTTTTTCTTGAATTCGAGCTGACAAAACCTGCATGGCTTTGGCTTTGTTGCGGTGCTGGCTTCGATCGTCTTGGCACTCGGCCACAATGCCCGTGGGAATGTGCGTGATGCGCACAGCCGAGTCGGTTTTGTTGATATGCTGACCGCCGGCCCCGCTGGCGCGGTAAGTGTCGATGCGCAAGTCGGCCGGATTGATGGTGACTGCCTGCGCTTCGTCGGGTTCTGCCAATACCGCCACCGTGCAGGCGCTGGTGTGAATTCGGCCCTGTGTTTCGGTGGCTGGCACGCGCTGCACGCGGTGACCGCCCGATTCAAAGCGCAGGGTGCCAAACACCTTGTCGCCTTCGATGCGAACGACCACCTCTTTGTAGCCGCCCAGCTCACTGGCTGACTCCGACATGATTTCGGCACGCCAGCCTTTGCGTTCACAAAACTTGGTGTACATGCGCAGCAAATCGCCCGCAAAAAGAGCGGACTCGTCACCGCCTGTGCCAGCCCTAATCTCCACGTAGGCAGGGCGGGCATCGTCGGGATCTTTGGGCAGCAGCATGCGCTGCAACTCAGTTTCCAGCTCTGCCATTTCTTGTGAGGCACTTTGAATTTCTTCGTCTGCCATGGCTTTCATGTCGAGGTCGTCTGCACTTGTTTCGAGCATGGCTTGGGCGGCCTCTAAATCGCTGAGGCGCTCTTGAAAGCGGACATAGCGTTTGGCCACGGCACTCACATCGGCGTGTTCGCGTGAGAGCTTTAAAAATTGATTCATGTCGGCCATGATGTCTTCACGCGACAGCAAAAAGTCCAGCTCTTCCAGACGCTGTGCATATCGCTCAAGCTGATCACGTAAAAAGGGTTTCATGAATCGTTTCGAAAAAATGGTGGAGCAATGAGGTTGGCTCAATGCAGCGCAAATGAAGCCCAGATCGAGGGCAATGGCAAAGGTCGCTAGCGCTCTTTGCGCAAAAAGATGCGTTGAACCGCATGTGTGGCTTGAGCCACGTGTTCGGGGTCTGCTTCTCGCAGTTCGGCCATTGCGCCGTGCAACATTTTTTGGGTCAAGCCCCGCGACAGTGCTTCGAGTACTTTTTCGGGGTCTTCACCCTTGGCCAGCATTTTGCGGGCACGGGCCATTTCAGCTTCTCGCCACTCATCGGCCTGGGCATTCAATTGCTGAATGAGCGGCACGCTGCCGCGCTGGACCATCCAGTGCATGAAGCTTTGCACACCTGCGTCAATGATGACCTCGGCTTCTGCCACTGCGGCTTGACGATGGGCTTGGCCAGTTTGAATGACACTGGCCAAATCATCGACGGTGTAGAGATAAACGTCTTCCAAAGATTTCACTTCGGGCTCGATGTCGCGAGGAACAGCCAAGTCGACCATGAACATGGGGCGGTTGCGCCGTTTCTTGAGTGCACGTTCGACGGCTCCCAAGCCAATGAGCGGCAGGGTGCTGGCGGTGCAGCTGATGACAGCGTCAAATTCATGCAAGCGATCGGGCAATTCGGACAGGCGCATGACTTGGGCGCCAAATTGAGCCGCCAGCTTTTCGCCGCGATCCATGCTGCGGTTGGCAATGGCCATGCTGCGCGGGTTTTTGGCGGCAAAGTGAGTGACCACCAATTCAATCATTTCGCCAGCGCCCACAAACAGCACTTTGATTTTGCTAAGGTCTTCAAAAAGTTGGCCTGCCAAGCGCACCGCCGCGGCAGACATGCTGATGGAGTGTGCGCCAATCTCGGTGGTGGAGCGCACTTCCTTGGCAACAGCAAAACTTCTTTGAAACAACTGATTCAAGGTGCTGCCCAAGGCGCCTGCCTCTTCGGCTGCCCTGACTGCATCTTTCAATTGACCCAAAATTTGGGCTTCACCCAAGACCATCGAGTCGAGCCCGCTGGCAACCCGGAAGGCGTGGCGCGCCACATGGCCTTCTTCAAGCAAGTAGGTATGAGAGCGCAGTTCGTGGGTAGAGACCCCGCCACTTTGAGCCAGCCAATTCAAGGTGCCCTCTATGATGGGCTGATCTGCGGCACAATAAATTTCTGTGCGGTTGCAGGTGGAGAGAATGGCGGCTTCGGGTTCGCGCGCTGTTTGGGAGGCTAAATTGCCCCTGAGTTGGTGCAAAGTGGGGGGGAGTTGGTCGACGGCGAACGCAAACCGCCCGCGCAAATCGAGCGGGGCTGTTGTGTGGTTTAACCCCAATGCCCAAACTGCCATGTTTCGGATTATAAAACCTGTACCACAGGGAAGGAAATGAATGACTTGGGATGACGTTTTTTGGCATATGGTGAATTTTTCGCTGCCCGCCTTGATGGTTTCTCTTGGCATCACCCTTTGGGGCTCGTTCCAATATCGGCGTCAATCTCAAATCAAGTGGCTTTGGCGATGGTTTTTCAGTGCCATGGGCGGCTTGGCTGTCTTGGTCGGCGGTTTGGTCATCACCGGCAACGACGGCAAAATGGCCACCTACGGTGCGCTGGTGTTGATTTGCGCCACCATCGAGTGGGCCTTGCAAATGAAATTCAAGTTGCGGGGCTGAACGCATCCACCCGGTCTGTGATGATGCCGTCGGTTCCCAAGGCCATTAAATGTTGGGCCGCCCATTCATCGTTCACGGTGTAGCTTAGGCAACGCATACCGGCGGCGTGAACAGCCAACACCATTTCGGAGGTCCACAAAGCGTATTGGCAGACAATGGCGCTGCATTCCAAGCGCTTTGCAGTTTCTAACCATCCCTCGGTCAGGCTGTGAAGCAACAAACCTCTGGGCAAATGAGGCGCGGCTTGCTGGGCCCCTTTCAGGGATTCCACTTGAAAGGAGGTGAGCAGAGGCGGCACTTTTTCGTCTTGCCACAGGTGCGCAGCTTGTTGGGCCACGATTTCACCAGTTTTGAATTCAACACCCGGTGTGGGCTTGATTTCAATGTTGAGATAAAACTGGTTGCGAATGCAATATCGGGCCAAGTTGGCCAAAGTGGCCAGTGGCTCACCGCTGAAGTGCCTTGAATGCCAACTGCCAGCGTCTAGTTGTGACAGCTGTTGCCAGTTTTGCTCGCCACCGATGCCCTTGCCATTGGAGGTTCGTTGCAAGGTGGCGTCGTGCATCAAAAACACCACATCGTCAGCGCTGAGCTTGGCATCGCATTCAAACATACGGTAGCCGTATTCAGCACCTTTGCGAAAAGCAGCCAAGGTGTTTTCTGGTGCAAAAGTGCCTGCACCTCGGTGCGCAATCCATCTTGGATAGGGCCAAGCTTTGAGGGGGGAGGCGGTGTCTAGGGTCACAGACGTTTTCCAGTTTCAGCATTGAAATGATGGACGCAACCCGCTTTGGGCGCGGCATGGAAAATTTCACCCACTTGGGGTGCGGGCAAACTGGCATCTATTCTGAGTGTGAGCGTTTCATCGCCTAGATGAGCATGCACCAAGCGCTCGGCACCCAGCAGCTCAACGGTATCTACTTTCAATTCCCAGCCTTGGGGCGCCAAGTCGAGGTGCTCTGGGCGAATGCCCAAAATTTGGCCGGAGGCCAAACCTGGAGCCTTTTTGAGCAAGTTCATGGGCGGTGAACCGATGAAGCTGGCCACAAAAGTACTGGCTGGCCGGTTGTAAACTTCTTCAGGTGTTCCGAACTGCTCCATCACACCCGCATTCATCACAATCATGCGCTGCGCCAAAGTCATGGCTTCCACTTGATCGTGCGTCACAAACAAAGAAGTAATGCCCAACTCGCGGTGCAACTTTTGAATTTCCAAGCGAGTTTGCGCGCGAAGTTTGGCGTCCAAGTTGGACAAGGGCTCGTCAAACAAGAACACTTGGGGCTGGCGCACAATGGCACGGCCCATGGCGACACGCTGGCGCTGACCACCAGACAATTCCCTTGGTTTGCGTTGCAGCAAGTTGCGCAATTCCAAAATGCCTGCTGCTTTGTCAACCCGGGCTTGAATGTCGGCCGTTGGAACTTTGGCAATCTTCAAGCCATAAGCCATGTTGTCAAACACGCTCATGTGAGGGTAAAGCGCGTAGTTTTGAAAGACCATGGCGATGTCGCGTTCGGCGGGCTCGAGGTCGTTCACGATGCGCGCACCGATTGAAATGTGCCCCCCCGTAATTTCTTCTAGACCTGCCACCATGCGAAGCAAAGTGGACTTGCCGCAACCCGAAGGGCCCACGATCACAACGAATTCACCATCGTTGATTTGTGCGTTCAAATTGTGAATGACGGGGACGGCTTTTGCACCCGTGCCGTATTCTTTGACAATGTTTTGAAGAGTGATGGAAGCCATTATTTTTCAGTATCAACCAGGCCCTTGACGAACCATTTTTGCATCAAGATCACCACGAGGGCGGGAGGGAGCATTGCCAAAATGGCGGTGGCCATGACAACATTCCATTCGGTATAAGCCTCACCCGCCAACATGCGTTTGATGCCCATCACAATGGGGTACATGTCTTCATTGGTGGTGACGAGCAGAGGCCACAAGTACTGATTCCAGCCATAAATAAACTGGATCACAAACAAGGCCGCAATGTTGGTGGCCGACAAGGGCAACAAAATATCCTTGAAGAAGCGCATGGGGCCAGCACCGTCCATGCGCGCGGCCTCCACCAACTCATCCGGCACGGTTAGGAAGAATTGGCGCAATAAAAATGTGGCGGTGGCAGATGCAATGAGCGGTACCGTGAGGCCTGCATAAGTGTTGAGCATGCCCAAGTTGGATACCACTTCGTAGGTGGGGCTGATGCGCACTTCAACAGGCAGCATCAAGGTGATGAAGATCATCCAGAAAAATAAATTCCGAAAAGGAAAGCGGAAGTAAACCAAAGCAAATGCAGACAACAGAGAAATAGAAATCTTGCCAATGGAAATGATCAGCGCGCTGATCAAGCTGGTCTGCATCATGGGCCAAACCGCGGGTACCTTGCTGCCCAAAGAGGTCTCACCTCCAAACAGGGCCAAGCGATAGGACTCTAAAAAATGGTTGCCCGGCAGCATCGACATGGGGATGCTGCTGGATATTTGCTCGGCGGTTTGGGTGGAGGCCACAAATGTGAGGTAAAGCGGAAAAGCCACAATGCTCACACCGAGCAACAAGATAAGGTGCGAGAGCAAGTCGAGTCCAGGTCGTCGTTCAATCATGTCAGTACTGCACTTTCTTTTCGACAAAGCGGAATTGAATGACGGTGAGCGCCACCACAATGACCATCAAAATGACCGACTGAGCCGCAGAGCCGCCCATGTCGAGGGCTTTGAAGCCGTCGTAGTAAACCTTGTAAACCAAAATGGCAGTTTCTTTGCCGGGGCCGCCGTGGGTGGTGGCGTCAATGATGGCAAAGGTGTCAAAGAAAGCATAGACCACATTGATGACCAACAGGAAAAATGTGGTGGGTGACAGCAAAGGAAAAACAATGGTCCAAAAACGGTGCCAAGGCGAAGCGCCATCGATGGCTGCCGCCTCAATCAATGATTTGGGGATGGACTGAAGGCCGGCTAAAAAAAACAAAAAGTTGTAGGAGATTTGCTTCCAGACAGAGGCCATCACAATCAAGGCCATGGCGTGGTTGCCATTGAGCAAATGGTTCCATTCAAAACCGATGCTGCGCAGAAAAAAGGCCACCACCCCCATCGGGGAAGCAAACATGAAGAGCCACAACACGCCAGCTACCACAGGGGCTACCGCATAAGGCCAAATGAGCAGCGTTTTGTAAATGCCCGAGCCACGCATGAGGCGGTTGGCCATGACCGCTAACAACAAAGACACCGATAAACCGATGGAGGCTACCAAGATGGAAAAGAAGGCGGTGGTTTTGAAAGAGTTGAGGTAACTGTCATCGCCGAGAAGACGATCAAAGTTTTCAGTGCCGACAAATTGAACCGACCCGCCAAAGGCATCTTGGCTGAGCACACTTTGATACAAAGCCTGACCTGCTGGCCAAAAGAAAAAAACCAGCACTATTGCCATCTGAGGCGCAATTAGCACCCAGGGCAGCCAGCCTGATTTGAAGCGTACGCGCTTTTCCATGAAGTTTTATAACAAGTCGGTGTCAAGAAAAATGACCAAAAAAATGACAAAAGCAGAGAAGGGTCTCTCTGCTTTTGGGCTAGCGGGCATGACTCTACAAAGAACCATGCTGCATTTCGAACGACGTCAGTTTACTTGTTGGCTTTTTCGAAGCGCTCAAGTTGCTCGTTACCGCGCTTGATGGCCATGTCCAAAGCTTCTTTGGGTTGCTTCTTGCCACTCCACACGCCTTCAAGTTCTTCATCAATGATGGTGCGAATTTGAACGAAGTTGCCCAAACGCACGCCACGTGATTTGTCGGTGGTTTTACGGATCATTTGCGTCACAGACACATCGGTACCGGGGTTCTTTTTGTAGAAACCAGATTTGTCGGTCAATTCAAACGAGGCCTTGGTGACGGGCAAGTAACCAGTGCGCTGGTGGCTCTTGGCGGCAATCTCTGGCTGGGACAGGAAGGCGAAGAATTGGCCAACACCTTTGTACTCTTCGGCTTTCTTGCCGCTCATGACCCACAAGCTGGCGCCGCCAATGACGGTGTTTTGAGGTGCGCCATTGACATCGGGGTAGTAAGGCAAGGTGCCAATGCCGTAAGCAAATTTGCCATTGCGTGTGACGTTGCCATACAGCGCGGAAGAGCCTGTGGCCATGGCGCATTCGCCAGACACAAAGGTGGCGTCTGCCGCATTGCCGCGGCCCTTGTAAATGAACAAGCCGCTCTTGGCCATGTTGGCCAAGTTTTCAATGTGGCGAACGTGCAAAGGCGAGTTGAAGCTCAGACGAGCATCGATGCCGCGCATGCCGTTGCCTTTGGTGGCAAATTCAGTGTTGTGCCAAGCAGAGAAGCTCTCGAGCTGGGTCCAGCTGATCCAGCTGGTGGTGAACGGACACTTGTGGCCACTGGCTTTCAATTTGGCCGCTGCCAAAGCAACTTCTGGCCATGTTGTTGGGGGCTTCTCGGGGTCCATGCCCGCTGCCTTGAAGGCGTCTTTGTTGTAATGAAAGACGGGTGTGGAGCTGTTGAAGGGAAAGCTCAACATTTGGCCATTGGGTGCTGTGTAATAGCCGGCCACAGCGGGCACATAAGCGTTGGGGTCAAATTTCAAGCCGGCGTCTTGCATGACCTTGCCAACGGGGACGATAGCGCCTTTGCTGGCCATCATGGTGGCCGTACCCACTTCAAAAACTTGCAAGATGTGAGGGGCGTTGCCTGCGCGGAAGGCGGCAATGGCGGCGGTCATGGACTCGTCGTAGCTGCCCTTGAAGGTGGGCACAATTTTGTAATCTTTTTGGCTGGCATTGAAGTCTTTGGCCTGGTCGTTGACCCATTCGCCCAAAGCGCCACCCATCGAGTGCCACCACTGAATTTCAGTTTGAGCCTGGGCGCCAACGCTAAAAGCAGCGATGGCCAAAGCAGTGAGTGATTTTTTGTAGTTCATAAGTACTCTCTTTGAGGTTGATTCAAACTTTATCTTAAAGCCAAGATATGCAAATGGTATTACAGATGGATGAAGAAAAAATGACAACCCGAGTTTTCCATGACCCTCATTGACCTGAGTCAAGCAAGAAGCGGTGGTTTGCCCCGCTTTGAAGGGAGTCCCCACCCCGGGCGCGTGATTGACCCCCTGCAGTAAAATCTGGCCTAAAACCTCATGAACGCTCCAACCACGCTCCAACACCTCATGCAGGCTGACGATTCGTCACCCCGCTTGCGCGAAATTCCTTACAACTACACAAGCTTCTCTGATCGAGAAATTGTCATTCGTTTGTTGGGTGTTCGTGCCTGGGACCTGCTTAATCAATTGCGCGACGAACGCCGCACTGGGCGCTCGGCCCGCATGCTCTATGAGGTGCTGGGCGACATTTGGGTGGTGCAACGCAATCCTTATTTGCAAGACGACCTGTTAGAAAACCCCGACCGACAGAAACTGTTGGTGGAGGCCTTGCAGCATCGCTTGGGAGAAGTCCAAAAACGCCGTACCCCAGACGCAGATGCTTTGCGCGACGGCTTGGTGGGTGAGTTGTTGGTATTGGCTGGCAACGCCGTCCAAGTTTTCAACGAAACTTTCACGGCCATGGCCCAATTGCGCCGAAAAACGCAAAAGGGCTTGGGCAAGCACACCGCCAAAGACAACATCAAATTTGATGCGCTGTCGCGAGTGAGTCATGTCACAGATGCCACCGACTGGCGTGTTGAGTATCCGTTTGTGGTTCTCACGCCAGACACAGAAGCCGAAATGGCCAATTTGGTCAAAGCTTGCTTCAGCTTGGGATTGACCATCATCCCAAGGGGAGGCGGCACAGGCTATACAGGCGGCGCAGTGCCCCTGACGTGGAACAGCGCAGTGATCAACACTGAAAAACTCGAAGCCATGTCAGACATTGAGATGGTGAAGTTGCCCGGCCTCGACAAAGAAGTGCCCACCCTGTGGACCGAGGTGGGTGTGGTCACGCAGCGCGTGGCCGATGCGGCAGAGCGCGCCGGCTGGGTGTTTGCTGTTGATCCAACGTCTGCAGAAGCCAGTTGCATTGGCGGCAATATCGCCATGAATGCAGGTGGCAAAAAAGCCGTTTTGTGGGGCACAGCGCTCGACAATTTGGCCAGCTGGCGCATGGTCACGCCCGATGCACAGTGGCTTGAAGTCACCCGCTTAAGCCACAACCTGGGCAAGATTCACGATGTGGATGTGGCCAGTTTTGAATTGAAATATTTCGAAGCCAATGGCACCACCTTGGTTCGCCAAGAACGCCTTGACATTCCCGGCATGATGTTCCGCAAAGAAGGCCTGGGCAAGGATGTGACCGACAAATTCTTGTCGGGACTGCCAGGCGTGCAAAAAGAAGGTTGTGACGGCTTGATCACTAGCGCTCGTTGGATTTTGCATCGCATGCCCGAGCACACCCGCACCGTTTGCATGGAGTTTTTTGGCCATGCCAAAGATGCGGTGCCCGGCATTGTTGAAATCAAAGACTTCATGTTCGCCGAACAAAAACGTTCTGGCGTTTTGCTGGCGGGTCTCGAGCATTTGGACGATCGCTATTTGCGCGCGGTGGGTTACACCACCAAGTCCAAACGCGGTGGCTTGCCCAAAATGGTTTTGGTGGGCGACATTGCCGGCGACAACGCCGATGACGTGGCCAAAGTCACTTCTGAAGTGGTGCGCCTTGCCAACTCCCGCGGTGGGGAAGGCTTCATTGCCATCAGCCCTGAAGCGCGCAAAAAGTTTTGGCTAGACCGCAAAAGAACAGCGGCCATCAGCAAACACACCAATGCTTTCAAGATCAATGAAGACGTGGTGATTCCTTTGCCAAGAATGGCGGAATACACCGACGGCATTGACCGTATCAATATCGAGCTGTCTCTGCGCAACAAAATCAAGCTGTGCCAAGAGTTAGAGCAGTTTTTAAGCAAGGGCAACTTGCCTTTGGGCAAAGAAGACGACGCCAGTCAAATTGCGTCCTCTGAGCTGTTGGAAGACCGGGTCACGCAGGCTTTGGCGGTTGTGCGCGATGTGCGAGATTTGTGGCAAGGCTGGTTGCAGTCGGTCGATGCCTTGTTCGTTCAGTTGCAAGATCACACCTTGCGCGCCAGTTGGAAAACCCAACTCAAGGCCCCCTTCCAAACCATTTTTTCGGGTTCTGCATTCCAGCCTATTTTGAACGAGTGCGTTGCCATTCACAAACGCGTGCTCAAGGGTCGCGTGTGGGTGGCGCTGCACATGCATGCGGGTGATGGCAATGTGCACACCAACATCCCTGTCAATTCAGACGACTACGACATGTTGCAAACTGCGCATGAAGCGGTGGCGCGCATCATGGTCTTGGCGCGCAGCCTAGACGGCGTCATTTCGGGAGAGCATGGCATTGGTATCACCAAGCTTGAATACCTCACCGATGCCGAACTCAAGCCCTTTGCCGATTACAAACAGCGCGTAGATCCTGAAGGTCGATTCAACAAAGGCAAGTTGATGCGTGCCAGCAGCGGCTCGGAGAGTTCAGGTATTCAAGCCGATCTGACCAATGCCTATACCCCCAGCTTTGGTTTGATGGGCCACGAATCGCTCATCATGCAGCAGTCTGACATTGGCGCCATTGCCGACAGCGTGAAAGATTGTTTGCGCTGTGGCAAGTGCAAGCCTGTGTGCGCCACGCACGTGCCCCGCGCCAATTTGTTGTACAGCCCACGCAACAAAATTTTGGCCACCTCCTTGCTGGTGGAAGCCTTCTTGTATGAAGAACAAACACGCCGCGGCGTGTCCATCAAGCACTGGCAAGAGTTTGAAGATGTGGCCGATCATTGCACTGTTTGCCACAAGTGCCTCTCACCTTGCCCAGTCAAAATTGACTTTGGTGAGGTGTCCATGAACATGCGCAATTTGCTGCGCAAAATGGGACAAAAAACATTCCGTCCTGGCAATGCTGCGGCCATGTTCATGTTGAATGCCACCAACCCAGAAACCATCAAACTGGCCCGTGCCGGCATGGTGGGCGTGGGCATGAAGGTACAACGCTTTGCGCACGATTTGCTCAAAACATTTGCCCGCAAGCAAACCAAAGCGCCGCCTTCCAGCATTGGTGCGCCGCCCATCAAAGAGCAGGTGATTCACTTCATCAACAAAAAGATGCCTGGCGGCTTGCCCAAGAAAACGGCACGCGCTTTGCTGGACATTGAAGATCAAGATTACGTGCCCATTATTCGCAATCCGAAGGTCACCACCCCCGAAACAGAAGCGGTGTTCTACTTCCCGGGTTGTGGCTCAGAGCGGCTGTTCAGCCAGGTTGGCTTGGCCACTCAGGCCATGTTGTGGCACACGGGCGTTCAAACCGTACTGCCACCAGGCTATTTGTGCTGTGGCTACCCCCAAAAAGGCAGTGGTCAGTTTGACAAGGCCGAGAAAATCATTACCGACAACCGCGTGTTGTTCCATCGGGTGGCCAACACCCTCAACTACCTGGACATCAAAACCGTGGTGGTGAGTTGCGGCACTTGCTATGACCAGCTTCAGGGTTATGAGTTTGACAAGATCTTCCCGGGCTGCCGCATTGTTGACATTCATGAATACCTGCTCGAGAAGGGCATGACTCTCAACAACAATGGCGCCTACCTCTATCACGACCCTTGCCACAGTCCCATGAAGTTGCAAGACCCCATGAAGACGGTCAAGTCATTGCTGGGTCCGCAGGTGCTGAAGTCTGATCGCTGCTGCGGTGAGTCAGGCACTCTGGGTGTCACTCGCCCCGACATTGCCACGCAAGTGCGCTTCCGCAAAGAAGAAGAAATTCTCAAGAGCGAAACGCAAATGCGCGCCTCCGGCATGGTGGGCGAAAAAGAAAACATCAAAGTCTTAACCAGCTGCCCAAGCTGTTTGCAAGGCCTCTCCCGCTATGGCGACGATTTACAAAATGGCCTGTTGGAAGCCGACTACATCGTCGTCGAAATGGCCAAGCACATCTTAGGTGAACAGTGGATGCCCGAGTATGTGGCAGCGGCCAATGCCGGTGGCATTGAACGCGTTTTGGTTTAACGCAAAGCATCACGAAAGAGAGCCTTATGGCCGGATTGACAGCAGGCGCACCCACACCACAAGCCTTGACCCTCCACGGACAAAGCAAGGCTTTGGAAATTGCATTTTCCGATGGCCAAACATTTTGGATCCCCTTCGAGCTGATGCGCGTTTACTCCCCTTCAGCAGAGGTTCAAGGCCATGGCCCCGGGCAAGAGGTTTTGCAAACGGGCAAACGCGAAGTGGACATTGTTGAGCTGGTTCAAGTGGGCAACTATGCGGTTCAGCCTACGTTTTCAGACGGGCACAACAGTGGCATTTTTTCTTGGGATTATTTGTACCATTTGGGCGCTGACAAAGACCAACTTTTGGATCAATACAAAGAGCGCCTCGCGGCCGCTGGTGCAGATCGAGACGATCCGATGATCGCTGCTGGCGGTTCATCTTGTGGCCATTCACATTGATCGGGATTTGCACATGAGCTCCACCCACTTTGGCTTCAAAACGGTCGATGAAAAAGAAAAGGCCAAACACGTTAGGGGCGTGTTTGATTCGGTGGCCTCCAAGTACGACATCATGAATGACCTGATGTCTGCTGGCCTCCACCGTGTTTGGAAAGCGTATACGGTTCAAGTGGCCAACCTCAAAGAAGGTGATCGTGCACTGGACATTGCGGGCGGCACCGGCGATTTGTCTTTGGCTTTTTCCAAAAAAGTTGGTAGCACAGGCCAGGTTTTTCACACCGACATCAACGAAGCCATGCTCCGAACGGGGCGCGATCGATTGGTCAATGAAGGTGTGTTGCTGCCAACCTTGGTTTGTGACGCTGAAAAGTTGCCTTTTCCCAACAACTATTTCAATGTGGTCAGTGTGGCTTTTGGCCTGCGCAACATGACCCACAAAGATGCCGCACTTCAAGAGATGTGCCGGGTACTTAAGCCTGGCGGCAAGTTATTGGTTTTAGAGTTTTCTAAAGTGGCCAAGCCATTGGAAAAAGCTTACGACTGGTACTCTTTCAACGTCTTGCCCAAATTGGGCAAGTGGGTGGCCGGAGACGATGCAAGTTATCGTTATTTGGCGGAATCAATTCGGATGCATCCCGGCCAAGAAGAGCTTAAAGCCCTTATGAAAAATGCCGGATTTGGGCATGCAGAATTTCACAATTTGAGTGCAGGGGTGGTAGCCTTACATCTCGGTATTAAATGTTGAACGGTTCTTTCTGATTTTTCGGAGCTATTGTGAACAAATTTTTCGGCTTAATCTTGACCATGATTTTGGTGCTCGGCACGATGGATGCTGAGGCTGCTCGCCGTATGGGCGGTGGCAAAAATGTCGGACAGCAGTCCAACAACGTCACACAGCGTGAAGCCGTCAAACCGGCTGCACCAGCTGCGCCCAGCCAAGCCGCTGCGCCTGCCAAACCCAATACCCCCACCGCTGCGCCCGCAGCTGCGAAGCGCCCTTGGGGCGCCATGCTGGGTGGCTTGGCCGCTGGTCTAGGCCTGGCTTGGTTGGCAAGCAGCTTGGGACTGGGTGAAGAATTTGGCAACATGCTCATGTTTGCACTCTTGGCCATGGTGGCTGTGGGTGTGATCGGCTATTTCTTGCGCTCACGCAAAGCTGGCGCTGCCAGACAGGGTGATCTGGCATACCAAGGTGCTGGTCAATCCGCAGAATCTCCCGCCACCATGCGCCAATACAACCCCGAAAAAGTGGGCAACGATGCTTCAGCCCGTCCTTGGGAGTCACAGCAAACGCGTTTTGATTCAACGCCACAGGCCAATCCTCAAACCGGCGGCTCCCTGATTGGTTCTGCCATTGGTGGCGCTCAGCCCGCCACCTTGCAGGGTTCACAAACCTGGGGCGTGCCAGACGGCTTTGACAGCGTGAGTTTTGTCGAAGCTGCCAAGCGCAACTTCATCACATTGCAAGATGCCTGGGACCGTGCCGACATGGACTCGCTCAAGGCCATGATGACAGACAGCATGCTGTCTGAAATCAAGAGCCAATTGACCGAGCGCGAGGTCAATTTCCCTGGCCAGCCCAACAAAACCGAAGTGGTGATGTTGGAAGCCCAATTGTTGGGCATTGAAGAGTTGCCAGAGGTTTACATGGCCAGCGTTGAATTCAATGGCGTGATCCGTGAAGAGCCCACATCAGCGCCAAGTCCTTTCCGTGAGGTTTGGAACATGACCAAACCCAGAAATGGCAACAGTGGCTGGTTGGTTGCTGGTGTTCAAGCCCTGCAATAAATTCAAGGCTATCTTGTGCAAAGGCTGGCACAGGCCAGCCTTTCGGGAATAATTGGGGGCTATGGCAACACAGTCCCCTTTTTCTTTGGTTGGCGAAGCTCTCGAGAAATTCGCCACAAACACGCAAGCTCCCGCTTGGGTTGTTGATGAATCACTCAATCGAGTGGTTTTATTTTTAAACCACGTCATCAGCAGAGAGCCCGAAGCGCAAGCTAGGCTTGCGCGTCAGAAGGGCCGCTGCATTCAATTGCAATGGCAAGACAAACACGTGCAGTTTTCACCATCGCCAGCAGGCTTGTTAGAGCGTGTTTCGGGTCGACCATTCGACCTCAAACTCACGCTCACAGACAGCTCGCCCTTGAGCATGGCAGCTGCCTTGTTCAGAGGCGAAAAACCAGGTGTGCACATTGAAGGTGATGTTCAGTTGGCGGCGGAAATCAATTGGCTCATTGACCACGTGCGCTGGGACATTGAAGAAGACCTGGCACCTTTGCTGGGCGATGCAGCAGCGCATCAGTTGGTCAGTTTTGGGAAGCAAGCTGTGAAGGCCGTGCAAAGCTTTGTTCGCCCAGCAGCCCCTGGCAATTCAAATGACAAGGCTGTTCTATGAGCCGGTTTTTTCGAGGCATCTTCATTGTTTGGACGGTGTGGCGATTTGGCCTGCATGAATTGATTCTTTCCAATTTCAATCAGCCACTGCTCAAACTGCTTTCCAAAATTCTCACTTTAGGCCGCACCTACAAGGCGTCGCGAGGCGAGCGTTTGCGTTTGTCGCTCGAACACTTAGGCCCCATCTTTGTGAAATTTGGACAAGTGATGTCCACACGGCGCGACTTGTTGCCCGACGACATCGCCATAGAGTTGGCCAAACTCCAAGACCGCGTGCCACCCTTTAGCTCTGACATTGCGGTGGCCTCCATCGAGAGAGCGTTTGGCCGATCGGTTGAAGAAATTTTTGAGTCCTTTGACCGTGTGCCTGTGGCCAGTGCGTCCATTGCTCAGGTGCACTTTGCATTGTTGAAAAACAAAGAGGGCGTGGTTCAAGAAGTTGCGGTGAAGGTGCTTCGCCCCAACATGCTGCCAGCCATCGAAAAAGATTTGAACCTCATGCGCATGATGGCGGGCTGGCTTGAAAAACTCAGTGCCGATGGCAAGCGGCTGAAGCCGCGCGAAGTGGTTGCAGAATTTGACAAACACTTGCACGATGAATTGGACTTGGTGCGAGAGGCTGCCAACGCTGCGCAGTTGCGGCGCAACATGCAAAGTTTGAATTTGGTCTTGATTCCAGAAATGTATTGGGATTTCTGTCATCCCGAAGTGATTGTGATGGAGCGCATGAAAGGCTTGCCTATCAGCCAAGTCGATGCTTTGCGTGCTGCGGGCGTCGACATACCGCAGTTGGCCAAGGATGGCGTGACGCTGTTTTTCACACAGGTCTTTCGAGATGGATTTTTTCACGCCGACATGCATCCGGGCAACATTCAGGTGAGCATTGAGCCTGCCACCCTGGGCCGCTATATCTCGCTCGATTTTGGCATTGTGGGCACGCTCACCGAATACGACAAAGAGTATTTGGCACAAAACTTCAGCGCATTTTTCAGGCGAGATTACAAACGTGTGGCCGAGCTGCACATCGAATCAGGCTGGGTGCCAGCCCACACACGGGTAGACGAATTGGAGTCGGCCATTCGGAGTGTGTGTGAGCCCTACTTTGACAGGCCTTTGAAGGAAATTTCATTGGGCATGGTGCTCATGCGGCTGTTTCAAACTTCGCGCCGATTCAATGTCGAAATTCAGCCTCAATTGGTTTTGCTGCAAAAAACATTGCTCAACATTGAAGGTTTGGGACGTCAACTCGACCCTGAACTCGATTTGTGGAACACCGCCAAGCCATTCCTTGAGCAGTGGATGATTGACCAAGTCGGACCCAAAAGATTTTTCCAACAACTCCGAGAGCAAGCGCCTCAATACGCCAAAATCTTGCCTCAGTTGCCACGCCTGATGCACGATTACTTGAAACAGTCCACAGCCAGCGCACACGATCGAAACCAATTGGCTGCGCTGCTGGCTGAACAACAAAGAACCAATCGCCTTTTGCAGGCGGTGGTCTATGTGGTGATTGGTTTTGTATCCACCCTCATCGTGCTCAATGCATTCGAAAGATTTCATCAAATCTAAGGAGAGTTATTGTGTTGCTGACATTGGTCATCGCTTATTTGCTTGTCACCATTGCCATTGGTTTGGTAGCCGCCAAACGCGTGAAAACTTCTGCTGACTTTGCCATTGCCGGCAGGCACTTGCCACTGGCCATGATTGTCACCACCACCTTTGCCACTTGGTTTGGCTCTGAAACAGTTCTAGGTATCCCAGCTAAGTTTGTCAACAGTGGCTTGGGTGGCGTGGTGGAAGACCCGTTCGGTGCAGGCAGTTGTTTGATTTTGGTGGGCCTGTTTTTTGCCGCCAAGTTGTACCGCATGAGCCTTCTGACCATCAGCGATTACTACCGCGAGCGCTATGGCCGCTCAGTCGAGATCCTGTGTTCCATCATCATCATGGTGAGCTATTTGGGTTGGGTGTCTGCGCAAGTGACAGCGCTTGGCTTGGTTTTCAATTTGTTGTCTGGTGGCGTCATCAGCATGCCTCTTGGCATGGTCATTGGGGTTGTTTCAATCTTGGCTTACACCTTGTTTGGGGGTATGTGGTCGGTTGCCATTACCGATTTCATCCAAATGATCATTTTGGTGGTGGGCTTGGCTGCTTTGGCGGTTTTCGCCGGTGATCAGGCTGGCGGTGCCGACAAAGTGATTGCTTTGGCCATCAGCCAAGACATGTTTAACTTTTTCCCTGAGCCCAACCTGAAAGAGATTTTGTTTTTTGTGGCAGCGGCCATCACCATCATGTTTGGCTCCATTCCTCAGCAAGATGTGTTTCAGCGCGTGATGTCTGCCAACAGTTTGAATGCCGCCACCAAAGGCCCCATCATTGGAGGTATTTGCTACATCTTGTTTGCTTTTGTGCCGATGTTTTTGGTGGTCAGCGCCCTGATCATCATGCCCGAGAAGGCGGCGCAACTCATTGAGGAAGACCCTCAAAAGGTATTGCCAACCTTGGTCATGGAACACATGCCGTTCATCATGCAAGTGCTCTTTTTTGGGGCATTGTTGTCGGCTATCAAGTCTTGTGCCTCCGCCACTTTGCTTGCGCCCAGCGTCACATTCACAGAAAACATTTGGCGCCAATTCCGCCCACACCAGAGCGACAAACAGGCTTTGCTGGCCATGCGAGTCACGGTCTTGATTTTCAGTGCCTTGGTCTTGTTTTATGCCATTTCCATGCAAGGCAGCTCCATTTACGAGATGGTTTCTGGTGCCTATCAGGTCACTTTGGTTGGCGCTTTCATTCCCTTGCTTTTTGGCCTGTATTGGCAAAAAGCCACCACCCAAGGTGCCATTTTTGCCATCGTTCTGGGCCTCCTGACTTGGTTGCTTTTGCTTTTGACCCCGGCTGGCGAAGAATTTCCGGCCCAGTTGGCTGGCGTTTTGGCCAGTTTGGTGGGCATGTTGATCGGTTCTTTGGGGCCTCAAGCCATTGGCAACAAGCACGGCCCACACCATGCCTTACAAGGTACCCGCCTATAATTGAGGGTTTTGTGATTCAACGCGAGAACCTTCTACATGCCCATCTACGCCTACAAGTGTGATTCCTGTGGCCATGCCAAGGATGTTTTGCAAAAAATGTCAGACGACCCCCTGACAAAATGCCCTTCCTGTGGTGGCCCCACTTTCAACAAACAACTCACTGCCGCTGGTTTCCAGCTCAAAGGCTCTGGTTGGTACGCCACTGATTTCAAAGGCGGCGCTGCCAGCACGTCAGCGCCTGCTGTTGCGGGTGCTGCCGCAGGGACTTCAACGCCATCTGATGCGGGTGGTGCTGGTGGTGCAAGCCCTTCAGCAGAGCCAGCGGCCACTGCAACGGCTTCATCGGCTTCCGCTTGCGCGCCTTCTTGCGCTTGTCACTGAGACTTTCTAAATGAACTTGAAAATACGCCATTATTTGTTGACCGGCTTGCTGGTGTGGTTGCCCATGGGCGTCACGGTATGGTTGCTTACCTGGTTGGTTGGCACCATGGATGGCATTTTCTTGGCCATTTTGGGTGCGCTCGATGCCGTGATTCCAGGCATGCATGAGTTGGCTGAATCATTGCGTCACACGCCGGGTTTGGGTGTGGTCTTGGTGGCGTTGGTGATCTATTTCACTGGCCTGTTTGTGACAAACATTTTTGGTCAGTGGTTGCTACGTCAGTGGTCCAAAGTCATCACCCGCATTCCCGTGGTCAACAGCATTTACTCCAGTGTCAAACAGGTGGCCGACACTTTGTTTTCTGGCAGTGGCAATGCATTTTCCAAAGCTTTGTTGGTTCAGTACCCGCACCAGGGATCTTGGACCATTGCATTTTTAACAGGCGCCCCAGCCGGTCAAGTGGCCCAAAACTTACCCAACGACTGCGTGAGTGTGTATGTGCCCACCACACCCAATCCCACGTCGGGTTTCTTTCTGATGATGCCCAGAGCCAATGTGGTCGAGTTGGACATGAGTGTGGATGACGCGCTGAAGTACATCATCTCCATGGGCGTTGTGGTGCCGGGCGGCCCCAATGCTTTGCCGACCAAAGCTAATCCGACCAAAGCCAACGCCACCAAAGCAGTTTGATTTGGCTTGAAGCCTACTGATTTTTCCAATTGAAAGAATTTTTCCCATGTCTATGCGTTCACACTACTGCGGTCTAGTCACCGAAGCCCTGATGGGCCAAACCGTCACCTTGTGCGGTTGGGTCAATCGCCGTCGTGACCACGGTGGCGTGATCTTTGTCGACGTGCGCGACCGCGAAGGCTACGTGCAAGTGGTGTGCGACCCCGATCGCGCCGACATGTTCAAAACCGCTGAAGGCCTCCGCAACGAGTTTTGCATTCAGATCAAAGGCTTGGTCCGTGCGCGTCCCGAAGGCACCACCAACGACAACCTCAAAAGCGGCAAGATTGAAATCTTGTGCCACGAATTGACCGTGCTCAATCCATCGGTCACGCCTCCCTTCTTGCTCGACGACGACAACCTGTCTGAAACCACACGCCTCACACACCGCGTGCTGGATCTGCGCCGTCCTTACATGCAAAACAACCTGATGCTGCGCTACAAAGTGGCCATGGACGTGCGCAAGTTCTTGGACGAAAACGGCTTCATCGACATCGAAACGCCCATGCTGACCAAGAGCACGCCCGAAGGCGCGCGCGATTATTTGGTGCCCAGCCGTGTGCACGATGGTCAGTTCTTTGCGTTGCCCCAATCGCCTCAGTTGTTCAAGCAGTTGCTCATGGTTGCCGGCTACGACCGTTACTACCAAATCACCAAGTGTTTCCGCGACGAAGACTTGCGCGCCGACCGTCAGCCAGAATTCACGCAGATTGATATTGAAACGTCCTTTTTGGGCGAGCAAGAAATTCGCGACATGTTCCAAGGCATGATCAGCAGTGTGTTCAAGAAAGTTTTGAACATTGATTTGGGTGAGTTCCCTGTCATGGCCTACTCAGAAGCCATGCATCGCTTTGGCTCTGACAAGCCCGACCTGCGCGTCAAGCTGGAGTTCACCGAACTGACCGACATCATGGGTGATGTCGACTTCAAAGTGTTCAGCACCCCCGCAACCACCCCAGGTGGTCGTGTGGTGGCCTTGCGGGTGCCAGGCGGCTCCGAGATCAGCCGCGGTGAAATCGATGGTTACACTGAGTTTGTCAAGATCTACGGCGCCAAAGGCTTGGCCTGGATCAAGGTCAATGAAGTGGCCAAAGGCCGCGACGGTTTGCAAAGCCCCATCGTGAAGAACTTGCACGACGCCGCCATTGCTGAAATTCTGAAGCGCACCAACGCACAAGACGGCGACATCTTGTTCTTCGGTGCCGACAAAGCCAAAGTGGTCAACGATGCCATTGGTGCTTTGCGCCTCAAAATTGGCCATAGCGAATTTGCCAAAAAATCGGGTCTGTTCGAAGACCGTTGGGCGCCAATGTGGGTGGTTGATTTCCCCATGTTCGAATACGACGACGAGTCACAGCGTTACACCGCTGTTCACCACCCCTTCACAGCACCCAAAGATGGTCACGAAGATTGGATGGTTACCGCCCCCGAGAAGTGCATTGCCAAAGGCTATGACATGGTCTTGAACGGCTGGGAAATTGGCGGTGGTTCTGTGCGTATTCACCGCGCTGACGTGCAGCAAAAAGTGTTTGACGCTTTGAAGATCACACCCGAAGAAGCACAACTCAAGTTTGGTTTCTTGCTCGACGCTTTGCAATACGGCGCGCCACCTCACGGCGGCCTGGCTTTCGGCTTAGACCGCATCATCACCTTGATGACCGGTGCCGAGTCCATTCGCGATGTGATTGCTTTCCCCAAAACACAACGTGCTCAGTGTTTGCTCACACAAGCGCCAAGCCCTGTGGACGAAAAGCAATTGCGCGAGTTGCACATTCGCGTGCGCAACCCCGAAGCCGTCAAGGCTTAAAACAAAAAGGCCGCAACAGCTGCCTTTTTTCATGGGGCAAGATGCCCTCTTTCTGCTTGGAAGTTGGCCGATTACTTGGCAGCCAGGCGCCACAAAGAAGTGAGCTCTGCAGCGCGAGCGGCATGCAGTGGATCATTTTCATCTTGAACCTTCTTGTGTTCGGCTTTGGTGTCGAGTTTGCCAATCACCTTCAAGCCGCCATCTGCAATCCACGCTTCGAGTTCTGCGCGGGTGCGCAGTCCCAAATGCTCTGCCAAGTCTGACAAGATCAACCAACCTTCGCCCTGAGGCGTAAGGTGCGCTGTCAAACCCGCCAAGAAGCCTTTCAGCATGGCGCTGTTCTCATCGTAGATGGCGCGCTCAATGGGCGCGCTGGCGCGTGCTGGGAGCCACGGGGGATTGCACACAATCAGGGGTGCTTTGCCTTCAGGGAAGAGGTCGGCTTGGGTCAACTCAACTTTGCCTTGAAGCCCTAGGCGCTGAATATTTTCTTTGGCACAGGCCAAAGCCCGGGTATCTAGGTCGGTGCCCACCACGCGCTTTACGCCACGCTTGGCCAGTACAGCAGACAACACACCCGTGCCCACACCAATGTCAAAGGCCAATTCGGTGCTGGGTAAGGGCGCATCGGCTACCAGTTGAATGTATTCGCCCCGAACGGGTGAAAACACGCCATAACTGGGATGAATGCGGTTGTGGGGGGCGCTACCCAGTGCTGAAATTTCCATGCCTTTTTGGTGCCACTCATGCGCACCCACCAGGCCCAGCAATTCGCGCAGTGAAGTGACGCAGCCGGTGGTGCCCGCAGGACCCCAAGCTTCCTTCATGGCTTCGCGCCAATCAGGCGCCCTGCGCAAACTGATCTGACGGTCTGGATTGACCTGAATCAAGATCATGCTCAAGGTGCGTGCGCGTTGCGATTGGGCTTGGCGGTGCAAATGGAAGTTCTCTTGAGGAGAGTGCGTCACTTGGGGATTGGTTTTGGACGCGCGACGAACTTTCTTTGGCGCATCGCAACGGCGCGCCAGGGCTTGCAGCAGCAATCGTGCATTTTGAAAATCGCCCCGCCAGAGCATGCCTGTACCGGCACAAGCCAAGCGATAAGCACTGTCTGCGCTGAGTGTGTCGTCTGCTAGAACCACCCGCTTGGGAATGGGTGCGCCCCGCTCGCTTTGCCAGACATCCTCACATTCATGGCCGTTTTCTTGCCAAGTGAGGGTGGTGGCAACTGCTTGGAGGGCGTTTGCGGAAAGGGTGGGGGCGTCTTGACTGTGCATGGCTTGATCATAGGTGCTTCTGGGCCAATTGCTCAATCCCTAGAAGACAAGGGCAAAGTTCATGCAGAATGAATGGGCTATGCAAAATCCCGCTTTCAAAATACCTGAGTCTGTTTTGGTTGTGATTTACACCATTGAAGCCGAGGTCTTGCTCATTCGCAGGGCAGATGCAGGCACTTGGCAA
>JACCDU010830235.1_pt1 | contig 29135 bp, 25 predicted proteins | sample 7446081 | NCBI WGS metagenome assembly JACCDU01 (sample SAMN15323447, study PRJNA562643) | freshwater metagenome | isolation source: river surface water | place: USA:Blue River Watershed | collected 2017-08-17
AATCATTCAATTAAGCATGCAATTTACCGAAAAGAATGAAAGAGAATAGATTTTTCTTAATTTTGCGAGGTATTTTTTTTCCATGCAGAAAATCCTTTGTATTCGTTTTTCGTCCATCGGGGACATTCTTTTGACAACACCCATCGTGCGTGTGCTCAAAGCGCAATTCCCGCAGGCCGAAATTCACATCGCTACCAAGGCTTCCTATGCGCATTTATGGGAAGAAAATCCGAATGTTTCTCAGGTGCATGGATATCACGGGAATCTTTGGAAATTTGCCTCCGAGCTTCGGAATCAAGGTTTTGATAGGGTTTATGACTTACATAAAAACCTCCGTTCGCATTTTTTATGTTTGCTTTTAGGGAAATTTCCGAAGCAGATTAATAAATACACGTCGGAACGAAAAGCATTCGTCCAAACGAAAATCAATGCGTTGCCTGGTCATCTCGTGGATCGGAATTTGCAATCCCTGGGTTTGCAGCCTGATGACCAAGGACTTGATTATTTTATTCCTGCCTCTTCGCAAGTCGATCTTGACGAACTTGGCATTAAATCACCTTTTATTCTTTTCGCTATCGGAGCCGCACATCAAACGAAGGTCTTGTCTTATCCCAAAATGATCGAACTCATTGATGCCATTCCGCATCAGGTTGTGCTCGTCGGGGATGATTGGGATGAGAAAATCGGCTACCGACTCGCGACATTATTTCCGGAGAAGGTGGTGAATCTATGCCAAAAAACAAGTATTGCGCAGAGTGCGTCATTCATCCAACAAGCATCGATGGTGATCACACATGATTCATCGATGATGCATGTGGCGGCGGCCTTAAAGCATCCCAAATTATTCACCATTTGGGGAAGTACACACCCTGGATTAGGTTTTACACCTTATCACACGCCCTTTACGGCGATTGAAAATACGGCCTTGGCTTGTCGGCCATGTTCGACTCAGGGTTCGAACGTTTGTCCTTTGGGACACTTTAATTGTATGAATTCATTGGATCTTTCGGCCATTAAAACGGCTGCCCAAGCATTATGAAAAATATCAAATTTGCCTTATTGCAATTGACTTGTTCGGAGAATGTGCAAGTAAACCAACAAAAAACGGAGGCGAAAATCCGGGAAGCGGCGGCTCAAGGGGCGCAAGTTATTTGTTTACAAGAGTTATACCAATCCGTGTATTTCTGCCACAAACAGGATGCCGCTTATTTTGATTTAGCTGAAGTCATTCCAGGACCTGGTACCGACAATTTACTAGCCCTTGCCCAGGAATTAAAGCTTGTGATTGTGGCTTCTCTGTTTGAAAAACGCAGTAAAGGGGTATATCATAATACTTGTGCTGTACTGGATCATGCCAAAGGATACCTTGGTAAATACCGTAAGATGCACATTCCTCAAGACGCGGGTTATGAGGAGAAATACTATTTCACGCCGGGTGATTTGGGCTATCAAGTCTTCGATTCGAGTTATGGTAAATTGGGCATTTTAATTTGTTGGGACCAATGGTTCCCCGAAGCAGCTCGACTAACGGCTTTAAAAGGTGCAGAGGTGTTGATTTACCCCACGGCGATTGGTTGGGACAATCTGGAATCCAGCAGTGAAATCAACCGGGAGCAATATCAAGCCTGGCAGACTGTCCAACGGGGCCATGCGGTAGCGAATGAAGTTCCTGTGATTTCCGTGAATCGGGTAGGAGAGGAGAATGGCCAAACCTTTTGGGGTGGTTCCTTCGTGAGCAATGCTTTCGGCCGAGTACTTTACCAGGCTCCTCACAACACGGAAGAAGTTGCTGTGGTTGAAATTGATTTGGATGCCCAGGAGCAATATCGCCGTATTTGGCCGTTTATGCGGGATAGAAGGATCGATTCTTTTGAGGGAATTACCCAAAGATATCTTGACTAGTAAATCATTGAATCCCAAGAATTCATGTTTTCGTGTCGAAAATGGAGAACTTATCACAAATAAAATAACAGGGCGTTCAACCTTTTTATTAGTGTTGCATCTTCTTCACATTGTTAATTAATCAACCATATGAAAAATAATAAAATCGTTTTGCTTAGCCTGTGTTTTCTGCTCACGGCTTTAGGGTATTTCACAGTGCATGCTTGGCAAAAAGATGGCTCTGATGTGACCAATTTTTCTGGTGAATGGAAAGCTAAGGAGTCGATTGGTTTGGGTGGGAATATTGTTTGTTCCTTTGTAGCTGACGATCGAATAAATGCGAATGTGCTGAAAATTGCGGAAAAGGCTAATTTTTTGACCATAGAAACGAAAAACGATCCTTCAAAAGCTAAATCAGCTCAATTCCAGGAAAAGTTAACTTTCAATGGGCAAGATAAACAATCAAATTCTCGCGAGGGTATCGATAAAAAATACACGGTTAAATTGTCGGCAGATCGAAAAACAATGACCATCCACACAACCATTATCCAAATGGTTGCCACTCCTTATCACGCAAACGTACAGATGAAAGCCATTAGCAACGTGACTGAGGTTTGGCATTTGAGCCATGACGGTAAGTCTATATCCGTTCGTTCAAAAGCCAAATCAAACTTATGGGGTGGTGAGCGAGCTTGGGTAACTGTATTTGAAAAAGTTATTTAGCCGTAATAAACTATAGACTCAATTGGATGGGCGATTGGCTCTGAAACCCCTCCCCGTATTTCACGCCAATCTTATGCCCCATTTCTTGGGCACGAGCTTTGATGAAGTTGAAGTAATCCTCACTAGAAATATACGAAGCAGGTTCGGAGGAATTGGGGTCAAAAAATTGACTCTTGAATGCGCGAATCGCGGCTTCTTTCGTTTCCCAATGTTCCGAAATATCGACCACAAAATCCGGTTTCAAATAACGATCTTGGATGTAATGATATAGGTGTTTCGGTCTCCAGGGAGCTAATCCCGTTTCAATCTTACGTAATCCACTTAAAAAACAAGCATCTATGGCTAATTGGGCCCCCTTTCCATGATCTGGATGACGATCTTCCAGTGCATTAGCTAAGACAATATCCGGTTGGTACTTGCGTATCACCTCAATCAATTTCAATTGGCTTTCGCGATCATTCTTAAAAAAGCCATCAGCTAATTCCAGATTTTCACGGGCATGGATGCCTAAAATCTGTGTAGCCGCCGCTGATTCGGCTAAGCGGATTTCAGCTGTTCCTCGCGTACCTAATTCCCCGCGAGTAAAATCAACTATACCCACTTTTTTGCCTTGTGCTATCGCATTTACAATCGTTCCTGCTACGGCAAGTTCCGCATCATCCGGATGTGCGGCCATTACGAGAATATCTAGTTTCATGAGCTTAGTGAATGCGTAGGCGTCTTCCTGCGCGGATTGTTGAAGACATTTTTAATCCATTTAAACGCGCTAATTTACTTGCGGAAACTCCAGCCCGTTGGGCTATGGAATACAATGAATCCCCCGAACGAACTTTGGTCCAAACTTTTCGTCTGCTGCGAATCTTTTCCCCAGCACTTCCATATTCATTTCGAAGGGATAAAGCGCGGATGTTGAAGGTTTGGGCGGTGATTAATAAATGGTCCGACAAAGGTTCGCCCGTTCCAAAATTATATACTTGATTCGGATTGAAGGGATTTCCTTCATAGCGAGTTTCAAAGTGTAAGTGGGAACCTGTGCTCCGACCGGTATTTCCGCCAAGTCCGATTTCGTCTCCTGCTTTTACAAAAGTGCCCGGCTCTAAACCTTGTTTGGACATATGCCCATATAGGGTTTCCAATCCATTGTAATGGCGTAAAACCATGTATTTTCCATAGCCACCTCCATCGTAATTCACAACCCGTACAATGCCATCGAAGGGCGCAAAGATGGGATAGCCCGTTTCTAAATCTAAGTCGACGCCCGCATGCAAACGACCCCAACGAGGTCCAAATGGACTTGTTTGCTTCACAACGGCTAAAGGAGGGGACCAATTACGTCCGGCAGGTAAATTGTACAATTCCAAATCGACAGGCTCATCAAATTCTTTGGCATTGATGTCATATGGGTCAATGCTTTTGGTATCCCAAATCGAATAATAAGAAGCTACCGAAACAAAATCCTCTGAACCTACCGGGGCATTTTCCTCTTCTATTTCCACCACCAAGGCTTCTCCTTCATCAATAGAAGTTGTATCAAAATTGCTGATACTAGGGTTGATTATTTTCAAAGGCTCATACTTCCGCTCCTGCAATTCTGAACCTTGAATAGCTGTGGCCGTACTTTCGCTCTCTGTCCGAAAGGTCAGTGGAGGTAAATCATCTAAATCGTCCTTTTTCGCCGCTTTATCCTGATACAAGGAAGAACTTGGCTTGGATTCAATTTTGGTATTCTTCTTGAAAAGCTTTTTTTCTTGGGCAAAGCCAGTTATGGTCGATAAGACAAGGCAAAGGACAAGAATGATTTTGCTAAAATTCATACGTTTTTTTTAGTGTAATTGATTGGCCGCCAACCATCTTTCGGCGTCCAAAGCAGCCATACAGCCACTTCCTGCAGCCGTTACGGCTTGTCGGTAAGTCGTGTCCTGCACATCTCCACAAGCAAAAACGCCTGGGATATTCGTCCGCGAACTTCCTTTTTCTGTGATTAGGTATTCCTGCGCATCCATGTCCAATTGGCCTTTAAAGATGCTGGTATTCGGTTGGTGACCGATCGCCACAAAGAAACCCGTTAAGGCAATTTCTTCTGTTGATTGAGTCACATTATTTTTCAAACGGATTCCGGTTACGCCATTCGCATCACCCAAAATTTCTTCTGTTTCTGAATTCCAATGAATCTTGATTTTTGGATTATTTTTTACACGTTCTTGCATGATTGTGGAAGCACGCATTTGGTCCCGGCGAACGATTAAATGTACTTCTGTACATAAATTGGCCAAATAACTTGCCTCTTCTGCTGCTGTATCACCAGCACCCACCACGGCAACTGTTTGATTGCGGTAGAAGAATCCATCACAAACGGCACAAGCTGAAACGCCTAAACCATTGTAAGTCTTTTCGCCTTCCAAGCCCAACCATTTGGCAGAAGCTCCCGTAGCTATAATCACAGCGTCAGCCAAAATTTCCGTGGTATCATCGATCCAAACTTTCTTCGGTTGGCTTGTGAAATCGACCTTTGTCGCCATTCCATAACGTACATCAGTTCCAAAACGCTTCGCTTGATTCTCTAAATCAACCATCATGGCTGGACCGTCAATTCCTTTTGGGTATCCAGGGAAATTGTCAACTTCTGTGGTGGTAGTTAATTGACCGCCCGGTTGGCTTCCTTGGTACATGACAGGCTGCAAACCTGCACGAGAAGCATAAATTGCTGCGGTATATCCCGCTGGACCAGAACCTATAATAAGGCATTTAATGGAATTCGACATAGGTAAAAATTGGAATAAAATGAGTCTGTAAATTTCGCTAAATAAGCTTACAATCGCAAACCTCGAATTTCTCCTTTTTGTTCCTTACATTTGTTAGATAACCTCGGTTTAACGTATGATTGGTAAAAATATTACACATAATCTTACATTTTGGGTTCTGTTGTCTATTCTCATCGGTGTGCTCATTGGCCATTTTAATTCAGAATTAGCGCTCTATCCTCTTTTTGAAAAGAAATTCACCTACCAATTTTTAGGGGCTGAAATTGCTGTGGGCCCGACATTGAGTGAAGTCTTTTCGGGTGTATTTATCAGCTTAGTAAAATTATTTATCCATCCCATTATTTTCCTGACGATTAGTTTGGGAATTGTCAATATGGGGAATTTGAAAAAGGTTGGTCGAGTTGGTGGAAAGGCCTTGTTGTATTTTGAAGTTGTGACGACTTTAGCTCTCATCATTGGTTTGGGTGTTTCACATCTTTTGACACCCGGTGATGGCGTTATTCGTTCTGAAATTGCCGGTGGTGATATTTCGAAATTCACCCAAAAGGCTGCTTCGTTCAGTTGGATGATCTTTTTAAAGGAAAATTTCACCATTCAAGTCCTCGGGTTTTCCTTGTTTTTCGGATCATTCTTGAATTTTGTTCGAGGAAAGGCACGGATGATTGCCGGTATGCATCAAGCGGAGCATTGGGTTTTCTGGGGATTGAAAAAGGTCATGTATTTAGCTCCTTTAGGTGCATTAGGGGGTATGGCCTATACCATCGGAAAATTTGGGATTCATTCTTTATTGCCGCTTGCCAAGCTGATGTTGTCTGTCTATGCAACGATGGGAATATTCATCTTTGTCGTTTTAGCCATCATCATGCGCAGTTGCGGGGAACGCATTACAACGTTTTTAAATTACATCAAAGAAGAATTATTAATTGTTTTGGGTACTTCATCTTCTGAGGCAGCTCTTCCTTCCTTAATGAAAAAATTGGAACGCATGGGTTGTTCCAAATCGGTGGTCGGCCTAGTCGTTCCAGCGGGTTATTCATTTAATTTGGATGGCACGAGTATTTACCTGTCCATGGCCACGCTTTTTCTGGCACAAGTCTATGGGATTCAATTGAGTTTTGAACAATTATTAACGATCATCGGTGTTTTGATGGTTACTTCCAAAGGCGCTGCCGGCGTAACAGGTAGTGGTTTTGTCGTATTGGCATCTACACTCAGTGCATTGCAAGTGATCCCTTTGGAAGGACTTGCTTTATTATTGGGCGTGGACCGATTTATGTCGGAAGCACGCGCTCTTACGAATTTTATTGGAAATGGAGTTGCCACGATTTGGTTAGCCAAACACGAAGGGGAATTTCAAGAACAAGTAGTTTAATTAATCAATATTTATGTCAACTTCATCCATTTTAAAACAAGACGCCCTTGAATACCACGCAGGTGGGAAACCTGGGAAAATCGAAGTAAAACCAACTAAATCAACTGCGACACAGCGGGATCTATCCCTCGCATATTCACCTGGTGTTGCCGAGCCATGTCTCGAAATTGCAGCGAACATTGAAAAAGTATATGACTATACGGCCAAAGGTAATTTGGTCGGAGTGATTTCAAACGGCACAGCGGTGCTAGGGCTTGGCAACATCGGTCCCGAGGCGAGTAAGCCCGTGATGGAAGGGAAGGGGGTACTTTTTAAGGTATTCTCCGATATCGATGTATTCGATTTAGAGCTTGCCTGTACGGATCCCGACCAGTTTGTAGAAACGGTTGTACATTTAGAACCAACCTTTGGCGGAATTAATTTAGAAGATATTAAAAGCCCAGAATGCTTTGAAATAGAGGATAAGTTGAAGAAGCGTCTCAAAATTCCGATCATGCATGATGATCAACATGGAACGGCGATTATATCTTCGGCCGCCTTGATTAATGCGTTGGAAATCGTAGGAAAGAAAATTGAAGAGGCGCGTTTCGTGATTTCAGGTGCAGGTGCAGCGGCCATTTCCTGCGTGAAACTTTACCTGAAATTGGGAGCTCGCATTGAGAATTTCTACATTTTTGATAAAGATGGTTTGGTTTCTAAGGACCGAACAGACTTAAATCCATATGTGGCCCCCTTGGCAGGTCCCGCTGGAAAAGAGATCTCCTTAGCCGAAGCAATGAAGGGTGCGGATGTGTTTCTGGGTTTGTCGGTAGGGAATATTTTAAAACCCGAAATGGTTGCAACCATGGCGGCTCAGCCTATCGTATTTGCCATGGCTAATCCGACTCCTGAGATCGGCTATGAGGAAGCGAAAGCCGTTCGCGATGACCTCATCATGGCCACAGGCCGTTCGGATTTTCCGAATCAGGTGAATAATGTCTTAGGTTTTCCATTTATTTTCCGCGGAGCGCTTGATGTTCGAGCGACCGAAATTAATGATGCCATGAAATTAGCCGCCGCTAAAGCGCTGGCTTGTTTGGCGAAAAAGCCGGTGCCCGATATTGTAAATTTGGCCTATAATGAGAAAAGTTTGAGTTTTGGTCCTGATTATATCATTCCAAAACCCGTTGATCCTCGTTTAATTACGACCGTTTCGATGGCGGTTGCGAAAGCAGCGATGGAATCAGGCGTTGCCACCAAACAAATTACGAATTGGGAGGCTTATGAATTGCAATTGGCCAAACGTTTAGGATTGGATAATCAAGTGATGAAATTTATCTTTAAACGTGCCAAAAGTAAGCCTAAACGAATTCTTTTTGCCGATGCAGAGAATTTGAAGGTATTGAAGGCGGTACGCGAGGTGCTGGACGAAGGGATAGCAATTCCAATTTTATTAGGTTCTCGCGAAAAGATTCAAGCAATTTGCGAGGAAAATCATTTGGATTTAGGGGAGACCGAAATTCTTGATTTTAAACATGCAGAACATGCGAATCTGGTTGCAGAATTTGCCGAGTTATTCTATGAAAAACGGAAACGCAGAGGAGTGACGCGCTGGGAGGCCAACAAACAAGTTCGTAAGAGTAATTATTTCGCAGCGATGATGCTGGAAACCAATCGGGCGGATGGGGTGATTTCAGGCCTAACAAAGAACTACCCCGAATCAATCCGACCAGCCCTGCAGATTATTGGCAAGCAGAAAGGTGTGAAAAAGGTATCGGGTATGTACTTGTTGCTATCGAATAAGGGGCCTTTGTTCTTCTCAGATACAACGGTAAATTTCGAACCGAGTGTGGAAGATATTGTGGAGATTACCGAATTGACAGCAAAAGCTGTGAATCGTTTTAACATCGTTCCTCGGATTGCTTTATTGAGTTATTCAAATTTCGGTTCTGCTGATGGGGAAGATGCCATCAAAATGCGCCAAGCCACACAAATATTGCAAGAGAAACATCCTGATTGGATTATTGAAGGGGAGATGCAAGCGCATTTAGCTTTTGATAAGGAATTGCGCCAACAAAATTATCCATTTGCAGCATTAGGAAACGAAACGGCGAATACCTTAATTTTTCCAAACCTGTCTGCTGCAAATATTGCTTATAACTTATTGAAAGAAGCGGCTGATATTGAATATGTGGGACCTATTTTATTGGGTTTAGGGAAACCAACGCATATTCTACAATTAGGTGCATCCGTCCGGGAAATTGTCAACATGGTCGCCATCGCGGTCGTCGAGGCTCAATCACCTCAATAATTTCTAAGATCCTCGGCACATACGTCGAGGATCTTTTATTTCATCCAATTGGCGCGCAAGTCTAATTGGGCGTTTGTTGGGTTTGGAATCGGCCGAATGGCTTGTCGGCTTGTCTGTTGAATCACAAAATAAGGCGCCTTTAAATGAACGGTTTGATAATTTCCATCTGCTGATTTACGGGCAACATCCCATGCCAAAGTGTCTCCTGGTTGAATGATTTGTAAGATCTTCTGTGTGTTATTTACGAAGTTTTCAATGTCAGTGGGTAATCCATTCAAAGTGACTAATTCATCTTTGGCTTGAATCCCCATCAATTTTCCTAAGGAATTGATGGCTGAGCTCGATTGGATGATGGCCCGTTTAGTTTCCGTATTAATAGACAAGCCCTGTGGATCAAATCCAAGCGTTTTCGTTTCAATTTGTTGGTTTGCATCCCAAACATAACCGAGTTGTTGCAACCAAGCCTCTAATGGTAGTTTTTGTGTCCCAGCAACATAGGAATCGAAAAACTCCTTTAATGCCGGGAGTTTAGTGATTTGGATGATTTTGTCAAATAGCTGCTCATCTTTGAACGATTTAATGGGCCCGAATTCTTTGGATAATGCTTGCAACAACAATTGATTGTTCCATTTACCCTGACTTAATTGCCGCAAGGTTAAATCCAATCCGAAGCCAATCAGAGCCCCTTTTTGATACACATTTGCATATTGATCTTTGTATTTGCCAAGTACCTGCTTGCTCATGCTCGTAAATGCAACATCCTGTTTGAATTGCATTTCCATGGTTTCTTTCTTTTCTTGGATGGTGCGGAAAAATGCATCGGCATCAATTAGCTTGCCTTGTAATTGCATGTGGTGGGCAGCATATTCGGTTAGGCCTTCATATAACCAAAGGTGTTCCGACATTTTGGGATTCATGAAATCGAAATTTCCTATTTCCTCTGAGTGAATGGAAAGGGGCGTGATGATGTGGAAAAATTCATGCGCGCACACATCTCGAATGGTTTGGCCTAATTGTTCGATCGTTCCTTCGGGTAAATAATAAAAGGAGGAATGACTATGTTCTAAGGCCCCATAACTTCCGCCTTTCAAATTGTCAGAAAGCACAATGATAAATGCGTAGCGCTTCACAGGTAATTTTCCTCCCAAATAATTGCGTTGAGCGATTAATAAGGGTCGGATGTTGTCAGCAATTTGTTTCGAGCTAATTGTGTGATTTGGGGAATATACTGACACTAAGATTTGTGTCTCACCAAATTGCATGGTTGTCGTATCCGCTTCACTATACAAAATAGGGGAGTCAACTAAACTTTGGTAAGTAGAACTATTGAAAACATCTTGTGTTCCTTTACCCATATTCAATAGGGATGTCGATCCATAAAGATGACTCGGTTTATCAATGACCACTTGTACGGGTAATTTTTCTTGTCCTTCCACGAAACCCAAGAATCCATGGACATTAAAGGCAAGCATCGAATCCACTTGGATATTTGTTCCTGCTGGCTCAAAAATATATTCACCCTTGATGTCGGGACTATCCCAAGTATCATTGACTTCATACGCTATATGGTCTATGCGATTTGCATGTTCGATCTGGTACTGATTCGTGTTTTTTTGTTTAACATGAAGACTTTTTCCGTCTTTGCTGATGGCTTGGAAGTTTTGAATGTAACGGCCAAAATCGTAATTCGAATAAGTTCCAGGTACCTGTTTGGGGAACGAAAAGACAAGGCTGGTATCCTTTTGTTTAGGGAGGAAGACTTGCACCTGCACACGATCGTTTTGAATGTGTTTTAAGTCAACTTGGTAACGAATTTTTTGACCCCAACTCGCCGTAAAGACCAAACATAACAGGCTAATTTTTATAATTAATCGCATCTTTTAGTTCTATTTTTTTGATCAATTGGGTCGGAATGTAAATCATCAAACTGACTAATAACATGGTTCCGAGATTTACCCATAGCCATGTAGGGGCATCCCATTCGATCGGGACGGCCGACATATAGTAATTCTCAGGATCTAATGGGATGAGCTGGTAGGTCGCTTGTAAGTAACAAAATCCAGCAGCAAATACATTGGCAAAGGTTAAACCGCGAAGCAAAATAAAGATTCCATTCCACCAAAATATGCGTCGTATTTGTTGTTGGCTTGCGCCCAAAGCACTTGCCAAACCAATCATGGGAACCCGTTCCATGATAAGTACCCAAAGCGTGGCGATGAGATTAAAGCAGGCAACAAGCATCAATAAACTGATAAAAATAATGATGTTTCTGTCGAGCATATTCATCCAATCATAGAGTGCTGGATATAAGTCTTCGCTCGTTTCTAATTTCCAATCATGCGGCAAAGTCCTTAAAATCGTTTGAGGATTGATCGGTTTTGCGAGGTGAATTTCGTAGGTTCCAATGGAATCCGCGGTCCATTGATTCATTTTTTGGACCCAGCCACGATCCGCAAGGACCATCAATTTATCCATTTCCTCTAGTCCTGTTTCGTAAATTCCGCTGATATGAACTTTGCGAGGTCTTTCGGGTTGGCTTAAAAAATAGAGGATTAAGGATTGATTGAGTTTTACTTTTAGTTGTTTGGCAAGGCTATGGCTGAGTATGATGTCTTGTGGATTTTTTATTTGTGGACTTCCTTCCCGCATGTTTTCCCGAATTTGCTCTTCGGGCATGTCGGAGCCAATACCCTTAATGACGACGCCCGACATGTTTTCTTTTCCTACAATGATTCCCGGTTTTTGTACATGGGCTTGTAGGTGGTCAACGCCAGCGAGGGATCTTATTTGTTTTTCCCAGACAAGATTACGTGTCATGGGGGATTCTGAAAGCGAATGATTTTCCGATATTTGGCTGATGCGTATATTGCCGGAAAAGCTAATCATCTTGTTAAGAATCGCTTTTTTAAAGCCAAAAAGGATGGAAAATGCGATGAGAATAATCCCGGCTCCCAAGGCAATTGTTCCGATACCCACATAGGTCACCGTCTTGGAAAAAGAGGTGTCTTGCGTGCTTCGAATTCGTCTAGCAATAAATAATGGGAAATTCACCGGTTTCTTATTTCTAAATTTTATCGGATATTTGGTCAGTCTAAACCAACGCGCAAAGAAAATGGGATTGCTTCGAAACTACAAACTTATCTTCGTATTGTTTTTTGGCGTGTGCCAAATCGTTTATAGTCAAGCAATTCCTGGTGCATATCAAACGGAAACCTACCTACCTGAATTAAAAGGAAAAAGTGTTGCCTTGGTCGTGAATCATACCTCGATGATCGAGCGCACACATTTGGCAGATAGTTTATTGGCCCTAGGTATTCAAGTTAAACGAATATTTGCGCCTGAACATGGTTTTCGGGGCACAGCTGATGCGGGGGCACATATTGATAATGAAGTAGATTCGAAAACGGGTTTGGCTTTAGTCTCGCTGTATGGCAAGCACAAGAAACCTTCACCAGAAGATTTGCAAGGTATTGATGTCGTGATTTTTGATATACAAGATGTAGGGACTCGTTTTTATACCTATAGTTCGACCTTACTGTATGTGCAAGAGGCCTGTGCGGAAAATAAAGTCAAATTAATCGTCTTAGACCGCCCTAATCCCAATGGGCATTATGTGGATGGGCCCGTATTGGACCCCATTAAATTTGCCTCATTTGTTGGTTTAACAGCTATTCCCATAGTTCATGGATTAACGATGGGTGAATATGCGCGTATGTTGAACGGGGAAGGATGGTTGGCAAAGCACGTCGTTTGTGATTTACGGGTTATTCCGGTTTCTAATTACACGCATCAAACCCCATATCATTTGCCTATCGCACCCTCACCGAATTTACCCAATGATCAGGCAATTGCGCTGTATCCGTCCTTGTGTTTATTCGAGCCCACTATTGTGAGCGTAGGTAGGGGCACGGATAAGCAATTTCAGGTGATTGGGACTCCGAATCCAGCGGCGGGAAAATATACCTTCACACCAATACCTACCCCTGGAGCTATGGATCCTCCTTTGAAGGGACAATTGTGTTATGGGATAGATTTACGACATGTTGCTACGCGTCATCTCGGTTTTAGTTTGGTATATCTACTCGATATGTTTGAAAAAACCGGTCGGCAAGAATCATTCTTCACATCGCCAGCATTCTTTGACAAATTGGCCGGGACTGATAGCCTTCGTTTAGCGATGATAGCAGGGAAATCAGAACAAGAAATCCGAGCATCTTGGCAGCCTGCTTTGAATCAGTATAAAGAAATGCGGAAGCGCTATTTAATTTATCAGGATTAGTTTTCGGTTTTGCCTAGAAATTGCGACCTTTGCCGTTTATTTTTAAGCAAAAGGCTTTATGGCGGAAAAAATTATTATCCTCGACTTTGGTTCTCAAGTGACGCAGTTAATTGCGCGTCGTATTCGTGAGGCACAAGTTTATTGTGAAATCCATCCATTTAATCATATCCCTGAAATCGATGATTCGGTGAAGGGTATTATTTTGTCGGGAAGTCCTTGTTCCGTTCGTGAAGAGGATTCTCCACGCGTTGATTTGAGTCTGTTTGCCAACTTGCCTATTTTGGGTATTTGCTATGGTGCACAATTATTGGCTCACCAAGGCGGAGGCTCCGTTCAGAATTCGGGTCATCGTGAATACGGTCGGGCCCACATGACCAGTGTGAAGGAGAGTCCTTTATTGAAGGGATTATCGGCAACCGGTCAAGTCTGGATGTCGCATGGCGACACGATTATGGAATTGCCAGCTGAATATGAATTAATTGGCTCAACGGAGACAGTTCGTGTGGCGGCATTTGCGCATGTATCCAAACCCATATATGGAATTCAATTTCATCCGGAAGTAACGCACTCGACGGAGGGAAGTATTTTGATTCAAAACTTTGTTTTGGGCATTTGTGGCTGTGCACCTACGTGGACTTCGGATTCATTCGTTGATCGTACGGTGGCGGAATTGAAGGCGAAAATCGGTTCAGATAAAGTTGTGTTGGGATTGTCGGGAGGTGTAGATAGTTCAGTGGCTGCGGTCTTATTACACCATGCGATTGGCAAGAATTTATACTGTATTTTCGTAGATAATGGCCTCTTGCGCAAGGACGAATTTGAGCAAGTCTTGGAATCTTACCAAACCCTGGGATTAAATGTCAAAGGTGTAAATTCCAAACAACGTTTCTACGATGCCTTGAAAGGCTTGTCTGATCCGGAATTAAAGCGGAAGGCGATAGGAAAGACTTTTATTGAGGTCTTTGATGAGGAGGCGCATTTAATTGAGGGTGTTTCATGGTTAGGACAAGGAACGATTTACCCAGATAAGATTGAGTCGGTTTCCCTAAAAGGGCCGAGTGCTACCATTAAATCCCATCATAATGTGGGTGGTTTGCCAGATTTTATGAAGTTGAAAATCGTAGAGCCATTAGATGCATTATTTAAAGATGAAGTTCGTTTGGTGGGGAAAACCTTAGGGATTCCACAGGATATTTTAGGTCGGCACCCGTTCCCGGGTCCGGGATTAGGGATTCGTATATTGGGAGATATTACACCCGAGAAAGTGGATATTTTACAAAAAGTGGATGCCATTTTCATCAATGGACTGAAATCGGAAGGTTTGTATGACCAAGTTTGGCAGGCAGGGGCGATTTTATTGCCCGTGCAATCTGTGGGCGTTATGGGGGATGAGCGGACCTATGAGCAAGTAGTTGCTTTGCGCGCTGTTTCCAGTGTGGATGGCATGACGGCCGACTGGTGTCATTTGCCTTATGCGTTTTTAGGTCGCATTTCGAATGATATTATTAATCAAGTGAAAGGAGTCAATCGGGTTGTTTATGACATTTCGTCGAAACCACCAGCAACGATTGAGTGGGAATAAACAAAAATGCCCGAGCAACAGCTCGGGCATTTTTGTTTATTATATTTATATCCCCAGGTTTCAACCTGTGGTATTGGTGCGAAATGATTTCGATCTTTGGCACAAGGAGCCATGACATGGGAGCCCCTAGGCTGAAGCCTAGGGTTATAAAATCTTCCAACGTCCAACGTCTAGCGTCCAACGTCCAACGTCTAGCGTCCAACGCCCAACGTCTAGCGTCCAACGTCCAGCGTCTAATGCCTAATGACGCGAGGTGTCGCGTCTCTACATTTTAGTTGCTAAACTCGCCAAATAAACCACCGTCTCTGTCGCCTTGTGCATATCTTGAACGGAAACCCATTCTTGTTTGCTATGAAATGCATGCTCCCCAGCGAAAATATTCGGGCAGGGGAGACCCATAAAGGTTAATCGGGAACCATCAGTACCGCCACGAATGGATTGGGTTTCAGGATTAAGTCCTGCTAATCGCATGGCTTCCATGGCTAAATCGATGCATTCAGGATGGTGCTGGAGAACCTCAAACATGTTTCGATATTGTTCTTTCTGTTCAAAACGAATCGATGACATGGGGTATTTTTCCATGACAGCATGCGCAATTTGTTTTAATTTTTCGCCGTATTCAAACAGTTTATTTGTATCAAAATCGCGTAGGATAAAATCAATTTGGGCTTCCTCAACATGACCTGAAATATCCGTTGGATGAATGAATCCTTCTTTTCCTTCCGTCGTTTCAGGACTGCAAGTAGCCTTGGGTAGGGCGGCAACGATCTCGGCCGCGATTTTAAGGGCATTTTCCATTCGACCTTTGGCAAAACCCGGATGTTGGGATACCCCCTGAATGTATATATGAAAACTATCTGCCGAAAAGGTTTCATTTTCTAAGTGACCTCGTTTTTCACCATCGAGGGTATAGCCGAATTGAGCATTTATTTTCGCAATATTGATGTTATCTGTGCCTCGACCCACTTCCTCGTCGGGGGTAAAGACAATGCTAATCGGGCCATGTGGAACTTCTGGATGTTGGACCCAAAAAGCAACGGCATCCATAATTTCAGCGACCCCTGCTTTATTATCGGCGCCCAACAAAGTTAGTCCACTGGCCGTAATGATATCATTGCCTATCTGTTCGGCTAAATCGGGATGTTCAGCAAATCTAATTACTACATTCGGATCATCGGGTAAGACTAGGTCTTGCCCTTGGTAATTTTGATGAATAATTGGTTTAATGTTTTCCCCTGAGCAATCTGGAGAAGTATCCATGTGAGAGCAGAAAAATAGGCCCGGAACTTCTTGGCCTACATTACTGGCAAGTGAAGCATAAACATATCCGAATTCATCCATTTCGGCGTTTAATATCCCGAGTGAGATTAATTCTTGAACCAAAACCTTTCCTAGATTTTTTTGTTTAAAAGTACTAGGGCTACTTAGCGAAGAAGGGTCTGATTGCGTATCAATTTGTACGTATTGAAGAAAGCGCTCTTGTGAACTAAATGAGTAGCTTTGGAATAATTCAGAGATAAGAGCCATAAAATCAATATTTTTTGAAATATGCGAAGAATTAATTGTGTTAAATAAATTTATTTAATTTGGATTAATAAAGGTAAGCAACCTTTCAAAATATCGTATTATCTTAGCAACTTGAATTTAGTGAACAGTTCTAAACTGTCTCTAAATCACTAGACCTTATACATTATATTTATTAAGATTATGTCCCAAAATGCAGTGATCAATGTGGATGGTAAAAGTTTTGAATTACCTACCTTAGAAGGTACAGAACACGAAAAAGCTATCGATATCGCCAAATTACGTGATTTGACAGGTTATGTTACCTACGATCCGGGTTATAAAAATACTGGCGCAACCAAGAGTGCCATTACTTTTTTAGATGGCGAAGAAGGAATTTTAAGACATTGTGGATATAGCATTGAAGAATTAGCTGATAAAGCAAGTTTCTTGGAAGTGGCCTATTTATTATTGCATGGTGAATTGCCTACGCAAGCACAATTAGACGCTTTTGAAGCTGCTGTTCAAAAATACACTGTTGCCAATCAAGCTTTATTGAGCATTGCACAAGTTATTCCAACATCGACACATCCCATGAGTGAGTTGTCGGCTTTAGTTGGTTTAATGGAAGGCCAGTATTCAACGGATGAAAAAGAAGATAATATCATTCGTTTGATCGCAGCATTGCCTATTTATGCCGCTTGGAATTACAAGAAAAGCATTGGCGAAGGCATCGTTGCTCCGGATCAATCTTTGGATTATTGTTCAAACTTCTTAAAAATGATGTTTGCCAAACCAGGGGAGGCTTATGAAGTAAATTCGATCGTTTCAAAAGCGATGAATAAGTTATTGATCTTACATGCTGATCACGAGCAAAATTGCTCTACCTCTACGGTTCGTTTAATTGGTTCTTCGCATGCAAGTTTGTTCTCTAGTATTTCTGGTGGTATCATGGCTTTGTTTGGTCCTTTACATGGAGGAGCAAACCAAGCTGTTATTGAAATGTTAGAAGCAATCAAGCAGGCGGGAGGAGATACAGCGAAGTTCATTGAAATGGCGAAGGATAAAAATTCGGGCTTCCGTTTGATGGGCTTTGGTCACCGTGTATATAAAAACTTTGATCCGCGTGCGCGTATCATCAAGAAAGCAGCAGACGATGTGTTGACTGCTTTGGGTGTTCAAGATCCTATTTTGAAAATTGCTCAAGAATTAGAAGCGGCTGCTTTAAGTGATGAATATTTTGTAGCTCGTAAATTGTATCCAAACGTTGATTTCTATTCAGGTATTATTTACCGTGCTTTAGGAATCCCAACGAATATGTTTACGATTCTTTTCGCGATTGGTCGCCTTCCAGGTTGGATTGCTCAACATCAAGAAATGATGACGAATAAGGAGCCTATCGGCCGTCCTCGTCAAATTTATGTGGGAGCAACGCCTCGTTCTTTCGTTGATATCAACAAGCGTTAATTCGCTTTAAGATTTGTTAAAAAGGCCCTCCTAATCGAGGGCCTTTTTGTTTTATCGAGTTAATGGGGCTAATTTTGTCAACTATGAAGCAAAAAATTCATGTCTTCCTGGTTTGTTTATTGGTCTACACGGGTCTTCAAGCTCAGACCCAACAAGGTTTAGGAACATTTTACCATGTTCGGCATTGGGGGCATAAAACAAGTTCAGGGGAACCCTATCATCCTTTCGTATTTTCAGCCGCTCACCGCTCACTTCCTTTAGGTACTTGGGTTGAAGTCGAATTTCCAAAAACGGGTAAAAAGACGATTGTGCGGGTGAATGACCGGGGACCATTTTTACGTGGTGGAGTGATCGATGTGTCCAAAGTGGCAGCGCAAGAATTGGGATTAGTGTCTTATGGAATTTCAAAGGTGAAAGTACGTGCCTTGAGCCCTGAAGAATTAACGGATTCCCTTCAAACAGCTTTATTGAAACGAGATTCCCTTGCGAAAGCAGAACATCCCAAGCCGATTCGCAAGAAAGCGAGCAAGAAGAAAAAACATAAAAAGCTCAAATCGAAGAAACGCAAAAAGCGTTAATGGAGTATAATTTCGATCCGACGATTTTGTTGTCTTTCCAAAACTGTCGGGTTTTTGATTTTAGGCATCGTATTACCAAATCCCATTGTTTTAATTCGATTCGCTTCTATTTGATTTTGAATTAAAAACATTTTGATGCTGATGGCCCTTTTCTCTGAAAGGAGCAAATTTTTCTCCAAACTTCCTACCTCATCTGTATGTCCATGAATCGCTACAAATTTCGTTGGATTTTGTTGCAGATAACTTGCCAATTGTTTTAGGCTAGCTGGAATTGAATCTAATTGCCAGGCATTGGTCTCGAATTCAATGTCATCAAATTTAATTTGCTCAAAAGCGATTGGGCTCATCTTCTCCTCAAGGGTTGAATCGGGTATATAAACCCGTACAATTCCCAAATCTTGGTTGGGTTTATTGAGTCTCCGTGAAATGAAATAGTATTCCTCTTTTTCGGCGGGAGTAATACCTGCATCATGATAATCGGTATTGATTTGTTTCATAGCCTTTGCAACATGTTCCTGCGATGGATAAGGTATTTGATAGAAATCCAATCCACCTAAACCTCCTTTTTTATTACTAGAAAAGAAGAAGCGCTTCTTTTTTTGTAATAAAAAGGGCCCTTGTTCATCCTCTGTGCTGTTAATGTGAGGTCCTAGATTTGTTGGGAATTTCCATTGACCCATTTCATCTTTTTCGGAAAGCCATAAGTCACGTTTTCCTAAACCCCCAGGTCTGTCGGAAGCAAAAAACAACATATTCCCATCTGATGATAAATGGGGTTGCCCCTCCCAATCATGACTATTTACTCGGAATCCCAAGTTTTTGGGCTTCGTCCAAGATCCATCAATCCACCTTGTTTCATACAAATCACAACCTCCAAATGCATTAGGGTATTCGCAGGCTGAGAAAATCATCTGTAGGCCATCAGCAGAAAATGTAGGTGTCCCCTCGTTATTTTCCTGATTTAATTCTGTGATCGGCATCGGGGTTTCAAAGTGGTCATCTAGCCAGTTGGCAACATAAATCTCTTCATCTGAATTCAATTCTTTCCGAACAGTAAAATAAAGTTTTTGTTGGTTTGGAAGAAATTGGGGAAAATATTGTGTGCGATAGGCGTTAATGACCGGGTCAACACTTACCGTGGAAATCGAATCGGCAGGCTCAAATAATGACAAGAAAGGAATGAGCCAGGCCAACATACCTTATGGGATTTGTAAAAACTTATGAGTTTGTACCGAAATTTGCCAATTTGGATTGGCTTTTACAAATTCTACTATTAAAGGATTTATGCTCGTTTGTTTCGACCACTCGGGTTGCATGTATAAATGGGCATTGGGATTGATTTTAGAAATCCAATCTGCTGCCCATGCGACATCCGAAGGGTGAAAAATAACCACTTTTAATTCATGTACATAAGGAAGAATAGCCGGATTAGGTGCTTTGAATTTCTTTGGCGAAAAACAAATCCAATCCCATTTACCTGTGAATGTTTCACAAACGCCTGAGGTTTCGATATGTGTTCTAAATCCAGCTGCTTGGAAAGCTTCTGTCAAAGGGCCTAAATCATGCATCAAAGGTTCACCTCCCGTGATCACGACAAGTCTTCCTGGAAATGCTAAGGCCTCTGTGACTAAGGTGTCTACTGATTTACATGGATGCGTATCCACAGGCCAAGATTCTTTGACATCGCACCAATGGCAACCCACATCACAACCACCCAATCGAATGAAATAGGCAGCGTGGCCTTGATATTTCCCTTCGCCTTGAATCGTGTAAAAAGATTCCATGACGGGATATTCAAAATCACCTCTTTTTAACACCGATTTTATATCTTTGGTCTTTAATTCCATATTGGCCTAAATTCGATGTAAAAATACGGGTTGATTTGTAATTTAACTAATTAGGATTCGTTCTAATTGATGAATTCTTTTTGATGTTTCATGGTACAGAGATCTTTTTCTAAAACCTTTTTTCTACTTGTCTTAGGCAGTTTTGTAAGCCTAGGTTTGGTTGGATGCTGGTCGGCACGTTGTCCTCGTGCCACATGTCATGTGCGTGTGGAGCATCGGCATGGAGAGAATTATTTCCGACCACATGAGGCCTTGTCTTGGATGTGGACACCACGTTATAAACATGTTCGGAAGGTTTCTTATGCCGAATTAGCTACAAAATCATCGAAACCCAAACGTGTTTGGAATCGAATTTTTAAGCCGAGTCCAAAAGTTTCAGCCCAAAAGCCTAGATAATATGCCGAAAATCCATGTGGCCGCCGGGGTATTAAATCAGACTCCATTAGATTGGGAGGGGAATTTCCAGCGCATTGTTGCTGCGATTCAAGTAGCCCAACAAGCAAACGCGAATCTTTTGTGTTTGCCTGAAATGTGTTTAACGGGTTATGGGTGTGAAGATCAATTTTTTTCACCATTTACGCAGCAAAAGGCTCAGGAATATGCACAAAAATTATGTGCCTATACTTCGGATATGGTTTTGCTTGTGGGTCTCCCACTCACTTTTGAATCAAATTTATACAATGTTGTCGCTATACTTTATCAAGGTAAAATTCAGGCGTACATCCCCAAGCAACATTTGGCAAATGAGGGTTTGCATTACGAGGCTCGCTGGTTTACTGCCTGGCCTCGTGGTATTCGAACGACAATTGAGGGCATTCCTTTTGGTGATTATCGCCTAGGTTTGGGAGAGATTAGTTTTGGCATTGAGATTTGTCAAGATGCCTGGGAGGGAGCCAAACGACCTGCACATGAAATGGCTAAGCGTGGAGTTTCATTCATTTGTAATCCGACAGCCTCGCATTTTTCATTTGGGAAATCCAAGGTTCGTCAGCAATTGGCTATCGAGGGTGCGGAGATTATCGGTGGAGCTTATGTATTTGCTAATTTATTAGGCAACGAGTCTGGTCGGACGATATTTGATGGGGATGCCTATATAGTTTATGATGGTCAAATTAAAGCCCAAACGAAGCGATTTTCATTTCAAGATTTTCAGGTAATTGCAAGCGGTATAAGCGTTCAAGGATATGCGTCAACTGCAGCTGATCTCGTACAATTAGGTGATATTAGGGTTTCGGAAACGAAAAAAAGTGTACCCGAATTGGCTGCTTGGGAGACTTCGGTCTTTATAAAAGAAGAAGAATTTACGCGTTCCATTGCCTTGGGTTTATGGGATTATTTGCGGAAATCATTTTCGAATGGTTTTGTAATTTCACTTTCGGGTGGGGCTGATTCGTCGGCCATTGCATCATTATGTGCGGCGGCAGTTCATTTGGCTATTACAGAATTGGGTTGGGCAGGTGCTCAAAAGCGTTTAGCTTATATCCCTTGGATAAAAACTTGCTCCAACGAAAAGGAACTATTGGCCTCTTTGATGACGACGATTTATCAAGGGACGATTAATTCATCTGCTGAAACTCGAACGTCAGCTGCTGTATTGGCTGAAAGTATCGGAACCGAACACCACGAAATAGAAATTGATTCCTTAGTTCAAGGCTATCGAAGCATCATTGAAGGTACCATTCAACGTCCCTTAACTTGGGCGCAGGATGATATCACCTTGCAAAATGTGCAAGCTCGCGTTCGTGCTCCGAGCGTGTGGATGTTGGCCAATATCAAAAATGCCTTATTATTAGCAACATCGAATCGATCCGAAGCAAGTGTTGGCTATGCGACAATGGATGGAGATACCTCGGGATCTATTTCGCCCATAGCAGGAATTGATAAGGCTTATTTGCGTACTTGGTTGCATTGGATGGAAAAGGAGGGGCTCAATGGAGCTTGGCGTGTGGCAGGTTTGGCAAATGTGAATTTACTAGAACCAAGTGCGGAATTACGTCCTTTGGATAGCAAGCAAGTAGATGAGGAGGATTTGATGCCATATCCTATTTTGAATGCCCTGGAACGCTGGTCGTTTTTTGAACACCAAAGCCCAGAAGCTTGTTTCGAATCGTTAAGAAATGCCTATGGATCGGCTTATTCGGAAGAAAAATTGCATGCATTTATTCATCGCTTTTTCCGCTTATGGGCACGAAATCAATGGAAAAGGGAGCGTTATGCCCCCGGATTCCACGTCGATGACTATAGTTTAGATCCTAAATCATGGCTACGCTTCCCGATTCTATCAGCAGGATTAGAAAAAGACTTACCTCATTAAAACGATATGCATTTAGTTGTTGACATTGGTAACACAGATATAGTCTGTGGATTTTACACCTCGGAAGGCTGGCAGGTATGTTTGCGTACACCTACGCATCAGCCTTGGACGGCGATTCGATTGGAGCATTGGATTCAGAAAGAATTAGCAGAAAAAGGATTTGAAACAGTTCGCGTGGAGTCTGTTTTAATCAGTTCAGTGGTGCCACCCGTGTTGATTCAAATTCAAAAGGGTTTAGAACATTGGGTTGGTTTTCCTGCTAAAATAATGGGACCCGATTTGTATAAGTCCTTGCCGATTGACGTTGTGAGTCCGGATGAGATAGGTGCGGATTTGGTAGCTAATTCTGTCTATGCGCATCATCATTATTCTTCAGAGGTCTTGATTGTGGATTTCGGGACTGCCTTGACTTTTACTTTAGTCGATCAAAAAGGAAAAATGCAGGGTGTTTCCATTGCTCCGGGCTTAAAAACCGCAGTCAAATCCTTGTTTTCTCAAACGGCACAATTGCCCGAAGTTCCTTTGGAAATGCCAGCCTCTGCGCTGGGATTTGATACCGTTTCTGCGATTCAATCGGGGATTTTATGGGGTTACGTCGGAATGGTGAAAGAAATGATTGCTCGGGTGAAAGCAGAACGAAAAGTAGATGTTAAAGTGATTGCAACGGGTGGTCTGTCATCTATTTTGACTCCGCTGGAGCAGTATTTTGATGAAGTAAATAAATTGATTACGTTGGAAGGCTTGCGGATTATTGCGCAATTATAAGATGAAAACACCGAAAGAATTAGGCTATTATTTTCCCGCTGAATGGGAAAAACATGTGTCAACTTGGATTACTTTTCCGCACAATGATCATTCATGGCAAGGGGATAAGTTGGCCGACATGTATCCCGAATATTTTGCTTTGATCAAGGTAATTTCACTCGGAGAAATTGTCAACATTCAAGTAAATGACGCCAGTTTGGCCTCTTTTATTGAATCTCAATTCGTCGTTTATGGGATAGATCCCAGTCAAATTCGATTACATATTCAACCCACAAATGATGCCTGGTGTCGTGATCATGGACCGGCAATTCTGGTGCATTCCTCTCGAAATGAGCGCTTGCTTGTGGACTGGGGCTATAACGCCTGGGGAGGAAAATATCCGCCTTATGATTCAGATAACGATTCCCCTACGCGAGTTGCAAATATATTAGGTTTGACTAAAGTTAGCCCGGGAATTATCATGGAGGGAGGATCGGTCGACTTTAATGGGGTCGGTACGGTAATGACCAGTCGGTCATGTTTGTTAAATCCTAATCGGAACCCGCAATTAACGCAAGCGGATATTGAACAATATTTGTGTGATTATTATGGCGTCCAACAAGTTTTGTGGGTTTCAGATGGGATTGTGGGGGATGATACAGATGGCCATATTGATGATACCGTTCGATTCGTGAATGAAGATACTGTTATTGCTATGGTTGAGCCGAACAAGCAGGATGAAAATCATGCGGTCTTAGCTCAAAATCTAGACGAATTAAAGGCTATGCGTTTGCCGAATGGTAAACCCTTGAACATCATTGAGATTCCGATGCCAGAAGCCGTTGTAATCGATGAATTTCGTGCTCCTGGATCCTATGCCAATTTTTACATTTGCAATGCGGGGGTTTTGGTTCCAACCTTTGATTGTCCACAGGATGCGTTTGCTTTGAAGACATTGGCACAATTTTTCCCGGATCGACCCGTTATTGGACTTTCAGCGAAGAAAATTATTTGGGGGCAGGGGAGTTTTCACTGCTTGACCCAACAAGAGCCGGCTGCTAAACATGCATAAATTCATTTATTTTCTCTTGTTATTATCGTTCTTGTCGTGTCGGCGAACCACTGTACCCATCTCTGTTATGCCGATTCCTTCAGCAATCCAGGAAGAAAAGCCGCGTCAAATTTCCTTACAATTAGCTTCCATTACTGCCTATGATATTCAAGAAAACGTCAATCGGAAAGATGAGCTTTGGTTGGAATATAATTTAGTGGCAATAAAGGAAGGAAAAATTCTCCGGATGGAATCGGGGTCAAGTTTTTTGGGTGGTGTCATTCAAGGTCAGAAGCTTAGTTTGGATTCTATTGCAGCATTGAAAATTTCATTACAGCCAGGGGAGCAATTAGGCGTTCAAGTTTCGCTTTGGGAGCTGGATGATTATACGAAGGACCAACATCTGCTCAAGCAAGTCAATCACTGGGGAGGTATGTTGCAGATACCGATGATGCTTGTAGAATGGAGTGCGGTAAGTAATCCAGTTTCTTGGTTTTTATGGGGTGCTCGTTTGGGGAGTATCGGATTGGATTATTGGTCAAAGCAGGATGGACGCGATTTAATTGGTGTTTCGGAATTGCATTGGGACTGGTCAGGTTTGAAGAAAGGTAAATTAATCCGATATAAAAGAGGGAATTGGAAGGGCGGTCGTGTAGGATTGAATGCCTATCAGTACGGCTATTCCTATCGAATAAGCTCAAATGAATAAAGAATTAGGCCGGTAAATTGCAGGTTTTTGTGTAATTTTGTCGACTTGTGTGTAATCAGTTTAGAAAATGAATTTTAAGTTTTTGTTTAAGCAATTGTATTTGTTGGCTTGTCTTTTGCCCTTCTCTTTGTGGGCTCAACAAGAGGCGCCTATTCAATTGGGAAGCAAAAAGATTTCGGCAACTGTTTTTGAGAAAGATTATCGACGTTTATTAGAAAGTGATAGTATCAAGACTGACAATAAGCAGAAATTTTTGTCGGATTACATCGATTACCAGCTCAAGATTTTGGCAGCAGAAGATGCTAAAATACCTCAATCTCCAGCTTTTCTTGATGAATATCAAAGCTTTCGCAAGGAGCTTGCCAGTCCTTATTTAATCGATGGTGAGAAGTCGGAGGCATTAGTCAAAGAAGCTTATCAGCGTTTGAAGTTCGAGAAACAAGTTGGCCACATCTTGGTCAAATTACCTTCCATTCCAAGTATTGCGGATACCTTAATTGCCTTTCAGAAAATTGATAATCTTCGCAAGCGCCTTTTGGCTGGTGAGGTATTTGAAGACTTAGCAAAGAAATTTTCAGAAGATGATTTGTCTGCTGTAAAGGGGGGTAATATTGGTTTTGTTACCAGCTTACAGACTCAATATGCCTTTGAAAATGCGGTTTATTCGCTTGAAAAGGGGAGTGTCTCGGGGATCATTCGTACGACAGCTGGATATCATCTAATTAAGATTTTAGATGTTCGTCCTAATCAGGGAAAGATTCGACTAGCTCATATTTTAGTTTCTGTCCCGGTGAATGCCGCGACCAATTTACAAGTTGACGCCAAGAATCGCATTGAACAAGTTCAAAAGTATTTAGAAAAAGGGGATGAATCTTTTGAGTTGATCTGTAAGAACTATTCCGAAGATCCTTATTCAAGAGGTCGGGGTGGGGAGTTGCGTCGTTGGTATTATTCATCCGATTTAACGGAGGAATTACAAAATAAGCTCTTTTCTATTCAGCGTTTAGGGGATTATACGGAGCCGATTCGTACCAATTTGGGCTGGCAAATATTTAAGTTGCTTGATAAAAAACCCTTATTGAGTTACGACGAAATGGCCGAATATTTACGCCAAAAAGTCGTGACTGACCCGGAACGTAGTGCGCTTATTCGGGCTTCATTCATGAAGCGTGTCAAAGCTGAAAATAAGGTAGTAATCCTTGAGGCTGCGGAGAAAATTGCGCTTGAGCGTTTTGCACAAGATCGCATAGGTGATGAATATTATTTAAAAATGCCCTTGTTGCAGGTGTCAGATAAATCATGGACAATACAGGATTTTTATCAATTTATCGTGGCCCAACAAAAGAAGAAGTTAAAAGCCTTGGGATTTTTGCCTTCTATTACAGAGCGAACGTGGTTGGACGAGTTTGTTGATATTCATACATTGGAAGAAGAAGAAAAGAATTTAGAAACGAAGTATCCTGCTTTCAAGGAGCAGATGCAGGAATTTTTTGAGGGTAATTTGTATAGTAAAATAATCGATCAAGAAATCTTTGAAAAGTCCTTGGATAGTTTACGCCAACAAGCATATTTTCAATCCCATGCGTCACAGTTTACCATGCCAGCGCGTGCGAAGGCGAAAATTATTGATGCGGATACACCTAAAACCCTAGCGGATGCATTGGAATTAGTAGCGAAATCACCTTATCCAATGAATAAACGTTTACCTGATATAGGTTTTGCAATAGGGCATGCTGTTATGCAGGAAGGGGCCAATAAAATTGCACAGGAATTATTCATTCTAATGGCTAAGAATCGTGATTATGTTATTGAATTAGCTGGTTATCAAGATGCATCTGAAGCGGATAGTTTGTCGGAAGCCCGGGTAAATCATTTGGTTTCCTATTTGGTAAAAAAAGGAATTAGCCCAACTCGAATTATTGAGAAGGTAGAGGGAACCCTTAAACCGATTTCCAAAACGGATAAGGCAAAGAATGCCCGTGTTGCAATCAAGTTTTATTCGCAATCCATGGAAGATGTTGTGAAGCGTTTTAATTCGATTAAGCCACAAAGCTTAATTGCTGAGGAAGGATATTTTGTCAAAGGTCAAAATGCATTATTGGATGGTGTTTCTTGGGAAATAGGGAAGCAAACGAAGGAAGTGCAAGGCCGACATATTTACATCGAAATTAGTCAAATAGAGTCAGAACGCTTGAAGCGTTTTGAAGAGTCGAGGAGTTCGATTATTCGCGAATTGCAGGCACAATTAGAGAAGGATTGGTTAACAAATTTGAAGCAACGCTTTCCGGTGCAATTACAAACAGAAGCATTGAATCGCATTATGCAATAGAAAAATGAAATATATGAAATTGAAAGGGTATTTGTTGGGATTTGTGCTGCTTTGTGTAGGAGCAAATGTACAGGCGCAAGAGGCAGACAAAGGAACATTGATTGATAAAATCATTGCCAAGGTGGATAATCATTTTATTTTAAAGTCGGAAGTAGAACAACAATACAGCCAGTATTTAACAAGTGGTCAAGCAAACACACCGAATCGTTGCCAAATATTGGAAGGATTAGTCGTAAATAAATTGATGTTGGCGAAAGCCGAAATCGACTCTGTCATTGTGGATGATAAACGTATTGATAGTGAATTGTCTTCCCGTATGGATCAAATGGAGGCACAATATGGTTCTGCGAAGAACATTGTAGAAGCTTATGGAAAATCGATTGTTAATTTGAAAGAAGATCTACGTCTTTCATTGAAGGAACAATTGACTGGCCGTAAAATGCAAGATAATATCACGAATGATGTGAAAATTACGCCAAAAGAAGTGTCTGCTTTTTTTGCGAAGATACCGACGGATTCCTTGCCCTATTTGCCTTCTGAGGTTGAAGTAGGTCATATTGTTCGATTAGCCAAGCCGAACAAGACGCAGAAAGCGGAATTGGTTGGCCGTTTGTTGGACTATCGTCGGCGGATTGAAAAAGGGGAGTCATTTGAGGAATTAGCCAAATTGTATTCGGAAGACTTAGGAAGTGGAAAGCGTGGTGGAGATTTAGGATTTTCAAAGCGAGGTCAAATGGTGGCACCTTTTGAGGCCGCTGCGTTGAAGTTAAAGCCGAATCAACTGTCGGATGTCGTTGAATCTGAATTCGGATATCACTTGATTCAGTTATTAGCTGTTCGTGGTCAAGAGTATCATGCGCGCCATATTTTGATTCGTCCAGATTATCAAAAATTGGATTTGACGGAGCCAACACATTTTCTTGATAGTTTACGAATCGTAGTTCAGCGGGACTCTTTAACCTTTGATAAGGCTGCTCGTGAATATTCAGAAGACAAGTTGACGCAAGATGCCGGAGGATTGATGCTAGATATGGCTTCTCGTTCGACGCGTATGCCATTTGATGGAACGATGGAACCGGGTTTGTATTTCTCTTTGGATTCTATGAAAGTAGGAACGATTTCAACGCCAATTCCGTATCGTACAGATGATGGTCGCTCGGCCGTTCGAATTTTGTATTATAAGGCGAAATATCCGCCGCATTATGCAAATTTGAAGGATGATTACCAAAAGATCGCTAACATCGCCTTAACACGTAAGAAAAATGATGTCATCGAAGAATGGTTTCAAAAAGCCAAAGAAGATGTGTTTATTTTTATTGATGATGAATACAAGGAGTGTAATGTGTTGAGTGGGAATTAAGTGAGGAGTTAAGAATTAAGAGGTAAGAGTTAAGAATAATAAAAAACGATAATGGAGCTCAGATGATATCTGGGCTCTTTCTTTTTTTGCTTTGACGACAAACAATGAGTATTCAAATAAAACAAAAAAGGGGTACGATAAATCGCACCCCTTAATTCTTACCTCTTCTAAATCGCCACCGGTGCCTTAATACCCGGATATGGGTCATATCCCTCTAGTGTGAAATCTTCAATGGTGAAATCAAAAATATTCTTTTTAGCTGGATTGATGTGCATGGTAGGTAGTGGACGCGGGCTTCGCGCTAATTGAGTTTCTACCTGTTCCATGTGGTTACTGTAAAGGTG
>JACCDU010945993.1_pt1 | contig 29123 bp, 43 predicted proteins | sample 7446081 | NCBI WGS metagenome assembly JACCDU01 (sample SAMN15323447, study PRJNA562643) | freshwater metagenome | isolation source: river surface water | place: USA:Blue River Watershed | collected 2017-08-17
CCGCTGCTCCGACTGTTGGTGTAAACCCCAAGACTGGCCTTCCCGAAGAAGAAGCAAAGACCTGGGCTGATGCTGCGTTTATTCTTGGTCAGGAAGAAATGTACGCCGCCTGGAAGGGTAAGGGAATGGGTTTCACTCCCGCTGAATATGTAGCGGAAATGAGGTCTACACGGGAGCCTGCTGCTGAACCTGCTGCCACTGCTCCGGCTGCTGCTCCTGCCGTATCTTCCGCCCTTACAGCCGGAACAAACCCCACTCCTGCTGCCGCTGCTGCTCCTGCCGCCACTACCGCTCCTGCGGCTGCGGCTGCTGCTGAGCCTGCGCCTGCGCCTGCGGCTGCTCCGGCTGCTGCCGCACCTGCTGCCGCTCCGAAGGTTCCGACTGTCGAAGAAGTCGCTACCAGCGTTCAAGAGAATGTTAAGAAACTTACTGTTCAGCGTGCTGCTCTTGCCAAAGAGCGTGATGAGAAGGTTAACGCAGCCGAGATCGCTGCTGCTAATGCAAATAGGAATACCACGATTCCTACGAAGAATACGCAACTTGCCAGGGCGCTGCTTGACTTCCAGAAAGAAGCCTCCGCACGAATCGCAAGGCATTATGATCGTCAGATCGAAGACATCGACAAAACGATCAAACTTGAGGAAGGTCGCCTTACTACTGCAAAGGCTGTTGCTGATGCCAACAAGGCTACTGCTGACGCTAAGCGTGCTGAGCGTACTGAAGCCCGTGCCGTTAAAGCAGAAACCCGTGCTGAGGCCACTGCCGCTGAAGCAGCCCGTGTTGCCAAGCGCAAGCAGGTTGAAGATACTCGTTCTGACCTGGCTCAGTACCCTGCTCACGGGCCGTTTGTCCACATCGGGTACTCTATGATCCAGAAGGGCAAGGAGCCGTCTAAGTCCGGCATCATTGGTCTTTCTGATGCTCAAGCCCGTAATGATGTCCGTGAAATGTCTGACGGCTGGATCAAGGCGACCGACTTCATTGTTGGCATTGATGATGCCCTTGAAGAGCGTGAAACCATCGGTTCAGACTGGGCTGCTAGAACACGCCTTACCACGACAGATCTCGACAATTGGGCGAAGGGCGAACTTCAGCAGATCTTCGGTGTCGCTACATTCCGCCGAGCAATCGTGTCTGGCGGCAACTTCTCTGACTCTGACCGAATCTTCGTTCAGCGTGCCATCGCTTATATCAATAGCCTAGACCCCCTTAACAACTACGATGTTTACAAGGCTCAGGTCACGGCGCTTGCCGGATTCATCGATAATATGTATCGAAAGGGTCTTAGCGCATACGATATGAAGTTCGATCCTGATGCCCTAGAGAAACGGGCTGTCGCCCTTGAGGCTGAAGGCGAACCAGATGCCGCAGCCCACATCCGTGGACAGGCTGAATCTGGTCGTCTGTTTATGGATCGATTTGGTATCGACTATAAGAAGGGCAAGGACTTTGATCCTGAGGCTGTTGCATCCGCTCGTAGGATTCTCTGGGACGCTCTCCCGGCAGACCAGAAGAAGGACATCGGAACCAGCGCTCCTAAATAATCTAAATAATGGACACACCCGCACCTGGAACTGGAGGCACGCCGTCTACAGAGAACCCATATGTAATCACGCCTTCTAACCTTGGGGAGCCTCCGGCTGATCCGGCTGTCCCGGTTGCTAACGCCGAGGTGACGCTTCCAAGCGGTGTCACAGTCCCTCCGCCTAAGAATGTCTCTCAGGACGGACTGCCTACGGAGCCGTTCCAGTATTTCCTGCCAGGCGGTCAGCCTGCCGGGGCTATGTATACCGACCCCCAGTATCAGGTCGGAACGGATCAATACTTCGTCCGCACCAAGTCTGAAGGGTATCGGAATCTTAACAAGTGGTTGTTTGATTCTGCCAACAATTCCGCCAAGGCTTTTGATCCTAATAGCCCTCAGGGTAAACTTCCCGATATCGCATCATACCAGATCGGTAATGCAATCGTATCCAAGGACTTCGATAAGTTCGTAAAAAACATCCAGTCTTCTCTGCCTGAAGGACAGAACAGTCCTGATGATGCTGCCTGGTACATCCTGAATGTCGAGCAGCCTCGTACCGATCACGATGCTCGATACATCTACAGCAAGATTCGTCCTCTCGTAAAGACCCTTACTGATCGTGGTCGCAACATCTATGACCTGACTGAGACGCAGATCATCTCTATGGCTCAGACAGCCGGAGTTGATCCTTACATCATCAAGCGCCTAGCAGCCGAACAGACTGAAAAGAGTGTTCGCCAGCGCACCAAGACATCCACGATGACGAAGTTGCGTGGACTTGTTGATAGTCTTGATCCCCGATCCAGACAGGGTCAGTTGGTGGCCTCTAACCCGGCTGAGTATCTCTTCCCTCTTGAAGGTCTAGCCAAGCGAGATGCCTGGCTTTCGTTTGTTGACTGGAAAGAACGCCACGGGGAAGGATTCCTTACTGGCATTGTCGATGGCGTTGGACACCTTATCGTTGAGGCTGGTTATGGTGTCGGTGGCTTTGCAGAGGGTGCTTTCGGAGCCACAACGACATTTGTCACAGCAGGAAATGTCGTCCTTGAGAACGGAACTGTCGTTCTTTCTGATCAGTGGATGCAGCGATCAGAGAAGGAGCGTGACGAAGCCAATCAGGTTCTTATTAGGGCTGACAGATATGCCCGTGAATTCGGCGAGCGCTATGTTGCTGCTGCCGACAAGCCTGGTAAGCAGGCTGCGATGATCAGATACGAGTTCGGTGAATTCGCTGATCCTGATGTCATCTCCACTTTTGAGCGACTCAAGGAACTCCGGGCTGCTGGCGCTTATCGTCAACAGATGTCCGCAGAGCGCCTTGCCAACTTCGGTGAAGGCGTAATCAAGGCTGTTCCGAACCTCATCACATTCTTTACGGACTCCGTAGATCCGAATTCCTTCCTGTTCCGTTCCGAAGTCAATATGAAGAACGGCAGCATTATGGGTGCTGATCCTGTTGTCGGGCCTCTGTGGCACGCATTCGTCAGCGGTGCTGATGCATATCACGATATGACAGGCGAGGAACTGGATGAGAATATTCGCATCTGGGAGGAGAATTACAACAATACTGCGGTTAAGTCTGACCCCCTGATTGCCCGTATGTATGACGCAATCGGGTTTAAGGAGGCTGGTCGTGCTGCTCGCAATATGATGCAGGAGACACGGCTTCAGAATGCAGCCGGACTTGCAGACCCTATCACGCTTACGCTTGGCAGTCTTAAACTGTTTGGTGTCATCGGCAAAGAAGCCGAGGGTGTCGCACTTGCGCAGAAGTACGCAGCAGAACTTAAGTCTGTTGCATCAGAAATCTCCGCTGCTCGTACTGCCGCCGGAGTTACAAGTCCTGCGTTTGATACTGCCGTGGCAAGCCTTAAGGCAAAACTTGAGGGTCTGTATCCTGGTGCTACGCTGACAAATGACGATGTGATTGGTATCGTTCTGTCTTCTGGAAGGTCTGGTGTGATCGCAGATACCGCCGCAGCCAAACTTATCCGCCGTGATATCGGCAAGGCTATTGGTAGGGAGAAAGATCTAGCCAAGCGTGTTTCCGCCGTTCAGGAGGCTCTTGATGCCATCCCTGATGCTGCTACTGGCGCTTCTCCTGCTGCCATTAATGCAACCCGTCAACGACTTGTTGCAGGCGCTGGCCTTAAAGCCGCTGGTGTTACTACAGAAGCCGTAGGTGGATCTGTAAATTGGATCGGCGAGTTCCTTGAAAGCGCCAGACAGGGTGGTGCAGTAGAAGGAAATATCGTAAAGCGTGGCGTTCATAAACTTGTCCAATTTGGACTTAAGCAGCCTATGCTTGCTGGCGCTGCTTCCGCCGTAACTACTGGCGCTGTCGCCGCATTTGTCGCACAGGCTGACTTCGCTACGGCTGGTATCGCTGCGCTCGCCGGGGTGACCCCGACAGTGCTTGTTCGTGCTGAATTCCTTACAGCCCTTGGTACTAATGTGGCTCAGTTCGGACGAATCCAGAAGGCTCTTGGTGCTACTACTACGGAAGGATCTCGTTACGGAAGTTCTATTTTCGTCCGTACCGCCATTGATATGGAAAACAAGGCAGCGGCTCTTGCTGAAAAGGTAGCCGCCGGAGATGTCGCTGCTAAGGCTCAGATGACCCAGTTGGTCGATGATGCGACCTGGTTGCGCCGTGCGCATAAGTCCGGCATCGAAGACCTTGTCCGCAATTCGTCCCGTGTCGTTTTTGAAGATGGCATTGTCGGTGGCGGAATCGGTGGCGTTATGGCCTGGATGAATGACCGGGACTCCTTTGGCGCTGGCGTTGGTATGGGCAGTTCCATCTCTTCGATGATCAGGGCTGGTAACCGACTGTACTCGATGACACCTAGCGGTAAGCAGCCTGTGCTAGATAAGGTAGTCCTTGCTGACCTGGCTACTATGCTTGAAATGCCCAGCGAGCGATCCGGCATTGACCCGGCTTCCCGTGCCAGGGTGTTTGAATACCTTGAAGGCTCTAGCCAACTTCATCCTAATGACAAGGCTGCTGCCAGCCGTGAGTACATCAAGCGAGCAAACATTGTCCGTGACCTAGTCATCACGCATCGTGGTAAGGTTACATTCGTTGACAGCGCCTCGTTTGAGGCATCGCTCGTCCTGACTGAAAGCACCGCTGCTGAGGCCGCCAACATCGCCCGTGAAGCCCGTAAGCGCTTCCCCGATGATCCTGGCAAGGCTGCTGATTACGCTAAGACATTGCAGGAGCGTGCGAATAATGTCCGCCTAGCCCGTGATACGGCGACAACACTTACCAACGATATTCTCGTTCAGGAGCAGAAACTGTCCAAGCGTCAGACGCAGATCGCCAACGGAAAAGCCGAGATCGTCAAACTTGAGGCAGAGGTTAAGCGCCTTGAGACTGAGGCAAGGTTTGCAGATTATGGTACTTCTGACCCTAAGATTGTTGAGGCTGCTAATGTCAAACTTCAGCGTGCGCTTGAGAATCAGTCCCGCCTTGAAGCCGAAGCAGGTCTTCTTCAAGCCGAGATCGGTCAACTTAAGACCAGCCGAAACAAGGCTCAGGCTGATGCCGGAAACCCTGCCCCTCTTCGTCCTTACCAGTCTCGTCCTACGACAAGCGGCAACAGGGCTAGAAAGGTTGCCAACGGATATTACATCGTTGACGGCCCTCAGGGCGGACGAACCTACATCGATGTAAACGCAATCGATAACCTTGGCGCTATCTCTGAAGGCTGGCACGCCCTCCTTCAGGACTCCGCAGTCCAGCATCTTATGCCTGATATGGTTAAGATGATGTTTGCGGACGAGGTTGCTCAGGCTGGCGGTGGTCGCACTGTTGCGGTAGACAAGAATGTGACGATGGCTTTGATCGAGGCTTACGCCGCAGATCTTCCCCCTGCACAGAAGGCTCAGTTCCTTGCTGAGTTCCAGAATGGAAAAGACCTAGCCAACCAGACCAAGGGTGCTGATCTGTCCGGCCTGTATGGTGTTACGCAGGAAGTCCTGACCTGGTATATGGCTACAATCGATGGCAATAAGCGTACTGCTTATCGTCCTGGCCTTGCCACCCCTGAAGGCGCTGCCGCCTCTTCTGCCGTAGCCCCTGGTCAGCCGGGTAAGCCTGGAGGCATCGGAGCGGCTATCAGCGAGACCAATCGCACAAGCCCTTCTACTCCGATTGGATGGAGCGACCTTAGGAAGATTCTGTTCGGTGATCGACAGGTGAGCGATGAAGTTGCCCGTGCTGCCAGGTTTATGTTCGACCCGGATAGCGGGATGTTCGCCCGGCGCAGCGCTGAGTATATGAAGGCTCAACTTGAGCGTTCTGGTATGAAGTTCATTATGGGCGGAGACGGCACATTCCGTGGCTACTTCCTCAATAACAAGAACGAGATCATCCGTAATCCCGTACTGAACGAGTTCTATGACCGAGTCATCGCTCTGACAAACGGAAGAAACAATCGCCGTACTGCTCCAGTAAATCTGTACGATCCGCTTGTTCCTGTCGAGCAGCGCATCGATATCGTCAAGGCCAACGGAATGGACTGGATGCTTACTCCGGATGGTAAGGGTATCCTTCCTCCTGAGCGCATCGCCCAGATCTCAGATTCCTTTACCCGTGACCTGGTCAATAGCCTTGCTGCTATTCCTGAAAACGAGCGTGGCCTGATCACCTATCAAGACCCGGCTAATCCTACGAATACCACCATCACTGGTGTCCCCTCTGACGCTGATATCGCTGCTGTTGCCAATAACACATCATTGCCTCCGACAGTCAGGGAAAACCTGCTGATGATTATGGAGTCTATGGCTGGCGGCGAATCGATGGAGACGCTGGTTTTCGACTACAACAACATCTTCTCCGTCAATCCTGAGGCTATCACTGAGCGCCGACTTCGGATTCCTAAGGATATCGAAGGAAAGATGGCGATGCGCCGTGCCAACCCTATGGGTATCAAGATCGAGGATGCCCCTGTTTATGGCAAGGATGGCAAGATTGTCCGTATTGATGATCCTTCCAAGCCTGGCGCTAAGAAGAATCTCACCCAGAAGGTCATCAAGATCCAGTGGTTTGGTGCTGATGAATTCGTCCGCACAAGCAACAGGTTTTTCGAGGAAGGTCTCTGGTATCGTGACAAGGAAGGAAACAAGACATCCCGTGTCAAAGACCCAAAGGGCATTGACTACACTCCGGAATACCTGATCAGCCTGTTCGGCAGCAAGGAAGAGTTCCAGTCCAAGGCTGTCATCTATCTTAACAACTTCTGGAAGTCCGGGCCGATTGACCCTTACGCCTCCACGCCTACACGGATTGCAAACCCTGACAGCGCAACATTGCTTGACCCTCAGAACCCTGAGCGTGGCGCTGCTATGCGTGATGCTATGCGTGTCTTCTTCGGCACAGAGCCTGGCAACAAGCGTGCGCCGTGGGTTCAGGCTAATGTAGATACTAATGTTGTCGGCGGATTCGCTGTCCGTGGAAGTGACTTCTCCCTGTGGGATGGTCGCCTTGATCAGGCTGGAAAGATGCGGAAGTCTGGAGAAAAGGCATTTATGACCCAGCGTGCCTGGACTAGCAGTTCATTTGCTATGTCTCCAAAGGACTGGGGTAAGATCGAAGTTCCTCAGACTAATGGTGTCAGCCAGATGATCATCACAGCCACGACTGTTCTTGGTCGTGAGCGTGGTAAGGTCGAGGGAATCAATGTCGAGAAGGTTATGACTCACCCGGTTCTCACTGAGGTTAAGTTGTTTGTTGGCAATAAGGACGGCAGCAAGCAGTACGCCTACACGATGGGCGATGGAGACATCCGCCATATCACAGCCAAAAACCAGACAGAAGCGCTTGAGGTCGTGAGAAGCGCCATCGGATCTGAGGTCGAGGCCAACCTTTGGATGCGTCAGGTTATGGCTGACCAGGTCGCACAGAACTCCGCTGCTGCTTCCGGCCCTGTCACCCTTCAGCCTACCATCCCTGTTGTTCCTAAGGGTAAGCCTCCTGTCACTCCGATGTCCCCGCAGGAGTCTCTGCGAATTGCCACTGAGACAGTAGAATCCGGAACGAATGTTAAGAAGTTCTCTTTCCTTGATAGGGCTGAGCCTGGCGCTAAGTTCATCTCTGATGGCACTATGGTCATCCTTGATGAGGCTATGCCTGATGCTGTTGTTGCTGACAAGGATGCTGCTACTGGCGGAAGAAAAGAGACATTCCCGCCAGGTGGGGAAAAGCAGCCGCTTAGAACTGAAACAGTAACTAATATGTTTAAGAGTGTGGCGAAGAGTGACAGGGCTAAGTATATCAAACTTGATGAGACTACCCGTGTAGATGGCACTGTTCATACTAGAACTAGAAATGCCCACAATGGTCGGGTTGTCGTTGAGGATGTCAGCCTAGTCAGAGTCGCCGCACCTGATGGATCTAGCGCAATCTTTGATGCTAGAAAGTATAAGTTTGCCCTGTCTCTCGTAGATCAAAACAAGGCTGATATCTACTTCAGTACATATGACCCTAAGTCTGGAACTGGCACTTCTAGACTTATGCTGGTTCGCAAGGGTGAAAAGATCCGTGCTGATGGGTCTAATATCCTTGGACTTATCCAGGGTGATTACACCACTGAGGCATTCCCGAAGATCGGTAAGGCTAAAGCGCCTGCGCCTGAGAAGACTGTCACCCTGACACCGACTGAGGTGAAGCGTGTGGAGGTTCCGTTCAAGGAACTTGAGGTTAATCGACACGCCTGGAAGGATGACTCTCAGGTCGTTGCGATGGGCTTCAATACGCACACCGATGCGAACTTCCAGACTACTGAGTTTGGTCTCAACTACCAAGCCCACGGGATGATTCGCTCTATCGAGCCTAACGCCACGATCAAGCAGGTCATCAAACTGTTCAAGGATGGCATCGACCCCAAGAAGCCGTTCCACACAGCGCCTTACCGAATGCCAAGCAATGTGTCCGCAGAAACCCGTGCAGGAGTAGGCGCTGGTCTTGGCACTTCCGGCGGTGAGGCTTTCAAGGACGGCGCTATCACGCTGGTAGGAAAGTCCGGCCCCCGTGGCGCTGACATCAAGACTATCCGTGATATCGGATTTGTCGTTGTTAATGACGGCGCTTTCAAAGACCCGGATGCTGCTGTTGCAGTCCTTCGTGATCGCCTCCCCAAGTCTGTTCAGGTTATCAAGATGTCCGAAGAGGCCAAGTTCCTTGTCAAGCATCGTGAGCCTGGCTCGTTTGACATCACTCCTGCCAAGGCTGAGACCACACAGCAGCCTCCGCTGCTTATGACGATGGACGAGACTATGCCTCCTGGCGCTACCAGAAAGGAGCGTGCGCAAATGGATAGTGAGCGTGACCAGATCGTAGCCGCATTGCGTGATGAAGATCCTGCCGTCATCGAAGAGGAGCGTAAGCGAATCCAGGGTCAGCGAATCCTTGCCCGACTTGAGCAGCGCCGACAGGACGCAGCCAACCTTGCAGAAATCCGTGGCAGGGAACTCCTCGCCGAACAAGGCCAGGAGCGTAAGGCTCAGACAGCCTCAGATGAGGGCTGGGAGGCTTATGCCGCCGGACACGACAAGCGCCAGAAGGCTCAGGCCAAGAAGGAGGCTGCACGAATCGCCCGTCTTGAGCGTGTCTTTGAGGAGGCTGAGAAGGCCATTATGATTCAGGAGCAGCAGCGTGCGGCTGAGATCAAGCGGTTCTATGACGCTCAGGCTAAGAAGGATGCTGCTGCCGCTGCCGAAGCGAAGAAGGCTGCTGAACGACTGGATGCCGTCATTACCGCCCGTAAGCGTGCGCTCGCTGTCGCCGTTGAGAAGGTTACCGAAAAGCAGGAAGGACAAGCCGTCCGCCGTGCCAAGGGAATCCAAGACCTTGTCGATGAGTTCTTCGCAAGCAATGAGCCTGCGGTTGCGCCAGACCTTCTGCGCATCAGCAGCGATCAGTTGCTTACGACAATCCATCGTGTCGTCTACGACCCTGCCACTGGCATCGCCTACTCGCCGTATACGAAAGCCCCGCTTGTCGGTATGCCTGCTCGTCCAGGCACATTCGCCGACCCCATCCTTACCAGCGTGTTCAATCTCGCTGATAAGCCTTACCCCATTGTTCCAGACATTGGTCTTCCGATCAACGGCCCGGAATGGACTAAGTTCAATCAGGATGTCGTTGTCTGGCGTAGAGCCAGTCAAGCCAAAGCGCAGTCTAAGTTTGAGGCTGCGTTCCCTGATCGTGCCAAGGCTAACCCTGCCATCGAGCGTGCCAATGAAGTCCCGGCACGGGCGCAGGGAATCCTTAATGAAATCGAGGACAAGATCTGGGTCACCGATGGCGGTGTCCGCCTTGTCCGTGAGTTCAAGAAGGCAACTGCTGCCGAAAAGGGAGGACTCCAGTATCGTGTCTACGGCGCTAACGGGATGCAGATCTACGCCGGGAATAACGCAGAAGATGCCCGTCAGGCTGGTGAGCGCCTTGAACTTCAGATGCGATTCGGCCCTGAGCCTGGCAAGCGTAAGAAGGCTGGCCTGCCTCCCAATGAGCCTGAGCGCAGCACTGAGATGTACAATCGTGCCGCTGCTGCCGCTGCCGCCCAGGATATGAAGCCTGCCAACGCCAAGGACGAGCGAGATGTCCGCCAGAAGGAACAGGAACTCAAGGGGGCTGTGAAGCGGTACAACCGATGAGGTTCCTCTTCCCCCTGGTGTTCCTCCTGGTTGCCTGCACCAGCAAGCAGCCTGAGAAGATCCCTGAGCAGCCTAAGGCTCCGACCAATGAGTCAGCCGTTCAGTCGCTTGGGAAGGACTTGGACAAGACTGATCACCGGGTGGCTTCCGCCCTGGTCGCTATCGAGAAGAACGCAGACAAGCCTAAGGTAGTGGTCGCTGAGTCCCGCCTAGCGCAATCGTATCTCCCACAGCCCCCAGAGCAGGATGTGCAGTTCGCATTGGCACGGGCGGCTAAGGGTAGCGAGATTGACTATAAGAAGCAGATGGAGTTCGGGCGCAAACTAGCCACGGCTGTCAACGCAGCCTGGGAGCGTGTCGAGGCTGACCAGCGTGAGGCCAAGCGTATATCTGACCTCAAGGATACTCGCATCAAGGAACTGGAGGCTGAGATCAAGAGGGTCAAGGAGGACGCTGATAAGAACATCTGGACTCTTGTTGGTGCTGGCCTGTTCGTAGTTGGGGTTCTCACCGGGGCTACGCTAGGCTGGCGCATCGGTGGATCTATCCTGGCTTGCGCACCCCTGGCTGGGTCTATCCCGTACATTATCACATCCCAGTACTTCGCCTGGATTGCAGGAAGCGTATTAATTGCGTGTGGTGCGCTTGCGATCTGGTGGATGTATGACAGGGTCAGGGATTCCGTTAACTCCAATGGCAACGACAAGCAGCCCTGACGACTACAGCCAGTTGGCTAAGGACTCGATCATCGCCTCCGCCCTTGGAGCCGCCGGGATGGTCAGCCGCATCCTGTTGTCAGAAGAGAAGTTGACCCTTGGCTGGATCGTCAGACGGACACTGGCTGCTGCCATTGTAAGTGTGCTGGTCGGATTTGCGCTCCAAGAACATATCCAGTCTATGACTATGCGCTTTGCCGCCATCGGCCTGGCTGGCGCATCCGCCCCCGAAGTACTAGACGCAGCCATCGCCTACGCCAAGAAGCGTATGGGGGCTGAAGTCGCAAAGGTGGGAGGAAAAACCAATGCGAAGTCTAAACGAAACAAACGAAAGTAACCTGCTCTGGGCGGTAGGGTTCATCCTGGCTATCTCCTGCGGATGCGCCCTGTACTCAGCCTACATCATCCAGACCACGCTGGATGCCCTTGGTAACAGCAATATGATGGCCTTGCTGATCATCGATGGCGGCAAGTCATTCGCCTCTGATGACGCTAATCTTGAGCGCAACCTCACAAGCGCAACACAGGCGCTCAGGATGTCTGCTGACATAGCCTACGCCACAGTAGCCGCCTGTCTGATTATGTTCGCCGGGCTTACATTCCGCCTAGTGAAGCGGATGTGAACAGCGCTTCCGCTTGATGTCATACGCCGTATGACGAGCATATGGGCAGCAACAGCGGTGGTCAGAAATGCGTTGTGCTGCTCATAAGGAGCCGCTGTTGTTAGGACAACCCGTGGCTGACCAGCGGGAAGTCCGCCCTACTTGCAGGCAGCATCCAAGAACTTTTTGTCGATGCTGTAGTAGTTATAGATGCAGATCTTTCCTTCCGTTGACACACGGCGCAGTTTAACCGACTTGATGTGTCCAGACTTAAGTAGGCTAGGAAGGATGATGTTCCACTTGCGCTTGGTGCAGTTTAATTCAACAAGCCATTCCTTGATGCTCTTGTACCCGGGCGGCGGCTCTTGCTCACGCTCGTTGCGCCGGATGTATTCAAGGATCTTGTCTGCGAGGCCGTTCTTTTTCTTGCTCATAGTTGTTGAGGAAATACTGGCAGTTGCCGTTGCTCTTCATCTGGGGGATAAGCCAGGACTGAAGCAGATCATCAGCCTTGATGGTATAGCGTAGGCAGTTGTCCCGGTTGATGCACAGGACATTACGAATCCATCCATCGCACTTGGAGATATCAGTCATTGGTAGTACGGATATCAAAGGTGTCGTTGCGGACAAGTTTAAACTGATCGGTAGTCATATGCCGGATGACCCCGTCCTTGTCTAGGACTACGGCGAATACATCGTTAGAGAATGTACCGCCATCACGGACATACAGAAGCATCCCGTAACCCAGGGGTGTCTCGACTGGCATAGGGTTGCGGAACTCGTAGATCATTTAACGGGTTGCCACTTGTTCCAGGGCTTGGACATCAGTTCGTTCCAGCGATCCCTGTCAGCCTTGTTTACCCTGTCAGCCATACGCTGTTCGTGGGGTGTAAGTTGCTTAAGGCCAGGCTGCATACGCTCAGGTCTACGCTTCTGTGGCTTGCTCATTCGTTGATGAAGCAGAACAGCATACCGACAACGAAGACAATGAATACGAAACAGATAGCGCCAACGATGTGGTCGGATGTGATGTCTACAGGCTTTGAATCTTCGCTCTTATGCGGGATATGGACATACTGGTAGCGATATGCCGGACGGGCTGGAGTGGGGGTTGCGATGCTCATCTTAGTTTCAACATAAGTTCCTCGTATGTGATAGGGATACCACGCCCGAACTTCATCCGTCTTTCGTGGCACTTCTTGCGTTCATCCTCTGAGAACCTGCGCATAATAACGAGAGTAACCTTCTCAAAAGTAGGCAGGGATAAGTTGTCGAACTGGGTGGTGTTATCCTCGGTCATTATAACCCAGTCTTTCTTCTTGTACTTGATGCTCACGGCTGCCTTCCCTCCAAGAAGTCGCATCGGTTCTGGAGTTCCTCGACCTGTGCTTGCAGTTGCTCGTTCGGGATGATGGTGCGGGTGGTGAAGGCGGTCAGCCGCTCGACCTCGGCCTTGAGCCGGGCGTTCTCTTCAGCCAGATCCCTGACCTCATTGCCTAGTCGCAGGACATTGGCGGCTAGGTTCTGGTTGATCTGCTCGTTCATCAGGCAGGGAAGTACCAGCCCTTGCCGAAGCGGTGGGCTTGCTTGCCGATGTAGTTATCGCCGTCCACTACATAATACATAAAGCCATTTTGCCAGCGCAGACTACCAGTGAACCTATGGCTGTATTCTGCATCGTCCTGTCTCCCGGCCCATCCACAGAGCCAAGCAGCGCCGCCATCAAAGGCTTCAATGTTGAGTTGCTCCAGTCGATGTAGGTGACCCATAGTGAAGCCTCCACCCGGAGACCCGAATGCACGGGCATCCTTAAGTAGTGCGTTCATTCCGTGGGAGAAGCCGTGGATGAAGGTAAGGGGGCCGATGACTACACGCCCGTGTTTGACGCTGTATGGTTTGATGACCTTGCACCCTACCTTGCGGAGCGTGCGCATCATCTTATCCTGAATCTCCTGCATATCTTCCCTAGTCTTAATGGAGTCCGTGCTATTAATGATCTGCCGGATTCTGTCATCGTGGTTTCCGAATAAAAAATGGGTAGGTTTATAGCGTTCTACCCAACGGATTCCCGCTTCCAGATCTTCTTCAAAGCCTTCTCTGGCTTCGGAAGAGTTCTTGTCGATGCCTCGCCTAGCCCATCTAAAATCCCAGTTATCGCCTAGGTGTACCCGGTACTTGGGTTGCACCCGCTTGACGAAGGACATAATGGCATCGAGGGTATCCTCGCACGCCAGGTCTCCGTGATTGTCGCCCATAGCGACTATGTCATATTTGCTCATCGTGATACGCCTGTGGCTTGTAGGGGGGTAGGGATTTCGTACCTACGACAATGAGCATAAAGCCCCTCTCTGCAAACGCCGGTAAGCCTGCACGCCTTGCTAACGCCGTGCTTCAGGGCTAACTGATATGCAACACGGACACGCAAGCCGTGGCGCACATTAGTATACTTACCTGATTCAACGATAGCCTTGGCCTGCTGATCTAACTCCGGCCTTTGCCAGAGGAGGGGAAGGTTGTTTTCCTTGGCATACTTGATGATGCCCTTGATGGATACTTTCCAAGAGAGAGAGGAAGTACCCAGCGTACACTGGGTATTCTTGATCATCTCGTAAGCATTAGCCAGGCGCTGACCGGGAGTCAGCCTAACAGTCCTGACTACCACGGGAGCAGGTGCGTCCTTAGGCTGCATAGCAGCCATCAGTTCACGCACCCGCTTGGGGTCGATGATCTTACTGGACGGGGTCATTGACGGCTTTCTCCCATTCAGCCTTGAGCGCACCATCGTTGACCTTGGCGTTCAGGGCGTTGCCTGCCTCGGTCAAGCGCTCGATGCGGAGCATAGCGATTTGGATCTCCATCTCCTGCTCGCCCATTTGCTTGAGCAGTTCATCGATGTAGGCTTCTAGTTTCTTGCTCATCGGTTGATGCGCATAGCGTAGCGCAGGATCTCCATAATCTCGTCATCGGTCAGGCTGACCGGGTCTTCGTCAACCACCTGGAGCGTGATGAACTCCGTGGGCTGGGAAGACCCAGTCATACCATCGATGGACTTGGCTTCTTCTTGAGGGTCGTAGGGGCTGGACATAAGGAATGTCGGTTAGGATTAGAAGGGGACTTCGTCGATGGGTTCGTCCTGAACCACAGGAGCCGGGGCTTCGAAAGCGCCAGTTGCCTGGGCGTACAGGGCTTCAGCACGGGCTTTGAGGTTAGTGTCTTTCTGGGAGATCTTTCCATTGTAAGGCTTCGGGGTGTACACCTTAGCCCAGTAGTACAGGTCGGCGCACTTCTTATCCTTCGGGCCTTTGAGCGGCAGGGAGGACAGCGGCTGACCCTTGGCATCGCCAAACGGGATGGTGGGGTCATCGGCAGTACCAGCCGGGAGCGGAGCGGCCTTGGGCTTCACAGCCGGGACAGTCGGCAGGGTGTCGATGAAGTCTTCCACAGTGGAGGTCTGCATCACCTTGTCGAAGTTGGTGTCAGCGCCACCGCCAGCCCAAGCCGGGAGTTGCGGAGGATTCCAGCGGAAGCGAGTACCATTCTTGGTCTTGCCGTCATACTTGCCCTTGGGGTCGATGATCGCCCAGGCTTCAGGCAGGTCGTAGAGATAACGACCAATGCCAAGGTTGACCACGGCACGCTTCATAGCGCCAGAGGCAGCGGACTTGAACGGGTCGATGTCGCCGTTGGCTTCCACGGCGCAAGAGCCAGAGACAGTGCGGTAAGGCCAGAGGGAATCCTTGTTACCCTCGATGGTGATGGTCACGGAGCAGACAGCCTGATTGCCGATCTGCTTGAACTCCTCGGAGTGAGACCAAGCCATACCATAGACTTCATCGAGTCGTTCCATAGCGGCACGATTGTCGATGTAGCATAGGCACTTAGCCCAGATGCTTCCGTCCTGCTTTTCGCCGGACGATTGGAGTCGCCATTCAATGCGGTCTGCGCTGAACGGCTTGCGGAGTGCTTCGATGATTTCTTTCATATGTGTGGTGTGGAGAAGATGTGATTACTCTAGGTCGAGCGTGGTGTCCAGATAAATCTGCTGATCATTTTTCTGGTAGGACTGCCAGGTGTCGAAGGAGGCTTCGTGGTTACGCCAAGAGGCGTTGAATGCGTCAAGCACATCCGGGCTTAGGTCTCGCCCGTGCGTCTCGTTGAACTGCCGGAGCGAGTGGAATATCTTTGCGAGTTTATCGGAGAGATAGATCACCTGCTCGTTAGAGGTGTGCAGGTCTCCGTCTAGTCGGTTGACTTCTTCTTGTGCTAGGCGGAGTATGGACTGGATGTTTCGTGCGCTCATCGTGATAGAATGACTTTAGCCCGGGTGAGGATAGCCTTGCGGAAACCCCAGGTCTGATTGATGTCAAAGCCGTGCTGGGCTGCTCCGTAGTAACCCATATTGTAGGCCATATAGAGTTTGAACTCGGTGGGCTTGATGTGGTTCTTGCGCATACGCTCTTCGTGCATCTTGAGGATCAGCGTGGCGGCACGATGCGACATCTCAAAGTCGTGGGCGTATCCTTTCCAGTCGATGGGCAGGGTGTATTCGTGAGGCCCGGAATTGATGGTGCTGTAGGCTACAGCATCAGCCCAAGCCCGGCGGCTGATTTGGAATGCGCCAAGGCTATCGCCGCCATCGCCAACAGCGTCCGGCTTAAGGTTGGACTCGATGATGCCCACCTTGTTAACGAAGTCTTCGGTGACGATAGACTTTGCCTGGCAAGTGGAACAGGCGATCAGGAATGACAATAGTCGCTTCATAAGTAAATGACTACTGGTCTATGCCGAACTTATGGTCAACCACTTTCTTCATACTTTTGATGACTAGGTCGATGGCCTGCTCACGGGCGGCTATGATGTGCTTGCACCTGCGCTCAGGCTCAGGCTTGTCGTACAGCCGGAAGCGCCAATGGCTACAGGAGCAGATGCTATCCAGCAGGTCTACCTGATAGCGGTCTGATCCAGACCTGACCTCCCAGCGCAAGGGCGGGAAGGTAGAGTTGGTCTGCTTAAGCGTGAACGGCTGTGAAGTACTCACGGATTCGGCGGAGGAGGGCTTCTCCTGTCTCCTTGTTGTTGAACCTGTCGAGGAGGGTATTTCCATTATAATTCGTGGTGATGATTGTAGGACGCAGGTTGCTGGTGCGCTCATCGATGATGGCGAATAGGTCAGACTCCATCCGGGCGGTCAGCCTCTCCTTGCCTAGGTCATCGAAGCACAGCAGGGGTACTGTGCAGAAGTAATCCAGCACCTGCCCGTGCTTGTGGTCATCGAACCCCTTCTCGATAGCCATCTCAAGTTTACGCATCGGTAGCCAGACTGCCTTCTCAGGGAAGTTTTGCAACCACAGGCGGTTGAAGATGTGCCAGGCCGTGCGGGTCTTGCCCGTGCCAGTCGTGCCGTGCAGGAGCAGGCTTACCTTGGCGGCAGGAGACCAGCCGATGACCTTGCGCAGGTTGTCGGACAGCAGGTTCACATCGGTGTCTAAGAAAGCCTTGGGGTATTCCGGGTGGTGATCCAGCCATACGAGGTTATGCTTCTCCATCACCTGATCATAGGCAAAGGGGTAGTCCCAGTGCGTGGTCTTGCCGGACAAGGCGCACGCCTTGCAGGTGTAGTAGCGGTGGACTAGGACATTTTTGTTGGTGTCCAGCATAGGGGACAGTGTCCCCTTGCAACCATTGCAGTAGCCTTTGCTCATCGCTTGATTTGCTTCTCGTATGTCTGCCATCCCTGGTGGGTGTAGGCTCGCAGTACGCAGTGGATCATAGCATCGTCCCACTTAAGTTTGACTGTGCAGTCCATCCCCTCGATCTGGACATTGCCGTGTCCCGGCATCACGAAGTCCTCGATGAGGTTGACGAACTGGTTGTCAGCCCAAGCGTCAAAGCCAAGGCGCTCGATGTCTTCCTTAGAAACCATTGCTGTGATCCTCTCTGGTTAGAATTTTGGAAAAAGGTTTACTATTCCTATTCTTCTCTGGGAACAGTCCCTGCCAGTCGTTGGCTATTGAGCGGTTGATGCAGTCGATGCACTCCTGTTCGGTGAGACCCTCAAGAATCTTCAGTTGCTTCTCCTGGGCGAACCGGGACAGGCGCTTCTTGGTCTTGGTTCGATAGATCACCCATTCGTTCCAAGCCCTCTTGAAAGCCTCTCCGTGAGGCAATGGGGTTTGGGGTGTATCTAACTCTTCTTTATTCTCCTTTGTACTCTTGGACGACAGATTGGCGTGAGGGTCACGACAAGTTGGCGTGAGGGGGGCGACAGATTGGCGTGAGGGGGAGACGACAGCCTGCGTGCCGATGGTCTGCACCCGGCGCTGGTTGCCAGCCTCGGCGTTGACCACCTTCACGATCAGGTTCAACTCCTCCAGCCTGGCAAGGTATCGCTGGATTGCCCTCTCGCTGACGCTCAGGCGGGTCGCAAGCCAGTCGTTGGATGCCCAGCATCCCTTGCCCCCGTCAAGCACCTCTAGCAGGCCGTAGAGGCACTTCTCCTCTAGGCTGATATCGGTGCGTGAGAGGACAGCCCCTGGAATCCAGAGGCCGAATCCTTCCTTAGGCTCGTTCACGACAGGTTGTCTCCCAGCGTGAGGGTGAGCGGCTTGCCAAAGTTGAAGCCCGGATAGATCCCGGTGCTGTGGCAATCGTTGTACAGGCGGAAGTACTCGTCCAGACGCATCTCAGCGTGGGCGAGCCAGCCTTCATCGAGCGTGACCTTGACGCAATCGTGGGCGCTGGTCTCGGTCTCAACGAAGTACAGAGCCATCTCGTCCGGCGTGCGGTTCATCACAGTCTGGATGATGCGGCGATAGAAAACCAGTTGCAGGTCGTAGCCCCGGTCACGGATATCCCAGAAGAGAGACTTCTTGGTGAGCGGCTTGCCGTAGGTCTTCACATCTCCAAGGATCAACTTGTCGCCCTGATCCAGCAGGATGTCGATGCGAGCCTTCATATCCCATTCGTACTTGGGATGCTGGGCGAAGATGGAGACCTCGGTGTCAGGCTCGTAAGCCATCAGGTCAGCGAAGGGAGCGTAAGACTTCAGCGCCTGGGCGGTAGCCTTGCCCTGCTCCATAGCGGAGGGAGAGAGAAGCACGCCGTCCGGGTGATTCTTGCGCCACTCGTCACGGGCTTTCTTGCTGCCTTCACCCGTGGTCGGGAGGCAGGCGAAGTTTTCCAGCGTGCTGGGGTCGATGGTCAGGGCGTGGACATACGAACCCAGATCAGTGGCGGCGGAGGAGGAGAACTCGTCCGTGCTGGCGTACAGGGGCGAGATCGCAAACTTCTTGAGGAAAGAAGCATTGACGGCAGGCTCGCTCTTGTACTGGGCGAAGGACAGGTTCTTAACGACTTTGTTGTAGGTACTCATAGGGAGAGGTCAGGAGTCAAATACAGGGTGAACATCAATGTCAACCACGACTTTCGGTTCAGCCGCATAATATTTTGCGAGCGCCAATTCCACGATTGCGCCGTCATCCTTCAGCACCCCGGCATCGACCATAGCATCCAGCACGGACTTGGCTAGGTTGTCTAGATCAGGGCGGGTAGACTTGGCGATGTGGGTCTGGTTCGTGCGCTTGCAGAACTTCTCGCTCTCCTTGGTGTGGGGGTAGTAGAAGGTGAGGCTGACGATGCAGGGCGCATCGATGGTCTGCGCCTGCTTGATTTCCCGCTGCTGGCTCAGCATCAGGGTGGCTGCTACCGCCCACTTCTTGGCGGAAGACTTAGCCATCTTGCCGATGAACTGCCTGCCGTCCCGGGTCTTGAGGATACGCAGCGCAGCCTGGTGGGTGGGTGGAGGCTCGATAGGGAGGATGTATTTATGCATTAGCCTGGCTTATGGTGCTTGCAAATTTAAGTCAACCCAGTAGTTTTAGTGTATGGATACAGATCCTCAATACGAGCGACTAGACGATACGCCCAAGGAAGCCGGGCGCACCCTCCCCCCTGCCACCAAGAAGAGGATTGAGACCCTGCTCAAGCAAGGGGTAGCCCCGGCTGAGACCGCCAAACTTGTGGCTGTCGAGGGCGATGTCGTCCGTGGTATCCGCAACAACCTTCAGGACTCAGGCCAGTTAGACCTACTGGCGTTCAAGCGCCGGACTGCCGCACGCCTGGCCTCCTTCATCGACAAGGGTCTGAGCCGCCTGGATACTGAGGTGGACACGATCCCCATCGGTCAGTTGATGCTGTCCGCCGCCATCGCCATCGACAAACTGGAGAAGGTTACCGATGCTGCGCCGACAGTTAATGTTAAGGCCGAACTCAAAATCTCAGCCGATGACATCAACAAACTGCTGGGGTACGGGCCGATTATTGATGTTCCGCCGGAGAAAAAGCCGCCGGAATAAAAAAACAAAAAGGCGTTAATTGGTAGTTGACTGGGTAGGGCTACGATGTTCTTGTCGCTGTCCTTCCTATGAGCGATATACAAACCACCAAGACAGTCTACGCCCTCCTCATTCACCGATTCTCGAATGTATCTAACGATCTTTCGACTTTCGTTATGACCTTTGACAGCAAAGAAAAGGCAGAGGAGTATATGCAGAAACAACTCTCTGAAACGGAGTACGACTGCCTGCGTTTCGCCGTGACTCTCGTCCCGATCACGATGATCTGCCCGGACACTCGTTTCCTCCATTACTCTATTACCCCCGGATACATCGATGCCAAACTTGGTGTCAACCTTTCTAAAATCAAGCCCATCACTCCCAATGACCAAGACCAAAAATAAGCCCAGCAATATTGACGAGGTAGCCGAGTACTTCAGCCTTCTCCCGAGGGCTAAGGAAAGGTTTGCCGCCGCCGTCAGCCAAGACATCATCTCCAGCCTTAACTGGAATACCCTCCGTGCGCTGGCGTTTGCCTGCCGTGACCCCAAGACCACAGCCAAGGAGATGACCCTGTCCCAGAAGGTTATGATGTACCGCAGGTACGACAAACTATGGGCTTCTATCTCAGAGGCCACCCGCCTTTATGGCAGCAAGATTAACGACATCAAGTGCCAGCCTGAGGTAGGCGAAGATGTCGCTGAATTCCGCAAGCGATACCTTCAGGCCATTATCCAAGCGTGAATGTAATCGATCTATTCTCAGGACTTGGTGGCTGGGGTACGGCCTTCAAGGATCGTGGTCACGAAGTCCTGAGCGTAGATTATGCCAAGCGATTCAAGCCGGATATCTGTAAGAATATACTCGATGTCAGGGTAGGCGACTTCCCGTGGAAGCCTGACATCATCCTAGCCTCACCGCCCTGCGACACCTTCAGCCTGCTCGCATCCTGGGCGAACTGGACTAGCCTCAAGAGCGCTACGCCGCACCAGCCCAAGACCATCAAGGCACGCCTAGCCCTCAAGGTACTTGAGCATACAGTCCAACTGATCGAGCGCCTCAATCCGAGGTACATCGTAATCGAAAACCCCCGTGGCAAGATGAGGTATATGGAATGCATCCAGCGGTACGAGCGCCGTACTGTTACCTACTGCCAGTATGGTATGACCTGGCAGAAGCCAACCGACCTGTTTGGGGTATTCCCTGAGACGCTGGTGCTGAAGCCCCCTTGTGGGCATCGAGCGCCTTGCCACACTCCTACCATACCCGGAGGACACACGGGCGTTACCAGCAATGTGACTGCTGCGGTACGAGCAGAAGTACCCTACCAACTGGCGCTAGACATTTGCCTAGCAGCCGAGAAATCCTTTCCCTATGAACATCAAACTAGAGCCTCATAAGCATTACGCCAAAGCCATCCAGAAGGTCAGACCCTCCGGGCGGCTGGTGTACAACTACTGGAAACTGATCGATGTGACCCAGGACTTGTACGACCTGACCCGGGAGGACGCTGTCGAGTGGACTGACTACAACATCCTAGGGCTTGAGCCTAATGGGATGGATATCTCCTATGCTGTGCCGGGGGCTAACTGGAAGCCTGCGCCGACTACGCCCACCGGGAGAGCGAAACGCAAAAAGGTTAAATGATGTGTTGACTGGTGGTGCGCCCGGACTGAGAAAGACCGGGCTTATGCACAACCCTACGCAACCCACCATCACGCTCCCGGCGCTCTCTGACAAGGCGCTGGAAGCATTCTCCGACATCATCGTCACCGCTACGGAAGGCGGCGAGTACACTCGCTCCGACTACCGCAAGTGGACTGACTACAAGCACGGCGACACCGACAAGGGCTTCCGGGCGGAAGTGACTGTCTACCCTACCAAGGCGGCGTATAGCGACAGCGAACTGCTCGCCGATACGGAAGGCAACCTGCTCAAGCCTATTCGCCTGACCCCTGAGGTACTGGCTGGTAGGTTGTTCCCCAAACTGGTCTGCCCCAAGATGGCAGGTCACCACCGGGCGATGATTGCCCGTCTGCTCGCCGGAGACGAAGACATCTCCGGGGAGATGGATGTCATCGATGCCGGGGCTATCCTCCAAATCGCCGTCTACGGCGAAGTCATCTTCGGATGATCTACACGCCCAGGACTAACTTCCCACCCAGCACACATATGAGCCAGCACAAACTATACGAAGTGACCATCGAGTGGCACGACACCCGTGAGCAGGAGGAGACCTGCATCAGCGTCGGGGAGGGCATCGACCCCTCCACCGATGAGGACTGCGTCTTCTCGTTCACCAAGCCCGAATGGACTGAAGTCAAAGCCGAGGTGCGCAAGCACGGACGGAGCAAGTGCGGTGACTTCTCCATCATCAAGATTCACAACTAATCTCCACCCAGCACACATATGCCTAAAAAGAAAACCGAACCCGACTTCCTGCACCACGCCGCAGGTCACTACCTGTCCAACCTTCCCGAAGGCTGGTCTGGTGAGAAGATTGTCACCTACCTCGAAGACAACGCCGATGACTATTCGGAAGAAATCGAGGCGTGGTATCCCTTTGAGGGATTCTGCGGCGAGGAACTCGCAGGCTACATCCGAGACCTCGCTGACTCGTTGAAAGCCTTCTATCACCACAAAGTCTAATCTCCACCCAGCACACATATGCCCAAGAAATCCAAACCAGTTATGCACCCGCTCGATGACATCGACACGCTCATCAACGAGGCGCACAAGATGCTCTGCGACATCTCCGGCAAGGCTACCCCGTACACCGACTATCAGGACGCAGTCGGGGCGCTTGACCGCATCAACGAGATTAAGCGCATCCGCAGCGGAGCGCCCATCGTGGATGTCGAGAAGTACAAGCAGGCTGTTCGCATCTATGTCCGGGCGCTCAACTGCTACGAGCGCAAGGTAGGTATGCCCGGGCTGAAGTCTTCTGACTTCTGCAACCGGGCTGATGCCTACTTCCCGATGAAGTCCGAGAAGGACTTGACCGGGTGGCTGGAGCATAGCGCCTTCCTCAAGGTCGATAGCCTCAAGCGATTCATCCGCAACCTGACCCCTCAGGGCTACAGCGATCTAGTCGGGGACGAACTCATCCAAGGCTGGTTTGAAGAGCAGAATGATGACGAGTGTGATGCCGAAAACGAATTCTGCTCCACGCCCTGCTGGGACGAAGAAATCGAAGACGAGGAGTCTTACGAGCGCATCGATGATGACATCGACCATATCGCCCGTGGCGGATTTGTCATCGTCTCTATGCCCCTGCCGTTCTAATCCTATGCCGCTATATCAAGTCATCCGCTCCGTGGACATCATCTGCGAAGTCGAAGCCGATAACGAGGACGGCGCAATCGAAGGTGCGCTCGAAATGGAGTGCGCAGGCAAAGCCGAATTCTGCGAACAGAATACTGAGGTCATCTGCTTGGACGAGCCTAAGGGCAAGCCAGGTAGACTGTACCGGGTATACGCTATGCAGGCGCAGGTGAGCCTCGTCAGAGCGAAGAGCCAGAAGGATGCCGCCCGAATCTTTATGGAAGAATCGCCACGCATCACCGGGACGAACACCTGCGTGCTGAATGTCCGAATCTCCAAAGACCCGGAGAATGACCAGCACATCACGATCAGCGAATCCGCCGACCTATGAGCGAGAATAAGTGTTACTGCGACAACTGCGGAGAAGAGGGCGGCGCTGTGTTTCATTGCGCCGAACTCCCATTCGATATCGCCAGCGCAAGCAAGGGCGAGAGCGCCAGCCTGTGCCGGAATTGCATCGTCATCCTGAGCGCTCCAGTCCCCACTAGGGTATGCCAGCCGCTCGACAGCGATGCCGCTATGATTGCGCTGCACGCTGCGTGCAAGCAGGCGGACGCTGCGCTGGGTAGGCAGCGCCTGCCCGGTTGCGGACTGTCCGCCGTCAGCCTTGGTATGATGTGCGTGGCGTATGTCCGCTCTAGGCACGAATCGCACAGCAAGGCTGCTGAGCGCCTGCTCAACTCCGCCTTCCGGGCGGTAGGGGTAGACGAAGTACGCCAGCGTGGTATGGCGGTAGGGGTAGGCTTCTCGGAGGCGCTCGCAGCGCTGGGAGACTACATCGCCGACATCAACGCCGCCAGCAACGAGGAGCGCCCCGGGGTGACCGAAGGCGCTTGGCGCACGGCGGTAGGCTACGCCCTCGACCTAACTGCGGAGGAGGGATGGGTCTGCCACGATCCGTTTAGTCCTGGGCGATGATTCCCATCTACACGATGGTGACCCTGTTCGTACTGGGTCTCATCTTCCGCAAGCGCTAGGCGCACGCCCCGGTAACCCCGGGGCTTTTTCTTGGAGCTGAAACTGTGTAGTTGACTGGCAGGGTAGCCGGGTAGACACTCGCAGTCCTATGTCCACCACACGCACCATCAAATCCATCAAGTCTGAAGCAGACATCATCGAATTCGCTGAACTCGATTTCCGGGGTCAGCGCTGGTCTGTCTTGCAGGCTTACTACTGCAACTTGTTCGACCTCTGGGAGGGCGAGAGTGATCTCTCCGACTACGCCAGCGACAAACTCGCTAAGCAGCGCTGGGATGTCCAAGACTACGCCAGCAAGCGCTTCCCTCACCCCCAGTACGAATTCGACCGGGACTTCTTCTCCGAGTCTGGTCACGCTTGGCTCGCCGTCCACGATGGCAAGGCGCTCACCGGGGCGCTCTTCTCGTAATCAATTTTCCCCCACAACCCAGATACCAAAAAACCAGATGAACAACATCCGCTCCATCAACCTGCTCGCCAAGCGCTACGCTCGCTGGCTCACCTGCGAGGCTTTCGCCCAGCACGGCGAACTGTCGAAGCGCCTGCGCCAGCACGCCATCGACCTCAAGCACTACGCTGAGCAGTACCGCTACGACTCCGATGCCATCAAGCACATCTGCCGTGAGGCTCGTGGCGCTTCGCTCGTCATCAGCGCCCTCTACACCGAGACCGGGCATAAGCACTTCGATATGTCCGGGCTGAAGCATCTCGCCGATGCCTGCGAGGAGATGCAGCGCTGGGACATCCAGTCCGCCAAACTCTGCCTCGACTGCGCCCACGACTTCCTCCGCAAGCCTGACCCGGAAGAGTACGATGGCATCGAGGATGACTCCGCCGGAGGTCGTTACTAACCCGGTACGAAGTACGCATATGTCGCACCAGAAAAACCTCCACTCCTTCCTGCTGATGCAGGCGCTCGTCCGTCCCGACGATGTGAGCAGCCGCTACGCTGCTTGCAGCAAGGACGAATGCGAGATGCCGCCGGAGAATGCCGCCGCTCAGGCGAGCAAGGCTGTCAGCGATCTGCTTGACGATGTCGGCGCTGGCATCGATGTGCGCTGGGAGGCTGCGCTCAGCCTCGCTGGCGCTGCCATCGATACCGCTGACTACATCGCCGGGGACACGGGCGAGAGCGCCGACTACTGGAGCAGGGAGAAGCCTAGCACCAGCGATTACAGCGCCGAGGACATCCACCGCAATCAGCAGTACTTCAACCGCCACGCCGAAGCCGCTGAGCGCTTCGTTGAACTGCTGACCCGTGCCTGCGCTGCGTACCGGGCTGACATCGAGCAAATCGAAAAACTGTGACCCCTGACTATCCCAAATTCCTGAAGCCCTCGCTCTCGCATTTCCGCTGCGAGTACGATGAGGAAGGTCTGATTATGCAGGAGGGTCTCAGCACCTACACGATGTGCGAGTGCTGCGGCGAATTCATCCGCAAGAGCGATGTGCCTGACACCATCTATCTCGTCCGCCCGTACTACAGCATCAAGGGTAGGCGGTACGCTCGCCGCAGCAGCAAGACCTACTGGTGCTGCCACACCTGCCTCGCAATGTGGGACGATGGGTACGACCCGGATGACCCCAGTACGCACGGCAGGTAGGTAGGTAGGTAGGTACGCCCCCGGTCAGGGGGCTTTTTGTTGCCCGGGTGTCCGGGCTGCGTCCGCACGGCTGCGAGCGCCTGAGCGCCCAGCCAGCGCAGCGCAGCGAGCGCCTGAGCGCAGCACGCTACCGCCGCCAGCGCCTGAGCGCAGCGCTTGGCATCGTGGTGATCCATTACCTGGTGGTGTCCCCGGCGGATTTTTCGCGGCTCTATTTTGCGGTAAAATGCCGGGTTGACTAAGCGCCTGCGCCGGGGTTGATTCACCCCGCAATGCACAACCCTACGCACCTGCCGCCCGTCACTACGGGCATCTCCCCCATCGTCCTCAGCATTCACCTGCCGGAGGACTATCACCCGGTCAACGCCATCGTCCGCATCGCTGACGAGGCTGCGACCTACGCTCGCACCACGGAAGAGCGCCCCACCGCCTACTGCCCTGCGCAGCAGGAAAGCCGCTTCCGCAACATTAACCACGGCTTGCTGATGGAAGCGATGCGCCTGAACGAACTGATGCGCCAGCAGCGGGACGCAATCGCCGAGGCGCAGGCTGCGCTCTCCGCCGTAGCGCTCGCCTTCCCTGAGCGCCACGCTCGCAGCGCCCCGGTTGAGCGCCTGACCCCCGGCGCTTATCACTCCCCGGAAGCCCGTGCTGCCGCCGCCGCCGAAGCCCGTCACGATAGCGCCGCCATCAACGCCCAGCGCAGCAAGGCGCTTGAGGCGCTCGACCTGCTGGCGTTCAACCTCCGCCGGGACATCTTCCCCGCCTAAGCGATGGAAGCGCATCGATTCATCTCCGCCAAGGGCAAGGCGGAATACCGCTTCACGATGACGGAGCAGGAGTACCACAATATGGATAACGACTCCGAGGGCTGCTGCGTCCGCTGCGGCGAGGTAGCCTACGGGGTAGAGCCTGATGCTCGCAACTACACCTGCGAGTCCTGCGACAAGCCCGGGGTATACGGGGCGCAGGAACTGCTGATGATGGAGCGCATCGAATTCTGCGAATAGCGCCGCAGGTAGCGCCTAACAGCCCCGGTAGCCCCGGGGCTTTTTTGTGCCTAGATCGGTAGGCTGGTAGGTAGGTAGGTAGGTAGGTAGGTACGCCTAACGGGCGCAGGCAGGCAGGCAGGCAGGCGCAACAGGCAGCGCAGCGCTCGCCCCCGGTAGAGGTAGCGCCCTGATGCGGCGCAGCGCTCCGGCGCTCCGGCGCTGCCCGGTGCAAACTCCGGCGCAGGCGCTCGCAGCCCGTTCACCTGATCCATTACCTGGTGCTAGTCCGGCGGATTTTTCGCGGCCTGTTTTCCCAGTAAACTAGCGCATTGCCTTTCGAGCTACTGGCGCATTAACTAGCGGGGCAATGTACTACCATATATCCCCTAAATCCAGTAATGAGAAGACCGGCGCTCTAGTCGTAACGACTAGCGCAAGCGACACCTGCCCCCCGGCGTGTCCGCTCAAACTGACCTGCTATGCAAAGCGCTCTTTCCTTGGGCTATTCTGGCGCAAGGTAAGCGCCGGGAAGCACGGCGAGCGCTTCGCCGAATTCCTGCGCAGCCTAGCGCAGGCGCTCGCTAAAAACCCCGCTCCAATCTGGCGGCACAATCAAGCGGGAGACCTACCGGGCAAGGGTGACCGCATCAACCGGGGCGAACTGATGGCGCTTGCTTCCGTCAGCGCTGCGAGCGGAAAGCAAGGTTTCACCTATACGCACAAGCCCGTGCGCCCTGAGGATTGCGCCACGGGAAGCGCAGCGCAGCGCAAGCGCCTAGCGCTCGCAAACCTCAGCGCCGTGCAAAGCGCTTTTGCGGTAGGCTTCACGATTAACCTCAGCGCAAACAACCTTGCGCACGCTGACAGCCTGCGAGCGCTGGGGCTTCCCGTTTGCGTAACTGTTCCCCAGTCCACCCCGGCAACCTTTTACACCCCGGCAGGCGCTAAGGGTATTATTTGCCCCGCTCAAACTAGATCAGGCGTATCGTGCGCCACCTGCCGCTTGTGCGCCAATCAGCGCCGCAATGTCTTAATCGGTTTCCGCTTTCACGGGTCAGGCGCTGCGCACGGCGCAAAGGAAACGGGGGTGTCCAAGTGACCCCGTTTGAACAGTCCGCCGCTTCCTATCGTGCTAAGGCTGCGGCTTCCCTTCAGCGCCTGCCTGCGCTTCAGGCTGCGGCAAACGAATCCTTCACAATCGAAAACCGGGAAGCGGTAGCCCGGGAGTTTGCGCATTATCGCAAGATGATTCGGGAGGCGGAGGATTACGAAGCGCTCGCCCGGCTCGCAGCCGAAGCCCGGGCGCTCAGGGCGAAGGGGTTGAATCATTACGGCGCTTAGCCCCAGCGCAACGCAGCCCCCGCAAGGGGGCTTTTTGTTTCCCCGGGTAGGTAGGCGGTAGGTAGGCGCTAAGCGCAGGCGCTCGCCGCCGCAGGCGCTGCGCAATGGTAGGTAGCGCCCCACTAGCGCCGCAGGCGCTCGCCGCCGTCCCGGCGCTTCCGGCGCTGCGCTCAGGCGCTGCGCTACCGGGCGAATATCCCGGCGCTGGGCATTGCGCTGATCCATTACCTGGTGCTAATCCGTGCGCCGTCGCGGCTTAACTTTTGCGTTTACTAGCTGCGCCCTCAGCGCACGATTAGCGCCGTTATGAATAACCCTGAAAGCCTGCCTCCGGTCACTACCGGAAACAACCCCGCCCAGTCCGTCCCCGTCCTCTTCGCCGTCACCAGCGCCGAAGGAAAGACCAGCCTCCAAATCTCAGCGCCTGCCCCCATCGTCACCGGGGAAAAGACCGCCCCGGATTTGGGCAGGCTTTCCCGCTCGCTAGGCGCTGCGCTGCAATGGGGTGTTAACCCTGACGCTAAGCGCAAGCGCTCCGGCAAGGCTGCTAAGCGCCCGGGCTTCGCTGTATGGGAAACCATCAAATGGCTGGCTGCCGCCGCAATCGTTTGGAGCATATACGGCGCAATCGTCTTCGCCCTGATGTTTTACGCTACCCGGTAGCAGGTAGGTAGGCGCTGCGTAACAAGCCCCGGCAACCCCGGGGCTTTTTTTGTGCCCGTGCTGCCCGGTAGCGCTCGCAGCGCTCGCAGCCTAGCGCTTCCCCCTCCCGGCGCAGCGCAGCGCCTCAGCGCCCAGCCTAGCGCCCCGCTCAAGCGCCCTGCGCTGATCCATTACCTGGTGCTATTCCCGCCCCGGAATTCCCGGCACAGTAAACCCCGGAATTGTTACGCGCCGAATCTTCCGGGCGCTCAATCCTGCCCCCTGCGCTGCCCCGTAGCGCCCCCGGCGCAGCCTGACCCTTAGCGCCACCCTTCCGGCGCTCCAATCGACCCCCTGAGCGCCCCCTGAGCGCCCCGGAAAGTTAACCCCCTAGCGCTACCC